>Ga0172382_10000071_pt1 | contig 159618 bp, 158 predicted proteins | sample Leawel138RmetaG_FD_122245 | JGI IMG/M metagenome (GOLD analysis project Ga0172382, IMG submission 122245) | Leachate microbial communities from a municipal landfill in Southern Ontario, Canada - Leachate well 138R metaG | ecosystem: Engineered > Solid waste > Landfill > Unclassified | place... | reverse complement strand
TGTCCACCCCCCGGGGTTTGCGCCAATTCCCCTTCCGCCACCCGAAGCCGCACTGCAAGCAGACCGCAAACAGACGGGCCCCGGAAAGCCGGGGCCCGCAGTCGGGAGGATATGCCGTCTTGTCGCGGCGTAATGACGGGTCGTCGTCGGCGCCTATTCCGCGGCCCTCGCCATCGGGTTGTTGGGATGCGTGGTCCAGTTGGCGTAATCGCCCACCACCGCCCCGGTGCGCGGATCGACCGCGCCCTTCGCCAGCGGCACCATGGTGATGCAGCCCTCGACCGGGCAGACGTTGACGCACAGGTTGCAGGCCACGCATTCGGCGTCGATCACCTCGAACACCCGGCCTTCCGACATGGAAATCGCCTGGTGGCTGGTGTCCTCGCAGGCGGCGTAGCAGCGGCCGCATTTGATGCAGGCGTCCTGGTCGATCCGCGCCTTGGCGACGTAGTTGAGGTTCAGGTGTTGCCAGTCGGTGACATTGGGCACGGCCCGGCCGATGAGGTCGTCCACCGTCAGGCCGCGCTCGTCGAGGTAGTCCGACAGGCCCGAGACCATCTCCTGCACCACCTTGAAGCCGTAGGTCATGGCGGCGGTGCAGACCTGCACGTTTCCTGCCCCCAGCGCCAGGAACTCGGCCGCGTCGCGCCATGTGGTGACGCCGCCGATGCCGGAGATCGGCAGGCCCCGCGTCTCGGCCGAGCGGGCGATCTCGGCCACCATGTTCAGCGCGATCGGCTTGACCGCCGGGCCGCAATAGCCGCCATGGGCGCCCTTGCCGTCGATGGTCGGTTCCGGCGCGAATCCGTCCAGATCGACGCCGGTGATCGAATTGATCGTGTTGATCAGCGAGACCGCATCGGCGCCGCCGCGTTTCGCCGCCTCGGCCGGTTTGCGGATGTCGGTGATGTTGGGCGTGAGCTTGACGATACAGGGCATGCGCGAGTGCTGCTTGACCCAGCGGGTCACCATCTCGATATATTCCGGCACCTGCCCGACGGCCGAGCCCATGCCGCGCTCGCTCATCCCGTGCGGGCAGCCGAAGTTCAGCTCCACCCCGTCGGCCCCGGTTTCCTCGACCCGCTTCAGGATCGCCTTCCAGCTTTCCTCGACACAGGGCACCATGAGCGAGACCACCAGCGCCCGGTCGGGCCAGTCGCGCTTGACCTGCTTGATCTCGCGCAGGTTCACCTCCAGCGGGCGGTCGGTGATCAACTCGATATTGTTGAGGCCGAGAATCCGCCGGTCCGCCCCCCAGATCGCGCCGTAGCGCGGGCCGTTGACGTTGACGATGGGTGGGCCGTCCTCGCCCAGCGTCTTCCAGACCACGCCGCCCCAGCCCGCCCTGAAGGCGCGCACGACGTTGTATTCCTTGTCCGTGGGCGGGGCCGAGGCCAGCCAGAACGGATTGGGGGACTTGATGCCGATGAAGTCGGTCGTGAGATTGGCCATGTCGCTTGTCTCCCTTTCAGAGGCTCAGCTGGTCAGGCTGGCGTGAATGTCCTCCGCCGCGTCGCGGCCCTCCGCCACGGCGGTGACGGTCAGATCCTCGCCGCCCGCCGCGCAGTCGCCCCCGGCCCAGACGCCGGGGATCGAGGTGCGGCCCACGGCATCGACCGCGATCTTGCCGCCCTCCAGCGCCAGCCCTTCGGGCGCTCCCGACAGCCGCTGGCCGATGGCGCGGAACAGCTGGTCGGCCCTGAGCCGGAAGGTCTCGTTGCGCAGTTGCAACCCGCCCGGCCCGTCCTCGGTATAGGCGAATTCGACCTCGCGCACCGCGCCGTTGCCGTGGACGGCGACCGGGGCGGCATTGGTGACGATCCGCACGCCCCGGCTGGCGGCAAGATCCTGTTCGTGGCGCGATGCGCCCATGCGCTCGCGGCCCCGGCGATAGGCGATGGTGACGTTCTCGGCCCCCAGGAGCCGCGCCTGTATCGCGGTGTCGATGGCGGTCATGCCGCCGCCGATCACCACCACGTCGCGGCCGACGGGCAGGGCGGAAAGGTCATCCGCCTGCCGCAGCCCGGCGATGAAATCCACGGCGTCGTGCACCCCCTCGCGGTCCTCGCCCTCGGCCCCGAGCGCATTGACCCCCGCAAGCCCGAGCCCGAGGAACACCGCGTCATGCCCGGCCCGCAGCGTGTCGAGCGTGATATCGCGGCCCAGTTCCTGCCCGGTCTCGACCGTGATCCCGCCGATCCGCAGCAGCCAATCGACCTCGGCCTGTGCGAAGCCGCCGGTGGCCTTGTAGCTGGCGATCCCGTATTCGTTGAGCCCGCCGGGCTTTTCCCGCGCGTCATAGACGGTCACGTCATGGCCGTGCATCGCCAGCCGGTGCGCACAGGCCAGCCCGGCGGGCCCGGCGCCGACCACCGCCACGCGCTTGCCGCTGGGTTCGGCCCTGGCATAGGGATGGGCCCCGGTCCTGTCTCCGGCCATCGCGGTATCGGTGGCGAAGCGTTGCAGCTGGCCGATCACCACGGGTTTCCCTTCGGCCTCCTCGCGCACGCAGGCTTCCTCGCAGAGCGTCTCCGTGGGGCAGACCCTGGCGCAGATGCCGCCAAGGATATTGCTGTCCCAGATGGTGCGCGCGGCGGCCTCGGGGGTGCCGGTGGATATCTGGCGGATGAACAGCGGGATGTCGATTTCCGTCGGGCAGGCGGTCACGCAGGGCGCGTCGTGGCAAAAATAGCAGCGATCGGCGGCAACCCGTGCCTCATGCGCATCGAGCGGCGGGGCGATGTCGGTGAAATTCGCCGCATAGGTATCGGCGCTCAGACGGCCCGGCACCACGCCGGGTGTGAACTGGCTGTTGGACACGGGCGTGCCTCCCATTGGCTTGTCGTTTTTCTCACGCTGCCACAGGTCGGTTTTTTTATCAAATGGTAAATTTTCGGGTTGGAGACACACTGCGGGGGACTGTCAAAGGCTTGCCCATGCGAAACAGCGGGCAGCCGCCGCCCGTGCGGGCGGGGGGGCCGCTGCCCGGGCCGCTGAAGCGGCTGTCCCGGGCGGGGGGGCCACGCTCGACCACCGCCCGCACAACCTGCGGCGCATCTGCCGCTTTCATCGCCCCCCGCCTTGCCGTATAAGCGGGCCACCGAAAGGGGGGCGGCTTTCACGGCCCCGCGCGGAACGGGCAGTCAAGAACCGATCGAGGACGGCATGACCAAGAACCCCAATGAGTCCCGCCATGCAGGCGATGTCGCCTTCATCCAGGCGCTGGCCGAACTGCTGAACGCCAACGACCTGACCGAACTGACGGTCAAGCGCGAATATGGCGACGACGACAGTCTGGAAGTGCGCGTGGCCAAACACCCGGCGCCGGTGATCGCCGCCGCGCCCGCACCCGTGGCCGCCGCGCCGGTGGCTGCGAACCCCGCGCTGTCGCCCGCCGCGGCCCCGGACGCCGCCGCCGCGAACCCGGCCGAAGACCCGTCGCAGCATCCGGGCGCCGTCACCTCGCCCATGGTCGGCACCGCCTATCTCGCGCCCGAACCGGGCGCCACCGCCTTTGTCGCCATCGGCGCGCAGGTGGCCGAGGGGCAGACCCTGCTGATCATCGAGGCGATGAAGACCATGAATCACATCCCCGCCCCCCGCGCGGGCACGGTGAAACGCATCCTTGTCGAGGACGGCAGCCCGGTCGAATACGGCGCCCCCCTGATGATCATCGAGTGAGGCGGCGGCGATGTTCGAAAAGATCCTGATCGCCAACCGGGGCGAGATCGCGCTTCGCGTGATCCGGGCCTGCCGGGAAATGGGGATCAAGTCGGTCGCCGTCCATTCCACCGCCGATTCGGATGCGATGCATGTGCGCATGGCCGATGAATCCGTCTGCATCGGCCCCGCCCCCTCGTCGGAAAGCTACCTGTCGATGTCGCGGGTGATTTCCGCCTGCGAGATCACCGGGGCCGAGGCGGTGCATCCGGGCTATGGGTTCCTGTCGGAAAACGCGGCTTTCGTGCAGGCGCTGGAAGACCACGGGCTGACCTTCATCGGCCCCTCGGCGGAACATATCCGGCTGATGGGCGACAAGATCACCGCCAAGGACACGATGAAGGCGCTGGGCGTGCCCTGCGTGCCGGGGTCGGACGGCGGCGTGCCGGATACCGGGACCGCCCGGACCGTGGCGCGGGAAATGGGCTATCCGGTCATCATCAAGGCCACCGCGGGCGGCGGCGGGCGCGGCATGAAGGTTGCCCGCAACGAAGACGAGCTTGAGGTCGCCTTCCGCACCGCCCGGTCCGAGGCCAAGGCCGCCTTCGGCAACGATGAGGTCTATATCGAGAAATACCTCCAGCGGCCCCGGCATATCGAGATCCAGGTCTTCGGCGACGGCAAGGGCCATGCGGTGCATCTGGGCGAGCGCGACTGTTCGCTTCAGCGCCGCCACCAGAAGGTGTTCGAAGAGGCGCCGGGCCCGGCGATCACCGCGAAGATGCGCGACGAGATCGGCCGTGTCTGCGCCGATGCGGTGGCGAAGATCGGTTACGCGGGCGCGGGCACCATCGAATTCCTGTATGAGGACGGGCAGTTCTACTTCATCGAGATGAACACCCGGCTTCAGGTCGAACACCCCGTCACCGAGGCCATTTTCGGCGTCGATCTGGTGCGTGAGCAGATCCGGGTGGCCTCGGGGATGCCGATGTCCTTCACCCAGCAGGAACTGGAGATCAACGGCCATGCGATCGAGGTGCGGATCAACGCCGAGCGCCTGCCGAACTTCGCCCCCTGTCCGGGCCGGGTCAACGTGTTCCATGCACCCGGCGGGCTGGGGGTGCGGATGGATTCGGCGCTGTATGGCGGCTATTCGATCCCGCCCTATTACGACAGCCTGATCGGCAAGCTGATCGTCCACGGCCGCGACCGGCCCGAGGCGCTGGCCCGGCTGCGGCGCGCTTTGGGAGAGTTGATCGTGGACGGGATCGACACCACCGTGCCGCTGTTCCACGCCCTTCTGGCCGAACCCGATATCCAGAACGGCGACTATTCCATCCACTGGCTGGAAAAATGGCTGGAACGGCAGTTCGGATGATGGGCAAGGGGGCGGCCCCGCCGCCCGCCCGGAAATGCAGCTGAACGCGGAGCTGCTGTTGCAGGCCTATGCCTCGGGCATCTTCCCGATGGCGGAAAGCCGCGACGACCCGGAAATCCACTGGGTCGATCCGCGCCGCCGGGGCATCCTGCCGCTGGACGGTTTCCACCTTTCGCGCTCATTGCGGCGGACCATCCTGCGCGGCGGCTTTGACGTGACGACCGACAGCGACTTTGCGGCAGTGGTCGCCGCCTGCGCCGACCGCGACGAGACCTGGATCAACGGCACGATCTTCGCGCTTTACCTCGATCTGCACCGCATGGGCTACGCCCATTCGCTGGAAATCCGCCACGAGGGCGCATTGACCGGCGGCATCTACGGCATCGCGCTGGGGCAGGCGTTCTTCGGCGAAAGCATGTTCTCGCGCCGCCGCGATGCGTCCAAGATCGCGCTGGCCTTTCTGGTGGACCGGCTGCGGGCCGGGGGCTTTGCGCTGTTCGACACCCAGTTCCTGACGCCGCATCTGCAAAGCCTCGGCGGGGTCGAGATCGACCGCGCCGACTACCTGCGCCGCCTGCAAACCGCGCTGCGCGGACAGGCCCGGTTCGACCCGCCGGGCTATGCGGCCCTGCGCTACTCCTCGATGATGCAGCGGATCAGCCAGACATCGTAACGCGGATGATCCAGCGCCGAAAGCGCCGGGCTGGAGGCGATCATCCAGCCCGAGAACACCGGCGCGTCGGGCACCAGCCGGTCGCGGATCGTGACATGGGCGAAGGCGTCGGCGGACGGGTTGTCAACCGGATAGCGGCATTCATCAAGCTGCATGGTCAGCCGCCCGCGCGCCGCCGATTCGCCGCGCGACAATTCGATATCGACCGCCACCCCCGACACCGTATCCAGCCAGCGCAGCACGCCGCCGGATGCGGCGCGCACCTCCTGCGCCGGGGCGGCGAGGGGCGAAAGCGCCAGCGCGGCGGCCAGCAGGCAGGCGGCGGCGCGGCTCATCGCCCGTCCGTTTCCCTGCCCGGCAGCGGCTCTGTCCGGTTTCCGGCCATTACTCGGGTTGCCAGGCCTCGTAGTCGCGCCGCACCACCGGGTCGGGATGGCGGAGCGAGCCGGGCGGGACATAGGCGGCAGGGGTGCCGGACAGGTTTTCCTGATGCGGCTGTTCCCAGGGCTTGCGCTTCAGCGGGGCTTCGGTCGGGGGCTGGTCCCAGGTGTGATGCAGCCAGCCGTGCCAGTCGGGGCTGATCCGGCTTGCCTCGCTCTCGCCGTTGTAGATCACCCAGCGCCGCTTGCCATCGCGCGAGCGGTAGAAGACGTTGCCCTGTTCATCCTCGCCGACCTTCACGCCGTGGCGCCAGGTGTGATACTGGGTGTTCAGCGTCTGGCCGTTCCACCAGGTCAGCAGGCGAAGCAGGAATTTCATGGCAACCTCCGGGGATCGTTCCGTATCCCGTATGGACCAGGACGGCGCCGGAATCCAGAGCGTTCCGGCCCCGTTGCCGGGCGAATTGCCGCTGGGTGGCCGACCGGCGCGGGATTGCGCGGCGGGGGCGGCTTTGCGGCGCGTCAGCCCGCCATGAGCACCACCACCTTGCCGGTGGATTTCCGTTCGCGCAAAAGCGCCAGCGCCTCGGCGGCCCGTTCAAGCGGCAGCCGGTGGCTGACATGCGGGGCCAGCCCGCCTCCGGCATACCAGCCCAGCAGGGTGGCAAGGCTTTCGCCCAGCACTTCCGGGCGGAACCCGGCATAGCCGCCCCAGTAAAGCCCGATCACCGTCAGGTTCTTCACCAAAAGCAGGTTGGCCGGGATCCGCGGCACTTCGCCGCCCGCAAAGCCGATGGGGATCAGCCGCCCCTCGGGCCGGGTGGCGCGCAACGCGGCCATGAAGGTGTCGCCCCCCACCGGGTCGTAGACCACATCGGCGCCGCCCAGCGCCTTGACCTCGGCCCGCAGGTCGGCGGTGGTGCTGTCGATCAGGTGATCGGCCCCGGCGGCGCGGGCGGCGGCCAGCCGGCCCTCGCCCCGCGCGCAGGCGATCACCCGCGCGCCGATCCGCTTGCCGATCTCGACCGCCGTCAGCCCCACGCCCCCGGCCGCGCCGGTCACCAGAAGCGTCTCGCCGGGTTGCAGCCCGGCCCGGTGCGCCAGCGCCAGATGGCTGGTGCCATAGGCGATCGGAAAGGCGGCGGCGTGCTCATGGGGCATGGCATCGGGAATGGGCAGGCAGCGCGCCGCCGGGAACACGCCGTAATCGGCCAGTCCGCCCCGCCCGACATAGGCCATGACCCGGCTGCCCGGCGCGGGGCCCGCCGCGCCCGGCCCCAGCGCCTCGACGGTGCCCGCGACCTCCATCCCCAGGGTGAAGGGCGGGTCGGGGCGCTCCTGATACCGGCCCTCGATCATCAGCAGATCGGCGAAGTTGAGCCCGCAGGCATGGATGCGGACCAGCGCCTCGCCGCGGCCGGGTTCGGGCCGGGGGATGTCGCACAGCTGCGGTGCCTCGCCGCTGGCACCGATCCGATAGGCGCGCATGATCTTCTCCCCCCGTTGCCGTCCGCGCGGGACGCTAGCGCGGCGCGGCGCCGGGGGCCAGAGTTCGCGGCCCGGACTTTGCAATTTCGGAAGTCCGCCCCGGCGCGCGCCTTTGCAAATTGCAAGGCGCCTTGCGGAAAGAGAACCCCGGTTACGCGGCAGGACCGGCCACAGCCTGTGGTGGAGTAAACCTGACGCGGCGGCACGTATGGTTGCGGCGCTTTCCCGCGCGCCTGACCTTGCGTCAAGAATGTTTTTCGCGGTAATCCTGTGAAAAAGCGGAAATTTTCCCCGTCCCGGTTATATTGGCACGATACCTGCATAAATGGTGGGGTGCAGGCACAGGCCAACGACGTTCCGCGCGGGAAAGACGCCCAGGGGAGACAGAATATGAAGCATCCGGTTGACGCCCATGTCGGCAAGCGTATCCGCCACCGCCGCTGGATGGTGGGGATGACCCAGCAGCAACTGGCCGACAAGGTTGGTATCAAGTTCCAGCAGATCCAGAAATACGAGACCGGCATGAACCGGGTCAGCGCCTCGCGGCTTTACGACATCGCCCGCACGCTCGATGTCTCGATCGGTTTCTTCTTCGAGGGGCTCGACGTGACCGAGGATACCGTCGGGGCCGATATCCTTGGCGACAAGGAGGCGATGGAACTGGTCCGCGCCTATTACACCATCCCCGAGGCGCAGCGCCGCCGCCTGTTCGAACTCGCGCGGGTGCTGGGCGAAGCGGCCGCCTGACCGCCGCTTGACCCGGCCGCCCCGCCGCGCTAGCGCAGGGCCATGCTTCGCATGGGGGCGGGAATGACGCGGATCGCGGGGCCGGAGGCCGAGGAGATCGTCGCGGTGGCGGCCGAAATGGCCGACGCCGCGCGGGTGGCGACCCTGCGGCATTTCCGCCGCATTGGGCTCGATGCCGAGAACAAGCTGGCGCAGGGCTTCGACCCGGTGACCGTGGCCGACCGCGAATCCGAGGCCGCGATGCGCGCGGTGCTGGCGCGGCGCCGCCCGCAAGACGGGATTCTGGGCGAGGAACTGGCCGGGCAGGCGGGCGAAAGCGGGCTGACATGGGTGCTCGATCCGATCGACGGCACGCGGTCGTTCCTCTCGGGCGCGCCGACCTGGGGGGTGCTGATCGCGCTTTCCGATGCGAAGGGGCCGCTCTACGGGCTGATCGACCAGCCCTATATCGGCGAGCGGTTCGAGGGCGGTCTCGGCCGTGCCAGCGTCACCGGCCCGGCCGGGCGGCGGGTTCTGGCGGCGCGCGGACCCCGGCCGCTGGATCAGGCAATCCTGTTCACCACCATGCCCGAAGTGGGCACCGCGCTGGAGACGGGGGGATTCCACGACCTCAGCCGCCGGGTAAAACTGACCCGCTACGGGCTTGATTGCTACGCCTATGCGCTGATCGCCTCGGGCCAGATCGACCTGGTGGTCGAGGCCGGGCTGCACCCCTATGACGTGCAGGCGCCGATCGCGGTGATCGAGGCGGCGGGCGGTCTGGTGACCGACTGGCGCGGCGGCCCGGCGCATCACGGCGGGCGGGTGCTGGCGGCGGCGAATCCCGCGATCCATGCCGCGGCGCTGGAGGTTCTGGCGCAGGTGCCGGAGGGGTGACGGACTTCATGCGATCTCTGAAGTTTTCGGCGTAATATATTTATTTTGCTTCGCTATTCCTGATTTTTTGGTTCTGCCTGAATCCGTGGTGGCGGTAACCTGCCGTTAAGATCGCGCTGCCATGCTGGGCGGGTCAGGCGGAATCGGCAGAAATGGCGGATCACGGGATCATAAGGCGAAAGATCGGCGCGGCACGGGCCGGGGCGCCGCCACAGGACAGCGGCGCGGCGCGGCTCTGGCAGGTGGCGCTGGCCCGCGCGGCGCGGGACGAAACCGGGCTGATGCTCGACATCCCCCCGGTGCGGGAAGGGCGGATGTCGCTTGCCGAACTGCTGGAACTGATGCCCGACCTCGGGCTGATCGCCCTGCTGGAAAGCCCGGGGGGCGGGCTTGGGCTTGTGGCCTTTTCGCCCGGCCTCGCCGCCGCGCTGGTCGAGGTGCAGACCGTCGGGCAGGTCACGCCGGGCGACCCACCGCCCCGGCGGCCGACGCGCACCGATGCGGCCATGATGGTGGGGGTGATCGACCGGGCGCTTGCGGCCTATGCGACGGCGGCAGGGGCCGCGGGGGGCGCGCCAGCACCCGGCGGCTGGTGCTACAGCGGCTTTCTGCCCGATCCGCGCCCGCTCGGCCTGCTGCTCGAAGACCTGCCCTATCAGGTGTTGCGCGCCACGGCCGGGATCGGCGGCGTGCGTGAGGGCAGTGCGATCCTCGCCCTGCCCGAAGGCGGCGGGGCGGTGCCGGCCCCGGCCCGCGACCGGATGGCCGGGGCCGGGCAGGACTGGGCCGACCGGCTTGCCGCGGTGGTCGATCGGGCAGAAGTGCCGCTGACCGCGGTGCTCTGCCGGTTGCGGCTGCCGCTGGCGCAGGTGACGGCGCTCGTACCCGGCGCGGTGCTGCATCTCGGCCCCGCCGGGCCCGACCGGATCACGGTCGAAAGCAGCGGGGGGCAGGGACTGGCCGAGGCAAGGCTGGGCCAGCACCGTGGCCACCGCGCGCTGCGGCTGCACGGCGCCGCGCAACTGGCCGAAGGTGTCCTGGCCGAGGCCGCCGCCGGACCCGCCCCGCCGAAACCTCCGCCGCAAGCCTCGCCGCCGCAGCCGGTGCAGCCGGTGCCCGGGGCCGCCATGGCGGCGGAACCCGGCCCGCTGGTGCGCAGTGCCTGAGCAGGTCAGGGCGCCGGGGGCCTTCGGCTGTGCAGGAGGTGCGCCGGGGCATGGGGCTATCGGCCGGGCAGAAAACACGCCGGGGCATGGGGAACCGTCCGTTGTGCGGGAAGCGCGTTTGGGCATGGGGGATTGCCCGTGGTTCAGGAAGCGCACCGGGGATGGGGCCGTCCGCAGGACGGGCGCGCGTCGGGGCATAGGGGCGGTTCGCCATACAGCGTACGACCGCAGCGAGGCCGGGAACGGAGCACTGGCACGGGACGCGGAGCGGCGCCGCGACACGGGGCGCGCAAGCCGGAAACCGCGGAAGGGCGGCTACGGGAAGCGCCCGGACCGTTGGGGTCAGGCCGCTCCGGCGAAGATGTGGTTCAGCATCGTGGCCTTCGCCACGGCATGGGCCGTGGTCTCCACGTCCAGCGCCGTCCGCGCCAGCCGCAGGTGCTTTTCGACCATCGCGGGCGAGATGCCCATGATCTGCGCGATGTCCTGCATGGTCTTGCCCCCGGCCACCCATTCCAGCGCCTCGCGCTGGCGCGGGCTGAGCGGGGGGCGGTCGACCGGAAGCGGCATATGGGTGATGCGCAGATGGGTCATGTTGCAGATCGCCAGGATTTCCGCCCCCTGCCGTTCCCAGATTGCGTCCACCGCATCCTGATCCAGCCCCGGGCGCGCGGTCAGCCCCATCGCGCCCCCGGCCCGTGGTGACAGTTCGGCAAAGCCCAGCGAATAGCCCGCAAGCTGCCCCATCTGCCGCGCCTGGTCCATCGCCGCGATTTCGTCCGCGCTCAGCATCCCCGCCGCCCGCTGCTCGACCGCCCAGCGCCAGGAACAGGCGCCGGTGTTGCGGCTGACCCAGCGGAACATGGGCGTGCGTATCAGGAATTCGATTCCGGACCCGGCCCCGATCCCGGCGGCAAGGCCGGGGCGCCGGTGGTTCGACAGAAACACCACATCCCGCCTGTCGCCGATCGAACCGCCGCTGAGAAACCGGGTGAACCCGTAGTCCACCCGGTCAAAGCCATACCCCGCCATCCGCGCGAGAAGCAGCGCCCAGAGGTCTTCCGGGCGGCGTGCCTCGGCGATCCGTTGCAGATGGGTCAGAATATCCGTCACCGCACCCCCGCGCCGGGCGGGCGATCCGCGCGGCCTTGAAACCCTCGTTCCGCTGCGGTTAATAGCCGTATGGCCCCCGCTCTGTCGAGCGCGGATCGCCCCGATCTTCCGGTGAGGCAAGGATGGAACAGACCCGCGACGTTGTGGTGATCGGAGGGGCGGTCATGGGGGCCTCGGTCGCGTATTGGCTGACCCGCGCCCGGCCCGGCCTCAGGGTGCTGGTGGTCGAGATGGATCCGACCCATGCCCGGGCTGCCACCGCGCTTTCGGTTGCCTCGGTGCGCCAGCAGTTCACCAACCCGGTGAACGTGGAAATCTCGCGCTTCGGGGTGCGGTTCATTCGCGATTTCGGCGCCGAGCTGGGGCTGGAGGAGGGCGCGGGCGACCTTGGCCTGAAGGAAAACGGCTACCTGTTCCTTGCTGGCAGCGCCGGGGGCGCGCGGGTCATGCAGGAGGTGGCGGCGATGCAGCGCGACCACGGCGCCGCGACCGAGGTTCTGACCCCCGACGGGATCGCCGCCCGCTGGCCCTGGATGAACACCGCCGATATCGCCGCCGGTTCCTTCGGCCCGCGCGACGAGGGCTGGTTCGACAACATGGGGCTGCTGGCGGGCTTCCGCAGCGCGGCGCGGCGGCAGGGGGCCGGGTTCCTGACCGGCCGGGTGACCGGGATCGACCTTGTGGCGGGCCGGATCGCCGGGGTGCGGCTGACCTCGGGCGAACGCATCGGCTGCGGCGTGGTGGTGAATGCCGCCGGAACCCGCGCGGCGGGGGTGATGCGGATGGCCGGGCTCGATCTTCCGGTCGAGCCGCGCAAGCGCACCGTCTTCGTGCTCGACGCGCCCAACGCCCGCCACCCGGAGGCGCCGCTCCTGGTCGATCACCTCGGCTATTACCTGCGCCCCGAGCACGGCCAGTGGATCGCCGGGATCGTGCCCGAGGATGACGGGCCCTGCGACGCCGACGACTTCGAGCCCGACCACCACCTGTTCGAGGAGATGATCTGGCCCCGGCTTTACGAACGTTCGGAGGGGTTCGACGCGGTGAAGGTGGTGCGGTCCTGGGCCGGGCATTACGACTACAACACACTCGACCAGAACGCGGTTCTCGGGGCGCATCCGGGCTGCCCCGGGCTTTACCTGATGAACGGTTTTTCCGGCCACGGGCTTCAGCAGGCCCCGGCGGTGGGGCGCGGGCTGGCCGAGGCGATCCTTGACGGGCGTTACGGCACGATCGACCTGAGCGACCTCGGGGTGGAGCGGGTGCTGGAAGGCCGCCCCTTTCCGGAACGCGCGGTGGTCTGAGAGACCGTTCGAGAATTCGCTCCGGCGCGGCAGGTGGTGTGGTTTTCGGGGTCGCCGCAGGCGACGAGCGGAGTGTGCTCAATGCACATGAGCCTGGGCAAGCGCAGAAAACCGCGTCAGATGTGCGGTGGAGTGGAATTGTCAAACGGTCTCTACGCGGCCCGGCCGGTCAGAACGGCCAGAATACAGGGATGAAGATCACCCCCAGCACCCAGAAGATCAGGTTCAGCGGCAGGCCCACCTTGATGAAATCGGTGAACCTGTAGCCGCCGACGCTATAGACCATGGTGTTGGTCTGATAGCCCACCGGCGTGGCGAAGCTGGTCGAGGCGGCGAAGGTGACCGCGATCAGGAAGGGCGTGGCGTCCACCCCCAGCATGGCGGCGGTGGACATGCCGATGGGGGTGAGCAGGACGGCGGCGGCCGCGTTGCTCATGAATTCGGTCAGCAGAAGCGCCATCAGGTAAAGCACGGCCAGTACCACCAGCGGCCCCGACCCGGCGACCAGCCCGATGGAATTGGCGACGATGAATTCGGCCGCGCCGGTCTGGCTCATGGCGATTCCCAGCGGTAGAAGCCCGGCCAGAAGGATGATGATGCGCCAGTCTATGGCGTCATAGACTTCATCGGCCTCCAGGCAGCCGGCAAGGGTGATCGCCACGGCCCCGGTCAGCGCGGTGATGGCGATGGGTGCCCAGCCGATGGCGGAAACGGCGATCACCAGGGCCATGGTGACCAGGGCGAAGGGCGCCCGCCAGCCGACCGGCTTTCTTTCGGCGTCGCGCTCGCTCAGGACGATGACATCCGAATCCCGGCGCAGGGCGGGCATTTCGGTTTCCGGGGTCAGCATCAAGAGCACGTCACCGACATTCAGGTGAACGTTCTTGAGCTGCTTGCGCAGGATCTCGCCGCGCCGGTGGATGGCCAGGATCGTTGCATCATGCCGCCAGCGCCGGTCGAGCATGGCCAGCGTGGTGCCGACCACGCGCGAGCGGGGGGCGATCATCACTTCGGTCAGGACCTGCTGGGTTCCCTCTTCCAGCGTGCGGGCCTTGAGCTGGAATTCGGTGTTGATCTCAAGCCCGGCCTCGGCCCGGAGCTGGTCCAGCCTGGACCAGTCGCCCCGTGCGATCAGCACATCGCCTTCCTTCAGGATCTGCGACCGGGGCGACCAGATCCTTTCGTCGCCGCGCATCAGTTCCAGAACGAAGACGCCGTATTCGTCGCCCAGTTTCGCTTCGCCGACCGAGGTGCCGATCAGCGCCGATTCCGGCACGACCCGCAGTTCGGTGATGTATTTGCCAAGCTCGTATTCCTCGACCAGTTCGCTGCCCCGTGTTTCCGGCAACAGCCAGCGGCCGAGGGTCAGAAGGTAGATGCAGCCGGTCACGAAACAGATCACCCCCAGAGGCGTGAATTCGAACATGGTGAAACCGGGGTGGCCCAGATCGCGCGCCATGGCATTGACCAGCAGGTTGGTCGATGTCCCCACCAGCGTGCAGACCCCGGCCATCTGCGACACGTAGGACAGCGGGATCAGCGCCTTTGACGCCGACATGCCGATACCGGCGGCGGCGGTCATGACCAGCGGCATGAAGACCGCGACCACGGCGGTATTGTTGACGAAGGGCGCGACCACGGCCAGCACGCCGAACAGGATCAGCAGGAACATCAGCGGCGAATCGGCCTTGCCCAGCAGTCGGCCGATTCCCGAAAGGGCGCCGCTGTTCTGCAACCCCGCCGCCAGGATGAACATCGCCGCCACGGTGATCGTGGCCTGGTTGCTGAAGCCGCTCAGGGCCTCGCCGGGGCTGACAAGGCCAAGCACGGCCAGCCCGGACAGCACCAGAAGCGCCACCGCGTCGATCCGCAATTTCTCGGTGGCGAACAGGATGATGGCGATCAGGGCGATGCCGAGCACCAGCGCGATTTCGAATGTCATGCCCCGGATATTCCCCGAACTGATGCCGCAAATTCCCCCGGGCACCGGCCCCAGATGGCGGCTTTGCAAGGGCCGGCGCAAGTGCGGCATCCATATCAGAGGCCGGCCCGCCGGTCATCGCCCTTCTGAACGGGCGGCCCCGATGCTGCCCCCCCCGCCGGGCGCTTGACCCGGGGCGGAAATCGGTTAGACCTGACGATTGATTCATGTTTCAGGAGGGCAGCCCGCGCATGGCGCAGAAACCCGCAACCCGGCGCGGCCCGGCCCGGTCGCTGCCTCGCACCCGGCGCGGGCGCTCGACCCGCGAGGCGATCCTGCGCGCGGCCGAGGAGGTGATCGGCGCGCGCGGTTTCGCGGGCGCCGCCATTGCCGACATCACCCGCGCCGCCGGGATCGCCCAGGGCACGTTCTACATCTACTTCGAGACCAAGGAAGAGGTGTTCCGCGAACTCGTCACCGAGATGGGCCGACTGACGCGCAAGACCCTCTCCGAAGCGGTGGCGGGCGCGCCCGACCGGCTGACGGCGGAACGGCTTGGCCTGCGCGCCTTCCTCGGTTTCGTGGCCGAACGCCCGACGCTTTACAACATCGTCGAAGAGGCCCGCTTCGTCGATCCCGACAGCTACAACGGTTATTTCACCACCTTCGCCCGCGCCTATGCCCGCAACCTCACCGCTGCCGCCGAGGAAGGCGAGATCCGCCCCGGCAATGCCGAGATCCGCGCCTGGGCGCTGATGGGCATGGCGGTGACGCTGGGCGAACGCTTCGGGCTGATGGAGCCGGGCGCCGACCGCGACGCGGTGGTGGCCGAGGTGTTCGACATGCTGGAAAACGGGCTGCGGCCATGACGGTTCCGGTGCGGATGGCGGTCGGGGACGGGGTGGCGCGGGTCACGCTGGCCGCGCCCGGGCGCTGCAATGCGCTGACGGCGGAACTGCTGGACGCGCTGAACGATACGCTCGACCGGGCGGCGGCAGAGGCCCCCCGCGCGCTGGTGCTGGCGGCCGAGGGGCGGCATTTCTCGACCGGCGGCGACGTGGCGCGCTTCGCCGCCGAGGTGGCGGCGGGCCGGGGCGAGGCTTACGCCCGCCGCACCCTGGGCGGGCTCAACGCGGCGATGCTGCGGCTCATGCGGATGCCCTGCCCGGTGATCGCCTGCGCGCAGGGGGCGGTGACCGGGGGCGCGCTTGGCCTGCTGCTTGCCGCCGACCTCGCGGTGCTGGGGGCGGGCGGCTTCGTCCAGCCGTATTACGCCGAGGTCGGCTTTGCCCCGGACGGCGGCTGGACGGCGCTTTTGCCCGGCCGGATCGGCCCGGCCCGTGCGCTGGAGATCCAGATCCTCAACCGCCGGATCGACGCCGGGGAGGCCGCGGCGCTGGGCATCGTGCAGGCGGTGGCGCCGGAGGCGCAGGTGGAAGTCTGGCTCGACACGCTTTCGCGCCATGTGCCCGGCACGCTGGCCGACACCAAGCGGCTGATCCGCGATACTGAGGCCACCGAGCGCGCGCTGGCGGCGGAACTGGACGCCTTCACCGCAAGGATCGGCACCGTGGAGGCGCGCGACGGCATGGCCCGGTTCCTGGCCGGGCTGAAGGAGGCACGGCGATGACACGGGCGCCCGATCCGGCGGCGCGGCGGGCGGAACTGTCGCCCGCTTCCCCCGCCTTCACCGACCACGGCACCGGCCGCGTCTGGACCTTTGCCGAGGTCGATGCGGAATCCGCCCGGCTGGGGGCGGGGCTGCGCGCCATGGGGCTGGCGCCGGGCGACCGGGTGGCGATCCTCTGTCTGAACCGGGCCGAGTTCTTCGCGGCGCTGTTCGCCTGTCTCAAGGCCGGGCTGATCCTCGCGCCCCTGAACTGGCGCCAGCCGCTGGCCGAGCTGGCCCCGGTCGCGGCCAGCGTGGGTTGCGCCGCGATCATCCACGACAGCCGGCATGCGCCGACCGCCGCCGCGCTGGGCCTGCCCTGCATCGCCATGGCGGACGAAGGCGGGTTCGGCGGGTTCGGCGGGGGCGCCGCCCCGCTGCCGCCCCGCGACATCCCCGAGGCCGACCCGTGGTATCTGCTGTTCACCTCGGGCACCACCGGCCTGCCGAAGGCGGTGATCCAGACCCCGCGCATGGCGCTGGCGAATGCCGTGAACATCTCGCAGGCGGTGGGGCTGACGGGCGGCGATACCAGCGTCAATTTCCTGCCGCTGTTCCACACCGGCGGGATCAACCTCTACACGCTGCCGCTGTTCTTCTGGGGCGGGCATTCGCATATCCTGCCGAAGTTCGACCCCGGTCGGCTGCTTTCGATGATCGCCGAAGGGCAGGTCAGTCAGTTCTTCGGTGTCCCTGCGATCTATCAGGCGTTTCGGCTGCACCCCGGGATCGGCCGTATCGACCTTGGCGCGGTGCGGGGCTGGGGCTGCGGCGGCGCGGCGCTGCCCCCGGACGTGATCCGCTTCTTCGCCGACAGGGGCGCGGTGATCTGCAACGGTTTCGGCATGACCGAGACCGGGCCGACCGGCTTCCTGATCGACCGGGCGGCGGCGCTCGCCAAGATCGGCTCGGTCGGCAAGCCGCAGATGATGACCGAGGCGCGGCTGGCGGGTGTGCCCGACGGCGCCCCGGGCGAGGGCGAGTTGCTGATGCGCGGCGCCACCGTCACGCCCGGCTATTACGGCAACCCCGAGGCCACGGCGGCGGTCTTCACCCCCGACGGCTGGCTCAAGTCCGGCGACGTGGCACGGCGCGACGCCGACGGCTATTACGCCATCATCGACCGGATCAAGGACATGTATATCTCGGGCGGCGAGAACGTCTATCCGGCGGAGGTGGAGCGGGTTCTCATCACCCACCCCGACATTCTGGAAGCCGCCGTGATAGGGGTTGCGGATGAAAGATGGGGCGAGACCGGCGCCGCCTTCCTGATCGCCCGGCCGGGCCGCACCCCCGATCTGGATGCGCTGCCCGGCTGGTGCCGCGAACGTCTCGCCGCCTACAAGATCCCGCGCAGCTTCCGGCTGGTCGGGGATTTCCCCCGCACCGCCGCCGGCAAGGTGCGCAAACCCCTGCTGAGGGAGCAGCCATGATCGACCGCCTTTCCGAGGACTGGACCCCGAGCCAGGCCGAATTCGACGCCTTCGCCACGCTGTCGGGCGACGACAACCCGATCCATGTGGACCCGGAGTTTTCCGCCCGCACCCACTTCGGCCGCACCGTGAGCCACGGGATGCTGATCTATACGAGGCTGCGCGGGCTCCTGGCGCGGGCCGCGCCCGGGCGGCGGCAGGCCATGCAGGGGCTGATGTTCCCGAATCCCGCCTTCGCCGGCGAGACGCTGCGGCTCGACGTGACCCGGATCGCGCCGGGGCGCTATGCGATGCGGGCGGTGCGGCTGGCCGACGGCGCGGTGGTGACCGAGGGGGAGGCGCGGGTCGCATGACGCTGACAGTCGGACAGTCCGCCGAGATCACCCGCAGCTATACCGCCGAAGACGTGGCCGCCTTTGCCGCGCTCGGGGGCGGGGCGCCGGGCGACATGGTGCCTGAACCGCTGATCGGGGCGCTGTTCTCCTATCTTCTGGGGGTGAGGCTGCCGGGCTTCGGCACCAATTACCTCAAGCAGGAGATGGCGTTTCCCGCCCCCGCGCCGCTCGGCGCCGCGCTGACCGCGCGGGTCGAGATCACGCGGCTGCGGCCCGAAAAACACCTTGTCGATCTGGCGACCACCTGCCGGACCGGGGACGGCACGCTGGTCTGCACCGGCCGGGCGCTGGTGCTGGCGCGCGACGTGGCCGGGGGGTTCGGGGAAGGGGTATTGACCGCGCCCGGCGGCGGGATACCCTGACGCGCGGCCACCGAGGAGAAAGAGCGATGCCCAAAGGATACTGGATCGGCCATGTCGAGGTGAATGACCCCGCCGCCTATGAAGCCTACCGCGCCGCCAATGCCGAGGCTTTCGCGAAATACGGCGGCCGGTTCCTGGTGCGCGGCGGGGCGCAGGAGGTGGTCGAGGGCGCGATGCGGGCCCGCGCGGTGGTGATCGAGTTCGACAGTATCGAGGCCGCCCGCGATTGCTACCACAGCCCGGAATACCAGCGGGCGCTGGCGCTGCGGCAGCCGGCCTCGGTGGCGGATCTGGCCATCGTCGAGGGCTGGGACGGGTAGGCTAGGGCAGGGGGCGGGTGCCCCGGCGAGGGGTGCCGGTCCCATGCGTGGGACAGGCCGTCAATCATTTGAAATCAATGGGTTGGACTGGCGGATTTGCCATCTGTCAACCTTTTGCCCAGAAGGATTCCGGGGGGGCTTGCGCAGTCGTGACCGGGCGCCCGCGTTTTGCGCTTTTCTTGCGCCTGCCCCCGGCGCTATCCTGCGCGGCATGTTCGCGCGCCTTCTCGATCGTCTGATGAACCCCGCTCCTGCGCCGCTGGCCGGGTCCGACGCAAGGCTTGCGCTTGCCGCGCTCATGGTCCGGCTGGCCCGGGCCGATGGCCATTACGCCCCCGAGGAGGTGGCCCGGATCGACCGGCTGCTGGCCGCCCGTTACGGGGTAAGCCCCGGGGAGGCCGCGAAGCTGCGCGGCATGGCCGAGGTGCTGGAACAGGAGGCCCCCGACACCGTGCGCTTCACCCGCGCGCTGAAGGCGGCGGTGCCGCTGGAGGACCGGATCGGGCTGATCGAGGCGCTGTGGGCGGTGGCGCTGGCCGATGGCAGCCGCGACGATGACGAGGACCGGCTGATGCGGCTGGTCGCGGACCTGCTGGGCCTGACCGATCGCGACAGCGCGCTGGCCCGCCGCCGGACCGAAGGGCGCGGGGGTGCCGTGTGACCGCCGCACCGCGGGCGGTGGGCAGGGGACCGGGCCGTTTCGGCACAATGCGCCCGGCGGCAGGCGTTCCGCCGGGTCAGCCTGTCGCAATTGCCGAAAGAGCGTTGCAAAGCCACGCGGAATGCGCCCTACTGGCGGCAAGCCACCAGCAGCGAGACGCATAGAGTGACGACCCGACAGCCCCCCGCGCCGACCCCGCCCGTGATCGAGATACGCGGCCTGCACAAAGCCTATGGCGAACTTGAGGTGCTCAGGGGCGTCGATCTTGCGGCCCCGCGCGGGCAGGTGGTCTCGCTGATCGGTTCGTCGGGTTCGGGGAAATCGACCCTGCTGCGCTGCTGCAACCTCTTGGAGGACAGCCAGTCGGGCGAGGTGATCTTCGAGGGCGAGCCGGTGCGCTGGCGCGGCACGGGCGCGCATCGTCAGCCCGCCGACCGGGCGCAGGTCACGCGCATCCGCACCAACCTGTCGATGGTGTTCCAGCAGTTCAACCTGTGGTCGCACCTGACCATCCTGGAGAACGTCATGGAAGCGCCGCTGACCGTGCTGAAGCGCGACCGTGCCGAGGTCGAGACCGCCGCCCGGCGCTATCTCGACCAGGTGGGAATCGGCGACAAGGCCGATGCCTGGCCCGCGCAGCTTTCCGGCGGCCAGCAGCAGCGCGCCGCCATCGCCCGCGCCTTGTGCATGGAGCCCCGCGCGCTGCTGTTCGACGAGCCCACATCCGCGCTCGACCCCGAACTGGAGCAGGAGGTGGTGCGAGTCATCAAGGCGCTGGCGGCCGAGGGGCGGACCATGATCCTTGTCACCCATGACATGAAGCTGGCCGCCGACCTGTCCGACCACGTGATCTTCCTGCATCAGGGCCGGATCGAGGAGGAAGGCCCGCCCGCCGCGCTGTTCGGCGCGCCGCGATCCGAACGGCTGCGCGGTTTCCTGTCCGCCACGGCCCCCGCGCCCGTCCCCGCCTGAAGATCGTCCCCGCCTGAAGACCGTGCCCGCCTGAAGACCCTGAACACCAAGACCAGAAGACCGGAGTATCGAACCATGATGAGACCGACCCTGACCGCCGCCGCCGCGCTTGTGCTGGCCGCCAGTGGCGCACTGGCGCAGGATCTTGTGCGCCTTGGCACCGAGGGCGCCTATCCGCCCTACAACTTCATCAACGACGACAACGAACTGGACGGGTTCGAGCGCGAGCTGGGCGACGAGATGTGCGCGCGCGCGTCGCTGAACTGCGAATGGGTGATCAACGACTGGGACACGATCATTCCGAACCTTGTCGCCGGCAACTACGACATCATCATGGCCGGGATGTCGATCACCGAGGCGCGTTCGGCGGTGATCTCCTTCACCCAGGCCTATATCCCGCCCGATCCCTCGGCCTATATGGCGCTTGCGGGCGCGGATGAGTCGGTGACCGTGGGCATTGTCGCCGTCCAGTCGAACACCATGCAGGCCGGGGTGGTCGCAGGCACCGACGCCACGCTGGTGGAATTCCCGACCCCGGACGAGACCATCGCCGCCGTCCGTAGCGGTCAGGTGGATGCGGTTCTGGCCGACAAGGCGTTCCTGCAACCCTATGTCGACGATTCGAACGGCGAACTGGTGTTCGTCGGCGACGAGATCTATCCGGGCGCGGGGGTGGCGCTGGGCTTCCGTCAGTCCGACAACGAGTTGCGCGCCGCCTTCGACGCGGTGATCGACGAGATGAAGGCCGACGGTTCGCTCAACGCGATGCTCGACAAATGGTTCGGTGACGCGGTGCCCAGGTTCTGACGCCCGCCCCCGCGGCGGCGACCGGCCGGGCGGCGAAACCGCCCGGCTTTCCGTCACGGAAATGGTGGCGGGACAGCAAGACGGGGCCGGACAACGGCCCGCAATAAAAAAGACAGGGAGAAGAACATGAAGATGACGCGCAGACTGATCCTGGCCGGTGTCGCGATGGTGCTGGCAGCCGGGGCCGCTTCGGCCCAGCAGGTGATCCGCATGGGCACCGAAGGGGCCTATCCGCCGTTCAACTACATCAACGACGCGGGCGAACTGGCCGGGTTCGAGATCGACCTCGGCAACGAGCTTTGCGAGCGCGCGGGCCTGACCTGCGAATGGGTGATCAACGACTGGGATACGATCATTCCCAACCTGGTCAGCGGCAATTACGACACGATCATGGCCGGAATGTCGATCACCGAAGCCCGGGCCGAGGTGATCGCCTTCACCAGGAACTACAAGTTCTCCGACCCCTCGGGTTACATGGCGCTGGCGGGCACCGATGCGTCGGTGATCGAAACCGGCGTGATCGCGGCGCAGTCGAACACGGTGCAGGCCGGGCTGGTGGCCGACGGCTCCGCCACGCTGATCGAGTTCCCGACCCCGGACGAGACGATTTCCGCCGTCCGCAACGGCGAGGCCGACGCCGTGCTTGCCGATTCCGAATTCCTCACGCCGTTCGTGGACGAATCGGATGGTGAGCTGGTGTTCATCGGCGGCGAGGTCACGCCGGGGCAGGGGATCGGCATGGGGTTGCGCCAGTCCGACACCGAGTTGCGCACCACCTTCGACGAGGCCATCGCCGGGATGAGGGAGGACGGTTCGCTGAACGCGTTGCTGAAACAGTGGTTCGGCGAGGAAGTGCCGACCTTCTGATCCCCGCCACCCGGGCGCGCGGCAGCCCCGCGCGCCCGCCGGAGTCCCCCGCCCGTGTTTTCCTTCTGTGTCGATCCCTCGATCCTGCCGCAATGGCAGTGGTTCGCCTGCTACCTGACCAGCGGGACGCATCTGGCATTCTACTGGGCGTTTCTGGTGGTCCTGGCGCTGATCCTGCTGGCGGCGCCCGCGGCGCTCCTGTTCGGCTTCGGCGGCGCGCTGGCGGCGCGGTCGCGGGTGCCGCCGGTCCGCTGGCTGGGCGTGGGCTATATCTCGATGGTGCGGGGGATCCCCGACATCATCTTCTTCCTGTTCGTGCCGATCGCGATGGATCAGGGGATCGAGTATCTTGTGCATCACGTCCGCTGCCCCGACTGGACCGAGCCGATCCGCCAGGGCACCGATTTCATCGTCTGCCCGCAGGCCAAGGTGCCGCTGAACGACGCGGCGCGCTGGGTGCATGACGCCTATGCCTTTGTGCTGGCGGTGGTGGCCTTCGCCATCGTGTTCGGCGCCTTCGCGGCCAATACGCTTTATGGCGCGATGAGCGCCGTGCCGCGGGCGCAGATCGAGACCGGCGAAGCCTACGGCATGACCCCGCGCCAGACCTTCCGCCGCATCCTGTTGCCGCAGATGTGGATCTACGCGCTGCCCGGCCTGTCGAACCTGTGGATGATCCTGATCAAGGCCACGCCGCTCTTGTTCCTGCTGGGCATCCGCGACGTGGTGTTCTGGGCGCGCGAGCTGGGCGGCGCCAAGACGGCGCAGTTCTACGCCTATCCGCATCCCGACTGGCGGGTGTGGTATTTCCTTGCCCTGCTCGTGGTCTACCTGCTGGTGACCTGGGCCAGCGAGAAGGTGTTCGAGCGGATCATGACCCGGCTCAACACCGGGCAGGCCACCGCGGGCGGCGAGCGGCTGCGCAGGACGAAGGCGGCCGCATGAGAACCTGCTGGGAAAGTCTCGGGGAATACGGGCTGCGGGCGCTGGGGCGCGAGTTCGGCGCGCCGCTGCTGCCGCGCGGGCTGGAGATCACCTTCTGCGACCAGGTCATCCTGATCGGCTCGGGGATGATGTGGAACGTCTATTTCGGAGTGCTGGCGATCCTGGGCGGTTTCTGCTTCGCCACGCTGTTGGCGGTGGCGCGGCTCAGCGCCAATCCGCTGTTCAGCCGCCCCGCCGCCGGGTTCATCTTCGTCTTTCGCGGCTCGCCCCTGTTCATCCAGTTCTTCCTTGCCTACGAGGCGTTCATCCTGCTGCCCCGGGCCGGGATCGAGATCAACCTGCTGTTCACCACCATCACCGCCGAGACCCGCTGGCTGACCCGGGCCTGGGCGGGGGCGCTGTTCGTGCTGTTCCTCAACACTTCGGCCTATTCGGCGCATATCTTCCATGGCGCGCTCAGGGCGGTGCCCAAGGGCGACCTGGAGGCCGCGGACGCCTATGGCATGACCGGCTGGCGCCGGTTCCGGCGCATCATCTGGCCCACCATGCTGCGGCTGGCCTGGCCCAGCTACACCAACGAGGCGATCTTCCTGTTCCACGCCACCACGCTGGTCTATTTCTCGGGCTTTCCGGCCTGGCAGCAGTCGGGCGACGCGCTTTACTACGCGCGCTATTTCGCCGACCAGACCTTCAACCCTTTCGTCGCCTATCCCATCGTCGCCGCCTATTTCGTCGGTGCGACGCTGATCCTCATCGCGCTGTTCGGCGCGGTCAACCGGCGGCTCAACCGCCACCTGCCAAGGGAGAACCGGCCGAAGCTGCGCTACCGGCCGCAACTGATCCGATGAAACATCTTCAGGACTGGCTGAGAAAGCACCCGCAGGTGCGCACGATCCGCGTGGCTGCCGCCGACCTCAACGGTCAGGCGCGGGGCAAGCGGATGCCCGCGCGTTTCGCCGACGGGGTGCTGAAGAACGGCACCCGGTTTCCGCTGTCGGCCCTCAATCTCGACATCTGGGGCGAGGATATCGACGACAGCCCGCTGGTGTTCGACATGGGCGATGCCGACGGCATCCTGCGCCCGACCGAGCGCGGCTTCATGCCGATGCCATGGCTTGAGGCGCCGACCGCGCTGTTGCCGATCTGGATGTTCCGCGAGGACGGCCGACCCTATGACGGCGACCCCCGCCATGCGCTGCGCGCGGTGGTGGAGCGTTTCAAGGCGCGCGGGCTGACGCCGGTCGTGGCGATGGAGCTGGAATTCTACCTGATCGATGATTCCGGCAAGGCGCTTCAGGTGCCGCCCTCGCCGCGTTCCGGCAAGCGGCGCAAGGCGGCCGAGACGCTGAGCATCCGGGCGCTCGATGCCTTCGACACCTTCTTCACCGACCTCTACGACGCCTGCGAGGCGATGGACATCCCGGCCGACACCGCGATTTCCGAGACCGGGCTCGGCCAGTTCGAGATCAACCTGATGCATTGCGACGATGCGCTGCGCGCCGCCGATGATGCCTGGCTGTTCAAGATGCTGGTCAAGGGGCTGGCGCGACGGCACGGTTTCGCCGCGAGCTTCATGGCCAAGCCCTACCCGGAATATTCCGGCAACGGGCTGCACACGCATTTTTCCGTGCTGGACCGCGAGGGCCGCAACGTGTTCGACAACGGCGGCTCGGAGGGGACCGGCATCCTGCATCAGGCCATCGCCGGTTGCCTGGGTGCGATCCACGATTCGACGCTGCTGTTCGCGCCCCATGCCAACAGCTACGACCGGCTGGTGCCCGGCGCCCATGCGCCCACGGCGATCTGCTGGGGCTACGAGAACCGCACCGTCGCGATCCGCGTGCCCTCGGGCAGCCCCTCGGCCCGGCGGATCGAACACCGGGTCGCGGGGGGCGACGTGAACCCCTACCTGATGCTGGCCGCGATCCTCGGCGCGGCGCTGATCGGGATCGAGGACGGGCTGGCGCCGCCGCCGCCGGTCACCGGCAACGCCTACGCGCAGGAGGATCTGCCGCAGGTGCCGACGACATGGGACGAGGCGATCGAGGATTTCGCGGCAAGCGCGACCATCGCCCGCATCTTCCCGGCGGAGCTGATCCGCAACTATGTGCTGACCAAGCGGCAGGAACGCCATTACATGGCGGAACTGAGCCCCGGGGAACAGGTGGAGCTTTACCTCGACACGGTATGAGGGCCTTGAGCGGGCAGGGGGCTGTCTGCCCCCTCTTGGCCTGCGGCCAATTCACCCCCGAGGATATTTCCGTCACGGTGAAATAATATTGAGAACGCCTTTTCATCTTCGCCTTCGATGAAAGTATCCCCGGCGGAGGCGGCGTCCCGGAAACGGTGAGGCGGATCAGGAAAGGCGCCAGTGGCGCGTTTCCCCGCCGAACGGGGCACGTTGCAGCCGCGAACGGGCGTCCGGTGGGCGCCCCGGGGCCAACGTGCCGCCTGCGCAACGCCGGGTGGGCATCCCGGACCCCCGGCCCACAGCCCCGCGCCCGAAGGGCGCGCCCCGGCTTGACGCGGCGGGCCGGGGCGGGCAGGAGGCGGGGATGGACAGCCCCGCCGATTACGCGCCCCCGGACGGGCCGCCGCGCATCCTCTATCGTGACGCGCGGATCGTTGTCGTGGACAAGCCCGCGGGGTTGCTCACGGTGCCGGGTCGCGGCCCGCATCTCGCGGATTGCCTGATCGCCCGGCTGAGGCGCGCCTTTCCCGAGGTGCTTCTGGTTCACCGGCTCGACCGCGATACTTCCGGCGTCATGGTCTTTGCGCTCGACCCGGCGGCGCAGGCGGATCTGGGGCGGCAGTTCGAGGCGCGGCAGGTGGGCAAGGTCTATCTTGCCCGGGTCGCGGGCGAGATGGAGGGGACAAGCGGCCGGATCGACCTGCCCTTGATCGTCGATTGGCCGAACCGGCCGCGCCAGCATGTGAACCATGAGACCGGCCGTCCCGCCGTCACCGACTGGCGCGTGGCGCGGCGGGACGAGGACGAGACACGGATGCGGCTGATGCCCCGCACCGGGCGGACGCATCAGTTGCGGGTGCATATGGCGGCGGCGGGGCACCCGATCCTCGGCGACAGCCTTTATGCCGAAGGGGCGGCGCGCGACGATCACCCGCGGCTGATGCTGCACGCCGCATCGCTGCGGTTCCGCCACCCGGAAACCGGCATTCTCCAGACCTGGACCGCGCCCTGTCCGTTCTGACCGGCCCCGCGGGGTGCGATGCAGGGGAGGCGGCCGGGCAGGGGAGCTGCGCTGAAGCGCGCGCCCTACAGCGCTGCTCCGGCACAGACGCCCAGGAGCGCGAGCACCGCCCCGGCGGCCATCCACCGCAGCGGCCGGGGGCGCCGCGCGGGTTCCTCCTGCGGTGCTTCGGTCTGGCGGAACAGCCGGGCCTCGACCATCTGCGGCAGTCGCGGGCCGAACCGCGCCAGCACCTGCAATGTGCGCGTCAGGTCGCGCAGCATGGCTGCCGGGCCCACGTTGTCGCGGATGTAGTCCTCGACCACCGGGCGTGAAATCTGCCAGATGTTGATATGCGGATCGAGCGAGCGCGCCACCCCCTCGACCACCACCATGGTGCGTTGCAGCAGGATGAGTTCGGTCCGGGTCTGCATCCCGAAGCGTTCGGTGACCTCGAACAGGTAGTTCAGCAGCCGCGCCATCGAGATGCGCGAGGCATCCATGCCGAATATGGGCTCGCCCACCACCCGGAGCGCACTGGCGAATTCCTCCATGTCGCGGTCGGCGGGCACGTATCCGGCCTCGAAATGAACCTGGGCCACCCGGCGGTAGTCGCGGCGGATGAAGCCGATCAGGATCTCGGCATAGACCCGGCGGGTGTATTCGTCGATCCGGCCCATGATGCCGAAGTCATAGGCGATGATGTCGCCGTTCGCCGCCACCTTCAGGTTTCCCTGATGCATGTCGGCGTGGAAAAAACCATGGCGCAGTGCGTGTGACAGGAACAGTTGCAGCACCCGTGCCGCCAGTGCCGGGCGATCGTGCCCGGCGGCGTCCAGCGCGGCGTTGTCGGACAGGTTGATCCCCTCGGCCCAGTCGAGCGTCATCACCTGGCGGCCCGACAGGTGCCAGTGCGGCTTCGGCACCCGGAACCCGGCATCGCCTTCGGTATTGACCGCGAATTCCGAGGCGGAGGCACTTTCGAGCCGCAGGTCGAGTTCGCCCGTCACCACGCCTTCGAAATGGGCGATCACCTCGCGCGGGCGCAGGCGGCGGGTGCCGGGCAGCAACACCTCGATCAGCCCGGCGGCGAAGTAGAACGCGTCGATATCGGTGCGGAAGGCGCGCTCGATCCCGGGGCGCAGCACCTTGACCGCCACGTCCTCGCCGCTGCCCGCCATCCGCGCCCGGTGCACCTGGGCGATCGAGGCCGCCGCCACGGGGGGCGAGAATTCGCTGAACATTTCGGCCAGCGGGCGACCCAGCTCCGCCTCGACGGCGCGGACCGCCTGTTCGGTCGGAAATGGGGGAAGCTGGTCCTGAAGGTATTTCAGCTGGTCGGCCAGTTCCTCGCCGACGATATCGGGGCGGGTCGAAAGCAGCTGGCCGAACTTGATATAGGCCGGGCCCAGGGCCGTCAGCGCGCGGGTCGCGGGCGGCAGCGCCGGGTCGCCCTTCAGGCCGAGCCACTTGAACGGCCAGCCCAGCACCCGGGCCGCCAGCCGCAGCCGCGGCGGCGCCTTCATCGCCTCCAGCACCACGTTCATCGCGCCGGAGCGTTCCAGCGTGGCCCCGGTGCGGATCAGCCGCCAGATGTTGTGTGGCCCGCGCATGATCAGAGTTTCCAGCCGGAATGCAGCGCCGCGACGCCCATGGTGAGGTTGCGGTATTTCACCTGGCCGAACCCGGCCTCGCGGATCATGGCGGCGAAAGCCTCCTGGTCCGGGAACTTGCGGATCGATTCGACCAGATACTGGTAGCTGTCGCGGTCGCCCGCCACCGCCTCGCCCATGGCCGGGATCACGTTGAAGGAATAGCGGTCATAGGCCCATTGCAGCCCCGCGTTGGGGATATGGCTGAATTCGAGCACCATCAGCCGCCCGCCCGGCCGCAGCACCCGGAAGGCTTCCGCCAGCGCGTCGGGGATGCGGGTGACGTTGCGGATGCCGAAGCTGACCGTATAGGCGTCGAAGCTGTTGTCGGGGAACGGCAGCGCCATGGCGTCGCCCGCCACCCAGTCGAGCGCCTCGGCCATCTGCCCGGCCTCGGCCCGCGCCCGGCCCTCGACCAGCATCGATTCGGTCATGTCGAGCACGGTGACCCGTGCGCCGGGGGCGCGTTTGAGGAAGCGGAAGGCGATGTCGCCGGTGCCGCCCGCCACGTCGAGCAGGTGCTGCCCCGGCCGCGGCGCCAGCCAGTCCATCATCGCGTCCTTCCAGATGCGGTGGACGCCCCCGGACATCAGGTCGTTCATCAGGTCGTATTTCGAGGCGACCCGGGTGAACACCCCGTGCACCATCCCGGCCTTCTCGGCCTCGGGCACATCCTTGAACCCGAAATGGGTGGTGCGGTCCTTGTCCATTGTCTTTCCACCCTTCCGCCTGCGGATGATCGCTTCCGGGGATATACCGGCGGCGCGGGCCGAGGGAAACCGGATTGTCGGGCTGCGGCAAGGCGACCCATGGGGAAAATGCAATTCATGGCTGCGGTTCTCCGGAATTGTTCTACGACTAAGACAGAGATCAGTGAGGTGCCCGATGGTATATGAACTGCCCGTCGATCCGCCGCGATCGCGATCCGCCAGACACCTGATCGGCACATGGACTTCCCGCGCGAGAGCGGGCGCGCTTGCGGTAGTGGTCACGCTTCTGCCCGCCGAAGCTGCGGCGCGGTCCGGTATGGACTGCTATGGCGCGGAACTCGATGTCCTGATCGGCATCGCCGTGGAACCGTCCGGCCCGCCGACGGGATTCCGTCTTCCGAGGCCAGGCAACTGGCTGATTAATGTCGGTGAAAGCAGACTTCTGCACGACATGCCGTGCCAGAAGGAGCCCATACCCGTTTACAGCGGATGGGCGGGGGGTGTTCACACCTGGATCGGGACGGAGGGCGCGGCCGAGCTGGAGCAAAACGAAGTCACGCTCCTGTCGGTCCGACTCTCCGGGCTCAGCCGAAGCGGCCGGTCAGGCCACGAGGCTTCGGTGCGCAGCCAAGTTGAACACGTTCTCTCTCAAGGCCCAATGCACGAGGGGGGCTATCTTCGGGTCATCGGCACAAATACCGATGCGGTGGGTGGCATGTGGCTCCTCCCGGATTCGTATCGGAATCCGCTGGGCAACCGTGTGAGTATCAGCTGCGCTCTCGTCTGTAGCGCAAGATATGGACTGACCCCCACAATCGGACTGTCGTATCAATTCAGGGTCAACAATCGGGAGCGTCGCCCCGATTTCGTTGCCGTGGATCGCGTGGCAAGGCAACTTTTTCTGGGATGGATTCAGGAGCAGTAAACGGGGAGGCGCCCTTGGGGAGGGAGCGCGCCCGCCCGGCGTTGCTGTGGCGTATGGTTCGGGAGCCTCCGGCGGGGGTATTTTGGGACAGAAAATGGGAGGAAGTGCTCTTTTCATCTTTCACCGTGATGAAAATATCCTCGGGGTGAGCCGCGTTAAGAAAGGTTTCCGGTGGAAGGCTTTCAGCGGTGAACAATTGGCCGCAGGCCAAGAGGGGGCAGACAGCCCCCTTGCCGGTTCGCCACGGGTGCGGGCGCCGGGGGGCTTGGCGCGGCGCGGGCAAGCGCCTAGACCTGCGGGGCAGGAACCCCGAAGGAGGACAGCGTGCCCGAACTGCCCGAAGTCGAGACCGTGCGCCGGGGGCTGGAGCCCGCGATGGCGGGGCGGGTGATCGTGGTGGCCGATGTCCGCCGCCCCGACCTGCGCTGGCCCTTCCCCGAGGGCATGGCCGCAAGGCTGGAGGGTGCGCGGGTCGAGGCGCTGCGGCGGCGGTCGAAATACATCCTCGCCGATCTCGACCGGGGCGAGACGCTGATCGTCCATCTCGGCATGTCGGGGCGGATGCTGGTCTCGGGCGCGGTGCTGGGCGACTATCACCACGAGCGCGCCGTGCCGGGCAGGCACGACCATGTGGTGCTGGACATGGAAGGCGGCGCGCGCGTCACCTTCAACGACGCCCGCCGTTTCGGGATGATGGACCTCGTGGCCACGGAAAGCGCCGCCGCGCATCCGCTGCTGGCCGGGCTCGGCCCCGAGCCTTTCGGCAACGACTTCCACGAGGATTATCTGGCGGCGCGGCTGCGGGGGCGGAAAAGCCCGGTCAAGGCGGTGCTGCTCGACCAGCGCACGGTGGCCGGGCTCGGCAATATCTATGTCTGCGAGGTGCTGCACCGCGCCCGGATCGACCCGCGCCGCCTCGCGGGCGATCTGTCGCAGCCCGAGGCGGCGGGGCTGGTGCCGCTGATCCGCGCGGTGCTGGACGAGGCGATCGCCGCCGGGGGGTCGAGCTTGCGCGACTACCGGCAGGCGGGGGGCGAGCTTGGCTATTTCCAGCACGCCTTCCGGGTTTACGGCCGCGAGGGCGCGCCCTGCGCCACGCCGGGCTGCGGCGGCACCGTCGAGCGGATCGTACAGGGCGGGCGCTCGACCTTCCATTGCCCGGTTTGCCAGAACTGACCCGCCACAACCGGCTTGATCCGCCGCCCGCTCCTGCCTAGGACTGCTGCAAGCGCGAGACCGGAGGGAACAACATGAGTTACGAGACCATCACAGTCGAGATCGAGGAGGCCGTGGCGCTGGTGCGGCTCAACCGGCCCGAGGCGCTCAACGCGCTCAACGCGCAGCTTATTTCCGAACTGGCCGCCGCGCTCGCGGCGCTTGACGCCGACGTGGCGGTGCGGGCCATCGTGCTGACCGGCTCGGACAAGGCGTTCGCCGCCGGGGCCGATATCCGCGAGATGTCCACGAAAAGCTTTGTCGAGGTGTTCGGCAGCGACATGTTCGCGTCGGAGTTCGACGCGATCGGGCGGGTGCGCAAGCCCATCATCGCCGCAGTCTCGGGCTATGCACTGGGCGGCGGTTGCGAACTGGCCATGGCCTGCGACTTCATCATCGCCTCGGACACGGCGAAATTCGGCCAGCCCGAGATCAACCTCGGCGTGGTGGCGGGGATCGGCGGCACCCAGCGGCTGACCCGGCTGGTCGGCAAGGCCAAGTCGATGGACATGCACCTGACCGGCCGTTTCATGGATGCGGTGGAGGCCGAACGTTCGGGCCTCGTGTCGCGGGTGGTGCCGGTGGGCGACCTGCTTCCCGAGGCGCTGGCGGCGGCGCGCAAGATCGCCGAGAAGTCGGCCATCGCCGTCAAGGTGGTGAAGGAGGCGGTGAACCGCGCCGAGGAAACCTCGCTGCGCGAGGGGCTGCTGTTCGAGCGCCGGGTGTTCCACGCGCTCTTTGCCACCGAGGACCAGAAGGAGGGCATGGCCGCCTTTCTGGAAAAGCGCGCGCCGGGGTTCCGGGACCGCTGAGGGGAGGCAGGGGCCGGGGATGGTGCGCGTGAGCCCACCCTACACAAGCGCGCCTGCCGTAGGTGGGCTCACGCGCACCATCCGCACAAGCGTCGGGGGTGGCGGCACCATGAGATGCAGACCCCATGCGTTGCGGCGTCCGCCTTCGGCTGCGGCATGGCAAGGGTGGCGCGGCGCCCCGATGCGCGCACCCTCTTTCCATCCGCCGCGTGATGGTCTATAGGGCGGCCCACATGCGCGTGGGCCCGCTCAAGGCAACAGTCGGACCGGACGGATCGTCCGGGCGTCGGGTTCATATGCAAACGCAACAGCAACAGACCCGAAAGACCGGAAGCCCATGGCCAATACGTCCCAGTCCCAGAAACGCGCCCGCCAGAACGAAGCCCGCTATGCCGTGAACAAGGCGCGCCGTTCGCGGATCCGCACCTACCTGCGCAAGGTCGAGGAGGCGATCGCCTCGGGCGATCCGCAGGCCGCCGCCGCCGCGCTGCAAGCCGCCCGGCCCGAGCTTGACCGTGGCGTGACCAGGGGCGTGGTCCACAAGAACACCGCCGCCCGCAAGATGTCGCGCCTCGCCGCGCGGGTGAAGGCGCTTTCCGCCCCCGCGGCCACGGCCTGATCCGCCGCCCGTCGGGCCGGACGGTCCCTGACGCCGAAGGCACCCTGCGGGGTGCCTTTTCGCATTTCCGCCACCGGTCGCCGGGGGGCCGTATCGGATGCCTGTCGCGGATGCCTGTCACGGGGCCGTGACCTTTTTGCACAGGATGCGGGATTCGTCTGCCCAAAGCCCGAGTCAACAGAGAAGATAGATTGCACCCCGCCGAGGGCTGTTGCTAGCTTCGGGATGCGATTCACGATGTCCTGGGGGGATGGGGTAATCGCAAAGGGGGTGCGGCGGGCATGGTCCGGGCAAAATCCCTTTGTAATCCGGTGGTTGGCGGCGCATCCGCAATTTCAGTGCGCCCCGGCCGCATTGCCGTCCGGCGCCCGGTGTGACGGGCGCGCCCCGGCAACCCTTCCCCCGACAGCGGCGATGCCAGCGGCGCCCGCGCCCTCCGTACCGGGGGGGGGGCGGTTCCGCAAGCCGGACTCCGGTGTGCAGGGCCGGGGTTCTGGTCCCGGCGTTGTGGGCTCGCGATCGAGGGTGAGTTTCCGGGGCGGGCGCGCGCCTTCGGGGGGGCATTGTGCAGCGACGGCAAGAAGAACGGGTAAACCAAGAAATGACCGACGAAACCTGGGGGCACGTACGTGCGGAGCTTCTCAAACGTGTGGGCAGAAACAACTACACCACCTGGATCGAGCCGCTGAAGTTCCGTGAACTGCAAGGCGGTGTCGCGCATTTCGCCGTGCCCACCAGCTTCTTCGGCACCTGGGTGTCGCGCAATTTCGGCGACCATATCCGCCAGCAGATGATTTCCGCGGGCGCCGAGGTCGAACGGGTGGAATTCACCGTCCAGCCGGCCGCGCACGCACCGCGGGATCGGGTGCCACAGGCCGCGGACGGCGGGGCGGCAGCGCCCGCGGCCGCGCGGCCGGTCATGGCCGGGCGCGGCACCGGCGCCGGGGCCGAGGGCGATCTGCCCGGCGCGCCGCTCGATTCGCGCTTCACCTTCGAGTCCTTCGTGGTCGGCAAGCCGAACGAACTGGCCCATGCCGCCGCCCGCCGGGTCGCCGCGGGCGAGGCCGTGACCTTCAACCCGCTGTTCCTCTATGGCGGGGTGGGCCTCGGCAAGACCCACCTGATGCATGCCATCGCCCATGACCTGATCGCCCGCGCGCCCGAACAGAGGGTGCTCTACCTCTCGGCCGAACAGTTCATGTATCGATTCGTGCAGGCGCTGCGCGACAAGCAGATCATGGATTTCAAGGAACTGTTCCGCTCGGTCGATGTGCTGATGGTCGATGACGTGCAGTTCATCGCCGGAAAGGAATCGACGCAGGAGGAATTCTTCCACACGTTCAACGCGCTGGTCGATCAGAACAAGCAGATCGTGATTTCCGCCGACCGCGCCCCCGGCGAGATCAAGGGGCTGGAGGAACGGATCAAGTCGCGGATGCAATGCGGCCTCGTGGTCGATCTGCACCCGACCGACTACGAATTGCGGCTGGGCATCCTGCAACAGAAGGCCGATTACTACCGCGGGCAATACAAGGGCCTGACCATCGCGCCCGGGGTGCTCGAATTCCTCGCCCACCGGATCAGCACCAACGTTCGGGTGCTGGAAGGGGCGCTCACGCGGCTGTTCGCCTTCGCCTCGCTGGTCGGGCGCGAGATCACGCTCGACCTCACGCAGGACTGCCTCGCCGATATCCTGCGCGCCTCGGACCGCAAGGTCTCGATCGAGGAAATCCAGCGCAGGGTGGCCGAACATTACAACATCCGCCTGTCGGACCTGATCGGCCCCAAACGTGCCCGCACCATCGCCCGGCCCCGGCAGATCGCCATGTATCTGGCCAAGCAGATGACGCCGCGCTCGCTGCCGGAGATCGGCCGACGCTTCGGCGGGCGCGATCACACCACGATCATGCACGGGGTGCGCAAGATCGAGGAACTGATGGCGACCGACAGCCAGCTTTCCGACGATCTCCAGATGTTGCGGCGGCTGCTGGAGGGATAGGGGGCTGTCCGCTTCACCTGCTGCACTTCATCTTGCCGAAAACACTCTCCGGGGGTGCGGGGGTGGAAAACCCCCGCTCCCGCAGGTGCCGCCTGCGCAGGGGGCAGGGGGGAAACAACACGCATGCACCCGCCCTTGACGGCCGGGACAAAGCTGCGACAAACGGGAAAATGCTTGCGGCCCGGCGGGATTTGGCTACCTTCGGCCTCCCGCGCGGAAACCGCACCGGAAAGGGTAGAGGGATGAAGATCAGCATCGAACGCGCCACACTGCTCAAGGCCGTGGCGCAGGCGCAATCGGTGGTGGAGCGGCGCAACACCATTCCCATCCTCGCCAACGTTCTGATCGAGGCCGAGGGCGCGGGCGTCAGCTTCCGCGCCACCGATCTGGATATCGAGGTGGTGGACCGCGCCCCCGCGCAGGTCGAACGGGCGGGCGCGACCACCGTCTCGGCGGTGATGCTGCACGAGATCGTGCGGAAACTGCCCGACGGCGCGCTCGTGAGCCTCGCCGACGACCCCGCCAGCGGGCGGCTGACGATCCAGGCCGGGCGCTCGACCTTCCATCTCGCGACGCTGCCCAGGGAAGATTTCCCGGTGATGGCGTCCTCGGAATATTCCTCGAACTTCTCGGCCCCGGCGCCGGTGCTGCGGCGGCTGTTCGACAAGGCCAAGTTCGCGATCTCGAACGAGGAGACGCGTTATTACCTCAACGGCGTCTACATGCATGTCTCCGAGGGCGAGGACGGCCCCGCGCTGCGCTGCGTCGCGACCGACGGCCACCGGCTGGCCCGGATCGACGCGGCCCTGCCCGAGGGGGCGGCGGACATGCCCGGCGTGATCGTGCCGCGCAAGACGGTGGGCGAGTTGCGCAAGCTTCTGGACGACGACGAGGCGCAGATCGCGGTTTCGGTGTCGGAGACCAAGGTGCGTTTCGCCACGCCGGCGATCACGCTGACCTCGAAGGTGATCGACGGCACCTTCCCCGACTATTCGCGGGTGATCCCGGTGGGCAACACCCGCAGGCTGGAGGTCGATGCGGCCGAGTTCGCCAGGGCGGTGGACCGGGTGGCGACGGTCTCGTCCGAACGCTCGCGCGCGGTCAAGCTGGCGCTCGACGAGGACCGGCTGGTGCTTTCGGTCAACGCCCCCGACTCGGGCGCGGCCGAGGAGGAACTGGCGGTCGCCTATGGCGACGAGCGGCTGGAGATCGGCTTCAACGCCAAATACCTGCTGGAAATCGCCAGCCAGGTGGACCGGGAGAATGCCGTTTTCCTGTTCAATTCCTCGGGCGATCCGACGCTGATGCGCGAGGGCGGCGATACCTCGGCGGTTTATGTGGTCATGCCGATGCGCGTGTGACACGTGCGGGAGCGGGGGGCCAGCCCCCGCACCCCCGTGGGATATTCCAGACAGAAAATGAGGGGCCGCGATGGTCGGGGGGCTGACGGATCTGCATCTGTCGCGGTTCCGCTCGCACCGCGCGGCGCGGCTTGTCTTCGACGGGCGGCCGGTGGCGTTCTGGGGCGCGAACGGGGCGGGGAAGACCAATATTCTGGAGGCGGTCTCGCTCTTGTCGCCCGGGCGGGGGTTGCGCCGGGCCGGGGCCGAGGAACTGGCGCAGCGGCCGGACGGGCCGGGCTGGAAGATCGCCGCGGTGATCGCGGGCCATGAGGTCGAGACATTCGCCGAAGCGGGCGCGCCGCGGCAGGTGCGGATCAACGGCAAGGCGGCGGCGCAGGCGGCGCTTGGCCGGGTGGCGCGGGTCTTGTGGCTGACGCCCGCCATGGACCGGCTCTGGATCGAGGCGGCGGAGGGGCGGCGGCGTTTCCTCGACCGCATGGTGCTGAGCCTGTTTCCCGGCCATGCCGAGGCCGCGCTGGCCTATGAGAAGGCGATGCGCGAGCGCAACCGGCTTTTGCGCGACGGGATCGGCGATCCGGCCTGGTTCGCGGCGCTGGAGCGGCGGATGGGCGAGGCGGGCGCGGCGATCGTCGCGGCGCGCGCCGCCGCCGTGGCGCGGATCGGCGCCGCGCAGGACGCGGGCGCGGGGTTTCCGGTGGCCGGGCTTCGGCTGGTGGACCCCGAGCCGGTGCCGGGGGATGCCGGGGGGCTGGCCGTCGCGCTGGCCACCGGGCGCGGGCGCGACGCGGCGGCGGGGCGGACGCTTGTCGGGCCGCACCGGGCCGATCTGGAGGCCGTCTATCTGGCCAAGGGCGCCGCGGCGGCGCAATGTTCCACGGGCGAGCAGAAGGCCATGCTGATCTCGCTCGTGCTGGCCAATGCCCGTGTGCTGGCGGCGGAGGACGGCGCGACGCCGATCCTGCTTCTCGATGAGGTGGCGGCGCATCTCGACGCCGGGCGGCGGGCGGCGCTTTACGACGCGATCTGCGCCATGGGGGTGCAGGCGCTGATGACCGGGACCGAGGCCGGGCTGTTCGACGCGCTGGGCGCGCGGGCGCAGCGGTTCGAGGTGGCCGAGGCCGGGGGCGCCTCGGCGATCACGGAGGTGGGGCAATGACACCGCAACGTATCACGCTGATCACGCTCGGGGTCGCCGACCTCGCGCGGGCGCGGGATTTCTACGGCGCGCTGGGCTGGGCCCCGGCGCAGGAGGCCGAGGGCGTGGCCTTCTACCAGCTCCACGGCATGGTGCTGGCGCTGTTCGGCCGCGACGACCTCGCCGCCGATCAGGGTCGGCCGGGGGCGGAGCTGGGCACCGGCGCGGTGACGCTGGCGCAGAATTTCGCCACCGAGGCCGAGGTGGACGCGGCCTTCGCCGCCGCGATCAGCGCCGGGGCCACCGCGCTCAAACCCCCGGAAAGGGTGTTCTGGGGCGGCTATTCCGGCTATTGGGCCGACCCTGACGGCCATGTCTGGGAAGTGGCGCGCAACCCGTTCTGGCCGCTGGCCGATGACGGGAGCCTGACCCTGCCGTGACGCTGACCCTGAACCAGTTGCTGCTGTTCGCGGGCACCATGGCCGCGCTTTGGGCGGTGCCCGGCCCGGTCTGGGTCGCGCTGATCGCCCGGTCGCTGTCGGACGGGATGCGCGGCGCCTGGCCGCTGGCTGTCGCGGTCGTGCTGGGCGACATGCTCTGGGCCGCCAGCGCCATTTTCGGGTTGGCCTGGGTGCTGTCGCTTTATGGCGGGTTGATCGAGGCGTTGCGCTGGGTCGCGGCGGGGATGTTCCTGATCATGGGGGTGATGCTGATCCGCGCCCCGGCCGCGGTGCCGGGCAGCGACAGCCGCATGACCCGGCCCGGGGTCCGGGCCGGGTTCACGGTCGGGCTGCTGGCGATCCTGGGCAATCCGAAGGCGATCCTGTTCTACATGGGCGTGCTGCCGGGGTTCTTCGACCTTGCCCGGCTGACGGCGGCGGATGTGGCCGCGATCCTGCTGGTCGCGGGGCTGGTGCCGCTGGTCGGCAACCTCGGCCTTGCGCTGTTTCTCGACCGGGCGCGGCGGCTGGTCTCCAGCCCGAAGGCGGTGGCGCGGATGAATGTCGGATCGGGGATCCTGCTGATCCTCGTCGGGATGGTGATTCCCTTCGCCTGACCCCCTGAAACTTGTGTCCGAGGCGTGACAATCCCGGCCCGACCCCGTATAAGACGCAGGAATTTCAAAGGACTGATCCGCATGGCCGAAGCCGCCCAGAAAATCGACGAATACGGTGCTGAATCCATCAAGGTTCTCAAGGGGCTGGAGGCTGTCCGCAAACGGCCCGGCATGTATATCGGCGACACCGACGACGGTTCGGGCCTGCACCACATGGTGACCGAGGTCGTGGACAACGGCATCGACGAGGCGCTGGCCGGGCACGCCACCGAGGTAAGCGTCACGATCCACGCCGATTCCTCGGTTTCGGTGCGCGACAACGGTCGCGGCATCCCGGTGGATATCCACGCCGAGGAGGGGGTCTCGGCCGCCGAGGTCATCATGACCCAGCTTCACGCCGGGGGGAAGTTCGACAGCAACTCCTACAAGGTGTCGGGGGGGCTGCACGGGGTCGGCGTGTCGGTGGTGAACGCATTGTCCGACTGGCTGGAACTGCGGATCTGGCGCGACGACAAGGAACATTTCGTCCGCTTCGAGAACGGCGAGACGGTGGAGCATCTGCGGGTGGTCGGCGACGCCGGGGGCCGGAAGGGGACCGAGGTGCGTTTCCTTGCCTCGGCCAAGACCAACCACCCGACGGGCACCTTCTCGAACCTCGACTACGTGTTCAAGACGCTGGAAAGCCGGTTGCGGGAACTGGCGTTCCTGAACTCCGGCGTGCGGATCGTGCTGGAAGACCTGCGGCCGGCCGAACCGCTGCGGACCGAACTGTTCTACGAAGGCGGCGTGCGCGAGTTCGTGCGCTACCTCGACCGCTCCAAGACCCCGGTGATGGCCGAGCCGGTCTATATGGTCGGCGAGCGCGACGGGATCGGCGTCGAGGTGGCGATGTGGTGGAACGACAGCTACCATGAAACCGTGCTGCCCTTCACCAACAACATCCCGCAGCGCGACGGCGGCACCCATCTGGCGGGCTTTCGCGGCGCGCTGACGCGGACGATCAACAACTACGCGCAGTCGTCGGGCATCGCCAAGAAGGAGAAGGTGAACTTCACCGGCGACGACGCGCGCGAGGGGCTGACCTGCGTGCTTTCGGTCAAGGTGCCCGATCCGAAATTCTCCAGCCAGACCAAGGACAAGCTGGTCTCCTCGGAGGTGCGCCCGGCGGTCGAGAACCTGGTGAACGAGAAGCTGGCCGAGTGGTTCGAGGAGAACCCCCAGCACGCGAAGGTGATCGTCGGCAAGATCATCGAGGCGGCGCTGGCGCGCGAGGCGGCGCGCAAGGCGCGCGAACTGACCCGGCGCAAGACCGCGCTCGACGTGGCCTCGCTGCCCGGCAAGCTGGCCGACTGTCAGGAGCGCGATCCGGCCAAGTCGGAACTGTTCCTGGTCGAGGGCGACTCGGCCGGGGGGTCGGCGAAACAGGGGCGGAGCCGCGCCAACCAGGCGGTGCTGCCGCTCCGCGGCAAGATCCTGAACGTGGAACGGGCGCGGTTCGACCGGATGCTCTCGTCGCAGGAGATCGGCACCCTGATCACCGCGCTCGGGACCGGGATCGGCCGCGACGAATTCGACATCTCGAAGCTGCGCTACCACAAGATCGTCATCATGACCGACGCCGACGTGGACGGCGCGCATATCCGCACGCTGCTGCTGACGTTCTTCTTCCGGCAGATGCCGCAACTGATCGAGCAGGGGCATATCTACATCGCCCAGCCGCCGCTCTACAAGGTGACGCGGGGCCGGTCGGAGGTCTATCTCAAGGATCAGGCCGCGCTTGAGGATTACCTGGTCGAGATGGGGGGCGAGGGCGCGGTGCTGCGGCTCGGCTCGGGCGAGGAGATCGGCGGCGCCGATCTGGCCCGCGTGATCGAGGAAGCGCGGCTGGTGCGGCGGATCCTTCAGACATTCCCGACCAATTACCCGCAGCATGTCCTTGAACAGGCGGCGATCGCCGGGGCGCTGGTCGCCGGGCGGGTCGATGCCGATGCGCAGGGCGTGGCCGATGCGGTGGCAAAGCGGCTCGATCTGGTGGCGGCGGAATATGAACGCGGCTGGACCGGCCGGCCGACCGACGACCACGGGCTGCGCTTCAGCCGGATGTTGCGCGGGGTCGAGGAAGTGCGGGTGCTCGACGGTCCGGTGCTGCGCTCGGGCGAGGCGCGCAGGCTTGCCACCCTTACCGACAGCCTGGCGGAAACCTATGGCGGCCCCGCCCGGCTGGTGCGCAAGGAGCGCGAGCAGCCGATCCACGGGCCGGGCGATCTGCTGGACGCGGTGCTGGCCGAGGGCGAGAAGGGCCTGTCGCTGCAACGCTACAAGGGCCTGGGCGAGATGAACCCCGACCAGCTCTGGGAAACCACGCTGGACCCCGAGGCACGGACGCTGTTGCAGGTGAAGATCGACGATCTGGCCGAGGCGGACGACATCTTCACCAAGCTGATGGGCGACGTGGTGGAGCCGCGGCGCGAGTTCATCCAGCAGAACGCGCTGTCGGTCGAGAACCTCGACTTCTGAGGGGGGGGGGACTCCCGCAAGGGATCAGGGTCGCGCCGCCTTTTCGGCGATGCCGGTGATCTGCTTGATCCAACTCGTCGGCAGCCCTTCGCATACGAGGATCAACCGATTGATCAGCAGGCGCTTTTCGGCGCTTGCATCGTCCTGCCCGGCTTCATCACCCCAGCCCGTCAGGTAGTTGGGAGAGGTCTGAAGCGCATGGGCCAGCGCGATGAAAATCTCGAATGTCGGCCTGTTCACCCCGGTTTCCAGCTTGCTCAGGGTGACGGGCGCCAGATCGGCAAGGTTGCTCAACTCCTCCTGCGTCAGCCCGGCCTGCCGCCGTGCCGCCTTGAGGCGACCGGCAAACCCCTCCGCTTGTGCCCTGGCTTTCTCTCGTGTGCTCATCCTTATCTGATGGGATGAGTTTTATTGCGTTAAAACATCTATAGATATTATTTTCACTTCAAACTGATATCGTTGGATGGTAGTTGTGTTGAAAGATGCACGAGTGGATGAATCCGGGAGCGATCATGTCATTGCACGCCAAGCCAACCGTGGTGCGGCAACTGCCGTCCAGCGTCCGCAATGCCCTGGGGCAGATGCCGCAGGAGCAACAGGCGGTGTTCGAGGAGGAATACGGCCGCAAACGGCGCAACAAGGTGATCCTCGGACTCCTTGCGATCTTCTTTCCCATCCATTTCTTCTTTGAAGACAGGATCGTCCTGGGGCTGGTCTATTGGCTGACCATCGGCGGTTTCGGCGTCTGGTGGCTGGTCGAAATCTTCACCGTCTGGGGAAGGACAAGCCGGTTCAACGAAGATACCGCGGTCGCCCTGTTGCGGGATATGAAGATCATGGGCATGGCCCAGCCGCAAGGGCAGCCGCAGGGTGTGGTCATCGACCAGCGCCGGATGTCCTGACGATACCCTCCGGGGGGCTTTGACAGAAGAGGGCGGGGAGGCCCGCGCCCGACATTCCTCGGGCCGCTGCACCTCCCTGCGTCTTGACCGAGGGGGCGGTGGGCAGATTGCCCACCCTACCGGGGATGGCGCCTCCTGTGCGCAAACGCACATCTGCCCGGCAGGTTTCGCTGTTTCCATTCTCCGCCGCACATCTACATTGGGTCCATCAGGCCGCCCCGGCGGCGCATGGAAACGGAGGACCACTGATGGCCACCACGATCCCCGGCATTCACCACGTCACCGCGATCTCCGGCCCGGCGCAGGAGAACCTTGATTTCTTCACCGGCAGGCTGCGGCAGCGGCTGGTGAAGCGGACGGTGAACTTCGACGCGCCCGACACCTATCACCTCTATTACGGCGACCGGGCGGGCAGTCCCGGCACGATCCTGACCTCCTTTCCCTTCGTCAACGCGGGCCCCGGCCGGGCCGGGCCGGGCATGGCCAGCGCCTATGCCTATGCGGTGCCGAAGGGTGGCTTCGACGGCTGGATGGAGCGGCTGGCGCTGGATGCGGTCGATTTCGACGGGCCCGGGGAGCGGTTCGGCGCGCGGGTCATCACTTTGCGCGACCCGGACGGGGCGCCGGTCGAGTTGGTCGAGACGGACCGCGAGAGCGGCGAGCCGCTCGACGGGTTCCATTCGGTCACGCTGTGGGAACGCGATCCGGCGGCGACGGCGCGGTTGCTTACGGACGTGTTCGGCTATCGGGACGGCGGCAGCGAGACCACGGGCGGGGTTGAACGCCAGCGGCTGATCGCGCCGGGGGCCGAGCGGGGCAACGTGATCGACCTGATCCGCTCGGACGCGCCCTCGATCGGGCGGCCGGGGGCGGGGACGATCCACCACGTCGCCTTCCGGGCGCGCACGGATGACGAGCAACTGGAATGGCATGAGCGGCTGGCCAGCGCCGGGCACCCGACGACCCCGGTGATAGACCGGCAGTATTTCAACGCGATCTACTTCCGCGAGCCGGGCGGTGTGCTGTTCGAGATCGCCACCGACCCGCCCGGCTTCGTCGTCGATGAGCCGGTGGAGACGCTGGGGCAGGCGCTCAAGCTGCCGCCGCAATACGAATCGCAGCGCGAGAAGATCGAACGGGTGCTGCCGCCCTTGAAGGTGCCTGCGTGATCCGCGCGGGCGCCCCTGTCTCGCGGGCCTCGGCCGGGCTGGTGCTGCTGCACGGGCGCGGGGGCACGGCGGCGGATATCCTGTCGCTGCCGGCCCATGCCGGGCTGCCGGAGATCGCCGCCATCGCGCCCGAGGCGCCGGGCCATTCCTGGTGGCCCACGAGTTTCCTCGCCCCCGCCGCGCAGATGGAGCCTTTCGTGGAACAGGGTCTCGCGGCGGTGCGCGAGGCGGTGGCGGCGCTGGAAACCGAGGGGCTGGCGCGCGGGCGGATCTGGCTTGGCGGGTTCAGCCAGGGGGCCTGTCTGGCCGCCGAAGCCTTTGCCCGCGAAGGCGCCGGGCTGGCCGGGCTCCTCGCCTTTTCCGGTGGGCTGGTGGGCACCGGCGATGCCTCGGACACGCCCGACCCGGCGCTTTACGGCCAGCGGCGCAAGCGGTTCGACTATGACGGCGATCTCGACGGGGCGCAGGTCTGGCTTTCGGTGCATGAACGCGACCCGCACATCCCGCTGGCCCGCGCCCGCGAAAGCGCCGAAGTGTTCGCGGCGCTGGGGGCCGCGGTCGAATTCCACCCCCACCCCGGCGCGGGCCATGGGGTGATGCAGGACGACATCGCCGCGCTGCGTGCCCGGCTGAACCGTTGAAGGAGCGAGACATGCAGATCGAACGCGAGGATAACGGAAGCAAGGGCCGCTACACCGCCCGCGCCACCGAGGACGGACCCGAAGCGGAGCTGACTTATTCGCGCGCGGGGACGGAGCGGATCATCCTCGACCATACCGGCGTGCCCGACGAGTATCGCGGCATGGGCGTGGGCCTGGCGCTGGTGGCACGCGCGGTCGAGGATGCGCGGGCCGAGGGGCTGAGGATCCTGCCGCTCTGCCCCTTTGCCGCCGCGCAGTTCCGTCGGCACCCCGAATGGGCCGACGTGCTGGACCGGTGAGACCGCTCAGAGATCGTTCGAGTAGAAGGCTCGAACGGTCTCTCACACCGAACGCATCAGCCCGCCGTCCACCCGCAGGTTCTGGCCGGTGATGTAGCCCGCCCCCTCGGAGAGCAGGAAGGCGACCGTCGCCGCGATCTCAGCCGAGGTGCCGTAGCGGCCCATCGGCACCGAGTCGCGGCGCTCCTCGGTCGCGGGCAGGCTGTCGATCCAGCCCGGCAGCACGTTGTTCATGCGGATGTTTTTTGCCGCGTGGGCATCGGCGAACAGTTTGGTGAAGCTGGCGAGCCCGGCGCGGAACACCGCCGAGGTCGGGAACATCGCCGCGGGCTCGAAGGCCCAGGCGGTGGAGATATTGACGATCGCGCCGCCGCCCTGCGCCTCCATCACCGGGGTGACGAGGCGGACCGGGCGGATCACGTTCAGCAGATAGACCTCCATGCCGCGGTGCCAGTCCTCGTCGGTCAGTTCCAGCACCGGCGCGCGCGGCCCGTGCCCGGCCGAGTTCACCAGCGCGTCGATCCGGCCCCAGCGCTCCATTGCCGCATCGACCAGCCTCTGAAGGTCCGCGACCGACTGGTTCGAGCCGGTGATGCCGACGCCGCCCAGTTCCGCCGCCAGCGCCTCGCCCTTGCCCGAGGACGACAGCACCCCGACCCGATAGCCCTGCGCCGCAAGCAGCCGGGCGGTTTCCGCCCCCATGCCCGACCCGCCCGCGGTGATCAGCGCGACCTTTTCTTCCGCCATCCCGGTCTCCTGTTGCTGTGCCTGTCCTGCCCATAGCCGGAATCCCGGCGGAGTTCACCCCGGATCGGCGGTGTCCGCCGGTCGGATCATGGGAAGATTCTGGAGCGGGCGATGAGATTCGAACTCACGACCCTTACCTTGGCAAGGTAATGCTCTACCCCTGAGCTACGCCCGCTCGCTGGGCGGGTGATTAGCGGATGTGCGTGGCGGGGGCAAGCGGGTTTTCGCAGGTTTCCACGCCGGATTTTCCCCCCGCATCCATCCCCGCCTATGGGGTGTGGTCCACCGCGGTCAGCCTGCGGGCGGGGCCGTCGATCTCGATCCGGGTCACCGACAACGGGCCGATCGGCTGGCCGATCGCCTCGGCCGGGGGCACGCCGAGCGCGGCCTGCACCTGGGTCAGGATCACGCCCAGATGCGCCACCGCCACGATGTCGCGGCCCGGATGGGCGGCGATCAGCGCCGCGACCGCGCGGCCGACCCGCGCCGCCGCCACGTTCCAGCTTTCGCCGCCGGGGGGGGCGATATCGCCGGGGGCCTCCCAATAGGCGCGGCTGAGATCGGGGTAATCGGCCGCCACCGCGTCGAACATCATCCCGTCCCAGCGGCCGAAGTCGAACTCGCGCAGGCCGGGCAGGTCGGGCAGGCGTTCGCGCCCCTGCGTCAGCACGTCCGCCGTGGCGCGGGCGCGGATCAGGTCCGAGGACACCAGAACCGCGCCCTGCGGCAGATGCGCATCGAGCCGGGCGATCCGCGCACGGTCGGAAAGGTCGGCGGGCACGTCGCGCCAGCCGGTGAAGGCGCGCTGATGCGTCGGCCCGTGGCGCACCCACCAGAACCGGGTCATTTCGCCGCCTCCTTCAATACCAGCGGCAGCCCGGCCATGACCGCGACCACCCGGTCGGCCCGCTCGGCCAGCCGCTGGTTGAGCCGCCCCTGCGCGTCGCGGAACGCCCGCGCCAGCGCGTTGTCGGGCACGATGGACCAGCCGACCTCGTTCGAGACGACGACCACCGGCACCGCGCAGGCATCGAGCGCCGCCAGCAGCCGCCGGGTCTCCGCCGCCGGGTCGCTGCCCGCGAGCAGGTGGTTCGACAGCCACAGCGTCGCGCAATCAATGAGCGCCGCGCCTTCGCGCAGCGACGCCAGCGCGCCCGCGAGGTCGAGCGGGGCCTCGATCGTCTCCCAGCCGCCGCCGCGGTCGGCGCCCCGATCTGCACGATGCCGGGCGATCCGGGCCTTCATCTCCTCGTCCCACGCCTCGGCGGTGGCGATGTAGCTGCGACGCCCGGGGGGCAGCAGCCCTTCGGCGAAACGGGATTTTCCCGACCGCGCCCCGCCGATCACAAGTGTGAGGGGTGGCAGATTATGCCCGAGTTGTGATCCACCCATTAACCGACCTCGTATTAGACTGCCATGAAAGGGCCGGGGAAGGCGGCCCGCGAAAGGGGTTGCCATGGCGCTCGACGGATATACCGATCACGGGCTTTCCCGCCAAGCGATGAAGGCCGAACTTCTGGATGCCGAGACCGAGCGGCGTCTGGCCCTTGCATGGCGCGACCAGCGCGACGAGGCCGCGTTGCACCGGCTGATCACCGCATATATGCGGCTGGCGATCTCGATGGCGGCACGGTTCCGCCGCTACGGCGCCCCGATGAACGACCTGATACAGGAGGCCGGGCTGGGCCTGATGAAGGCCGCCGACAAGTTCGACCCCGACCGTGGGGTGCGGTTTTCCACCTATGCGATGTGGTGGATCAAGGCGGGCATACAGGATTACGTCATGCGCAACTGGTCGATGGTGCGCACCGGCTCGACCTCCAGCCAGAAGTCGCTGTTCTTCAACCTGCGCCGGGTTCAGGCCCGGCTGGAACGCGAGGCGCGGAAGCGTGGCGAGGTGCTGGACGGCCACCAGCTGCGCGAGATGGTCGCCCGCGAGGTGGGCGTGCCGCTGCATGACGTGGAAATGATGGAGGGGCGGCTGGCCGGGTCGGATTTCTCGCTCAACGCCACGCAGGCGGCGGACGAGGACGGGCGCGAATGGATCGACGCGCTGGAGGACGAGGCCGAGCAGGCCGCCGAGATCGTCGAGGGCCGCCACGACTCCGCCCGGCTGCGCGACTGGCTGATCGTCGCGCTTCAGGCTTTGAACGAGCGGGAACGTTTCATCGTCACCGAACGGAAACTGCGCGAGGAACCGCGGACGCTGGAAAGCCTCGGGCAGGAGCTGGGCCTGTCGAAGGAGCGGGTCCGGCAGCTGGAGGCCGCCGCCTTCGTCAAGATGCGCAAGTCGGTCGAGGACCAGTCGCGCGAGGTGCATCACTTTCTCGTATAGGGCATGTCGCGGAAAAGCGGGGGCCGGTTTTCTGCTTCTCGAACCTCCGTTGATGACGGGCCGGAGCGTGCCGTGTTCATGCGGCACGCTCTGGTGTAAACGCGGTCGCCGTGGCAGAAGGGTGTCTTGAACCAGGGGGATGACGATGGCGCGGGTGACGGTCGGGACGGGGTTGGGGTTGGCGTTGGTGTTGGCGGGGCCGGTGGCGGCACATGAGATCGGGCCGGAGGCTTTGACAAGCCTGCCCCCCGCCGATGTGGTGATTCTCGGCGAGGTTCACGACCACCCCGTCCACCACCGCAATCAGGCCGCGGCGGTCGCGGCGATCGCCCCCGCCGCGCTGGTGTTCGAGATGCTGCGGCCGGATCAGGCCGCCCGGGTCACGCCCGGGACGCGCGGCGATGCCGGGGCGCTGGGCGCGGCGCTGGAATGGGACGCCTCGGGCTGGCCCGACTTCGCCATGTACCACCCGATCTTCACCGCGGCGCCTTCGGCCGAGGTCCACGGTGGCGCGCTGCCGCGCGAAGAGGTGCGCCGGGCGATGCAGGACGGTGCGGCGGCGGTATTCGATGCGGCTTACGATGCGGCTTTCGGCGCGGCGGCCCGGTTCGGGCTTGCCGATCCGCTGACCCCCGAAGATCAGGCCGCGCGCGAGGCGGCGCAGATGACCGCCCATTGCGACGCGCTGCCCGAATCGATGCTGACCGGCCTGGTCGAGGCCCAGCGGCTGCGCGACGCCGCGCTTGCCCGTGCCGTGGTCGCGGCCACGGCCGCGACCGGCGGGCCGGTCGTGGTCATCACCGGCACCGGCCACGCGCGGCGCGACGAGGGTATTCCGGCGGCGCTGGCGCTGGCCGCGCCGGAGCTTTCGGTGCTCAGCATCGGGCAGCTGGAAGCCGACCCCGGCCCCGCCGCGCCTTACGACCTGTGGATCGTGACCGAGCCGCAGCCCCGCCCCGACCCCTGCGCCGCCCTCCGCCAGCAGGGTTGAGCTTGGCCGGGGCGCGGCCTAGGCTGCGCCTGTCCCGCAGGCCCCGGCCGCGGTCCGGGGGGCCGGCCTCCCGGAGTATTTGTGGCAAGATGAAATGCAGGAGGCGGGGAGTGAGGCAGGGGGCGCGATGCTGACGGGAAAACGTATCCTTCTGATCGTCGGCGGCGGGATCGCGGCCTACAAGGTGCTGGAACTGATCCGGCGGCTGGGCGACGCGGGCGCCTCGGTCGCGCCGGTGCTGACCCGCGCGGGGGCGGAGTTCGTCACGCCGCTGTCGATCTCGGCACTGGCGGGGGAGAAGGTCCATACCGATCTGTTCGACCTGACCGCCGAGGCCGAGATGGGCCATATCCAGCTGTCGCGCGCCGCCGATCTGGTGGTGGTGGCGCCCGCGACCGCCGATCTGATGGCGAAGATGGCCGGGGGCCATGCGGACGATCTTGCCTCGACCCTGCTGATGGCGACCGACAAGCGGGTGCTGGTCGCGCCCGCGATGAACGTGCGGATGTGGCGGCATCCGGCCACGCGGCGCAATCTGGCCACGCTGGCGGCGGACGGGGTGGCGGTGGTCGGCCCCGACGAGGGCGCGATGGCCTGCGGCGAGTTCGGCCCCGGCCGGATGGCGGAGCCGGAGGCGATCCTTGCCGCGATTCGCGCCGCCTTCGCGCCGGGGCCGCTGGCGGGCAGGCATGTGGTGCTGACCTCGGGCCCGACCCATGAGCCGATCGACCCGGTGCGTTACATCGCCAACCGTTCCTCGGGCGCGCAGGGGGCGGCACTGGCGGCGGCGCTGGTGGCGCTGGGGGCGCGGGTCACCTTCGTGACCGGCCCGGCCTCGGTCCCGCCGCCCGAAGGCGCCGGGGTGGTCCGGGTCGAGACCGCGCGCGAGATGCTGGCGGCGGTCGAGGCGGCGCTTCCCGCCGATGCGATGGTCTGCGCCGCCGCGGTGGCCGACTGGCGGGTGACCAATGCCTCGGGTTCCAAGGTCAAGAAGGACGGTTCGGGCAGCCTGCCCACGCTGGCGCTGGCGGAAAACCCCGACATCCTCGCCACGGTCTCGAAACCCGGGCCGCTGCGGCCCCGGCTGGTGGTGGGCTTTGCCGCCGAGACCGACGACGTGATCGCCCATGCCCGCGCCAAGCGCGCCCGCAAGGGCTGCGACTGGCTGGTGGCAAACGACGTGAGCCCGGCCACCGGCATCATGGGCGGGACCGAGAACGAGGTGACGCTGATCACCGAAGCGGGCGAGGAAAGCTGGCCGCGCATGGGCAAGGCCGAGGTGGCCGGGCGGCTGGCCGCGCGGATCGCCGCGGCGCTGGGGGAGAAGGCGCCATGACCCCCGTGATCCGGGTGTTGCGCGAGGATTGGGCCGACCCGGATGTCGCACTGCCGGAATATGCCACCGCAGGTGCCGCCGGGGCTGATATCCGCGCCAACCTGCGGCCCGAAGACCGCGCCGGGGGGATCGTGATCGCGCCGATGGCGCGGATCATCGTGCCCTCGGGGCTGCGGGTCGAGATCCCCGAAGGGTTCGAGATCCAGCTCCGCCCGCGTTCGGGCCTTGCGCTGAAACACGGGATCAGCCTGCCGAACACGCCGGGCACCATCGACAGCGACTATCGCGGGCCTCTGGGGATACTGCTGGTCAACCTCGGGGCCGAGCCGTTCACCGTCGTGCATGGCGAGCGGGTGGCGCAGATGATCGTCGCACCCGTGGTGCAGGCGCGTTTCGCGCTGGCCGGGGCGCTGGCCGGGACCGTGCGCGGCGCGGGCGGGTTCGGCTCGACCGGGCGGGGCTAGAGATGGCGGCGGTTCTCGGGTTTGCCGCGGCGCTTTGGGGGCTGGGCTGGTGGCTGGGCGTGCCTCCGCGCAGGCGGCTGGTGCCGGTTGCGATCCTTTATCTTGCCGTGGTCGCGGCGCATCTGCTGTTGCCCGAAGGCCATGCGCTGCGCGCTGCCACCGGGGGCGGGGCGGAGCCCTGGCTTGCCCTCGGGCTTGGCGGGGCGGTGGTGCTGGGCTATCGCGCCGCGCTGGGCCGGTTGCACGCCCGCGCGGCCCCGGCCCCGGCCCCGCCCCGGCAGGGCACGTTCCGCGAGGCCGAGCTTGACCGCTATGCCCGCCATATCGTGCTGCGCGAGATCGGCGGCGCGGGGCAGAAGCGGCTGAAGGCGGCGAAGGTGCTGGTGGTGGGGGCGGGGGGCCTCGGCTCGCCCGTGCTGCTTTATCTGGCGGCGGCGGGGGTGGGCACCATCGGCGTGATCGACGATGATGTGGTGGAGAACGCCAACCTCCAGCGACAGGTGATCCATACCGATGCCCGTATCGGCCTGCCCAAGGTGCAGTCGGCCGAAGCCGCTGTGCGCGCGCTCAATCCCTTTGTCGAGGTGCGGCCGTATCACCGGCGGCTGACGCCGGAAATCGCCGCCGATCTGATCGAGGACCATGACCTTGTGCTTGACGGGTCGGACAATTTCGACACCCGCTATCTGGTGAACCGGATCTGTGCCGCCGCCGGGGTGCCGCTGATCGCCGCCGCGATGACGCAATGGGAGGGGCAGATTTCGCTTTACGACCCGGCGCGCGGCGGGCCGTGTTTCGAGTGCGTCTTTCCCGAACGCCCGGCGCCCGGGCTGGTGCCGAGCTGCGCCGAAGCGGGGATCGTGGCGCCGCTGCCGGGGGTGATGGGCTCGATGATGGCGGTGGAGGCGGTGAAGCTGCTGGCGGGCGCGGGCGAGGGGCTGCGCGGCCGGATGCTGATCTTCGACGCGCTTCATGCCGAGACCCGGGTGGTAAGGCTTGGCCCCCGTGCGGGCTGTGCCGCCTGCGGCGGGTATCGGGCCGGGGCGGGGTAGCGTCATTGGGTATTTCGGCAAGCGGTGTGCCGGAGCGCTCTGCTTTTTCCCTTGCCCGGAACCAAGGCGCGTCAGCGCCGCCGGGCAGCGGCCGACCGCCCGCGTCACGCCGGAGGCGTGCCTTCGGCACGACGGCGGCCGCTTCTGCTACGTTGCGGCATGCACAGGCGTCGGGGTATTCGGCACCATAAACTGCCAGACCACAGAGGGCAGGGGATCAACCGGGATGGTGCGCGTGGGCGCACCCTGCGGGTCGGATCAGGTGGGGTGGGCGATTCCGCCACCTCGATTTGCCGATATGCCCGCGCCTTTTGCGCCGCCTACGGTCCCGGCAGCGGGCGGGCCTCGATCAGTACCACGGCCTGTGCCCAGGGGTGGTCGTCGGTCAGCGTGACATGCACGATTGCCTCGTGCCCCTCGGGCGTCATCGCGGCCAGCCGTTCCGCCGCCCAGCCGGTCAGGTGCATCACCGGCTGGCCCGAACGCAGGTTCGACACGGCCATGTCCTTCCACGAGATTCCCATCCGCAGCCCGGTGCCCAGCGCCTTGGAGCAGGCTTCCTTGGCGGCCCAGCGCTTGGCATAGGTGCCCGCGACATCGCGGCGCCGTTCGGCCTTGCGCTGTTCCTCGGGCGTGAAGACCCGGTTGCGGAAACGGTCGCCGAACCGGTCGAGCGTGGCGGCGATACGCTCGATATTGGCCAGGTCGGAACCGATGCCCAGGATCATGCCCTTGCGGCGTCCATCAGGCGGCGCATCTCGCGGATCGCCGGGTCGAGGCCGCGGAAGATCGCCTCGGAAATCAGGAAATGCCCGATGTTCAGTTCGGCAAGCTCCGGCATGGCGGCCACCGGGCCGACGGTCTCGTACGAAAGCCCGTGCCCGGCGTGGACCTCAAGCCCGAGCCCGTGCGCCAGTGCCGCGCCCCCGGCCAGCGCCGCGAGTTCGGCCTCGGCCTCGGCCAGGCGGTTTCCGCTGTGCAGGTCGCAGTAATGCCCGGTGTGCAGTTCCACCACCGCCGCGCCGATCCGGGCCGAAGCCTCGATCTGCGCCGCCTCGTGGCCGATGAACAGCGACACCCGGCAACCGGCCTCGCGCAGGGGGGCGATGAAATCCACCAGCCGCGCTTCGTCGCCGGCCACGTCGAGCCCGCCCTCGGTGGTGCGTTCCTCGCGCTTTTCCGGCACGATGCAGACCGCGTGCGGGCGATGGTGCAGGGCGATGGCCTGCATCTCGGCCGTCGCCGCCATCTCGAAGTTGAGCGGCGTCGTCAGCGCCCGGGTCAGCCGTTCGATGTCGGCGTCCATGATGTGGCGGCGATCCTCGCGCAGATGAGCGGTGATGCCGTCGGCGCCCGCCGCCTCGGCCAGCCGGGCCGCCCGCACCGGATCGGGCCAGGCCCCGCCGCGCGCATTGCGCACGGTGGCCACGTGGTCGATGTTCACGCCAAGCCGCAGCCGGGCCGGAAAGGGGGTAGACATGGCGTCCTCCTGCTCGTGTTCCGGGGGCAGGTTACAGGGTTTAGCGGACAAGCTGAACCACCAGAAGGGGGGCGGTCAGCGCCGGGGCTTGCCGCGCCAGGTGTCGAGCCAGGCACGGAAACCGCCCTTCGCCTCGCGCGCGCGGTCGCGGGCGCGGTCGGCCCGGTCGCCCATCTCGTCCAGCACCGGGTCGATGGTGCGGCGGCGGAACCGGCGCAGCATCTGCCGCAGCATCAGCCCGATCAGGGCCAGCGTGGCAAGGATGGTCAGGCTGAGCCAGGGGAAGATGCGCACCTCCGGCCCCTCGACCTCGCGCAGCGAGATGGCGTTGGGGAAGATCGTCAGGAACTCGTTGCGCCAGCCGTAATGCCGCATCGCCACCCAGACCGGATCGGCGGCGGTCGAGGTCAGGTTGCTTGCTCGGGCCTGGAGGTTGTGACTGCCGATCTTGAAATAGGGCGGCCAGCCCCAGGCGGTGTCCTCGTTGCGATAGACGATCGGCCGGCCGTTCGGCCGCACGGTCTGGATGAAGAACACGTCGCGGGTCTCTGCGGTCGCCGAGCCCACATCGGGCGAGGCCCAGAAGAACGCGTTCTCGCCGAAATCGACCCGGCGGTTTTCCGTGTTCACGATCCGCACGATATCGTGCTGCGGCAGGTTGTAGTGCAGGGTCGCGACGATCAGCGTCGCGGCCAGCAGCCAGAGGGTCCATTTCACATAGCGCATCATGGCGGGGCCTTCAGGTGAAGTTCAGCAGATAGACGATAGTGACGACCAGCATGGCCGGGATGATATAGACAAGCCAGAGCAGGCGGCGGCGCAGCGAACGTTCATACTGCTGCATCCCGCGCCGCACATAGGCGGCGCGGTCGCCGTGGCGGCCCTTGGCCTCCCACCTTTGCTCCAGCCGCTCGCGCCGCAGCGACCGGGCATAGAGCCAGACCAGCACGTAAAGCACCGTCAGCGCGACGAAGCCGAGAAGCGCGAGGCGAATGAGCGCGATCATCTGCCACCCCTCCGCACCGCACCCCATGGGCCGACGGCGGCCGTGCGTGCGGGTTCGGGCGGCGGTTCGGGCGGGTCGTCCATCCCCGGTTCGGGGCCGAACAGGGCGGTCCGGGCGCCCGCCTTGTCGATCTTGTATTCCCGTTCGAGGAAGTCCGCGACATAGCCGCGCTTGATGTCGGACCAGCCCGCATAGGTGCGGTAGAACAGCCCCTTGTGGCAGATGAACAGCTGCCGCACGTCGAGCGGCGCAAGTTCCGCCAGCAGCATGTTCACGAGGTCGCGGTCCTTGTGGGCGCGGGCGCGCAGCGTGTAGAAATAGGCCGGGTGCTCGGAGTCGATCTTCGGCCAGTCGCCGCCGGTCCCGGCCCAGCGCAGCAGGTCGGCCAGCCCCTTGAATTCGTCGGGCAGCGCCGCCCCCAGCTTGCGGGCGATCTGCCGCAGCTCGTGGCGCGACGCCCCGCCGATCTCCAGCCCCAGCGTCTCGGCCGCATCGACAAGGATGAAATCCATCTTCTGCCGCAGCAGCGCCGCCGCATCGAGGCCGCGCGCCTTGACGATGGGCTCGACCAGTTGGTTGCGCTCCAGCCAGTCGGCGATGTGGTTCCTCTGCCGCAGCTCCATCACCTGCGCGATCGGCATTTCCCCGGGCGCGGCGGCGCGGTCGGCGGCGATGGCGGCCGGGAAGGGCAGGTCGCGGAAGATATAAAGCCCGCCGAAATGCGAGGTCCAGAAGTTCGGCTGCTCGAACCCCATCCGGTCGAGCGTCACCGGCAGCCGGGTCACGTCGCCGGTGCGCCCGGCGATGTCGATCATCTCGGCGATCAGCAGGTCGTCGCGCCAGCCGTCCGGCTCGGAGCGGAACCGCTCCACCAGCTTGGTGAGCCTGCGGGCGTCGGCGACATGGCCGCCGATGGTGTCGGCCTCGACCGTGACCCGGCGGATGTCGAACAGCCGGGCGGGGGACGACAGGTCGAACACGGTGTTCTGCAACTCCCCCGCCACCGCGTCGCGGGCGGTGAGCGCGAACAGCGCCGGTTCGTTGGCGTCGATGAACTGGCGCAATATGCCGCGCGAGGTCGAGAAATGCGCGTTGAGCAAGGGCCCGGTCTTCTGCGCCGTGGTCAGCAGGATGAACTGCCGGTTGCAGCCGTCGGGGTTGAGGTAGAGCATGTCGCCCAGCTCGTCCCCCACCTCGGGCGAATAGCCGGAAATGTCGATGTGGAAGTCGGAAAGCGCGGTCTCGCGCCCGGTCAGGTGCTTCAGGGCGCGGTTGTAGCGTTCGACCAGCGCGGGGGAGGCGACCTCGATCAGGTTGCCGAACATCAGGCCCTTTTCGATCAGGCGTTTCATCCTAACCTCTTGGTTCCCGCGATTTTTATAGGTCGCTGTGATACTATGCTAAATTTTGTGAAGGCGGCCCGCGATTGGAGATACTCAATGTCTCCAGAGCAGATGGACAAGAGTTCTTGTCTCTCGATTTTTGACCGTGGGCCGTTGATTATTCCTACGTGACGGACGGTTGATCCAAATTTCAGAAAATTAATGCGACTGGAACTGCTAGTATTGTCTGGTGTCACAGATTTGTTATTTTGCAGGTCGACGAAAAGACGAACCTCATTTTCGTAGAACCAATAATTCGCCTTGGTGGAGCAGAACTCTCTAAAACAATGATCTCTTGGATTCGGAAACTGCCCACAATTTTTCGCTCGCTTGGGTAGATAGGTTGCTTCCTGGAGGTCCGACATTATTACGTCAAAAACCAGACATACGCCTTTTCCGTGATCAGTATAATGTGCCCACATCAGCGGGTGACGCCATGTCGAAGGAAAACAAATTAATCCTCGCTGGCTTTCAATTTGTTCAACCCATTGTTTTTGCTTCTTGCGTATATCCTGATTTTCAAGGGAATACGATGCCAGATCAAATAGGTCATCGCACTTGGAAAACTGACTAATCTTTAGTTGTCTGGCTTGTAGATTTATTTTAAGCCATTTGTCTGCTTTGGTGAAGTAAAACAGTCTCCTGTAGTTTGGGGTAGTGTGGCTTAGCCAGCTTAAATTGTATCTCACCCCCGCCCCTCCAGATAGCGCCGCTTCGCCGCCTCGGTCCGTTCCATGTCGCGCACCATCGCCGAAATCGCGGTCTCGTCCGAACTGTCGGCATAGCGGAATTCGCTGTCGGCGTAGCGGTTCACCTCCTGTATCACCATCTCGACGGTGATCGGGGTCACCATCTCGCGCAGCATCTCCATCTTGCGGTCGTAGGGGCGGAACAGGAACAGTTCGGGGTTCTCCATCCATTCCTCGGGCAGTTCCACATCCATCGCCCGGACCTTGACCGCATCGGTGATGTTCTTGATCGCCCGGCCGGTGAAGCGCGCATCCGCCTCCTGTATCGCCTTCAGGTAGCTGCCGAGCCGGGCGATGGTGTCGAGCGGGCCCACCTCCTCCGCCACCTTTTCCCAGACCCGCATCAGCCCGGCCTCATGCGGGCGGGAGTGGGCGTCGTAGCTCGCCGCCACGGCGCGCTTGATCTCCTGCGCGGCGAAGAGGTCGTGCTCGCCGAGCGGGATCGCGTGGTTGCGGCCCAGCAGCAGGTGCAGGATGTCGATGTAATCCTCGCGCGTCTGGGGGCCGTCGACGAGGAACCGCGCCCCGGCGCGCTGGCGCAGCGCGTCGTCGACGTTCTCCGGGTAGTTCGAGAACATGCCGAAGGTGCAGTTGCCGCGCACCACGGTGTTGGCACCGGCAAACGCCTGCATGAAGACCGCCGTGACCTCCTGCTGCCCGGCCGAGGACTGGCGGTCGCCGCGCTTGCCGGCCACCTGGTCGATGTCGTCGATGGTGCCGAAGCCGATGACGCTCGGGTCGAGCACGGTCTCGACAAAGGCCCGCGCGTTCTGGCCCGACTTGCCCTGATAGCTGTCGATCTGGTCGATGGAGAAGTTCTGGTAACGGAACGGATAGCCCGCGACCTTGCAGTAGTCGTTCAAAAGCCCCGCCATCATCTGGATCAGCGTCGTCTTGCCGGTCCCCGGCGCGCCGTCGCCCATGAAGGTGAAGATGAAGCCGCCGAGTTCGGCGAAGGGGTTGAGCCTGCGCTCGAAATCATAGGCCATCAGCATCCGGGCAAGCTTCATCGCCTGATATTTGGCGATGTGGTTGCCCACCACCTCATGCGGTTTCTTGAAGCTCATGGTCAGGGTGGTGCCGCGCGCGGTGCGGGCCGGGGTGAAACCGGCGATGGTCAGGCCCTCGGCCTCGACCTTCCAGCTTGCGGCCGTGAAGGGGGCGGTGCGCGGCGCGGTCTCGGCGCGGGCGCTGGCGCGGGCCATCAGACCTTCGGCGAAGGCGGCGACGGTGGCGGCAAGCCGGGCGTCGTCGCTGGCGAAACCTGCGATGTCCTGATCGAGTTCCCAGAGTGCGCCGTGCAGCGCCAGCGGCGCGTTGTCGGTCAGCACCTCCTCGACCCCGCCCACGTCCACCGTGGTCTCGCCCAGATGCGGGGCGAGCAGGAAGGCGGTCGCATTAGCGAAGACATGCAGCACCATCAGCGCCTCGGCCGCCAGCAGCTCGCCGAATTCGGCGCGGCGGGGGTCGGGCAGGCGGCCTTCCAGATTGGCCTTCTTGAGTTCGCCCAGCCCGGTGCGCTCGTCGAAGGTCTCGCCCATGGCGAGCGCGATCGCCAGCGCCCGGCGCAGTGCCTGCTGCACATTGGCCTGCATCGGCGTGGCCAGCCCGTCCTCGGCCACCGCCGTGATGCGGTCGATCAGCCGCACCCCCTCGGGCCGCGCGGTCGAGCGCGTCACCAGCCCCGGCGTGGTCGAGCGGAACCGGGGCCGTGCCCCGATCCCCGGTGAGCGTTCCGGCGCCGCTGCGGCCGCCACGCGGGGCCTGGCCAGCCGCGGGCTGTGGTCGAACCCCTGCAAGAGCGCGAGCGCGGCGCCGTAATGGGCGCGGATCGTTTCTTCGCGCAGTTCCATCGTGTCGCGGGTGCCGCCCATCTTTCCCTCCGGTTACTGACGGTAACTGACGACCTGCCCGCCCGCGCCCACCACGAACTTGCGCACCTGCGCGAATCCGGGGGGCGCGCGGTCGGCCAGAACCTGATAGGGGCGCTTGGGCAGGATCACCATGCGGCGGGTGCGGGTGGCGCCGGTCTCCGGCCCGTGCTGCCCGAAGGGGTCGAGCGCGAAGACCTGCCGTTCGGTGCTGCCGAACCAGCCGGTGCGCTCGGTCACGGTGTCGGAGGCTTCCAGCTCCTCCAGCGTCCAGGCCAGTGCCCAGTCCTCGCCCTCGGGGGCGGCGGCCTCGGCCAGTACCTTGCCCAGCGGGCCCGATTGCAGGGTGAAGCTGGCGGAATACATCGGGCCCAGATGCAGCCGTTTCAGCACCTTGGGGTGCAGGTCGTCGAAATCCTTGTCGAAGCCGGTGGCGACGGTCACGAGCTTGAGCCCCGCGAGCGACTGCGACATCAGATGCGCCTGCACCTGCGGCCAGCGGCGGCTGTCGCGGGGCAGGGGGGTGCGGCCGGTATCCTCCAGTTCCATCAGATAGATCACCGGCAGGTTGGTCTGGCTGTCGTAGACCGCCCAGTGCAGGAACCAGCGCCGCCGCCCGCCGTCCTCGCCCAGCCACAGGAACAGCGGATCGTTGCGCGCCCAGAACAGCCCGCCTGCCCCCAGCGCCTCGTAGTAAAGCCGCTGCGACAGGCTGAACTGCAACCGGGTGGGCACCGACAACTCGCCGAGGATCTGGCGGATCATCTGGTCTTTCAACTCCTGTTCGGACGGCAGGCCCGGCAGGTGCTGCGCGGCGTTCTGCGCGTCATTGGCCATGAACAGCAGTTCGCGGAACACCGGAAAGCCGCTTTCGTGCCGGTCGAAGGCCATGCGCCCGGGCAGCGGCCCTGCCGTCCGCCCGGTCATCAGGTATTTCAGCGAGAGCGCCCGGAAGGTCCGGCCCAGCGTCGCGACATAGGCCGCAAGCGCCCGCAACTCGTGCCGCGCCAGCAGCCGGTCGGATTCCAGCATCCCCGCCACCCGGGGCAGGTGGCCGGTGATCCGGTCGAACTTGGCGAAATACCGCCGTGCGGCCAGCGGATCGTAAAGTTCCTCATGGTCCTGGGCGAGGGTGGTGTGGGGCATGTCGCCTTTCCCGGTTCCCCTTTCCGGCAACCGCGCGGGTTACTGGCCGTAAAGGTTGCTGTCGTGCTTTTCCACGATGGCGGCGAAGCGGCGGGCGAAGCGTTCGTCGGCCCGCGCCTTCTGTTCCAGCACCTTGCGGGCGAAGACCATGTGGTCCTCGTGCGCCTCCATCATCTCGGCCATGCGCTGGTTGGTGGCGGTGCCGATGGCGGCCATGGCGGCCTGCGCCTCCTTGTCGGTCTGGACGCCGATCTCGTTGATCCGGTGCGCCACGTCCTGCTGCTGCGCGGTCTTGAGCGATTTGGACAGCGCGTCATACAGCACCACCCGCTGGTTGGTGTCGGTGCGCAGCTTGTTGATCAGCACCATCTGGGTCGCCGCCTGGTTCTGGAGACTGTCCACCCAGGTCTTGCCCTTCTCGATATAGCGTTCCAGCGTCTGCGACTTGGCCAGCCTCACCTGCTCATCCTGCACCATGGCGTTGTGGCGGGTGTTGAGTTCGGCCAGTTCCGTCTCCAGCCTCGTGCGGGCGGCCGCGTCCTGCTCCACCGCGATGCGGTTTTCCAGCTCGATGATCTTCGGGTCCATCGCCTGGATCTCGGCGCGCAGCGATTCGAGTCCGGCCACGGTGTCCTCGCGTTCGGTCAGCGTCGAGGTCAGGTTGCCTTCGACCCTGGCCTTCTGGTCGTTGAGCATGTCGAGCTGGCCCTGCAACAGCTTGACGATCACGTCCGACTTGCCGATCAGATCCTGTAACTTGTCGTCGATGGAGGCGGTGCGCATCCGCTCCTGCCGCATGGATTCGGCCTTGCCGCGGGCGAAGAAGCCCACCAGCCGCTCCATCCCGGTCTTGTTGCGCATCTCGTCGAAATCGCGCGAGAAGGCCGCGGTCACGTCGTCGAGCCCCATGATGAGTTCGGCGATATTCGCGTTCATCAGTTCGGTATGCTCGTGCACGTCCTGAAGCGTGGCGTTCTCGATGTCGATCTCGGGTCCGCCTTCGCTGATGCGCGCCCGCGCGGCCTCGACCCGGCTGGTGATGCTGCTGATCCTGCTCTGGGCCTCGGCCACCTGTTCCTGACTTTTCCTGATCTGCGCATCGAAATCCGCCATGTCGCCCTCCGCCCGAATATATTTGGCCCGGTTCAAATCACTGGCGGAGTTATGGCAAATTCCGCAACTGGCGTCATCCGGATTCGGGGGCGGATTCGGGGAGCGCAATCGGGGCGTGCGGGAACCGGACCGGATCGCCCGTCCCCCGCGCGCGCCGGTGTCGCGGGACTCGACGCCGCCGCCCGGCTCGGGCACAAAGGCGACAAGTCCAGAACCCCGAGGTCCGCCTGCCATGTCCGCCCCGCTCTCCGCCGCCGAAACCCGTATCTTCGATGCGATCGCCGCCCGGCGCGGGTCGCTGGTCACGCTGACGCAGGATCTGATCCGGATCCCGACCCTGAACCCGCCCGGCCGCAACTACCGCGAGATCTGCGACTATCTGGCGGCGCGGCTGGAGCGGCAGGGCTTTGCCGTCGAATTCATCCGGGCCGAGGGCGCGCCGGGCGATTCCGACCGCCATCCGCGCTGGAACCTGCTGGCGCGGCGCGAGGGGACGGGGGCGGGCGACTGCGTGCATTTCAACAGCCACCACGATGTGGTCGAAGTGGGCCACGGCTGGACCCGCGACCCGTTCGGCGCCGAGGTGGAGGGCGACCGCATCTATGGCCGGGGTTCATGCGACATGAAGGGCGGGCTGGCCGCCTCGGTGATCGCGGCGGAAGCCTTCATCGCCGCCTGCCCGGATTTCCGCGGCGCCATCGAGATTTCCGCCACGGCGGACGAGGAGTCGGGCGGCTTCGGCGGCGTCGCCTACATGGCCGAGCGCGGCTATTTCGACCCCGCGCGGGTGCAGCACGTCATCATTCCCGAACCGCTGCACAAGGACCGCATCTGCCTTGGCCATCGCGGCGTCTGGTGGGCCGAGATCGAGACCAGGGGCCGGATCGCCCATGGCTCCATGCCTTTCCTCGGCGATTCCGCCATCCGCCACATGGGCGCGGTGCTGGCCGAGATCGAGGCGACGCTCTACCCGCTTCTGGCGGGCAAGCGCACCGAGATGCCGGTGATCCCGGAAGGGGCGCGGCAATCCACGCTCAACATCAACTCGATCCACGGCGGCGAGGCCGAGCCGGAACCCGGCTATACCGGCCTGCCCGCGCCCTGCGTCGCCGACCGCTGCCGCATCATCATCGACCGGCGCTTCCTGATCGAGGAGGACATCGCCACGGTGAAATCCGAGGTGGCGGCGCTGCTGGAGCGGGTGAAGGCGGAACGGCCCAACTTCCAGTACGAAGTGCGCGACCTGTTCGAGGTGCAGCCCTCGATGACCGAAAAGGAGGCCCCGGTGGTCCGCACCGTGGCGGGCGCGATCGAGCGGGTGTTGGGGCGGCACGCGGAATACGTGGTCTCGCCCGGCACCTACGACCAGAAGCATATCGACCGGATCGGACGGCTGAAGAACTGCATCGCCTACGGGCCGGGGGTGCTGGATCTTGCGCATCAGCCCGATGAATGGGTGGGGATCGGCGACATGATGGACAGCGCGAAGGTCATGGCGCTGACGCTGGCGGAACTGCTGGGCGGGGAATAGCCGTCTGCGCCTGTGGCCGGCCGGGGAAGGGGGGCCGTCTGCCCCCTCTTGCTTCGCAATTGTTCGCCGCTGAAAACCTGCCACTGGCAGCTTTTCCGGGCGCGGCTCACCCCCGAGAGTATTTTCGGAAAGGTGAAATATTATTGAGAGCGCCTCTTCATCTTCACCGTGAAGGAAATATCCCCGCCGGAGGGTGGGTGAGCGGTGTCTCGGGAACCTTCCAGCCGCGAACAGACGCCCCGGAGCACCGTCCGCTTGCGCGACACGCCGGGCGGGTGCTCCATCTCCCCGGCCACGGGATCGCGCCCGACAGGGCGCGCGCGGCCCAACGCTTTTGCATGGGCGCAAGCCCGTGCGAAAGGGGCGGGAGCCGCCCGGCTCACCCCTCCACCGGCCGCGCCAGCCGGACCGCGGTCTTGCCGGGCCAGAGCCGTTTCGAGGGCATGACGAGCACGGTCTCGGGGTGCGGCGCGCGGATCGCGCGCGGACCGTCGTGGCCGATCAGCGTTCCGGCGGGCAGGTGTTCGAAGCCGCGCCAGTCGGCGGCGAAGCGGAAGGCGTCGGTCTCGACGGTGATCGGGGCGGTGACCTCGTAGAAGCGCATCGGGCCGGGGGCGGGGCGGGTCTCCATCCAGTCGGCGGCATGGTCCGGGGCCACCGCGCCGGTGGCGCGCAGGAAGCCCACGGCGGTCTCGATGGCCACATCCGCCGCCGCCGTCTCCCAGTGCTGGCCGCATTCGACCAGTAGCGCGTTCTTCGCCGAGGCGGGGTCGGAGAAGCCGCCGTAGTCGCGCATCCTGACCCCTTCGGCATGGCCGCGGTCGCTGATCACCGCCGCCGGGCGGCCCGTGGCGCGGGCCAGTTCCCGCCCCTTCGGCTGCCAGCCCGCGAGCATCAAGGGCTCGGTCCTGTGCTGCATCGAATGGATATCGAGCAGGAGATCGACCGTATCCAGCCAGGGCCGGATCTGCCGCGCCCTTGCGAGGTCGGGGGTCAGCTTGCGGGAGGGGTCGTCCAGCACCGAGGGCGACCAGAGGCGGTTGAAGTCCTCCTCCGCCCAGCGCGAGTCGTCGGGGCGGGTGGGGTCGAAACGGGCGCTGGCCGCCGTGTTGACGAAGGCGAACGAGAGCCTGCCGCGCAGGGGCCGCACCTTGCGCCGCATGAGCCAGTCGAGGGCGATGGCGCCGCAGGGCTCGTTCCCGTGCACCAATGCGGTGATCGCCACATGCGGCCCCGGAGCACCGCTGTCGAAGGTCCAGACATGGGGGATGCCGGTATTGCCCGCCGCCCAGGCGGAAATATCGGGCGGGGCGATCTCGACCGGATAGTCCATGCTCACACCCCCCTTCCGGCGGTGTAACCGGCGAGATGGGCGGCCAGCGTGCCCAGAAGCTCCTGTAGGGGCGCGAAGCCCGGGGTCGGAAGCCGGGTCGCCTCGTCCATGTAGAGCCTGCGGTTGACCTCAAGCTGAAGCGAATGGCGCCCGGCGGCCGGGTCGCCGTTGGCGCGCACAAGTTCCACCCCCTTGTAGGGGTCGTTGATCGCCACCGAATACCCCCGCGCGGCGAGGAAGTCGCGCACGGTCGCGGTGAACCCGGCCTTGCAGGTGGTGCCGTCGCGGTCGCCCAGCACGAAATCGGCGCGCGGCGTGCCGGGCGGTTCGTCCGACATGGCCGAGGCGAGATGCGGCATCGAATGGCAGTTGACGTGCCAGACCGCGCCCCAGCGGTCGTGCGCCCGATCGAGCAGCGCCCGCAGGGTCTGCTGATAGGGCCGGTGGTAGCGGACGACCCGCGCCGCGACTTCCGTCGCCGCCAGCGGGCGGTCATACATCGGCGCGCCGTCGGGCGGGACGCGGGTCCAGCACAGGCCGATGCCGAGGCGGCTTTTCACGCCGGGGTTGAGCGGCTCGGGGTAGGCGCCCGCGATCTGGCCCGGGTCCATGTCGTCCGCCGCCCGGTTCGCATCGACATAGGCGCGGGGGAACAGCGCATGAAGCAGCACCGCGCCCACCTGTGGCGCGGCGGCGAACAGGGCCTCGATATGCGTATCCTCGGCCATGCGCACCTGCGCCGGGTCGGCGCTGTGGCGGAAGTCGTCGGGGTAGAGCGTGCCGGAATGCGGGCTGTCGAACACTAGCGGCACGCGCTGGGTTTCGGCCCCTTCGATACCGAGTACGCCGGGGATCGGGGCCGGGATCATGCAACGCCTCCGTCGTGAAGGTGGCAGGCGGCGGCGCGCGGGCCTTCGGCCTTCAGCCGCGGCACCTCGCGGCTGCACCGGGGCCCGGCGTGCGGGCAGCGGGTGTGGAAATGGCAGCCGGGCGGCGGCGCGAGGGGCGAGGGGATCTCGCCCTTGATCGGCTGGAAGCGGCGCTTTTCGGTGGAAAGCCGGGGCACCTCGGCCAGCAGCGCCTGGGTGTAGGGATGCAGCGCGCCCGCGAACAGCGCCTCGGTCGGCGCCACCTCGACCACCCGGCCGAGGTAGAGGATCACCACCCGGTCCGAGATATGCTCGACCACGCCCAGATCGTGGCTGATGAACAGGTAGCTGAGGCCGAGTTCACGCCGCAGCCGCATGAACAGGTTCAGGACCTGCGCCTGGATCGACACGTCGAGCGCGGCCACCGATTCGTCGCAGATCAGGAACCGGGGGCTGACCGCCAGCGCGCGGGCGATCACGATCCGCTGGCGCTGGCCGCCCGAGAACTGGTGCGGATAGCGGTCGCGCACCGAAGGGTCGAGGCCGACGCGCTCCAGCGTGGCATCGACGAAACCCGGCACTTCGGAGGCGCGGATGAGCCCGTGGAACAGCGGCGCCTCGGCGATGATGTCGCGCACCCGGGTCCGCGGGTTCAGGGACGACATCGGATCCTGGAAGATCATCTGGATCTGCAAGGCGGCGGCGCGGGATTCGGCCCGGCTGCGGCGGGTGATGTCCTTGCCGTCGTAGCGGATCACCCCGTCCGAGGGCGGGATCAGCCCGGCGATCATCCGGCCGATGGTGGACTTGCCCGAGCCGCTTTCGCCCACCAGCCCGACCACCTCGCCCGGGGCGACTGTGAAGCTGACGTCATCGACGGCATGGACGGTGCCCGGGGGCGCGCCGAAGCCGATCCGCGTGGCGAGGCGTTCGGCGGCGTCCTGCGCTTGGGTGAACCGCTTGCTCAGCCCTTCGACGGCAACAAGGGGGGCGGTCATGCCGGGACCTCCTCGGCCAGACCGAGCGGATGGGCGCAGCGGGCCGACTGGCCGGGGCGCATCTCGCGCATTTCCTGCGGGGCGCGGCAGGCGTTGGTGGCATGGGCGCAGCGCGGGCGGAAGGCGCAGCCCTCGGGCAGGTGCATCAGCGAGGGGGTCATGCCGGGGATCTGCGCGAGATCCGCGCCGCGCCTGTTGCGGCTGGGGATCGAGTCGATCAGCCCCCGCGTATAGGGATGCACCGGCCGGTCCAGCACCTGCGGCGCCGGGCCCTGTTCCACCACCTTGCCCGCATACATCACCGCGATATTGTCCGCGAGGCTGGAGACCACCGAAAGGTCATGGCTGATCCATATCAGCGCCGTGCCGCTTTCCTCGGCCAGCTTCTGCACCTCGGCCAGGATCTGCGCCTGAATCGTCACGTCGAGCGCGGTCGTGGGCTCGTCCGCCACGATCAGGTCGGGGTCGTGCAAAAGCGCGATGGCGATGGCCACCCGCTGGCGCATGCCCCCCGAGAACTGGTGCGGATAGGCGTCCAGCCGCTCGTCGGGCGAGGGGATGCCGACCCGGGCCAGCGCCTTGCGGCAGCGTTCGCGGGCGGCCTCGCGGCTGATCTTCTCATGCGCCTGCACCGCCTCGATCATCTGGGTGGAGATCTTCAGCACCGGGTTGAGGGTCATCATCGGGTCCTGAAAGATCATCGCGATATGGCGGCCGCGGATCGCCTGCCATTCGGGTTCGCGCAGTTCCGCCAGATCGCGGCCCTTGTAAAGGATGCGCCCGCCCGCGATCCGTCCCGGCGGATCGACCAGCCCGAGGATCGAGAAGCCGGTGACGGTCTTGCCCGAGCCGGATTCTCCGACCAGCCCCATCACCTCGCCCCGATTGACGGTGAAACTGACGCCATTGACTGCGGGCACCACGCCCGCGCGGGTGAAGAAATGGGTCTTGAGGTCCTGCACATCGAGGATCGGGGTCATGGATCAGCGCCTCAGCCTTGGGTTCAGCACGTCGCGCAACTGGTCGCCCACGAGGTTGATCGCCACGATGGTGATCAAGAGCGCGACGCCCGGATAGACGCTGATCCAGTAGTTGCCGGACAGCAGGTAGGAATAGCCGTTGGCGATCAGGAGGCCGAGCGAGGGTTCCGTCACCGGCACGCCGACGCCGAGGAAGCTTAGCGTCGCCTCCAGCGCGATGGCCTGCGCGATCTGCACCGTGGCGACGACGATCAGGGGCGGCAGGCAGTTGGGCAGCAGGTGGCGGAACATCACCCGCGCATGGCTGAGGCCGAGACCCTGCGCGGCGGCGATATAGTCGCGCTGGCGCTCGACCAGCGCCGATCCGCGCACGGTGCGGGCGTAATAGGCCCATTGCACGATCACCAGCGCGATGATCACCTTGTCCACCCCCTTGCCGAGGATCGCGAGCAGGATCAGCGCCACGAGGATCGCCGGGAACGACAGTTGCAGATCGACCACCCGCATGATCAGCGTATCGGCCCGGCCGCCGAAATAGGCGGCGACGATCCCCGCCGCCATGCCGATCCCCAGCGCGCAGAGCGTGGCGGTCCCGGCGACGATCAGGCTCATCCGCAGGCCGTAGACGATCGCCGAGAGCATGTCGCGGCCCTGGTTGTCGGTGCCGAGCCAGTAGGTCATGCCGCCCCAGCTTTCCGAGCCGGGCGGCAGGTTGTTGTCCATGATGTCGAGCTGGGCGAGGTCGTAGGGGTTCTGCGGTGTGATCCATGGCGCGAAGATCGCCGCCAGCGCGATCAGCACCACCAGCACCAGCCCGCCGAGCGCAAGGCGGCTGGCCGCGAAATCCAGCATCGCGGCGCGCATCGGGCTGATGGCTTTCGGCGCGGTGGCGGGTTGCGGGGTTCCGGTCATTGCGCCCCCCGCTGTGCCAGCCGCACCCGCGGGTCGAGCACGGAATAAAGGATATCGACCACCAGGTTGATCAGCACGAAGATGAAGACGATCAGCATCAGGTAGGCCACGATCACCGGGCGATCCAGCCGGTTGATGGAATCGATCAAGAGCTTGCCCATGCCGGGCCATGCGAACACCGTTTCCGTGACCACCGCGAAGGCGATCATCGAGCCGAGTTCCAGGCCGAGGATCGTCACCACCGGGATCATGATGTTCTTCAGCACATGCACCAGCACCACCCGGCGCCGCGACAGGCCCTTGGCGCGGGCGAACTTGATGTAGTCCTGGGTGATGACCTCGCGCGTGCCCGCGCGGGCGAGGCGGATCACCAGCGCCATCTTGAACAGCGCGAGGTTGATCGCGGGCAGGATCATGTGCCGCAGCCCCTCCCATGACAGGAAGCTCACGCGCAGGCCGAACAGCTCGGTCGTCGGCCCGCGCCCGCCCGCGGGCACCCAGCCCAGGAACACCGCGAAGATCAGGATCAGCATCAGGCCCTGCCAGAAGTTCGGCAGCGAGAAGCCGAGGATCGAACCCGCCATGATCGACCGGCCGAGGAGGCCGTCGGGGTAAAGCCCGGCGATCACCCCCAAGGGCACCCCCAGCAGCACCGCCAGCAGCAGCGCCACGAAGGCCAGTTCCAGCGTCGCGGGCAGCCGTTGCAGGATCACCGCCAGCGCCGAGTCGCCATAGACGAAGGAGGTGCCGAAATCGCCGCGCAGCAGGTTGCCGAAATAGACGAGGAACTGTTCCCACAGCGGCCGGTCGAGGCCCATGCGCGCCATGGCTGCCAGCCGCTCGCGCTCGGTCGCCTCGGGGTTGATCAGGATATCCACCGGATTGCCGATCGCATAGACGCCGACGAACACCAGCACCGCCATGACGAACACGGCAACGGCGCTCTGCCCCAGCCGTCGCAGGAAATAGGCGACCATGGCCTTGCTCCACCGTCAGAAAGAAAGCTGCACCGCCCCGGTCGCGGCGGCGCAGTTCAACGCTTGCGCAGGATGCGCCGCCGGATCAGTCGGCCTTCGGCGCGACGAGATAGCCGAGCGTGTACTGGTCGGCCCGGGCCTCGTATTCGAGGTCGGGCTTGTGCGCCCAGGTGGTCAGCTCGTAATGGATCGGCACGATCCCGAATGTGTCCATCACCAGCGCGCTGCCTTCGCGCAGCAGGCGTTCGCGTTCGTCGTCATCGACCGTCACCATGGCCTGCACCAGCAGGTCGTCCATCTCGGGGTTCGAGTGGCGGGCGAAGTTGGTGCCGCCGAGGCTGCGGTCGGGATCGCGCGTTGCCACCAGCGCGCCCAAGGGCGACGACATCTCGCCCGTGCCCGCGCCCCAGCCCGCGAGGAAGGCCGAGAAGGCGAAGCCGTTGCGGTCGGCGATGAAGGCCGAGAAGGTCTTGGCGTCCACCTCGGTCTGCACGCCGACGCGGGTCCACATCTGCGCCACCGCCTGGGAAATCTGGCCGTCGTTGATGTAGCGGTCGTTGGGCGTGCCCAGCGTGATGGCGAAACCGTCCGGATAGCCCGCTTCGGCCAGCAACTCGCGCGAGCGGTCGGGGTTGAAGGGGATCGCCGGGCGGTCGGGGTTGGTGCCGAACATCGGTGGCGGCAACAGTTCGCCCGCGGGTTCCGACAGGCCCAGCATCAGCCGGTCGCGGATCGCCTCGCGGTCGATGGCCAGCGCCAGCGCCTCGCGCACGCGCACGTCCTGAAGCGGGTTCACGTCGCCCGCGATGCCCGGCGTCGGTGCGTCGCCCTGATCCAGCGCGATATAGACCACCCGGTTCGACAGGCCCGAGGCGACGGTGAAGCCCTCGCCCTCGATCCTTGCGATGTCCTGGGTGGGCGGGTTCTCGATCATGTCCACATCGCCCGCCAGCAGCGCCGCGACCCGGGCGCCCTGGTTCGACAGCGTGCGCAGCACCAGACGTTCCCACGCCGGGGCCTCGCCCCAGTAGCTGTCGTTGCGCTCCAGCACGATCTCTTCGCCGCGGATGAAGCTGGCAAGCCTGTAGGGGCCGGTGCCGATGGCGAAATCGGGGCTGTTGAAGGCGGCCGAGACCGGCGCGTCGCCCACGCCCTCGCATTCCTCGGTGCCGAACACCACCTCGTCCTCGGCGCCCGAGACCGAGGCCGAGACGATGACGAAGGTCGAGAGCATATTCGGCAGCAAGGGCGCCGGGCCGTCGGTGGTGATGGTCAGGCTGTGGTCGCCCTCGGCCGTCAGCCCGGTGATGGCGCGGGTGTAGAGCGTGAAGGGCGAGGGCGCGTCGGGCACCAGCGGGATGCGGCAGATCGAATAGATCACGTCGCGGGCGGTGAAGGGCTCGCCGTTCGAGAAGGTGACGCCTTCGCGCAGCGTCAGCCGCCATGTGGTGTCGTCCACCGTCTCCCATTCGGTGGCCAGGCCCGGCTCCAGCCGCTGCTGGGCGTCCTGCACGATCAGCGGCGTGAACACGTGCCGCGCCAGCGCGTTGTTCGGCCCGAGGTTGTGGTAATGCGGGTCGGCCGAGGTCGGTTCGGACGAAAGGCCGATGGTCAGCGTTTGCGCTGCCGCGGCGCCGGCCATGAGTGCAAGCGCCGCCGTCGCCGACAGAAAGGCGGATGCCTTGCCAATGCGTGTCATCGTAGATCCCCTGTTGTTCCGCGGCCCGTTCGGCCGCTGTCTTTGGCCGGGCTGTCCATGTGCCGCCGTGCCCCTGTCGGGGTCGGGCGGCCCGGCCCTTGCCAGAAAGCGTAGTATGCTGTTACCGTATTGTAAATAGAAATTGCCATAACCGTTGCGCATAGACCTATGTCCCCGAACGATACCACCGGGGCGGCGACAGGCCGCCCCACCGCTTCCGAACCGGCTGCGCCCGCACCTGTCGCGCCGCTGCCGCGCAGCGGCATCACCCTGCGCGAACTGGAGGTGCTGCGGGCGCTGGTCACTTCGGGCACCGCGACGGCGGCGGCGGACCGGCTGGGCATCTCGCAACCGGCGGTCAGCCGGGCGGTGGCGCAGATCGAATCGCGGCTCGACCGCCGCCTGTTCCTGCGCGAGGGCGGGCGGCTGGTGCCCACGCCCGAGGCGCTGGCCATAGACGCCGAGATCGACCCGGTGTTCGCCGCGCTGAGCCGGATCGAGAACGCCGCGAGCCGCCACCCCGACCCGTCGGTGCCGTTGCGGATCGCCGCCCCGCCGACCATCGCCCACCGCTTCCTGCCCGGCCCGGCCGCCGAGCTTGCCCGTGGGTATCCCGACCTGCCGGTGTTCCTCGACGTGCTGTCGAGCGACGTCCTGGTGACCCATGTCGCCGAGGGCCGCGCCGATATCGCCATCACCGACACCCAGCCCAATCATGCGGGGGTCCGGGTCGAGCCGTTCCACGAAACGCGCATCGTCTGCCTGATGCGGCGCGACCATCCGCTGGCCGGACGCGAGACCATCACCCCCGCCGATCTCGACGGGCAGGATTTCGTGGCCCAGACCCGGCGCCATTCCGCCCGTGCCGCCAGCGACCGGGCGCTGGACGAGGGCGGCGCCCGGCCGCGCATCACCATCGAGACCGCGACCGTGGTTTCCGCCGCCGAACTGGTGGCCGAGGGGCTGGGGCTGGCGCTGATCAACCCGTTTCCGGTGGCGCTGCGGCTCGACCCCGTTCTGGTCACCCGGCCCTTCGTGCCGACGATCACCCTTCGGACCAGTTTCCTTACCCCGGCGGGCGTTCGCCCCTCGGCCACGGTGCTGGCCTTCATGGCGCTGGTGCGCGCCCGCGCAGAGGCCAGCCTGACAGGAGTCCCCCATGCCCGCCCGTGACACGCTCACCGCCTTCGCGGCGCTGATCTCGCACGACACCACCAGCCGTAACCCGAACCTGCCGCTGATCGACTGGGCCGAGGGCTGGCTTGCCTCGCACGGCGCGCGCTGCGAACGGATTTATGACGCGACCGGGACCAAGGCGAACCTCTGGGCCACATTCGGGCCGGAGGACGTGCCGGGCTGGGTGCTCTCTGGCCACACCGACACGGTGCCGGTCGATGGGCAGCACTGGGCCTCGGACCCGTTCACGCTGACCGAGCGCGACGGGCGGCTTTTCGGCCGGGGCGCCTGCGACATGAAGGGGTTCCTCGCCTGCTGCCTCGGCCTCGCGCCCGAGATCGCCGCCGCGCCGCTCACGCGCCCGATCCATATCGCGCTGTCCTACGACGAGGAGGTGGGCTGCATCGGCGTGCGCGACCTGCTGGCGCGGCTGATGGAGCGGGAAGTGCGCCCGCTGGGCTGCATCGTCGGCGAACCCACGGAGATGCGGCTCTGCCTTGGCCACAAGACCAAGCGCAGCCTGCGGGCGGTGTTCACCGGCACCGCCGGCCACTCCTCGCGCGCGCCGGAGTTCGTCAACGCGGTGGAATACGGCGCAAGGCTGGTGGTCAGGATGCAGGAGATCGGCCGCAGGCTGGCCGCGGGGCCTTCGGATGCGCTTTACAGCACGCCCCATTCCACCGCCCATGTCGGCACCGCGCATGGCGGCACCGCGCTGAACATCGTGCCCGACCGTTTCGAGACCGAGTTCGAGTTCCGCGTGCTGCCCGGCGAGGATGCCGACGCGCTGGTCGCCGAGATCCGCGCCTATGTGGAGGGCGAGCTTGCCCCGGAGATGCGCCTGATCGACCCCGCCGCCGGGGCGGTGGTGGAGCTGACGGCGGCCTATCCCGGCCTCGACACCGCCCCCGACGCGCCGGTCGCCGCCGCCGCCCGCCGCTTCGCCCGGCAGAACGACCATATCAAGGTCGCCTACGGCACCGAGGGCGGGTTGTTCCACGACATGGCCGGGATCCCCACCGTGGTCTGCGGCCCCGGCTCGATCGCCCAGGCGCACAGGCCGGATGAGTATGTGGAGGCGGCGCAGCTTGATGCTTGTGAGGATTTTTTGCGGCGGCTGATCGAGGAATGCCGGTAGGCGGTGCCTGTGGTAAGCGCCGGGGGGCTGTCTGCCCCCCGGACCCCCCGAGAGTATTTCTGGCAAGATGAAGGAGCGGGGGCCTTTCCGAAGGGTCTCCGCCTGCCCGGTTGGAGCGGCGCGGGAAAGCCGCTAGAATCGGAGCGGTGGGAGGAAAGCGCGAGACATGAACAGGAGCCCCGACGAGGCGCGGTTGCGCGGCGATGCCGCCTATGCGCTGCTGAAGAAGGAGGTCGCCGACGGCAAGCTCCTGCCCGGCAGCCGGGTGCGCGAGGTCGAACTGGCAGAGCGGCTGGGCATCAGCCGCACCCCGGTGCGCGAGGCGCTGCGGCGGCTGGAGGCCGACGGGCTCATCACCCATGTGCCGCATGTCGGCGCGGTGATCGCCCGGCTCAACCATCAGGCGGTGATCGAGCTTTACGACATGCGCGAGGTGCTGGAGGGGACGGCGGCGGCCTATGCGGCGCGCCACGCTTCGGAGGCCGAGATCAAGGATCTTGGCGATCTGGCCGGAACCGGGGGCCATGCGGGTGACCCCGATATGCTGGTGCGGATCAACCGGGCCTTCCACGGTGCGCTTTATCACGCGGCGCACAACCGTTTCCTGCTCAAGGCGCTGGGGGCGCTGAGCGATGCGATGATCCTGCTTGGCGGCACCACGCTCAATGTCGAGAGCCGGGCGGCCTCTGCCCATGCCGAGCATCTGGAGATCGTCGCCGCCATCGCCGCACGCGACGCCGCCGCCGCCGGGGAGGCCGCGCGCGCCCATATCCGCAATGCGCAATGGGCGCGGCTGAAGCTGTTGCGGCAGCGGGTGGGCGAGGAGGGCTGACGGCCATTCTGACGGGCGGGAGGTCATCGGGGCACCCTTGCCCTGCGCCCTGAAGCGTTTCCGCCGCCCCAACGAATGGCGGAAACGCTTCAGGCTGTTGTTTCTGCGCAGCTTCGAGGCGGAAAACCCGTCAATCTTTTCTGATATTGCCTTACTTCTGCCGGAACAGCACTTCCTGCGCCTTGCGGTCATCCTGTAAGCGGCTGCGGGCCTCGGCCGCCACCGCCTTTCCGGCGATGAAGCCGGGGCGGGCGGCGAGTTCGTCGAGCCAGCGTTTCAGGTCGGGCTTGTCGTCGAGCGTCTGCTCCTGCCCCTCCCACAGCACCGCCCAGGGCCAGATCGCGAAATCGGCGATCGACAGGAAATCCCCCGCAACATAGCGGTTGTTTGCGAGTTGCCGGTCGAGCACGCCGTAAAGCCTGCCGACCTCGCGCCGGTAGCGGTCCTTGGCGTAGGGCAGATCCTGCGGCGGGTCCATCGCCGGGGCGTATTGCAGGAAGTGATGCGCCTGTCCGGCCATCGGGCCGACGCCGCCCATCTGCCACATCAGCCATTGCTCCACCGCCACCCGTTCCCGTTCGGTGGTCCCGCCGAAGCGCCCGGTCTTGCGGGCGAGGTATTGCAGGATCGCGCCGGATTCGAAGATCGGGATCGGCGCGCCGTCCGGCCCCTCCGGGTCGATGATGGCGGGCATCCGGTTGTTCGGCGCGATCCTCAGGAACTCCGGCGCGAACTGGTCGCCCGCGCCGATGTTCACCAGATGGAGCCGGTAGGGCAGGTCCATCTCTGCGAGCGCGATGGTGATCTTCCAGCCGTTCGGGGTGGGCCAGTAGTAAAGCTCGATTTCCTGCGCCATGGCGGTCTCCTGTTACTTGCGGCCCCCTAGAATGCCCGGATGTGCGGCGGGGGCAAGGGGCTGTCCGCCCGGCGGCGGGACAGGGCGGCGACCTTCGCGCGCAGGCCGAGGTCGGCGGTCAGCAGCAGGCCGAGACCGGAAAGCGTGGCGAGGGTTTCCGGCGTCGCGGTCTGGACCCGGTGGTAGAAGGCGTCGATCTCCCCGGGGCCGGCCGCCGTCAGGAAGGCTTGCAGCGCCGGGATGTATTGATAGGCGCCTTTCGTCAGCCGGAACTCCAGCCCCGCCCGCCAGCGCGCCGGGTCTTCGGCGTGGAAATGCAGCAGCGCGAGGTCGGGGTGGAACGGGCCGCCGTCGATCCGTTCCTGCCCCCGGCGGGCGCCGTGGATGCCGGGCTCGATCCCTTCCAGCCGGGTGCGGAACAGGCATTTGCCGACGGTATGGCTCATCATCCCTTTCGGCAGCAGCCCGGCATGGGGGCCGTGCAGGCGTTGAAGCGCCGCCGGGTCGTTGCGGTGCAGCCCGCGGCGGAAGTGGCGGGCGGTGAAGATGTCATCCGCCAGCCCGGGGGAATGCAGCGCCTCGTAGGGTTCGGCCCGCAGCATGATCCGGTCGGGGGGCACCTCGGCGAGGATGCCGGAGACCGGGCGCGCGGCGGTCAGGAACTCGTCCACGTCGAAATGGCCGATGAAGTCCAGATCGCTGCGGCGGCAGATGCGGGCGAGGTTGCGCACCTGCCGGCGCTGGTGCTTTTCGGGCCGCCTGCCCATCCGCGCCCAGTGGGCGTCGTCGCAGCGGATCGCGGTGACGCCCTTCAGGCCGTCGAGCGCCTCCGCCGCCGGGTCGCCGGGGTCGTCCAGATGCACCCAGACATGTTCCGCCCCCAGCGCGAGGTGATGCGCGGCGAAGGCCAGCACCTGTTCCGGTGTGGCCCGGACGGTGGTGCAGACGCCCCAGCGCACGTGCTAGAACCCGTTCAGCAGCGCCCGCGTCGGCCAGCCGTCGGCGGGCAGGCCGAGCCGCGCCTGTTCGCGCTGCACCGCCGGGCGGGTCATCGCGCCGAGGATACCGTCCACCCCGCCCACGTCATGGCCGCGCGCCACCAGCTTCTGTTGCAGGGCGCGCACCTCCTCGGGCGAAAGCGACGGGTCGGGGGCGCCGGGGTCGAACACCGGCGCGCCCTCGATCCGCGTGGCGAAATAGGCGGCGGTGGTGACATAAACCAGCGAGCGGTTCCATTCGAACAGCACCTGGAAGTTCGGATAGACCATGAAGGCGGGCCCCTTGCGGCCCTGCGGCAGCAGCACCGAGGCGCGCATGTTGGCGGGCCCGAGGCTCCCTTGCCGCGGCCGCACCCCCATGCGCTGCCACTCGGCCACCGTCAACTCGCTGTGCAGCCCGGTGCGCGCCCAGTCGAGGCCATCGGGCAGCACGATCTCGTGCAGCCACGGCTCCCCCGCGCGCCAGCCGAGGTCGCGCAGCATCCGCGCGCCGGAGAGGATCGCGTCGGGGACCGAGTTCACCAGATCCACGCGGCCGTCGCCGTCGCCATCGACCCCGCGCTCCAGGATGTCGCGGGGCAGCATCTGCACCATGCCGATCTCGCCCGCCCAGGCGCCTTTTGTACGCTGGGGGTCGAACTGGCCCCGTTCCTGCAATGCGATGGCGGCGAAGACATGCGGCCGGAACAGCGCCGGGCGGCGGCAGTCGTGCGAGAGCGTGACCAGCGCGTCGCGGGTGTTGTAGTCGCCCTGCACCGCGCCGAAGTCGGTCTCGAAGGCCCAGAACGCCAGCAGGATGCCGCGCGGCACGCCGTATTCGCGCCGCGCCCGGTCGAACAGCGCGGCGTGTTGCGTGCCGAGGCGGGCGGCGTTGTCCATCCGGTTCCGGCTGATCAGGCTGCGGGCGAAATCGGTGAAGTCGCGGCGGAACATGGTCTGCGAGCGGTCGGCGCGCAACACGCGCTGATCCTGCGCCACGTTGCGGAAGAAGGCGTCCACCGTGGCCGGGGCACGGCCCTGCGCCAGTGCCTCGGCCTTCATGGTGTTGACGAAGGCGCGGAAATCGCCGCCGCAGGGGGTATTGGCAGCGGCGGGGGCGGCGAGAATGGCCAGCAGGGGAAGAATGGACAAACGCATCGGGGTCTCCTCAATCCCTGCCAGAGTAGCAGGCGGCGCGGTTCTGTCCACCGGCTCAGAGCAGGGTGGCCAGCCCGGCGACCGCCAGCATTGCCGCCCAGACCCGCCAGAGCGCGGCGACGGCGGCGTCGATCTGATCCGCGCCGATGTCGCGTCTGCCCTGCGGGTTGACGAAAGGGTCGGCGGTCATCGCGCCGTGATAGCTGCGCGGGCCGGAGAGTGCGACATCGAGGACCACGGCCATCGCTGCCTCGGGCCAGCCCGCGTTGGGCGAGCGGTGCAGGGGTGCGTCCTGCGCGACCTGCCGCCAGCCGCCCGCCCGGCGGTGGGTGAGCAGGATCAGCCCGGCGGTCAGCCGCGCCGGGATCCAGTTCAGCACGTCGTCGAGCCGGGCGGCGGCCCAGCCGAATTCCTCGTGCCTTGGGGTGCGGTGGCCGATCATGCTGTCGGCGGTGTTGACGATCTTGTAGACCATCAGCCCCGGCAGGCCCGCGACCAGGAACCAGAACACCGGGGCGACCACCCCGTCGGACAGGTTCTCGGCCGCGCTTTCGATCGCGGCGCGGGCCACGGCGGGGCTGTCCATCGTGGCGGTGTCGCGCCCGACGATCCGCGCCACCATGAGCCGCCCGTCGCCGGTCGAGAGCCGCAGCGCATCGGCCACCGCCCGGACGTGATCGGCAAGGCTGCGCTGGGCCAGCAGGATCGCGCCGAGGACGATCTCGACCAGCCAGTTGCCGGGCAGCGCGGCCAGCACCGCCCCCAGCGCGGCCGCCCCGAGCACGAGGGCAGCGATGGCCGCCACCCCCTTCGCCCGCCGGTCCGCGCCCCGGTTCAGCCGTTCGTCGCACAGCGCCACCGCCCGGCCCATCAGTACCGCCGGATGCGGCCACCGCGACCAGATCGCGCGCGGCTCGCCCGCCGCCGCGTCCAGTAGCATCGCCGCGAAAACCGTTCCCGCCATATCGGGGCCTTCCGTCTGCCTGCCCCCTTTTCCGCCCTGCGCGGTTCCGGCGCAAGCCATCTGTGGGGGCGCAGCCGGAGCGTAACTCTTGCCCGGAACAGCCGCGCCAGCGGCCCGGGGGCGGTGCGCTGAAGCGCACCCTACGGGGGTGGGTGCCGGACCGTCCCCCCCCTTTCCCCCTTGCCCGGAATCAAGGCGCGCAAGCGCCGCCGGGCAGCGGCCGACCGCCCGCACGGGCGGCCGCTATTGCGACGTTGCACCATGCGCATACGTGGGGGTATTCGGGATCATAAACTGCCAGACCACAATCGTCGCAGCGGCCACCCGCGGTCGGCCGCTGCCCTCTGTTGCGCTACGCATTTGCGTCGTCGGTGCAACCGCCCCCCCCCGAAAACCACGCTTCGTGGAATTCGAGTGGTGCCCGGAAAAGGATCGGGATAGCTTCGCCCGCGAACCGGCATTCCTGATCCATGGCAAGAGGATGATGCAAAGGGGATGATCTTCACCGTGGCCATCGACGGGCCCGCCGCGGCGGGAAAGGGCACGATCTCGCGCGCGGTGGCGGCGCGGTTCGGCTTTGCGCATCTCGATACCGGGCTGCTTTACCGCGCGGTGGGCATGAAGGGCGGCGATCCGGTCGAGGCGGCGCGCGCGCTCGTCCCCGCCGATCTGGAACGCGGCGACCTGCGCTCGCTCGCGGCGGGCGAGGCCGCAAGCCGGGTCGCCGCGATCCCCGAGGTGCGTGCCGCGCTGGTCGAGTTCCAGCGCCGCTTCGCCCGGTGCGCGGGCGGCGCGGTGCTTGACGGGCGCGATATCGGCACGGTGATCTGCCCGGCGGCCGAGGTGAAGCTTTATGTCACCGCCGACCCCGAGGTGCGCGCCCGCCGCCGCTGGCTGGAACTGGGCGGCGCCGATGCCCCCGCGACCGAGGCCGAGGTTCTGGCGCAGGTGCGTGCCCGCGATGTCCGCGACACCGGCCGCGCCGATGCGCCCCTGCGCCCGGCCGAAGATGCGCTCTTGCTTGATACGACGGAACTGACTATAGACGCCGCAGTCAACAAGGCGATCGGGGCCATAGAACAGAAACTGAGGCAGGGGCGGGGCTGACAGCCGCGGCCCTTTTGTTGTTTCCGTCCCCGCGCGTCCCCTGACACAACCAAAGACCGGCGGAGCCAACCGCATGGCCTGTGAAACATGACAAAAGGATAACTGAACCGCATGTGCGCCAAAGCGACCATGGAGGAATTCGAAGCCCTCCTGAACGAAAGCTTCGAGATCGACACGCCGGACGAAGGCTCGGTGGTCAAGGGCAAGGTCATCGCCATCGAGGCGGGGCAGGCCATCATCGATGTGGGCTACAAGATGGAAGGCCGCATCGATCTCAAGGAATTCGCCAACCCGGGTGAGGCCCCCGAGATCGCCGTCGGCGACGAGGTGGAGGTCTATCTCGACCGGGTGGAAAACGCCCGTGGCGAGGCGGTCATCAGCCGCGAGAAGGCCCGGCGCGAAGCTGCATGGGACCGGCTGGAAAAAGCCTATGCCAAGGAAGAGCGCGTCGAGGGCGCGATCTTCGGCCGCGTCAAGGGCGGCTTCACCGTCGATCTGGGCGGCGCCGTGGCGTTCCTGCCCGGCTCGCAGGTCGATGTGCGTCCGGTGCGCGACGCGGGCCCGCTCATGGGTCTCAAGCAGCCGTTCCAGATCCTCAAGATGGACCGCCGCCGCGGCAATATCGTCGTGTCGCGCCGCGCCATCCTGGAAGAAAGCCGCGCCGAACAGCGCGCCGAGATCATCGGCAAGCTGGCCGAAGGCCAGGTCGTCGACGGGGTGGTCAAGAACATCACCGAATACGGCGCCTTCGTCGATCTGGGCGGCGTCGATGGCCTGCTCCATGTGACCGACATGGCCTGGCGCCGCGTCAACCATCCGTCCGAGATCCTCGGGATCGGCGAGACGGTGAAGGTCCAGGTCGTCCGGATCAACAAGGAAACCCACCGCATCAGCCTCGGGATGAAGCAGCTTCAGTCCGACCCGTGGGATACGGTGGAAAGCAGCTATCCGCTGGGTTCGGTCCACAAGGGCCGCGTGACCAACATCACCGACTACGGCGCGTTCGTCGAGCTGGAAGCCGGGGTCGAGGGTCTTGTCCACGTCTCGGAAATGAGCTGGACCAAGAAGAACGTGCACCCGGGCAAGATCGTCTCCACCTCGCAGGAGGTCGAGATCATGGTGCTGGAAATCGACAGCGCCAAGCGCCGCGTCTCGCTGGGCCTCAAGCAGACCCAGCGCAACCCGTGGGAAGTGTTCGCCGAAACGCACCCGTCGGGGACCGAGATCGAGGGCGAGGTCAAGAACATCACCGAATTCGGTCTGTTCATCGGTCTCGAAGGCGATATCGACGGCATGGTCCACCTGTCGGACCTGAGCTGGGAACAGCGCGGCGAAGACGCGATCCAGAACTATCGCAAGGGCGATGTGGTCAAGGCCGCGGTGTCGGACGTCGATATCGAGAAGGAGCGCATCTCGCTTTCCATCAAGGCGCTGGGCGAGGACAGCTTCTCCGAGGCGATCGACGGGGTGAAGCGCGGGACGATCGTCACCGCGACCGTCACCATGATCGAGGATGGCGGCATCGAGGTGGAATACAACGGCATGAAGTCGTTCATCCGCCGCTCCGACCTGTCGCGCGACCGGGCCGAGCAGCGCCCCGAACGCTTCCAGGTCGGTGACAAGGTGGACGCCCGCGTCACCAACGTTGACGCCAAGACCCGCCGTCTGGGCCTGTCGATCAAGGCCCGCGAGATCGCCGAGGAAAAGGAGGCCGTGGAGCAATACGGTTCCTCCGATTCGGGTGCATCGCTGGGCGATATCCTCGGGGCGGCGCTGCGCGGCGACCGCAACTGAGGCCCGCGACCTGCGACAAATTGGTGCGAAGGCCCCGCCCCGGCGGGGCCTTCTGCATTTTTCCGGCCGGTTTCGGCCTTTGTTGCCCAAGGCTTACGGGTTTCCTGTTTGTCAGCGGTGAAAACCGTCCTATAGTCACGCAGCCGGGGAAACATGGCGACCACCACAGGGGGAAAGAATGATACGTTCCGAACTGGTCCAGAAGATCGCCGACGAAAATCCGCATCTCACCCAACGCCATGTAGAGCGGATCGTCCGCACCGTGTTCGAGGAGATCACCTCTGCCCTCGCCCGTGGCGACCGGGTGGAGTTGCGCGGCTTCGGCGCCTTCTCGGTCAAGGAGCGTGATGCAAGGCTGGGCCGCAACCCCCGCACCGGCGAGGCGGTGGAGGTCGAGGAAAAGAAGGTGCCCTTCTTCAAGACCGGCAAGCTGCTGCGCGACCGGCTGAACGGGAACGATACCGGCGCCGCATGACCGACGGGCGCCACATGATATTGGGGGCCGCATGATGCTGCGTTACCTGCGCTATCTGGTTCTGGCCGTGATCGCGGCCGTGTTGCTGACGGCCGCGCTGGCGAACCGCGAAACGGTGGTGCTGCGCGCCCTGCCCGAAGACCTGGCGGCGCTGACCGGCTTTGGCTGGACGGTGGAACTGCCGCTGTTCCTGGTGATCTTCGGCGGCGTCGCCGCGGGCGTGCTGATCGGCTTCGTCTGGGAATGGCTGCGCGAGCACAAGCACCGCGCCCGGGCCGCCGACAAGGAACGCGAGATCCGGCGACTTGAACGCAGCGTCGAGCGGCGCGAGGAAGCCGCCCCCGCCGATGAGGTGATCGCGCTGGTGGACGGGCCGCGCAGGACGGGCTGACATGGTGCGCGTCAAGGTCTGCGGGCTGCGCCGGCTGGCGGATGTCGAGGCCGTGGCCCGCGCGGGCGCGGCCTATGCGGGTCTTGTGTTCTTTCCGCCCTCGCCCCGGCACCTGGGGCTGGACGAGGGCAGGGCGCTGGCGCTGGCGGCGCCCGTGGGATTGGCCAAGGTGGCGCTGACGGTCGATGCCGACGACGCGACGCTGGACGCGATCCTCGGGACGGTGCCGATCGACATCCTGCAACTGCACGGCCGCGAAAGCCCTGACCGGGTGGCCGAGGTCCGCGCCCGCACCGGCCTGCCGGTGATGAAGGCGGTGGGGGTGGCCGACGCGGGCGACCTGCCGCTGCTTGACGCCCATGGCGAGGTGGCCGACATGCTGCTGGTGGATGCGAAGCCGCCGAAGGGGGCCGACCGGCCCGGCGGCCACGGGCTTCCTTTCGACTGGCGGCTGATCGCCGGGCGCGACTGGCCGGTGCCGTGGATGCTGGCCGGGGGGCTGACGCCCGGGAACGTGGCCGAGGCGGTGCGATTGACCGGCGCGCGGCAGGTCGATGTGTCCTCGGGCGTCGAAAGCGCGCCGGGGGTGAAGGACGCGGAACTGATCGCCCGCTTCGTCGCGGCGGCGACCGCATGATCTGGCGCGAGGCCAGCCGCGAGGACGTGCCCGCCGTCGTGGCGCTTCTGCGCGACGACATGCTGGGCGCGACCCGTGAGGGCGAGGAGATCGCCCCCTACCTTGCCGCTTTCGACCGGATGGCGGCGGAGGGCGCGAACCGGCTGATCGTGGCGGAAGAAAGCGACGGGAACGGCGGGGGCCGGATCGTCGCCACCTACCAGATCACCTTCATCTCGGGCCTCAGCCTGCGCGCCACCCGCCGGGCGCAGGTGGAAAGCATCCGGGTGGCAACCGACCGCCGCGGCTCCGGCCTTGGTGCGGCACTCATGGCCGATGCCGAAGCCCGGGCACGCGCCGCTGGCTGCCGACTGATGCAGCTCACCACCAATCGCGCCCGCCCCCGCGCCCATGCCTTCTACGAGCGGCTCGGCTTTACCGCGTCGCATATTGGCTATAAACGCGAGCTGGACTGACAGGAGGGCGCGACATGGCCGAGGACGGCATCAACAGCTATATGACCGGCCCCGACGAACAGGGCCGCTTCGGCATCTTCGGCGGGCGTTTCGTGTCCGAAACGCTGATGCCGCTGATCCTCGATCTGGAAGCGGAATATGAGCGGGCGAAGATCGACCCGGCCTTCGCCGCCGAGATGGACGACCTGTGGACGCATTACGTCGGCCGTCCCTCGCCCCTGTATTTCGCCGAACGGCTGACCGCGCATCTGGGCGGCGCGAAGATCTACCTCAAGCGCGACGAGTTGAACCACACCGGCGCGCACAAGATCAACAACGTGCTGGGGCAGATCCTGTTGGCCCGCCGCATGGGCAAGACAAGGATCATCGCCGAGACCGGCGCCGGCCAGCACGGGGTGGCCACCGCCACGGTCTGCGCCCGCTTCGGGCTGAAATGCGTGGTCTACATGGGCGCGCATGACGTGGAACGCCAGGCCCCCAACGTGTTCCGCATGCGTCTGCTGGGGGCCGAGGTGGTCGCCGTCACCTCGGGCCGCGGCACGCTGAAGGACGCGATGAACGACGCGCTGCGCGATTGGGTGACCAACGTGCGCGACACCTTCTACTGCATCGGCACGGTGGCGGGGCCGCACCCCTATCCGGCGATGGTGCGCGACTTCCAGTCGATCATCGGCAAGGAGGTGCGCTGGCAACTGGCCGCGCATGAGGGCGAGGGGCGGCTGCCCGACACGGTGATCGCGGCGATCGGCGGCGGCTCGAACGCGATGGGGCTGTTCCATCCGTTTCTCGACGATCCTTCGGTGCGGATCATCGGTGTCGAGGCCGGCGGCAAGGGCGTCGATGAAAGGATGGAGCATTGCGCCAGCCTTTCCGGCGGGCGGCCCGGTGTGCTGCACGGCAACCGCACCTATCTGTTGCAGGATGGTGACGGGCAGATCCTCGAAGGGTTCTCGATCTCGGCCGGGCTCGACTATCCCGGGATCGGCCCGGAACATGCCTGGCTGCACGAGACCGGCCGCGCCGAATATGTGGCGATCACCGACACCGAGGCGCTGGAGGCGTTCCAGCTTTGCTGCGCGCTGGAAGGCATCATCCCGGCGCTGGAGCCCTGCCATGCGCTGGCGCATGTGCTGAAGATCGCGCCGGACCTGCCGCGCGAGCATATCATCGTCATGAACATGTGCGGCCGTGGCGACAAGGACATCTTCACCGTGGCGAAACATCTCGGCTTCGACATCAAGCTGTAGGCGGTGTCTGTCTTGCCTCTTGGCCGGTATATCCGACCGGGGCCGATCTGTTGCAACAGAGGGCAGCGGCCGCCCGAAGGGGCGGGCGGATGAGTTGCCGCCGCGCCGCTGATCCGGTGCCCCTCCCATCCGCTTGCGCCGGACGCCCCGGGGTGGTCTAATCGCGGCACGGGATGTGGCCACCCGGCGCCGCCCCGGCCCGCACGACAAGACCCGCCCGGCAAGACCCGCCCGGCAAGACCGCACAACAAGAAACGAGCAGCGATGAGCGCAGACGACCTTCTGTCCGGCCAGCCCGACAGCTACGACGCTTCTTCCATCGAGGTGCTGGAGGGGCTGGAGCCCGTCCGCAAGCGCCCCGGCATGTATATCGGCGGCACGGATGAGCGCGCGCTGCATCACCTGGTGGCCGAGGTGCTGGACAACTCGATGGATGAGGCGGTGGCGGGCCACGCCACCCGTATCGAGGTCGAGCTGCACGAAGATTACAGCGTCACCATCCGCGACAATGGCCGCGGTATCCCCATCGACCCGCACCCGAAGTTTCCCGACAAGTCGGCGCTTGAGGTGATCCTCTGTACCCTGCACGCGGGGGGCAAGTTCTCGGGCAAGTCCTACCAGACTTCGGGTGGGCTGCACGGGGTCGGGGCCTCGGTCGTCAATGCGCTGTCCGACCGGATGCGGGTCGAGGTCGCGCGCAACCGCGAACTTTTCGTGCAGGAGTTCTCGCGCGGCCTCCCGCTTGGCCCGGTGGAAAAGGTGGGGCCTGCCCCCAACCGGCGCGGCACCTCGGTCACCTTCCATGCCGACGAGGAAATCTTCGGCCATTGCCGTTTCCGCCCGGCGCGGCTGCTGAAGATGGTGCGGTCGAAAGCCTATCTGTTCTCGGGCGTCGAGATCCGCTGGAAATCGGCGATCCCCGAAGGCGACACCCCGATGGAGGCCACTTTCCGCTTTCCGGGCGGGCTGGCCGACTACCTGAACGAGACGCTGGGCAGCGCCGCCACCTATGCCGACCGCCCCTTTGCCGGAAAGGTCGGCTTTCAGGAAAAGTTCGGCGTCCCCGGATCGGTCGAATGGGCGATCAACTGGACGCCCACGCGCGACGGCTTTACCCAAAGCTACTGCAACACCGTGCCCACGCCCGAGGGCGGCACCCATGAGGCCGGGTTCTGGTCGGCGGTCCTCAAGGGGATCCGCGCCTATGGCGAACTGGTGAACAACCGCAAGGCGGCGCAGATCACCCGTGACGACCTGCTGGCCGGAGGCTGCGCGCTGGTGTCGTGTTTCATCAGCGAACCCGAGTTCGTCGGCCAGACCAAGGACCGGCTGGCCACGACCGAGGCCCAGCGGCTGGTCGAAGGCGCGGTGCGCGACCATTTCGACAACTGGCTGGCGGCGGATACCAAGGCCGCCGGTGCGATCCTCGACTTTCTCGTGCTGCGGGCCGAGGAACGGCTGCGCCGCCGGGCGGAAAAGGAGACCCAGCGCAAGTCCGCCACCAAGCGGCTGCGCCTGCCCGGCAAGCTGGTGGACTGTTCGGCCACCAACCGCGAGGGGACGGAACTGTTCATCGTCGAGGGCGACTCGGCCGGGGGCAGCGCCAAGATGGCGCGCGACCGGCGCAATCAGGCGCTGCTGCCCTTGCGGGGGAAAATCCTCAACGTGCTGGGCGCGGCCTCGGGCAAGATGGGCCAGAACGCCGAGATCAACGACCTGTGCCAGGCATTGGGCGTGGGGCTGGGCACAAGGTTCAACGTCGATGACCTGCGCTACGACAAGATCATCATCATGACCGACGCCGATGTCGATGGCGCGCATATCGCCAGCCTGTTGATGACCTTCTTCTTCACCCAGATGCGGCCGATGATCGACAAGGGGCACCTGTATCTGGCCTGCCCGCCGCTGTTCCGGCTGACCCAGGGGGCCAGGCGGGTCTATTGTCTCGACGACGCCGAGAAGGAGGCATGGCTGGCCAAGGGGCTGGGCGGCAAGGGCAAGATCGACGTGAGCCGCTTCAAGGGCCTGGGCGAGATGGACGCCAAGGATCTCAAGGATACCACCATGAACCCCGAGACCCGCAAGCTGATCCGGGTGTCGATCCATGACGAGGTGCCGGGCGAGACCGGCGATCTGGTCGAGCGGCTGATGGGCAAGCGGCCCGAGATGCGCTTTCAGTTCATTCAGGAAAACGCCCGTTTCGTCGAGGACGTGGACGTCTGATCACCCCCCCCGGGCGGCGGTGTCCGCATTGCGTGCCGGTTGGCAAGGGGCGGGAGTCCGGCGCGTAATTCTTGCCCGGAATCAAGGCGCGTCACGCGCCGCCGGGCAGGGGGCCGGGGGGGGGCACCTTGCCCCCGCCCGTGTCGGTGCCCGCCCGGTCAGGCGCTGCCCGGCTGGGGCCGGGCGCGCAGCGATACCACCCAGTTCAGTGCCACCACCGCGGCCAGGATCGCGCCGCCTATCGCCTCGACGGTGAACGAGGGCCAGAACACCGCGATCGTGCCGGGAATCACCATCAGCCGCGAGACGATATCCATCCGGGTGAACAGCCAGCCCTCGATCGCCGCGGCAAAGGTCACCATCCCCAGCACGGCCAGAAGGCCCGACCAGATCACGACCTCGACCGGGCCGCCCATGATGATCGCCGGGTTGAACACCATGAAGGCCGGGATCATGTAAAGCCCCTTGGCGAATTTCCAGGCGTGAAAGCTTGTGATCATCGGGTCCGACTTGGCGATCGCCGCCCCCGCGAAGGCCGCAAGGGCGATGGGTGGCGTGACGTTGCTGTCCTGCGAATACCAGAACACCACCAGATGCACGATCAGCAGCGGGATGCCGAATTCGGCCGACAGCGCCGGGCCGACAAGGATGATCAGCACGATATAGCTGGCCGTCACCGGCAGCCCCAGTCCCAGCACAAGGCTGGCCAGCAGCACGAGGATCAGCGCCAGCACCACGTTGCCGCCCGAGAGCGAGATCATCATCGACGAGAACTTGAGCCCGAGCCCGGTGAGCCCGACCACGCCGACGATGATCCCCGCCACGGCGCAGGCCATCGACACGGTGATCGCGTTGCGCGCGCCCAGTGCCAGCGCCTCCAGCATCAGCCTGACGCCAAGCCCCAGCGCCGTGCCCGCCCGGTGCTGGGTCAGCGGGTTGCCACGGCGCGGATCGAGCACCAGAATGTCGAACAGCGCCCGGCCGCCCGCCACCACCAGCACCGAGATGATGGCCCAGAAGCCCACCCGCATCGGCGAGATGTTCATCAAGAGCAGCGCGACCAGCAGGAACAGCGGCAGGATGAACTGCCAGCCCGCCGCCACCACATGGCGCACCACCGGCAGTTCCGAGGCGGGCACCCCCTTCATCCCGGCCTTCACCGCGACCAGATGCACGAACAGATAGACCGTGCCGAGGTAGAGGATCGCCGGAAAGATCGAGACGATCACGATGTCGATATAGGGCGTGCGGGTGTATTCCGAGATCAGGAACGCCCCGGCCCCCATCAGGGGCGGCGTGATCTGCCCGCCGGTCGAGGCCGCGGCCTCGATCCCCGCCGCCTGCGCGGGTTTGTAGCCCAGTCGCTTCATCAGCGGGATGGTGAAGACGCCTGTCGTAACCACGTTGGCGATGGCCGAGCCCGAGATCGACCCCACCCCCGCCGAGGCCAGCACCGCCGCCTTGGCCGGTCCGCCCGGCTTGCGGCCGGTGGCGGCATAGGCGAGGTCGATGAAGAACTTGCCGGCGCCGGTGACTTCCAGAAACGCGCCGAACAGCACGAAGACGAAGATATAGGTCGCCGCCACCCCCAAGGGCAGGCCGTAGATCCCCTCCTGCCCGAGGTAGAGCGTGCCGACCAGCCGGTCCACCGAGGCGCCGCGATGGCTGAGGACGCCCGGCATCCATTCCCCAAGCCCCGGCAGCGCGCCGCGCGGCCCCGCCAGCGCGTAGAGGATGGCGACAAGGCCGACCATCATCATCATCATCCCCACCGAACGGCGGCAGACCTCCAGCAGCACGAGCGTCAGGATGATGCCCATGGTGATGTCGGTCCGGCTCCAGAAGCCGGCGCGGTTGATGATCGCGTCCAGGTTGACGACGATATAAAGCCCGCTGACCAACGCCGCGGCGATCAGCACGGTGTCGATGATCCAGCCGCTGACGCCGCGCTTGCGCAGCAGCCCCCAGGCCGGAAAACTCAGGATCGCCAGAACGAGGATGAAGGTCAGATGGATCGGCCGCTGGTAGAACAGGCCCAGCGGGCGGATTCCGGCGGAATACATCTGGAACAGCGACAGGCTGACGCCGATCACGAAGATCGCCCCCAGCACCCATTTCGGCTGGAATACCGCCGTGGTGCGCAGGGAATCGGGAATGTCCTCGGGGTCGGGCATCGCAGAGGTTTGCGCCGGTGTCTCGGCCATGGTCAGTCCTTCATGTTCAGTCGCAGCCGGACGCGCTTGCCCGGCGCGAGGGCGGACAGGCCAAGGGTGCCCGCAGGCGTCTCGATCCGGTGATCCACCCGCGCGGGGCCGACCCGCAGCAGCAGCCCTTCGGGGGGCAGGGACTCATTGATATCCTCGATCCAGTAGCCGCCCGACGGATCGGGCCGCTGGGTGCCGCGGCCCGGGATGTGCCCGAGCCCGGCGGCGAAGTCGTGCAGGTAGGATCGCCGCAGCACCATCCGCCCGCCGTCCCGCGCGAAACAGTCGGCCACCGCGCCGCCGGTCACCGAATGGTTCCAGCGCAGGCACCAGTCCGCACCCGCATCCAGCGGCAGCCGGGCCAGAACCACGCCGCCTTCCCCCGTCACTTCCAGCACATCGGCCGCAAGCGCCGCCGTGGCGGCGGCAAGCACGAGCGCAGGGGGAAGCAGGGCGGCCCGCAGCGGCCGCCCCCATGCGCGCCCCATCAGGGCCGCAGGTGGTCGGGCACCGTGGCCCCGGCTTCTTCGTAATAGCGGATCGCGCCGGGATGGAACGGGACATGGGTCGAGGTCAGCGAAAAGTCGATGGTGGTGTCGTTCGCCGCCGGGTGGATGGCGATCAGTTCATCGACATGTTCGTACAGCACGCGGGTGACCTGATAGGCCAGTTCCTCGTCCATGTCGGCATGGACCACCAGCACGTTCGGGGTCGAGATCGTGGGCACCGCCTGGTCAACCCCGTCATACGTGCCCGCGGGCAGGGTATAGGGGGCGAAGGTGGGTTCGGCCTCGATCGAGTTCGCTATCTCTTCCTCGGTGAAGGAGATGACCGAGATCGAGCGTGTCGCCGCAAGGTTCATGATCGAGCTGGTGGGGGGCCCCACGCTCCAGAATCCGGCGACGATATCGCCGTCGCGCAGCGCATCGGCGGTTTCGTTGAAGTTCAGCCGCTCGGGGGTGAAATCGTCATAGGTGATGCCGTTGGCTTCCAGAATCACCCGTGCGCTGACCTCGGTGCCCGAACCCGGCGCGCCCACCGACACGCGCTGGCCGCGCAGATCGGCGATGCTGCTGATGCCGCTGTCGGCAAGCGTGACGATCTGCACCGCGTTCGGATAGATCGAGGCCAGCGCCCGGGTCTCGGGAATCGGGTTCGTGGCGAAGGGTTCCGTCCCGTGATAGGCGGCATAGACGGTATCGGCCAGCACCAGCGCCATGTCGCTGTCGAAACGCGAGATCAGCGCCATGTTCTCGACCGAGGCGCCGGTTACCTCGGCGGCGGCGCTGTAACCGTCGATGTGGCGGCCGATCAGTTCGGCCAGGCCGCCGCCATAGGGGTAATAGACCCCGCCGGTGCCGCCGGTGGCGATGGAAAGTTCTGTCTGGGCCTGTGCCCCGCCCGCGCCCAGGGCCATGGTGAAGGCTACGGCATAACCGATCTTTCGCATGTTTCTTGCTCTCCCTGTTTGTTTTAGCAGTTTCGTTGCGCCGCCTGCGTCCGGCGGATGAAATTGCGCAACAATAAACGCTTATATGGTTGCGGCTTGTCAACCCGCCGCGCCCCGGGTCTTTGCCTGCCCCTACGTCAGGCCGGGGCGGGGGGGCGGAAACGAAACGGCCCGCGCCGGGGGCGCGGGCCGGTCGTGCCGCAGGTTCGCGGCGGTTCAGAGCAGGCGCAGATCGCCCGCGGACGAGCGCCCGTCGCGCCCGTCCAGAAGTTCGTATCCGACCTTCTGGTTGTCGTTCAGTCCCTGAAGCCCGGCGCGTTCCACCGCCGAGATATGCACGAACACGTCCTTGCCGCCATCGTCGGGGGCGATGAAACCGTAACCCTTGGTGGCATTGAACCATTTCACGGTGCCGGTGGGCATTCCGTCTCTCCTCGATCTTCAGTCTCCCGGGGGCGACATGCCACCGGGTTGTGCAGCAGGTCTTCCGATACCCGGCACCCTGAAATCAGGAGGCGGTCGCAGAAAGTCTGTCGTCACAGGAAAATGATGCCGCATCGCCATCAAAAATCAAGCATTATTGGGCCCGGACACCGCCCGGACCCTTTGCGAAGCGCGATTTTCCGGCGCCTCAGCGCAGATCGGGCGCCCTTGAGGCGGCCGCCAGTTCCGCCACGATCGCGTCCAGCGAGAGTGTCTCGGTCCTTGTTTCGCCCAGGCGGCGAACCGAGACCGTGCGTTCGGCCACTTCCTTCATGCCGATGGCAAGGATCACCGGAACCTTGCCGAGGCTGTGCTCGCGCACCTTGTAATTGATCTTCTCGTTGCGGATGTCGGCCTCGGCCCGGACCCCGGCGGCGGTCAGTGCGGCGGTGACCTCCTGCACGAAGGGATCGGCGTCCGAGACGATCGAGGCCACCACCACCTGCCGCGGCGCCAGCCAGAACGGCAGCTTGCCCGCGTGGCTTTCGATCAGGATGCCGATGAACCGCTCGAAACTGCCCAGCACGGCGCGGTGCAGCATCACCGGCCGGTGCTTCATCCCGTCCTCGCCGATGTAATTCGCGTCCAGCCGTTCGGGCAGCACGAAATCCACCTGCAACGTGCCGCATTGCCAGTCGCGGCCGATGGCGTCGGTCAGCACGAATTCCAGCTTGGGCCCGTAGAACGCCCCTTCGCCGGGATTGAGCGTATAGTCGCAGCCCGCCGCCTTCGTGGCATTGGCCAGCGCGGCCTCGGCCCGGTCCCAGACCTCATCCGCTCCGGCGCGCTGCTCGGGCCGGTCGGAGAACTTGATCTTGAAGCTCTCGAACCCGAGGTCGGCATAGATCGCCCGCAGAAAGCCGATGAACTTTTCGGTTTCGGCCTCGATCTGGTCCTCGCGGCAGAAGATATGCGCGTCGTCCTGGGTAAAGCCGCGCACCCGCATGATCCCGTGCAGCGCCCCCGAGGGCTCGTAACGGTTGCACGACCCGAATTCGGCCATGCGCAGGGGCAGGTCGCGATAGGATTTCAGCCCGATATTGAACACCTGCACATGGCAGGGGCAGTTCATCGGCTTGAGCGCGTTGACCGACTTTTCCCGGGCGTGTTCCTCGTCCACTTCGACGATGAACATGTTTTCCTGATAGTTGTCCCAGTGGCCCGAACGTTCCCACAGTACCCGGTTGACCACCTGCGGGGTGTTCACCTCGACATAGCCGCCCGCGCGCTGGCGGCGGCGCATGTAATCCTGAAGCGTGGTGTAGATCGTCCAGCCGTTCGGGTGCCAGAACACCTGCCCCGGCGCCTCCTCCTGCATGTGGAACAGGTCCATCTCGCGGCCCAGCTTGCGGTGGTCGCGCTTGGCGGCCTCCTCCAGCATGGTCAGATGCGCCTTGAGGTCGTCGCGGTTCCTGAACGCCACGCCGTAGATGCGTTGCAGCATCGGGCGCGAGGAATCGCCGCGCCAGTAGGCGCCCGCGACCGACATCAGCCGGAAGGCATCGGCGGGCACCTGCCCGGTATGTTGCAGATGCGGCCCCCGGCACAGATCCTGCCAGGGCCCGTGCCAGTACATGCGGATCGGCTGGCCGTCGTCGGGGATCGCATTGACCAGTTCGACCTTGAAGGGTTCCCCCGCCGCCTCGTAATGGGCGATGGCGCGGGCGCGGTCCCAGACCTCGGTGCGGACCGGATCGCGCGCGGCGATGATCTGTTTCATCCGCGCCTCGATGGCGCCGAGGTCTTCGGGCGTGAAGGGCTCGGCCCGGTCGAAGTCGTAATACCAGCCATTGGCGATCACCGGGCCGATGGTGACTTTCACATCCGGCCACAGTTCCTGCACCGCGCGGGCCATGATATGCGCGAGATCGTGCCGGATCAGTTCCAGCGCCTGCGCCTCGTCCGCCGTGGTGTGGATCGCGATACCGGCATCCGCCTCGATCGGCCATTGCAGATCCCAGTGCGTGCCGTTCACCGTGGCCGAGATCGCCTTTTTCGCCAGCGATTTCGAGATCGCCCCCGCGATCTCCGCCGGGGTGATGCCCGCGGGGTAGGAGCGCACGGATTTGTCGGGGAAGGTCAGGTCGATCTGGCTCATGGCCTTGTCCTCGTCGGTCTGGCGCCCACGGAGCGCCCGGTTGCGGGTATGTTCGCGCCGTTCTGCGTCCGCGAAGCGGCGGTGTCAAGGCGACCCATGCGCCCGGGGCGCGGGTATGGGGCCTTACCGGGGGAAAGCCGTCCGAGGGTTCACGAAAACCGGGCCAGTGCCCGGCGCGTCAGCGCGCCGACCAGCCCGTGAAAAGCCAGCGCGATCAGCGTGACCAGCGCCAGTGCCGCGAAAGTCAGATCAATGCGCATCCGGCCATTGGCATGGATCATCACCGCGCCGAGGCCCTCGGAACCGCCGACCCATTCGCCGATCACCGCGCCGATGGGCGCATAGACCGCAGCCAGCGTCAGCCCGCTGCCCAAGCCCGGCAGCGCCATCGGGATGCGCAGATGCCACATCGCCCGCCAGCGCCCCGCACCCATGGTCTGCGCCAGGTCAAGGCAGGCCGGTGAGGTCCGTAGCAGCCCGTCCATGAAGGCCGATGCCACCGGGAAAAAGCAGATCAGCGCCGTCACCGCGATCTTCGGCGCCATGCCGTAGCCCAGCCACAGCGTCAGCAAGGGCGCCAGCGCGAAGATCGGGATCACCTGCGAAAACAGCAGCGCCGGGCGCAGCGCCGCCGCCAGCCGGGGAAAGGCCGCCATTGCGACCGCCAGCCCGGCCCCGCCAGCCGCGCCGATGGCAAAGCCCGCGACGATTTCCGCCCCGGTATGCAGCGCCGCCCGCGCCAGCACCGTCTGATGGCTGATCATGGCCCCGGCAACCGCCCCGGGACCGGGCAGGATGTAATGCGGCACGCCGGTTGCGATCACCAGCCCTTGCCAGGCCAGCAGGCAGCCCAGTGTTATCAGGACAAGGGATGCGATGCGGCGCAGGCTCATGCCGGGGCGGCCTCGATCAGCCGGGTCAGCAGCGCGCCCTGACAGGCCAGCACCTCGGGATGCGCAGGCGGGCGCGGCGCGGCGATATGGGGTGCGGCCTGCGCGGTCAGCCCGGCCTCGGTCAGCAGGCAGATGCGATGCGCCAGACGCGCGGCCTCGGCCGGGTCATGCGTCACCATCAGCACCATGCGCCCGGCCAGCAGTTCCGCCGCCAGATCCTGCATGGCCAGCCGCATCCGCGCATCCAGCGCCGAGAACGGCTCGTCCAGCAGGACCAGCGGGCGGTCCTCCATCAATGTGCGGGCCAGCGCCACCCGCTGGCGCTGACCGCCCGACAGCGCGGCGGGGTATCTGGCGGCGTGACCTGCCAGCCCGGTGCGGGCAAGGATCGCATCGAGCCGGGCGGGGTCGGCCGCCTCGCCGCGCAGCCTTGCGCCAAGGGCGGCGTTCTGGCGCACGGTCAGCCAGGGCAGCAGCCCCGGATCCTGCGCCATCAGCGCGACCGGACGCGCGCCGCTGATCCGGCCGGTGAAACTGCCGCCGATGGGCAGGCCGGCGATCAGCCGCAGCAGGGTCGATTTGCCGACACCCGACGGCCCCAGCAGCGCGGTCCATCGCCCCGGTGCCAGTTCCAGCCGGATCGGCGGAAACAGGGGCCGGCCGTTCAGCACCACCTGTCCCGCCAGCGCCAGCGGCGTCATGGCTGCCCCAGCCCCCAGAAGCCGATTTCCAGCCGGGTCGCGTTGGCGAAGTGCCGACACAGAGCGGGCCAGCGCGGCTGGGTTTCCGGCACCGGCCCCAGCCGGTCCGTCACCGCGCGGTCGATCAGCGCGCCGGTATCGCGGCACAGCGTCTGGAACTGGTCGCCGCCATAGGTCTCGATCCAGTTGCGATAGGGGGTATCGCCCGCCTCGCGCAGCAGCCGCGCGCCGATTTCGCCGTAACCCATGATGCAGGGCGCAAGCGCCGCCAGCAGGTCGAGGAAATTGCCCGAATAGCCCGCCTCAAGCACATAGCGGGTATAGGCCATGTTGGCGGGGGCCTCCTCGGTGGCCTCAAGCTCCGCGCGGCCGATACCCTCGCCCTCGCAGATCCGCACATGCAGCGCCATTTCGAAATGCAGCAGCGCATGGACGGTGGCGCTGGCGGCCTGCATCTCGGCCAGATTGCCGGCCTTGACCACGGCCAGCGACCAGGCGCGGGAAAAATGGATCAGGAACAGGTAGTCCTGCCGCAGATAGTTCAGGAAGGCGGCGCGGGGCAGGGTGCCGTCCTTCAGCCCCTCGACAAAGGGGTGATGGGTGAAATCATGCCAGGGGCCGGGGCAACGGGCGCGCCAGAGCCCGAAGCTGCGGCCGTAATCGGGGACGTTTGGGGTCATTGCCGGTCCTCCGGGTCGATGGCCAGATCGGAAACCGGCAGGATGCCAGAGGTCAGGCCGGCCTCGTGCAGGAAGGTCTCGAACCGCGCATAGCGGCCATGGTCCAGCGCCGCCGGGCTATGGGTAAAGCGCGGCATGGTATCGGCCCAGGCGCGGCGGTTCAGTTCATCGTCCAGGTCGGGCGAGGTGGCGGAAAAGGTGGCAAAAGCCGCGTCGGGATGGTTGACCATGTAATGCGCCCCGCGCTCGACCGCGGCCAGAAAGCGGTTGATGCGGTCGAGGTCGGGGTTTCCGGCATTGGCGATGAAGATCAACTCGTCATAGGCGGGCAGGCCGGATTCCTCGGGAAAGAAACAGCGGCCATCGCCACCGGCAAGCCGCATCTGCGTCAGCTCGAAATTGCGAAAGGCACCGATCACCGCATCGACCTGCCCGGTCATCAGCGCGGGCGTCAGCGACCAGTTGACATTGATCATCTCGACATCATCGAGGCTCAGCCCGGCGCTGTGCAGCATGGCGGCCATCATCGCTTCCTCGACGCCGGAAACCGAATAGCCGATCTTGCGGCCTTCAAGGTCGGCAAGTTCCTGCACCGGCCCGTTGGCATCGACCATCAGGCAGTTCAGCGGCGTTGACACCAGCGTGCCGACGCGCACCACCGGCAGCCCCTCATGCACTTGCAGATGCAGTTGCGGCTGATAGCTGATCGCCAGATCGGCACGACCGGCCGCAACCTGCTTGGGCGGGTCGGTGGGGTCGGCGGGGGCGATGATCTCGACCTCCAGCCCGGCATCGGTGAAATAGCCCAGTTCCTGCGCCAGAATGATCGGCGCGTGGTCGGGATTGACGAACCAGTCGAGGATCAGTGTCATCCTGTCCTGCGCCATCGCCGGTGCGGCCAAAGCCAGCCCCGTCACCAGCGCAGCGGCAAAGCGTTTGGTCATCATGGATTTTCTCCTGTGGAAACGGATGGCGGATCGGCCAGAAGGACGATCTCGCCGCCCCAATGGGGGCGCAGCCGGTCGGCGGCGCGCCATGAACGCAGGCCCGAGCGGCAGGCGAAGACCGCGCGTTGCCCGGGGGCGGGGAGGGGGCCGCCGGGGCCGAAATCCTCGACCCTGAGGCGGCGGGCATGGGGTGCGGCGGGGCAGGGGGCCTCGGCCGCGTCGCGCAGTTCGACCACGAAATCATCGGCGCGCAGGTCGGACCTGGCGATGAAGCGGTGGCAGGAGCCGTCGGGTTCCGGCGCGCCGTCGAAGCGGAACGCCGTGCTGCGAAAGCCCTGCATCTGGTGCCGGATCAACTGTCCGAGCGGCGAGGGCCTGAGCCCGATCAGCAGTGCCAGCGCCATCTGCGCCTGAACAAGGCCGAACATCGCCACCACCGGCCCCAGCACGCCCGCGGTTTCGCAGGTGGCAAGGTTGTCGGGCAGGTCGGGAAACACCGCGCGCAAGCTTGGCGCGCCGCCGCAGAACCCGCCGACATAGCCCGAAATCCCCAGCACCGAGGCCGAGATCAGCGGCTTTCCCGCCGCCATGCAGCAATCCGACAACAGATAGCTGACCGCGAAACTGTCGGCGCAGTCCAGCACCAGACCGGCATCGGCCACGAGGTCCGGCGCATTGTCCGGCGTCAGCCAGTCGATATGCGGAATGACGCGGGTTTCCGGGTTCAGCGCGCGGGCGAAATCCGCTGCCGCCTGCGCCTTGGGCCGCCCGATATGGGCCGCGTAGATCGGCTGGCGGTGCAGGTTCGAGGTCTCGACGCGATCGGGATCGACCAGCGTGATCTGCCCGACACCCGCCCCGGCCAGATATTGCACCACCGGCACGCCAAGCCCGCCCGCACCCACCACAAGCAGGCGCGCGGCGCGAATGGCGGCCTGACCCCCGGCGCCGACCTCGGGCAGGGTCATCTGGCGGGCGTAGCGGTTCATGCCGCTACCCGCAGCCATTCGCGCAGGCAGGCCCGCTTGCGGTCAGGCGCCGAAAATGCCCTGGGACCGGCCGGAAGGCCAGTGCTGCCGCTGTCAGGGCCCGCGATGGAAAAGGTAATTGCAGTCACGTCGCCCCCCACTTCTGCCGACGAAATTTCCGGGGGGCCTTGCAGGCGGAATACCGCCTTGCACCGTCAAGCTACCCGTTCCCTCCGCCGGCATGATCCGGATCAGGTTCGATGGGTCGGCCTGCGCCTCTCAGCCCCGGCTTGCGGGGCACCCCAACGAGTATTGCGTGCAGCCTAGTCCGACGCCGGGGTATTGGCAAGGCGGGCCGGCAGGCGGGTCGGGTTCCGCGCCGGGGCGGCCGCTACAGCCCCAGCGCCCGCGCCTCCTCTGCCTCGGTCATCGCTGCACCGGCGCCGATCGTGTCGAGGGCGTGGTCGATGGCTTCGGTCCCTGTATCCGAAGCGGGGCGGAAGCCGCCCGCCACGCCGGTTACCGTAGCGAAGGCGAGGGTCCATTCCGTGCCGTCGCGGCAAAGGATCGCGCGCTGTTCCTCTTGCGTCCCTTCCAGAGCAACGAGGCGGCAAAGGCCGAGATCGGTGTCGAAACTGCCCAGCACCCGCGCCGTCGCATCGCCCAGCGGCACCGAGGCGCCCGTGGGCAGCGCGGCAAGCGCCTGTGCGGCGGCGACGGGGCCTGCGGCCACCTGCGGCGGTGCCGGTCCCGTCGCCCGCCCGGTCAGGAATCCCCCCACCGACACCGCAAGCAGCAGGGACGCGGCAAGCGCCATCCGCAAAGCGCGCCGGGGGCGGAAGGGGATCACGTTTTCCCCCCTTTCCGCCGGGGGTTCCAGGCCCGCCGGTGTCTCCAGAATCGTGCGGATCAGCGCCTCGGGTATCGGTTCCGCGGGGCAGGCTTCCCGCACCGCGCGGCGGGTCAGGGCGAACCCGGCGTGGCGCCGCGCCAGATCGGGATCGGCGGCGATACGGGCCAGAAGCTGCGCTTCGGTCTCGGCGGAAAGCTCTCCGTCCGCCAGCGCCATCAGCATTTCGTCGCTTACATCCCTGGTCATTTGCGTTTCTCCGGCATGTCCTGTGCCTGTGGCTCGCCCTCCAGCGCGCGGGCCAGTGCGGCGCGGGCGCGGCCGAGGCGGCTCATCACCGTGCCCAACGGAATTTCCAGCGCCCCGGCCACCTCGCGATAGCGCATCCCCTCGACGCAGACGAGCAGCAGCACGCTGCGCTGGTCCTCGGGCAGCTGCGCGATGGCGCGGCGGACCTCGGCCAGTTGCAGCCGCGCCAGCACCGTTCTGCGGCCGTCCTCGCCGGTCAGGATCGCGCCCGGTCCGTCGTCGCCGGGGCCATCGGCCAGCGGCACCGTCTCGCGCCGGGCGCGCCGGGTGTCGATCCAGGTATTGCGCATGATGCGGAACATCCAGGAATCAAGCCGCGTGCCGGGCGTGAAACCGTGCAGGTTGCGCAGCGCCTTTTCACAGGTCTGCTGCACCAGGTCGTCGGCCTGATCCGGCGCCCGGGCAAGGCTGCGCGCGAAGGAGCGCAGCCTCGGCAGGATCTGGATCATCTGGGCGCGGATCGCATCGGACACGGTGGTGTTTGCCCTGGGGTTGTGTTTGTCGTGGTGTTGGAACGTTCATGAGCCGGGATTAATCCCCGGCCCGCGAACTATATCTGCAATGCAGGGGGAATAAACCGGGCTCCGGTGCCGTTCCCTGAACAGGCCTGCGCGGAGGCGCCCGGCCGCAAGGGGGTGAAACATGGCGGGAATGCCGACGGACATGGCGCGGCGCAGGCTGCTGATCGGTATGGGGCTGGGCGCGGCTGCGGCCTATAGCGCGCCGCTGCTGACCCCGCTGGGGATGGCGCGGGCCTCTGGTGTCTCGGGCATCTCGGGCGTTTCCCGCCCGTCGTGGCCCTCTCGCCCATCCCGGCCATCCCGGCCCGCCAGACAGGCGCAACCCGCACCGCCGCCCGAGATCGTGGTCTTCCTGCCCGCGGGCGTGGGGCCCGGCCCGGCGACGGGGGCCGGATACAGCATCCTTTCGCAGGTGGAAAACCTTGCACTGGACGGCGCGCTGCTGCGGCTTGGCCTGCCGCCGGGGCGCAGCCCCGCGCAGGCGCTTGCAGAGCTTGCCGCGCTGCTGCCCGGGGCGCTGGCCGACGACAACCACCTTTACCGCCCCGATGAATTCCTCTGCGATGCGGAGGGTTGTGCCGCGCATGATCTGCTTGGTTGGACCGGGCTTGCCGGTGGCGTGGCGGCAGCGCCCCGGATCGGCATGATCGACACCGGAATCAACGTGGATCACGCGGCGCTGGCGGGGCAGAAGCTGGTCGTCACGCAGGCGGATCTCGGCAGACGTGCCGCGGCGGGCCGACAACACGGCACCGCCATCGCCGCGCTGCTGATCGGGCGTGCCGACAGCCGCGTGCCGGGCCTGCTGCCGGAGGCCGAGCTTGTCGCCGTCGAGGCGTTCCACCGCGACGCGACGGGCGAGGCCGCCGATGCCTTTGCCCTTGCCCATGCGCTCGATCTGTTGCTGGCGGCGGGGGTCGGGGTGATCAACCTGTCGTTCTCGGGCCCCGCCAATGTGGTGCTGGAACGGCTGGTAACCGAGGCCGCCGCGCAGGGCGTGGCGCTGGTCGCGGCTGCCGGAAACAACGGGCCGGGGGCGGCCCCGGCCTATCCCGCCGCATGGCCGCAGGTGGTGGCGGTGACGGCGGTGGACAGCCGCCTTGCGCCCTACCGGCAGGCCAACCGTGGCCCGCATATCGGCTTTGCGGCGCCGGGGGTCGGGCTGTGGACCGCAGCCTCGATCTCGGGCGGGCGGCTGCGGTCGGGCACATCCTATGCCGCGCCCTTCGTCACCGCCGCGCTGGCGGTCGAGCGGCTGAACGACCCGGACGCGCCGCCCGAAGCCGCCATCGCGCGGCTTGCCGCCTGTGCCGGGGATCTGGGCGAGGCCGGGTTCGACGAGGTGTTCGGCCACGGGCTTGTCGCGGACCCGTCAAGCTGCGATTCCACCCCGGCGCGCTATTTTCCGGCGGCCGGGGATTAAACCGCGTCCCCGCCCGTTATCCCTGCATGGCCGCACGAACGGCGTGTGGCGGATGCCAAAGGAGAGTCCGGATGTCGAAGAGCGAGGAAAAACTGTCGCGCCGCAAGTTGCTGGCGCGGTTGGGGGTTGCGGCGGGTGCCGCCTATGTGGCGCCTGCGATGATCGGGTTCGGGGCGGCATCGGCCAGCGGCGTCAGCCGGTTTTCGCGCGCCAGCAGGCCGTCACGCGGATCGCGCCCGTCGCGGCCCTCCGGCCCGTCGCGTCCCTCGCGGCGCTACCGGGGGCGGCGTTCCGACGAGGCATGGCACATCCAGAACTGGATGCGCCACCTTTACGGTCCGCGCTGAGGTGGCGGGCCTGACGCATCATCACCGGGAAGGGGCCGCGGCGCGGGCCCTTCCGCAATGGCACCGGCTGGATTTCGCGGGTGTTGCGCATCCGGTCATCCTGCCCGGCGACGCGCCGCTTCTGGACGGGCTTGCCCGGGTGACGCGCGGCTGGGCGGTGGCGGCATCGCCGGTGCAGGGGCCGCAGGGCGGGGAAGCCGCGTTCACATGTCTTGTCCCGGAGGCGGCGGGCTACCGGCTGCATTCCACGTATCTTGACGCGCCGCTTTCCGGCCTGCCGGTGGCAAGCGCGCTGTGCGGCATCCTTGCCGATCTCGCGCAATCCTGGTTCAGCCAACGCGAGGGCTCGCTTGCGCTTCATTGCGCGGCGGCGCGGATCGGCGGGCGGCTGGTGGCCTTCGCGGGATCGGCGCGGGCGGGCAAAAGCACGCTTGCCGCACGGCTGACGGCCGAATCCGACATGCAGGTGTTCTGCGACGATGTGCTGCCGATCGGTGCCGACGGCACCGCGCTTGCGCTTGGCACGGCGCCGCGCCTGCGCCTGCCGCTGCCCAAGGGCGTGTCGCAGGGCTTTCGCGCGCATGTCCAGAGGCATCTCGGCCCCCGCGACGGGCGCTATGGCTATGTCGTCACCGACACGATTGCGCCGCATGGCACCAGGGCGCCCCTTGCGGTGCTGGTGATCCTGGACCGGCGCGCTTCAGGCCCCGCGCGCCTGCATGCGATGGAGCCGGGCGAGGCCGCAAGCCATCTGCTGCGGCAGAACATGACGGACCTTTCCGGCCCCGCCGCCGCGCTTGATACGGTGGAGCGCGTGGCCCGGGGGCTGATCTGCGCCCGGCTGGTCTATTCCGATCTGGAAGATGCGGTGCAACTGCTGCGCGCGGCCTTCGCCGGGGCCGGGGTGCCCGACCTCGCCCCGCCCCTGCCCGCCGCCGCGCCCGAACCCGCCGCCGCGCTGGCCGACCCCGGGGCAATCTGGCACCGCGCGCCGGAAGCGACCATCCGGCGCGTCTCGGGCGCGGCCTTCGTCTGGCGGCTGGGCGAAGGCAGCATGTGGCACCTCAACCCGGTGGCCGAAGCGGTCTGGGCGCTGCTGGAAATCCCCGGCAGCGCTGGCGATCTGGCCGAGGTGCTGGCAGAAGCCTTCCCCGAGGAACCCCGCGCAAGGCTGCTGGACGACCTTCGCCGCCTTCTCGCCGCGATGCAGGAGGCCGGGCTGGTGAAGCGGGCGGGCGCTGCCTGAAGGCCCGGTGGTGCGCGCCGCGCCCTGAGAGACCGTTCGATAATTCTACTCCACCGGGCATCTGACGCGGTTTTCTGCACTTCCGGTGCTCATGTGCATTGAGCACACTCCGCTCCGGTTCTCGAAAACCACGCCACCTGCCGCGCCGGAGCGAATTCTCGAACGGTCTCTGAGTCCGGGTGAAGGTGCCGCTTCGACGGCCCTGCCGGCACGCAGGCGGACAGGTGTTCCCCTTTGCCTGAAACCATGCCTGCCGATGGCGTGGCCTGATACGACCTGTTGGCGGCCGGGCTTACCACTCCGCCCGTGCCTCCATCGCCACCGGCCCGCCGGTCTGCGCGGTCCACAGCCGCAGCGCGTCCTGTTCCCCGGTCGCGTTGATCGAGAAATCGGCGGTGTCGAACAGCGGTGACAGGCTGCGAAAGCTGAACCGGGCGGGGCGTGTTCCGCGCAGCGACGCGGCGAACAGTGCCAGCAGCGAGGCTTGCAGCGGGCCGTGGACGATCAGGCCGGGATAGCCCTCCTTGCCGCGCACATAGGGGGTGTCGTAATGGATGCGGTGGGCGTTGAAGGTCAGCGCCGAATAGCGGAACAGCAGCGGCGGCGCAGGGGTGACGACCCTGCGCGCGGCGCCCTCGGGGGCGGGGACGGGGGCGGGGGTGTCCGGCCCTCCGGCCGCGCGATAGACGATATCCTGACGCTCGGTCAGCACCGGGCGCCCGTCGCTGGACATGCTGTGCCCGACGGTGACGAAGCACAGCGTCCCGCTGCGCCCGGTCTTGACCGTGACATCCCGGATCTCCGAACGGCGGGTTACCGTCTCACCGATGCGGATATCGTCGAGGAATTCCAGCGCGCCGCCCGCCCACATCCGGCGCGGCAGCGGCACCGGCGGCAGAAATCCGCCGCGCGCCGGATGCCCGTCAGCGCCCAGGCCGGCGGTCGGCGCGGCGGGCTGGGCCAGACACCAATGCAGCATCAGCGGCGCGGCGGCACCGGGCCGGGTCTCGTCCTGCCGGTCGAAGGTGGCGTTGAACCGGGCGGCAAGCGCCGGGGTGACCTGCTCCGAGGCGGTTTCCTCGCGCCCGATCCATTGGCGCAGGTGATCGGGATCAAGCGTCATCGCGCCCTGCCCTCCGGCAGGGCGGGCACCGGGCCGTAGCTGCGCGCCTCATCATGGAAGATCGCTGCCGGAGCGGGGATCCGGACAGGGCCGTTCGGTGTTCCGACGGTGATCCGCCGCAGATGGGGATGCGCCGACAGGCCCGCCATGTCGTTCACCGAGGCGAAGGCGACATCCGCTTTCACAAGGGCGGCGGTCGCATCGGCCGCGGTCATCCGGGCGAAGACTGCGGCGACCCGGGCATCCAGCGCGGCGCGATTGGCGACGCGCGCGACATTCGAGGCGAAACGTGGATCGGTGCCCAGAGCGGCATCGCCGAGAAAGTCCGCCGCCAGATTGCGCCATTCCCGGTCGCTCTGCACCGAAATCAGGAGTTGTGCGCCGTCCTTGCAGCTGAACATCCCGTAGGGTGCAATCGACGGATGCGCGAGACCCAGCCGTTGCGGTGTCCTGCCGCCTTCGTGGTTCAGCAGCGGCACCGCCAGCCAGTCGGCCATCACGTCGAACATGGAAATCGAGATCGCCGCGCCCTTGCCGGTGATGCCGCGGCGGATCAGTGCTTCAAGGATCGCTGCATGGGCGGTGGCTCCGGTGGCGATATCGACGATCGAGATGCCGACCCGCGCGGCACTTTCCGGCCCGCCGGTGATCGAGCACAGGCCGGATTCCGCCTGGATCAGCAGGTCATAGGCCTTGCGGCCGGCCATCGGCCCGGCTTCGCCATAGCCTGAAATGGAACAGGCGATCAGCCGGGGAAAATCCGCTGCCAGCCGTTCGGGGCCGAAGCCCAGCCGTTCCAGCGCCCCGGGCTTCAGGTTCTGCACCAGCACATCGGCCCGCCCCAGCAGTTCGGCCAGCGCATCCTTGCCCCCGGACGTTCCCAGATCGAGCGTCACCGACTCCTTGCCCCGGTTCAGCCAGATGAAATAGCTGGATTGCCCCTTGGCCACGTCATCATAGCCCCGGGCGAAATCGCCCCCGGGGCGTTCGATCTTGATCACGCGGGCGCCCGCGTCGGCCAGCCGGGAAGTGGCAAAGGGCGCGGCCACCGCCTGTTCGATGGCCACAACCGTCAGTCCCGAAAGCGGCGGCGTGGCCATCAGAAGCTCCGCGGCAGGCCGAGGACATGCTCGGCGACATAGGACAGGATCAGGTTGGTCGAGATCGGCGCCACCTGATAAAGCCGGGTTTCGCGGAACTTGCGTTCGACATCGTATTCGCAGGCAAAGCCGAAGCCGCCATGGAATTGCAGGCAGGCGTTCGCCGCCTCCCAGCTGGCCTTGGCGGCCAGATACTTGGCCATGTTGGCCTGCGCGCCGCAGTCCTGCCCCGAGTCGTAAAGCCTGCAAGCCTCGTACCGCATCAGGTTCGCCGCCTCGATCTCGATATAGGCTTCGGCGATCGGGAATTGCACGCCCTGATTCTGGCCGATCGGGCGGCCGAACACCCGGCGTTCGGAAACATATTGCGCGACCTTTTCGGTGAACCAGTAGCCATCGCCGATACATTCGGCGGCGATCAGCACGCGCTCGGCGTTCAGGCCGGTCAGGATGTACCTGAAGCCCTTGCCCTCTTCGCCGATCAGGTTTTCCGCGGGGATTTCGAGATTGTCGAAGAACAGTTCGTTGGTCTCGTGGTTCACCATGTTCGGGATGGGGCGGACCTCCATCCCCCCGGCCATGGCCTCCTTGATATCGACGAGGAAGATCGACAGGCCCTCGGATTTCTTCCCGACCTCGGACAGCGGGGTGGTGCGGGCCAGAAGGATCATCAGGTCGGAATGCTGCACCCGGCTGATCCAGACCTTTTGCCCGTTGACGACGTAGCGGTCGCCCTTTCTGACCGCCGTGGTCCTGAGCCGGGTGGTATCGGTGCCGGTGGTCGGTTCGGTCACCCCCATGGATTGCAGGCGCAACTCGCCGGTGGCGATCCGGGGCAGGTAGCGGCGACGCTGTTCCTCGGACCCGTGGCGGATCAGCGTGTTCATGTTGTACATCTGCCCGTGACAGGCGCCGGAATTGCCGCCCGCACGGTTGATTTCCTCCATGATCACGCTGGCCTCGGTCAGGCCGAGACCCGAACCGCCGTATTCCTCGGGGATCAGCGCGGCCATCCATCCGGCCCGGGTCAGGGCATCGACGAACTCTTCGGGATAGCCGCGCGCCTCGTCCACCTTGCGGTGGTATTCGGCCGGAAACTGTGCGCAGAGCGCGCGGACGGCATCGCGGATGTCCTGATGAAGGTCGTGGGCATGGGTTTTCATCGCGCTTCTCCGCCGGTTCCGGTCCGACAGGCAGAATCCGGCGGGCGCGAGGATAAGTCAAACGTATCCTGTACGACACGATATCCGCAAATCGGATGGAAGGCGGGGGAGGCCCCCGGGCGACGGTGTCGTTTCGTCGCGACGGCCGGGCGGGGTCAGGTTCTGTCGGCGGCCCCCGCCGCCGACAAGCGGCCCGGCCCGCCGGTCGCAAGGGCTGGCCCGGCCCGGGGATCGAGGGGGGCGCAAACCCCGTCGGTGCAGAAAGAGGCATCATCTGCGCCTTCCGGGGTCAGAAAGATCAGGCCACCCTCTTCCGGGTTGCCCGTGCCCGGGTTGCCTGTACCTGTCTTGCCCGTGCCTGTCTTGTCCGTGCCTGTCTTGTCCGTGTCCGTCATTGCCCGTTCCTTTCCGAAGCAACCTTTTCAAGCACCTTCAGGAAGGTTTCAGGTTCCTGCGCGCCCGACAAGGCGTATTTCCCGCCGATGACAAAGAACGGAACGCCGCGCACCCCGATGCGCAGGCCGGATACCTTGTCGGCCTCGACCGCCGCCGCATATTCGCCCGCCTCCAGTGCCCGCCGCGCGGCCTCGCCGTCAAGACCGGCCTCCTGCGCGATCCCGGCCAGCGTGTCGATGCGGCCGACATGGCGGCCCTCGGTGAAACAGGCGCGCAGCAACCGTTCCTTCACCTCTTCCTGCCGACCCTGCGCCTTGGCGAAATGCAGCAGTTCGTGCGCCTTGAAGGTGTTGGTGATCAGATTGTCGGCAAAGTTGTAGTCGAGCCCGTATTGCCGCCCCAGCGCCTGAAGTCGGCGGTTCGAATCCGCCACCTTGTCGGGGTCAAGACCATGGTGACCGGCAAGATATTCGTCATGCGTGCCCGGATAGTCCTGCGGGAGGCCGGGGTCGAGCTGGTAGCTGTGGTATTCGACCTCGACGGCGTTCCCGCCGCCATCCTCGGCAAAGCGATCGAGGGCGGCTTCGAGTCGGTGTTTGCCCAGATAGCACCAGGGGCAGGCGATATCCGACCAGATGTCGATTTTGATGGCTTGGCTCATGTGTTCACATGCTCCCATGATCGTGTGCCGGGGCTGGGCCCGCGAATGTTTCCGGTTGCCGATCAGTCTGAAAACCGGGCCTGACCCTTGCAGATAGGCAAGGGGCAATGGTGCCGCAAGAAGTCCTGCCCCGGCACTGACGGCACCACGGCCCGCACCATCGTGAGCGGGCGGCCGGGCACCATCGAAAACAGGCGGTAACCGTGCGGAAGGCGATGAAACAATCGCGGCATGAGCGCCGAGCCGAACGCCGCCCTTGCGGATGCGGATCCGGAGCTGAAGTCCGGCAACCTTCGGATTGCTCAGGCTTCGTGGTTTTCCGGGGGGCCTGCCTGCCGTGGCCGGTCATGAGAGGCTTCTGTCTCGGCCCGCGCCCCCGCCACCGCCGCCTGCAACCCGTCGATGAAGGGCAGGCCGAACCGGGCCTCCAGCGCCCGGGCGCGTCCGGTGAAGGCGCCCGAACCCAGCAGGATGGCGCGGGCGCCCCCGGCGATGGCGTGCTCGATGGTTGCGAACAGCCGTGCCTCGGCCTGCGGGGTCTGGGCGGCGGCCTCGGCCACGCCGATTCCGGCTGCGTGTACGGTGCAGATATCCCCGGCGCCGTATCGGGCGACCAGCCGCCTGATTCCGGGCACCGCGCTTTCGACCGTGGTCACGATGGCAAAGCGCCCACCGACCGCCCGCGCCCGGGCGATACCTGCGCCGAACATGCTGACCACCGGAACCGGAACGATCCGCCGTGCCTCCTCGACGCCGATATCGTCGAAACAGGCCAGCACATAACCGTCGAACCCTTCGGCCCGGCGGGCCTCGACAAGCGCGACGACATTGGGCACGGCCTCGGCCCGGTCCGAGGGTGTCTCGATGGCGAAGGGCCCCCGGGCGGGGTTGACCACCTCGACTACGGTTCCCTCGGGGGCGGTATCGAGCAGGGTCCGGCGGACGCGCTCGGTAATCCCTGCATTGGTGTTCGGATTGATGACGAGAAGGCGGCGGAGCGGCGGCGTGCGCCGCTCCGCCCGGGCATGATCCATGCTCATCGACGCCCCGCCATGACGTCGGGCAGCCACATGACGATGGTGGGGAAGACGATCACCAGGATGGTGAAGGCGACCATCACGAAGACATAGGGCAGCGATCCCCGGATCACGTCGTTGAAGCCGCCGCCATCGCGCCGCACGCCCTGAACCACAAAGAGATTCATCCCCAGCGGCGGTGTGATCAGGGCGATCTCGCACATCAGCACGATGAAGATGCCGAACCAGATCGGATCGACGCCCACCGACATCACCATGGGCACGGTGATGGGCACGGTCAGTACCAGCATCGACATGGCATCCATGAAAGTGCCGAGGATGACGTAGAACAGCAGCAGCACCAGCAGCAGCGACAACCGGTCGAACCCGAACGAGGCCACCCACTGCGTGACCGCCTGCGTCGCGCCGGTCATCGCGATGGTGACGTTCAGCAGCAGCGCGCACATCAGCACGATGACGACCATCCCGGTGGTCCGCGCCGCCAGAAGCGAGCAGGTCACCAGCAGGTCGATGCTCAGCCGTCCGCTGCCCGTGACAAAGACCAGCGCCATCACCACGCCGATCGCCGCCGATTCCGTGGGTGTCGCCAGCCCGCCGTAGATCGAGCCCATGACCACGCCGAAGATCAGCACCGGCGGGACCAGATATTTCGACAGCCGTAACTTTTCCGAAAGCGGCACGTTGACGATTTCCGCCGCCTCCTTGCCCGCGTTGCCGTGAAAGAAGAAGATGTAGGCGGAAAAGCTGAATGCCAGCAGAAGCCCCGGGATCAGCCCGGCCGCAAAAAGCTGGCTGACCGAGGTATTGGCCAGCGACCCATAGACCAGCAGGTTGATCGAGGGCGGGATCAGGATGCCCAGCGTGCCCCCGGCGGCCAGCGAGCCCAGCGAGGGGCGGATCGGATACCTGTATTGCTGCAAGGCCGGCAGGGCGATGGTCCCCACCGTCGCCGCCGTCGCCACCGATGAACCCGAGGTCGCCGAAAAAAGGGTGCAGGTGGCGATGTTGGTATGCAGCAGGCCCCCCGGCATCCGTCCGAGCCAGACCGCCAGCGCGTCATACATGCGATCGGCAATGCCGCCGCGCAGCAGAAGCTCGCCCAGAAGCATGAACAGCGGAATGGCCAGGATATAGGGGCTGTTGAGGCTCGACCAGATCACGCCGCCCATCATGTCGACGAGAGGCATTCCATACATCAGGTAGCCCCCGAGGGCGCCGACGGTGATGATGGCGACCGCGACCGGCAGGCTGAGGAACATCAGCCCCAGCATGATGGCAAAGCCGATGCCGACGAGAACGATGTTCACTGTTCCATCTCCTTGCGCTTCTTGGCGTCTTCAAGTTCGGCATCCAGCTCCTCCTGGGCCGAGGCCGGTCCGAACTGCTGGTTGAGCGCCGCCCAGTCCCGCCCCGCCAGCAGGATCAGGGCCCTTGCGGTCAGAAGGACCGCCGTCAGGGCAAACAGCGCCATGGCGACAAGCCAGATGGATTGCGGATAGATCAGCGGTGTCGCCATCGGCGTCTGTGCGATGGACCGATAGGTTTGGGTGTCGATCACCGTCTTGACGGTGAAGTAAAGCAGGTAGAGCGACAGGATGCCCATCGACAGCATGGAAACGGCATTCAGCACCGCCCGGGTCCGGCGCGAAAGGCGTTGGTGCAGCAGGTTGATACGGATATGCGCCTGCTCCACCAGCGCCACGGCGAAGGCGATCGGGGCGCCGATGGCCATGGCATAGCCGCCCCACTCGTCAACGCCCCCCAGTGAGACGGAGAAGGACTTCCGCACGATGGTTTCGACGGCGATCAATACCGAAAGCAGGATCATCGACGCCCCGAAGAACACGCCCAGAAAGCGCGCATAGGTATTCAGCATGGTTCCTCTCCCCGAACCGGAGTCCGCTCAGAGGCCCAGCCGGGCGCCCAGGATCTCGCGCCATGTCGCCTCGCAGTCCGGGGCCACGGCGTTGCACTGCTCGGCCCAGACGGGCAGCGAGATCGAACCCAGCGCTTCGGCGACGGCTTCGAGATCGGCGTCCGAGACATCGGCCGTGCGCAGCGAGTAGGAGGTGCCGCGTTCGCAGGGGCTTTCGCCCGCGTTGCAGCGCATGGCGTCCTCGTAGAGTTCTTCCGAGAAGTCCCAGACGTCATCGACGAAGGCGCCGATGGCATTGCCGAGCGCCTCCTGCTGCTCGGATGTCAGGCGGTTCCAGCTGTCCTGGTTGATGGCATAACCGTTGATCGCCAGTTGCAGCGCCACCGGCAGCACGGTGGTCGTAGCCTCGGGCCAGCCGCCGGAATTGGCCGAGGACGGGCCGGTGATGGCGCAATCGACCACGCCGCGGCCCAGCGACTGCTGTGTCTCGCCAAAGGGCAGCGAGATGCCAGTCGCACCCAGCCCGGCGACGAAATTGGCCGCGCTCTGATCGCCCACCCGCACCTTGAGGCCGCGCAGATCGGCAAGGCCCGTGACCTCGGGCCGACAGAAGATGACCTGCGGCCCGGCGGGCCAGACCCCCAGAAGCCGGGCGTTGAACTGGGTCTGAAGCCGGCCATCCACATAGTCAAAGAAGGCTTCGGTGTTCTCCCGCCCGGTGGCGTAGCTCGTGTTCAGCCCCACCAGGTCCAGCCCGAGGACCGAGGGCTCGTCGCGGCTGACCTGCGGGCCGCGGATCGAGACGATATCGAAAAGGCCCGAGCGCAGCACGCGCAGCCCGTCGGTGTCGGGAATGCCCGCCACATCGACGGGCAGGTATTCGACCACAACGTCAAGGCCGGAATGTTCGGCGAGCGCCTCGAAGAATGGTTGCTCCTTGCTCTGGGCGATCAGGCCCGAACCGGCGGGCTGGCCAAGAACCCGCAGGCGGATGGTGTCGGCTTGCGCGACGGAGGCCGACAGGAAGGCGGCGGCCACGGTGGCGGCGAGAATATGTCTGGGCATGGTGTCTTTTCTCTCCTGCTGGGGACTGCCCTTCGGCCCTGCGGGCCTGCGGGCGGCAACGGTCGTGTTGAACCACGGTTTCTTGTTACTTCAATATGAAACTATAATTTCAAGCAAAAATCAATCCGTTTGATCCGCCAGAGCGAGGTGGGAAGGCCGGGTTCGCAAGATCATTGAAAATTCACGGGTTTCAGCGTGAGCCCAGGGCAGGCCCCCGGTGTCGGGAGCCGGTGCTACAGTTCTTCGAGGTTGTCGTTCAGCACCTCGATTCCCCTCAGCCGCGCGCGCCCCTCGACCCCGGCCAGTTCGATGCAGCGCATCACCAGCAGGTGGCAGACCGCCATGACCGAGACGTGGTTGAACAGCGGCCCCGGCGCCATGGTGTGACAGCGGAAGTGCCAGTCGGCGCCCTTCTCGGGCTCGGCCCCCTCATCGGTGACGTAGAGAAGCCGCGCCCCGGTCATGCGGATATGCGCCAGGATGCGGTCCATCCGCGCCACCCGCCGCCGCAGGCCGAACACCACCACACAATCTTCACGCCTCACACCGACAAGATGTTCACCCAGCGTCTCTCCACCGCCGGGAATCGCGACCGTCTCGTCGATGACCTGGGTCAGCTGCCAGCGCAGGTAGTCGGCGAAAGGATGGCTGGCGCGGAACCCTATCACCCAGACCTTGCGCGCCGACAGGATCGCCTGTGCGGCGGCGTCGATCTCTGCCTGCGAGATCGCGGAGAAGGTGCGTTCGAGGTTCAGCTTGCCCTGCTCGATATTGGCCGAGAGCGTGGCCTCGGCACCGCCGCTGCCTGCAAGCGCCATGAACAGCCGCGATCCGGTGCGCTGTTCGGCGCGGGCATGGCGGCGGGCCTCCTCGTAGTTTTCGTAGCCGATCCGCCGCACCAGCCGCGAGACGGTGGCTTTGGAGACATTGGCGAATTTCGCCAGTTCCTGCGCGTTGTAGCTGGCCAGTTCGCCGGGAAAGTCGCAGACGAATTCCGCCAGCCGCCGCTCGGCCGGGTGCAGATCGGGCAGCGCGGCGCGTAACCGTGCGAGAAAGGACCGTTCCGGAGGCACCGTCATCGCTCTTCCTGCGCTCTTCCTGCGAAACTCTGGTTTCCCGGAGTATGGATGCGATTCTTCCGGGCAACAATGCCCTGCTGTTCCGGGTTGCTGCCGCGAAAACCCGTGATGCCGACGGGACGACTGTAGATGCGCGGGCAGAACTTGCTGTCGCCGGGGGACTGTGATGCCGACTGAGGACGTGTCCCGGCTGGCGGAAGCCCGTGAGCAATGGCGGAACCTGCCGGCAATTCAGCGGGCAGTCCCTGGTGCGGGGGGAGCGCGGCGGGATATAGCCCGCCAAGCTCTCGAACGCCATCTGGCAAGGCAATGCCTTCGTCTGCGACAGCATCCGCAAGCTGCTTGAGATGGGCGTGCCCTCGAGCCGCGACCAGGCCATGCTCGGCCAAATCTCCACGCAAGGCGTTGATCATCCGGGTGCGCTAGCCAACAAACATCTGTCGCGTGCGAAACAGCATCGCGCGGGCCTGCTGCTCTTCCGTCTTCACCGCGACGAAGCGCATGGTTGGACGCAATGCTGCCTCGACAATCGCCTCGGCATCGGCAGCATCGTTCTTGTAACGCTTGACGAAGGGCTTCACATGGATCGGCGGGATCAAGCGGGCCTCATGTTCCAGCTTCCCGAGTTCGTGCCCTCAGCCATGGGCGTCGCGCAGGCCTCCATGACGATAATGTACCCGGGGTGCCGGGCGACGAACGCCAGCAGCTGACCTCGGGACAGTTTCTGGTGAAAAGCGACAGACCCGTCGCGACGCGCTCCATGAAGCTGGAAGACACGCTTTGCCAGATCGATTCCGATGATGGCAACCTCGGGCATGGATGCTCTCTCCTTCTGTGATGGCTTCAACAATCATCACACTGGCACATTGCGATGCCGTCGGGAGGGGGCATCCATGCCATCAACCGAGTCAATTCATCAGAACCGATTCAAAGACGAAACCGTTGCCCTGTTTCTTGCGCTTCTGGAAAGTCGCGGCTTCCCTGCTGATTCCGGCCCCCGGGGGTCAGGTGCGTTCAAGAAGCAGCGCCGCGCCCTGGCCTACGCCGATGCACATCGAGGCCAGCGCGTATCGGCCTTGACCCTGCGACAGGTCGAGCGCGGCGGAACCGGCGATGCGGGCACCCGACATGCCCAGCGGGTGGCCGAGCGCAATGGCCCCGCCGTTGGGGTTCACGCGCGGGTCGTCATCGGCGATGCCAAGACCACGGGTGACGGCCAGTGCCTGGGCGGCGAAGGCTTCGTTCAGCTCGATCAGCGCCAGCGCGTCGAGGCCGATCCCCGCCTTTGCCAGCAGCTTCTGCACCGCAGGAACGGGACCGTAGCCCATGACACGCGGTGCGACCCCCGCCGAGGTGGCGCCGACGATACGGGCGCGCGGCGTCAGGCCATGGCGTTTCACCGCCGCGGCAGACGCCACGACAAGCGCCGCAGCGCCATCGTTCACGCCGCTGGCGTTGCCGGCGGTGACCGAGCCGTCGGGGCGTGTGATCGGCCTCAGCCGCGCCAGATCGGCCAGCGTGGTGGCGCGGGGGTGTTCGTCCTGCGTCACCTCGGCCGTCTTGCCGCGCCCCAGGGGCACGGTCACCGGCAGGATCTCCTGCGCCAGCCGCCCGTTCGCCTGCGCCGCTGCCGTCTTTTCCTGCGACCGCAGCGCGAAAGCGTCCTGATCGTCCCGGCTGATCGCATATTCGTCGGCCAGGTTCTGCGCGGTCTCGGGCATCGAGTCGGTGCCGTATTGCGCTTGCATCTTCGGGTTGACGAAGCGCCAGCCGATGGTGGTGTCATGCACCTCGTTCGCCCGCCCCCAGGCCGAGGCGGATTTCGGCATCACGAAGGGTGCGCGGGTCATGCTTTCGACGCCCCCGGCGATGGCCAGATCCATGTCGCCCGACTGAACCGCGCGGGCGGCGGCCGCGACCGCCTCGAGGCCCGAGCCGCAGAGCCGGTTCACCGTCACCCCCGGCACGGTTTCCGGCAGGCCCGCCAGCAACAGCGCCATGCGTGCCACGTTGCGGTTGTCCTCGCCCGCCTGGTTGGCGCAGCCGAACCAGACTTCCTCGACCGCGGCCGGATCAAGGCCGGGATTGCGCGCCAGCAACGCGGCAAGCGGCAGGGCGGCGAGATCGTCGGTCCGCACCGGGGCAAGCGCGCCGCCATACCGGCCGATCGGCGTACGGATATAGTCACAGATGAAGGCGTCGGTCATGGGGTTCCTCACAATTCTTCGGGGGTCCTGCCTTCGGCCACGGCACGGGCCAGCAGCGGCGGCACCCCCCCAGGAGAGCGGATCTTCGGCGGCGTATTCCTCGATCCGCCGCAGGATTGCGGACAGGCCGGTGCGGCCGGCCCAGTGCATCGGCCCGCCCCGCCAACGCGGAAAGCCGTAGCCGTGGACCAGCACGAGATCAATGTCGGCCGCGCGTTCGGCGATCCGCTCGTCAAGGATGCGGAAGCCTTCCTCGACCATCGCCGAGGTCGCCCGGGCGACGATCTCCTCGTCGGAAAAGAAACGTCGGCTGATGCCCGCCCGGGCGGATTCCGCGGCGACGATCTGTTCGATCAGCGCCGAAGGTGCGGGCTTGCCGCCCGCATGGTCATACCAGCCCGCGCCGGTCTTGCGGCCCAGGCGGCCGGTTTCCTCGACGATGCGGTCGGCGATGGGGATGTAGCGGAAGCCCGGTTTGGTCTTCCAGCCCAGCCGTTTGCGGTTGGCGTAAGCGATATCGAGACCCGACAGATCCTGCACCTCGTAAGGGCCCATCGCCATGCCGAAGCCCCGCATCGCGGCGTCTATCTGCGCGGGCAGCGCGCCCTCGATCAGCATCACGTCGCAGATCTGGCGGTAGCGGGTCAGAATGCGGTTGCCGATGAATCCGTCGCAAACGCCCGCCAGCACCGGGATCTTCCCGAGCCGCGCCGCAAGCCGCAGGGTGGTGGTAAGCGTTGCGGGGCTTGTCTGCCCGGCCCGGATCACCTCGACCAGCTTCATCACATGCGCGGGGCTGAAGAAATGCAGGCCGAGGAAGCGGCCGGGATTGCCGAGCCCGGCGGCGATACGATCAGGATCGAGGTAGGAGGTGTTGGTCGCAAGAATGGTGCTTTCCGGCAGGGCGGCGTCCAGTGCGGCAAAGACCCGGCGCTTGATCTCCAGATCCTCGAACACCGCCTCGATCGCGATGTCCGCCGGGGGCAACCCGTCATACCCTACATGAAAAGCGTAGCGCGCGGCCTGGGCGGCCCGGGCCGCCTCGGCGGTGGATTTGCCGCGTGCCACGGCCTGGGAATAGAGCTGCGCGATATTGGCGCGCGCGCGCCCGGCCCCGGCCGTGTCTGCTTCGACCAGTGCGATGTCGACGCCCAGTTGTGCCAGCGCATAAGCGATCCCGGCACCCATGGTGCCGCCGCCCACCACGATGGCGGAAGAAATTTCGGCCCCGCCTTCCTGTCCCTGCGCCCGGGCTGCGCGTTCCGCAAGGGACACATGGCGCAGGGCTGCCGCCTGATCGCCTGTATCGAGTTCAAGGAAGGCAGCGCGTTCCCGCGCCAGCCCTTCGGAAAACGGCAGGCGGCAAGCGGCCTCGATCAGGTCGATGGCCCTGAGGGGGGCGACCTGCCCGGGATTGCGCCTGGCGACGGTTTTCCGCGCAGCCTCGAAGGCGTCGGGCTGCATCTGCGGCGCAGGCAGCGCGCATGTGGCGGGGCGATCCGGCAGGGTCAGGGTGCGGGCCGCTGCAACCGGATCCCCGGCCACCGCGTCAACCAGACCGATCCGCAACGCCTCGGCGGCGGTGATCACCCGGCCCTCGGGGATCAGCGACAGGGCCTGTTCCACGCCGACCAGCCGCGGCAGGCGCTGCGTTCCGCCCGCACCCGGCACCACGCCCAGCGTCACATCCGGCAACCCCAGCGTCGCCTTTGGTGCCGCGACCCTTGCGGCACAGGCCAGGGCCAGTTCCAGCCCGCCGCCGATCGCCCCCCCGGCCCCTATCGCCGCAACGACAGGCTTGGGGAAGTTTTCAAGACGCGCGGCGATATCGGCCAGTCGTGGCGGCTGGGGCAGCGCGTCGGGTTTCCGGGTCTCCGGGGCTGGGGCAGAACCTTGCCCCGTATCCGCAAGGATCACTCTTTCGACGTTTTCTGCCTGCACTGCGTCAAGTGCGGCCATGAGCGCCCGGCGGACAGAAAGCCCGGCGGCACTGTCCAAAGGCGCCGTGATGGAAAGAACCGCCACCCCGTTGGCAACCTGTGTGTCGATCGTCATTGCCGGTCCTCGTGCTGCGCCGGGGCGAAGGGGGAATAGGCGGAGGGTTCCATTTGCGGCAACCCCACCCAGCGGCCTGCGAATTGTCCGATTGCGAAGATGGCGGTTTCATCGTCGAGGTCCGCGCCCAGGACGACGTGGAATACGCCGCTGCGCCCACGCCGCGAGACCTGTGTCGCACGCGCGAAAAGGCGGCTTCCGCCGGGGGTCGGCCGCAGGAAGGAAAGGTTGGATTCGGTCGTGAGGATCGGCCCGTCGTAGTAGCCGGCACTTCCAAAGGCGAGATCGGCAAGCGTCCAGACGGCACCGCCATGGGCACTTCCGTGACAGTTCATCGCCCCTGGCGATATCGGCATGGATACCACCGAACGGCCCGGGCGGAGTTCGTGCAGGCGGATATCCAGCACCGACGAGAAGGTATCGGCGCGCAAGAGGCTTTCCACCCTCCGGGCGAGGATATCGGAATCGTGGTCCATCACCAAGGGTTCAGCCCTGTCTGTCTGCATGCTGCGACTGTCGGCGGCACCGGCCATCCTCTGTCAGGATGCCGGCAAGAACATTGTCGAGGCTTGCAACGATGTATTCATCAAGCGTGAGGCGCGATTTGAAGAACCAGCTTTTCAAGGCCCAACCGTGCGCAACAAGCACGAGTTGATAGCTCAGGACATCGACATTCACCGGGCGGACCAGCCCTTGTTCGATACATGCTGTCAGCGCGTCGCAGATGATCGAATTGGTGGCAAGCTCCCGCTCCTGAATCAGGAGGCGGCGTTCGGGCGAAAGCGACTTGGTGGAGCGGTAGGCCAGCACGGTGGAGGACCGGTGCCGGTCAACGACGCGGCAATAGGCATCGACCGCAAGCGTCAGACGGTCCAGCGGGTCGGTAACGCCTTCGATCGCCTTGGGAATTTCCCGTGCATAGGCATCGACGACCTGCAAGAGCACCAGAAGCAGAACGTCCTCTTTTTCGCGAACATACAGGTACACGAGCCCCGGGCTTATACCTGCAAGCTTGGCGATGTCCTTGATGGTCGTCTTGTAGAACCCCCGGTCGGAAAACAGCTTGGTCGCGGCCGATACGATCTGTTCGCGCCGACGCTCGACCAGCTTCGGATCTTCCACGTGCGACGCTACGTTAGCCTCTCTCATTGCCGTTCCCCTGGCTGGGCGAAATGTCACGGTCTGCTGTCACACATTGCCCGAATGCCGTGTCAGGGCAACCCGTACCCCCGGGAACGGGATCATTCACCGTGACAAGACAGCCGACGGCCGCGGGGCGGGTTGCGGCAGCAAGCCCGCTGCCTGCCCCGGCCCCGGCCGCCGGGGCGACAGGCCGGCCATTCCCCGCGGCCGCCGTCATCAGCGGAACCGGTCGAAGTCGGGCTTGCGCTTTTCGAGGAAGGCGTTGCGGCCCTCTGCGGCCTCCTCGGAGTTCACAAAGCTTGCCAGACCGTCGGCGGCCATCTTCACCTGACCGAAGATATGGGCACTGTCGGCGTTGAACGCATGCTTGAGGAACTTGAGAGCCGTCGGGCTGAGCGCAACCGCCTGTGCAGCCATCGCGCGGGCCTCTTCCATCAGCTTTTCGGCCGGAACGACCTTGTTCACAAGGCCCCACTGAAGCGCCGTTTGCGCGTCGTATTGCTGGCAGAAGAACCAGATCTCGCGGGCACGCTTTTCGCCCACCGTCCGGGCGAGATAGGCCGAACCCCAGCCCGCATCGAATGAGCCCACGCGCGGCCCTGCCTGCCCGAATTTCGCATGATCCGCTGCAATGGTGATGTCGCAGATGACGTGAATCACATGCCCGCCGCCGATTGCAAAGCCGTTCACGGCGCAGATGACCGGCTTCGGGATATTCCGGATGACCATGTGCAGGTCGTCGATTTCCCACAACCCGTTTTCCGAGGTGCCGTAGGTGCCCTTCTCGGCCATCTCCTTCTGGTCGCCCCCGACACAGAAGGCCTTGGTGCCCGCGGCGGTGAGGATGACAGCGCCCGCCTGCTTGTCGGCCCAGGCGCGCTTGAAGGCATGGATCAGCTCTTCGATGGTCCGGCCACGGAAGCAGTTCAACCGGTCGGGGCGGTTGATGGTGATCGTGGCGATACCCTCGCTTACTTCATAAAGAACGTCGGTGTAGTCCATGTCAGCTTTCTCCTTCGTGAATTTCGGTCATGCCAGGATGGCGCGGGCCGGATCGAACCCGCGCAGCAGCGCGATCTCTTCCGGGGCAGGGGGGTCATGGCGGACGGGATCCTGACGGTAGGGCAGCATGCCGCCGGTTGCGGCGTCGATGGCGGCGCAGGTCGCGGCCTCAGCGCCCGCTTCCGCCATGATCCCCGCGATCTCCAGGGTTCCGTCCGCCCGCCGTTCCAGCCAGGCCAGGTCCGTCGCCACACCGGCAAGATTGCGGATCGGCGAGGTGGTGAAGGGCAGGCGCTCCACAAAGCGGCCGGGTTTGAGCGGCATCACGATCATGACTTCCGAGGCACCGCAGGCCAGATCGTTCGCCCCGCCGGAGCCGACGATCAACCTGTCATTGGCGGCACGGGAAGAGTTGATGAAGCCGCGCTGGTCGATCTGGCCGGCGGCCAGCAAGGAAAGGCAGCGTTTTGCCCGGGGCCCCGCAAGGACGCCAAGCGTCTTCAGGAACGAGGAATGAAACCGCGACGAAGCTGCATTGGGACGGTTGAACAGATAGGGATCCCCGGTCACCGGGCGGAACCCCACCATGCCGGTCTCTGCGACCAGGGCGATATCAAGCCCCCGTTCCCGGCACCGCCGTTCAGCCCCCCAGGCTGCGAGATGCGACAGACCGATTCCGGCGAAAAAGCTTTCAGCCCGGCCATCGGCGGCGCGTGCCTCGGCCATGCGCATCGCCAGCACGGCGGCGCATTCCTCCGCCGAAGGGGCGGCGTCGGGATCGCGCGGCGTTGCCGGTACGGGGGAGATCGCGCTGGCACGCAAGCCTTCCAGCCGGTCCTGCCCGAGCCGCGCAAGATATTTCGCGTGATCCGTGCCGAAAACCCAATCCTCGACCCAATCGCGAAGGGCCTTGGGATCGCGTGAGAGCTTGCGGAGGTTCTGGCGGAATTCGTAGTCCTCTGCGTAAGAGGGAACCTCTTCCCCGGTCGTCCAGACGAACTGGCCTTGCGGGTGGGCGCCAAACGGCGCTTCGACCACCGCGGCGACCAGATGGCCGGGGATACCCTGGCGCGGACCCAGCGCCCGCAATTCGGCGGGGCTGACGATACGCTCGGCCGTGACGATCACCTTGCGGGCGGCGAAGACTGCCCAGCTTTCCTCGGCATCGGGACCGTGCACCACGACGTTGCCATCGGTATCGGCAAGCGGCGCATGCAGGAATGTCACGTCCGGGACCAGCGCGGGGATCACCGCACAGGGCTTGCCGGTAAAGGGGTCCGCGATCATCGCCCGCCCTTTTTCACGCCACAGATCCGAACCCGCAAGGCTGTTGACCGGGACAAAAGGCCAATCCATCGCACCCGCCATCAAGCGCAGGGTCATCGTGAGATTGGTCCAGTCGGGATCACTGTCGGGATCGGCGGCAAAGGCTTCCTGCAAAATCCGCGCCGGTGCGGGCGCGGGGTACGTGTTGCCGGCAAACGCGCTTTCCAGGCGCCCGATCGCCCCGGCGGCAACAAGCACCGAGGCGTATTCGAGCAGACCCGTAGCGACCAGCGCCAGCGAGCGCGTGTCGCGAAACTGGCGCGCCACTTCGAAGACAGCGGCATGGCTGCGATTGTGGGTGAAGCCAAAGCACACCACGTCTCCGGCCTTCACATGGGACGAGACCGCCTGCGTCAGGCTTGCCCTTTTGTCACGCATCGACATTCCGCTGTCCCCTGATCAATCGACCATCGTCAGGCCGCCGGAAACCGACAGCACCTGCCCGGTGACAAAGGTTGCGCGCCCGGACGCGAAATAGAGCACGCCATCGGCCACTTCCGAGGGCTTCGCCACCCGCTTCAGCGGAATCGCGTTGGTCAATGCTTCGCGCATCTTGTCGGATTGCGATGCAAACAGGGGCGTGTCTGTCGGTCCCGGGCAAACGCAGTTGACCAGCACGCCCTTGCGGACGACCTCCCGCGCGATCGACTTGGTGAAAGCGATGATGCCGCCCTTGGCGCCTGCGTAGACGCTTTCACCGTAGGAGCCGACGCGCCCGGCGTCCGACGCGATGTTCACGATACGCGCACCATCCGGAGCCGCCATCAGCATCGGCAGCATGGCGCGGGTCAGTTGCACCGGGCCCATGAAGTTGATCGCCATGATCTTGTCCCAGTATTCCGGCGTATTCTGCATGAAGGGTTCGATGATGTCCCAGCCGGCTGCGTTGACCAGAATATCGAGACCGCCCAGCTCCTTCTCCACCCGCTCGGCCAGCGCATTGCAGTCTTCGCGAGAGGTCACGTCCAGCTTCATGAAATACGCGCCGGGCAGCGCCTTCGCCGCCGCCTCGCCCGCCGCCTCGTTGATGTCGGTCAGGATCACCGTGCCGCCCGCCTCGGCGAAAGCCGTCGCGCAGGCGTTTCCGATACCCGAGGCCGCGCCGGTGATCAGGATTTTCTTGCCCTTGAAATTCATGGTTGTCTCCGTGGTTGTCGGGGGACTCAGCCCGCCTTGCGTCGAAAGAAGCCGAGAACGCGCTCACGCGCTTCGGCAGTCGGAATAAGCAGGCCCGGCGCATCGAGTTCGCGGGCAAAGCCGTCGCGGGCCGGGTCGTTGCAGGCTGCGATGCAGTCCTTCGAGAGCAGCAGGGCCTGCCGCGACAGGCCGGCGATCCTGTCGGCTGTCGCTTCGACCTCCGCGTCCAGGGCTTCGGGCGCGCAAGCCCACTGCGCGACCCCGATCCGCGCCGCTTCGGAGCCGTCGATGATCTCGCCTCCGAGGATCATCCGCGCCGAAACGCCCGGGCCGCAGAGCCGCGTCAGGCGCTGGGTGCCGCCAGCACCGGGAATCATGCCGACACGCGCTTCGGGCAGCCCGAGCCTGGCCCGTGTCGAGGCGATCCGAAGGTCGCATGCCAGCGCCATTTCCAGCCCACCGCCAAGCGCGGGGCCATCAATGGCGGCCAGCGTTACCGCGGGGAACGTTTCGAGGCGATCAAAGATGCGATGCAGTGACCTTACATAGTCCGTCATTGCCTCCACGCCCTTGGGATCGTCGAAATAACCGGCGATCTGGGCCAGATCCGCCCCCGCGCAGAAACATTTCTGGTCCGAGCGGATGACAAGTACGGTCACCGCATCGGCCTCGGCCTGATCCAGCGCCCCGCTGAAGGCTTCGACAAGGGCCGCGTCGATCGCATTGACGGGCGGACGCGAGAGGGTAAGGGTTCCGATGGCGTCTTCGGTGGAATAGCGGATCATGATGGCTCCCGTTCGTCTTGCTCCGCCAGACGTTGGCGGATGATGAATTTCTGGATTTTCCCGGTTGGGTTCGTCGGAAGCTCAGGCCAGATTTCCAGCCGTTCGGGCAGCTTGAACTTCGCCACCCCCTTGGCCACAAGATACCGTGTCAGTTCGGTCAGCGAGACTTCCGTACCGGGGCGCGTGACAACGACGGCGCAACCTGTTTCACCCAGACGCTGATGCGGGATGCCCACGACCGCAGCGCGCATGATCGAGGGATGGGAGACAAGATGGTCTTCCACCTCGCGGACAGAGATGTTCTGCCCCCCGCGTACGATGATATCCTTCAACCGGCCGGTAATGCGCAGCGAGCCATTCGGAAGAAGCCGGGCAAGATCGCCTGAGTGGACCCAGCCGTCGGCATCGAGCGTCCGCGCGGTCAGTTCGGGTTCACCGAGATAGCCGGTAAAGGTATTGGGCCCGCGGGACCACTCTTCCCCCGGTTCACCTTGTGGACATTCGCCGCCGTCCTCGCCGACGATACGCACCTCGATCCCCGGAAAGGGGCGGCCATCCGTCAGCCAGGCATTCTCGACCGGATCGTCGGGGTGCACCATGGTATGCGGCGGACTCTCCGTCGAGCCGTATATGGACAGCACCCGGAACCCCGCTTCGGTCGCCTGCCGCGCCAGCGCCTCGGGGATAGGGGCGCCGCCGCAGAGAAAATAGCGGAAACGGGGAAGCGCAATGTCCCCGGCCGCCCTTGCCGCTGCGATCTCGGCAAGAAATGGCGTCGCGCCCATGGTCCAGGTTGCCCCATGCGCCTGCATCTGACGTGCCGCCACTGCCCCATCGAACACGTCGAGCAGCGAGAGGGTCCCCCCGGTGGTCAGCGTCATGACGAACCCGTGCATGAAGCCCGTGGTATGCGAGATGGGCGAGGCCATGAAGGCGACATCACCCTCGCCCACGCCAAGGGCGCCGGCCAGCGCACGTTCGCCGAAAAGCACCGTATTATGGGTGTGAACGGCGCCTTTGGACCGGGACTCGGTGCCGGATGTGAAGAGGACAACGGATGGATCGTCGGCGGAAATCGCCGCATCGTCCACCGGCGGGCCGGAGACCGCCGTTTCCCAGCCGATGGTGCCGGGTGCCGGGTCATCGCCCAGCATGACGACCGCCCGTCCATCCAGCAGATCCGACGGCAATTCGCCCAGCAGGGCTTTGAAATCGGCGCTGCGGAAACGATCCGGCAAAATCAATACGCGACTGTCGCAAGTCTGCATCGCATGCATGAGATCGGAACGGCCGTAGGCCACCGGTACGGGGTTCACAACCGCGCCGAGGCGCATGACCGCCAGAAAAACCGTGATCGCGCTGCACCAGTTGGGCAGGCAGACTGTCACGATATCGCCGGGACCGACACCATTCGCGGCAAGCGTTCCCGCAAAGCGGGCGGACTGTCTGTCGAGGTCGCCATAGCTGAGCACGGCGCCCCGGTTGTCACGCACAGCGCATTTTTCGGGATGACGCGCGGCAGCGGCAAGGATCAGGGCGGGAATGGTGTCGTCGCCCCAGTCGCCGCGCGCGTGATACGCCGCCGCGCGCACCGGATCCGGTTTGGGAAATGCGATCATTTCACGTTTCCTGACTGGGGTCGACCGGCGATCCGGGCATGGATCGAGCCGATCAGCCCGCCGTCGGCCAGAATGTTCTGGCCGGTGATGTAGCCTGCATCCTGCGAGATCATGAACTCGACCAGCCCCGCGAAATCACGCGCCGGGTCGCCGATCCGGTGCATCGGGACCAAAGCCTCGCGCGCCGCCTTCCTGTCCGGATCGGCATAGATGGGCGCCGTCATGGCCGAAAGGAAAAGCCCGGGCGAAACACAGTTCGCACGCGCCCCCGACGCGGCCCATTCGAGGGCCAGGGTCCGCACCATCATGACAAGCGCAGCTTTCGACGCACTGTAAGCGCCGGTTCCGGGATAGGGCTCGATCCCCGACATCGAGGCAACGGCAAGAAAGCTGCCCTGCGAGGCAACAAGACCGGGATGCGCCGCGCGCGCAAGAAGCCATGCTCCGCGCACGTTCACGTTGAAAATCCGGTCCCAGTCGGCTTCGGAACTGTCGGTCAGGTCGCCCGCAATGGCGATGCCCGCGTTCGAAATCACCGCGTCCAACCCGCCAAGACGATCCGTCGCCTCGGAGACGAGACGCTCCGCCGTGCCCGGCAAGCCCAGATCGCCCGCCAGCCCTGTCGCCTCGGCGCCGGCGGAAGTCGCGGCGGAAACGACGTCATCCAGCTCGGCCGAGGGTTTCGAGGCGCACAGGGCCAGGGCATTGCCCGGACGGGCCAGCCTGTCGGCGATCGCACGGCCAATTCCGCGACTTGATCCGGTAAGAAGTATGCGCATGGGACCGGGTTCCTTTCAGGGATTGCAGGCCGGATTTGCGGGCAGGACCGCCATATCGGAATCATGGCGCCCCGTGGCTTCAACCATCCTCGCGATTTCGATCATCACGGGTTCATCCTTCCTGACCGCGAGGCCGAGGTGATCCGGCGGGAAAAGCCTGCCTTTCTCGATCTGTGCCGAGAAATCCCCGCCATCAGGACAATGCACCGCACAGACACTTCAAAACCTCGTCGATGATCAGCCATTCACGTTCCATGGGCCGGGCCCATGGTTCAGAGCTTGCGCGCGACAAGCTCTCGCATGATCTCATTGGAGCCTCCGTAGATCCGGTGCACGCGAGCGTCCGCCCATGCCCGTGCAATCGGATATTCCCAGATATAGCCGTAGCCGCCATGCAGCTGGAGACACTGGTCAAGGGACCGCCCCATCAGTTCGGTGCACCAGTACTTCGCCATGGCGGCAACCGTCAGGTCCAGCCGCTCTTCGTTCACTTCGGAAAGGCAGCGATCAATGAACACCTGGGCGATTTCGACTTCGGTCTTGATCTCGGCCAGCCGGAAGCGCGTATTCTGGAATTCGGATATCGGTGTCCCAAATGCCTTGCGCTCGCGCACATAGTCTCTGGTCCATTCCAGCGCCGCGGCAGAGGTCGCCACAGCCCCGATCGCGATCTGGAGCCGCTCCCAGGCAAGTTCCTTGGAGAGAAGGGGAAACCCCTTGCCCTCTTCGCCAAGGATATTCCCTGCCGGCAGCCGGACGTTATCGAAGTACAGTTCGCAGGTGTCCTGGGCCTTCATGCCGATCTTGTGGAAGTTCTGCCCACGGCTGACGCCGGGCAGGTCTGCCTCCACCACGACAAGGGTCAGATCCTTCGTGGCCGAAGCATCCCCCGATTTGGCTGCGACAACCAGCAGATCGGCGCATTGGCCATTGGTAATGAATGTTTTTTGCCCGTTCAGGACAATCTCATCCCCATCGGAATGGAAATTCGTACGGATCGACCGCAGGTCCGAACCCGCGCCGGGTTCGGTCAGAACGATGGCCCCGATCAGGTCGCCCGTGACCATGCCCGGCAGCCATCGGGCCTTCTGTTCTTCTGTTCCATAATTCAGGATGTAAGGCGCCACGATGTCCGAATGTGTCGAAAACCCCGGACCGGACAGGCCCAGCCGGGCCTGTTCCTCGATCAGGATCGCCGATGCCAGCCGGTCGGCACCCGCTGCCCCGTATTCTTCTGGCAGGGTCACACAGAGAAGGCCCATCTCTCCGGCCTTTTTCCAGACCGAACGGGGTGCGACCCCGGTCTTTTCCCAATCGGCGTGAAAGGGCGCGACCTCGGTCTCGAAGAACCGACGCGCGGTATCCCGAAACATCTCATGGTATTCGGAAAAGATCTCACGTTTCAGAATGGTCAACCTGCATTCTCCCTACCTGAGCACGATGCGCGATTCGGCGGTTTCGTTTAATGAATGACTATTCATTCGGCAATGGTCGGTCAACTCTTTTCCTCTGCGGGGCGGGCATCATGGCTTCCGGTTCCATCTGTCCAGGCCGCGTCTTTCGACATGATTCCAGCATGTTGCCGCGACTGCAAATCCGACCCGCCGGGCGGCGGGCAAGCGGCACCGTTTGAACGGCCGGGTTATCCACGCCGCTGCAACCAGGCCGAAAGCTCGCCCACGATGCCCCGGCGGAACAGCAGCACGCATGCCACGAAGATCGCGCCGATCACCACGGTCACCGGGAACATCGAACCGGCCAGATAGTTCTGAAGCGACAGGATGACCGCCGCGCCGACGATCGGGCCAAGTACCGTGCCCAACCCGCCCAGAAGGGTCATCAGGATGACCTCTCCCGACATGTGCCAGTTCACGTCCGTCAGGGTCGCAATCTGAAAGACAAGCGCCTTGGTGCCCCCTGCGAGGCCGGCGATGCCCGCGCTGATGGTAAAGGCAACAAGCTTGTAGCGGCGGGTTGAGTACCCCAGCGAGATCGCCCGGTCCTCGTTCTCGCGGATCGCGGTCAGGATCGCGCCGAAAGGCGAGTTGACCACGCGATAGAGCAGGAACAGCCCCGCCACGACCAGCGTCAGCACGAAATAATACATGTTCATCGTCGGATTCAGGTCAATCAGCCCGAAGAGGTGGCCGCGCGGAACCGACTGGATGCCATCTTCGCCACCTGTGAAGGCAGACTGTAGAAAGACGAAGAACACCAACTGCCCCAGCGACAGGGTGATCATCGCGAAATAGATCCCCTGACGCCGGATCGCCAGCCAGCCGATCATCACCCCCAGAACCAGCGCGAACCCTACCCCCAGCAGGATTGCCAGTTCCGGGGTGAAGCCCCAGACCTTGGCGCTATGCGCGGCGATATAGGCCGAACCGCCGAAAAACGCCGCATGTCCGAAGGACAGCAGGCCGACATAGCCGATCAGCAGGTTGAAGGCCGAGGCGAACAGCGCGAAGCACAGCACGTTCATCAGGAAAATCGGATAGACGGCGAGCGGTGCGAACAGCATCAGAACCACCGCCCCGACGGCGAGCGCCAGCGGAAGGCGGCTGGCCTTGGTGGAATCGGACGGGCGAGAAGTCATCGCAATCTCCTGGGGTTCGGGTCAGGCGCGGCCGAACAGGCCGGTGGGACGCAGCAGCAAGACGATGGCCATGACGACGAAGACCACCGTCGCCGAAGCCTCGGGATAGAAAACGCGGGTCAGCCCCTCTATCACGCCCAGCATGTAGCCGGTGATCACCGCCCCGATGATCGAGCCCATGCCGCCGATCACCACCACGGCGAAGACCACGATGATCAGGTTCTGCCCCATCAACGGGCTGACCTGGTACATCGGTGCCGCCAGCACGCCCGCCAGCCCCGCGAGCCCCGCCCCCAGCGCATAGGTAAGCGTCAGAAGCAGCGGCACATTGATGCCGAACACCTGCACGAGGCGCGGGTTCTCGGTCGCGGCGCGCAGGTAGGCGCCGAACTGGGTCCGCTCGACCAGAAACCAGACCGCCAGACAGACCGCCAGCGAGGCGATGATCACGAAGCCGCGGTACTTGGGCAGCATCATGAACCCCAGATCGATGACTCCGGCGAGGGCAGGGGGGGTCATGTAGGGATTGCCGCTGGAGCCATAGACATGGCGGAACGCCCCTTCGACGATCAAGGCGATGCCGAAGGTCAGCAGCAGGCCATAAAGATGATCCAGCTTGTAGGTCCGGCGGATCAGGAAGCGTTCCAGCAGCGCGCTGAAGGCAGCGACCATGATCGGCGAGATCACCAGCGCGGCCCAGAAACCGACCCCGGCATAGGTGAGCAGCATCCAGGCCCCGAAAGCGCCCAGCATGTACTGCGCGCCATGGGCGAAGTTGATCACCCGCAGCATCCCGAAGATCACGGCCAGCCCGAGGCTCAGCAGCGCATAGAAGGAGCCATTGATCAGACCGATCAGCAACTGGCCATAAAGCGCGGCTGCGGGCACACCAAAGATTGTAGTCATGTAAAAGCTCCTTAGTGCCGGGCGATCCCTCAGACCCCCAGGATTTCCCCGAGTGCCTGCTGCCGGGAGGCGAGTTCGTCGGTGCCGAAATGGTCACGCACCTTGCCGTTCTCGATGATGTAGTATCGGTCCGCCACCTTCTGCGCGAAACGGAAGTTCTGCTCGACCAGCACCACGGTCATTCCCCGTGCCTTCAGGGCGCGGATGGCCGCGCCGATCCGGTCGATGATCACCGGGGCCAGACCCTCGGTCGGCTCGTCCAGCAGCAGGATATCGGCGCCGGTGCGCAGGATCCGGGCCATGGCCAGCATCTGCTGTTCCCCGCCCGAAAGCTTGGTTCCCGGGCTGTTCAGCCGTTCCTTGAGATTGGGAAAGAGATCGAAGATCTCTTCCATCGACCAGCCGCCCGGCAGAACGACCGGCGGCAAGGCCAGGTTCTCCGCCACGCTGAGCTCCGAGAAGATTCCCCGTTCTTCAGGCACATAGCCAAGACCCGTGCGGGCGATGCCATGCAGCGGCAGGCGGGTGATATCGGTGCCGCGCACCTCGATGCGCCCCTCGCGCCGACTCATCAGCCCCAGGATCGCCTTCAGTGTCGTGGTCTTGCCGGCACCGTTGCGGCCGAGAAGTGCCACGGTCTCGCCGCGCCGGACTTCCAGGTCGATGCCGTGCAGAGCCTGACTTTCGCCATACCAGGCACGCAGGCCCTGCACCAGCAGGGCGGGCTTCGTGTCCTCAGGCATCGTCTTCGCTCCCCAGATAGGCCACCCGGACTTCGGGATTGGCGCTGATCCCGGCATATGTGCCCTCGGCCAGAACCTCGCCGCGTTGAAGGACGGTAACGTGGTCGCACAGGTCGGCGACCACGTTCAGATTGTGCTCCACCATCAGCACGGTGCGGCCTTCGGCCACGGTCCGGATCAGGTCCGAGATCAGTGCGATATCCTCGCTGGCCATGCCGGCCATCGGCTCATCGAGCAGCAGGACCTCGGGTTCCAGCGCAAGGGTCGTCGCGATTTCCAGCGCGCGTTTGCGCCCGTAGGACAGTTCGGCGGCGCTGGTGTTCTCGTACTCGTCCAGCCCGACCGCATGGATCAGTTCGCGCGCCCGGGCGTTCAGCACCCGCAGGCGGCTGGTCGGCAGCCAGAACTGTGTTGCAAGTCCCCGGGGGCGCTGCAACGCGATACGGACATTCTCCAGCACGCTGAGCTGGGAGAAGACCGATGAAATCTGGAACGAACGGACCAGACCCATCCGGGCAATCTGGGCCGGGGCGGTACGGGTGATATCCTGGCCGCGGAACAGGATCGTGCCGCGTGTCGGCGTCAGGAATTTGGTCAGCAGGTTGAAACATGTGGTCTTTCCGGCACCGTTCGGGCCGATAAGGGCGTGGATCGAGCCGCGCCGGACCTTCAGGCTGACATCCTTGACCGCGAAAAACCCCTTGAATTCCTTGGTCAGACCCTGGGCAACAAGGATCGAATCCTCCTCCGGGTCGAGGTCGTGTATCGGAAAGGCCATCTTACTCTCCCTGTGGCTGGCCGACATCGCCGGCGCCGCCGAAGGCGGTCCAGCCGCCATCGACGGTCAAAGCGGTTCCCGTGATCTGCCGCGCCGCCGGGGAGGCCAGAAACCAGATCGCCTCGGCGATATCGTCGGGCCGGATCAACCGGCCCAGCGGAATGCGGCGGCGGATGGCATCGAGATCGACCTTCCCCGCTTCGGCCAGTTCGGACAGCAGGTCGGTTTCGACATACCCGGGGACCACCGCGTTTACCCGCACCCCCGACGGGCCCCATTCGCAGGCCTGCGCGCGGGTCATGGCGATGATCCCGGCCTTGGCGGCGCCATAGGCGTTTCGCCGTGGCAGGCCGCCCACGCCCGCGATCGAGGAAATATTGACGATCACCCCGCCCCGGCCGCTGCCGGTCATCCACCGGGCCGCCGCGCGGCTGGTGATGAAGGTGCCTTCAAGATGAACCGCCAGCACCCTGCGGAACTGCTCAAGGGTCTGCTCCAGCGTCGGCACCAGCGTATCGGCGATACCGGCGTTGTTGACCACGCAGTCCAGACGGCCGGTCTGATCCAGCAGCCGGTCGATGGCGGCGGCGACCCCCGCCTCGTCCGTCACATCCCCCTCGATCGCCAGATGGTGCGACCCCAGCAGCGCCTGCCGGGCCGCCAGGCGTTCGGCATTGCGGTCCAGAAGCGCGACCGTATGGCCCCGTGAGGCGAAAAGCTTTGCCGTTGCCCAGCCGATACCATCGGCGGCGCCGGTTATCAGGGTGAGCGGCCGGGTCATGCGTCGCCCCTGTCGTGGGCAAGGCCCGGCAGGGACACGCGACCCATCAGCACCCGCGCACAGCCTTTCAGCCAAGCCATGATCTCAAGCCCCTGTTTCGGATTGAATGGATGCCGCCGGGAGACCTGCTCCCGGCGTGCAGAGATGTTCAGACCAGCCGGCAGCCGCCTTCTTCCAGCGGACGGAAGGCTTCCTCGGCCGGGGTCGTCGCCAGAACGTCGAACACATCGCCCGGGCCTGTACTTTCCGAGGGCGCCTTGACGCCAAGCAGATAGGCCGGATGGATCTTGCGCCCATCGACACGGATCATGCCCTCGCCGAAGCAATCGTCATCGGTCGGCATGGATTTCATCCGCTCGATGACCGCCCCGCCCGAAGCCTTGGCCTCGGCCACGCCCATATCTCGCACCGCCTTGAGGTAATGCAGGGTGCCGGCGTAATCGCCCGCCTGGCTCATGTTCGGGAAAACCCCGTCGCCCAGCCGCGGCCGGATACGCTCCATGAACGCACGGGTCCGGTCGTTGAGATCCCAATAGAAGGTCTCGGTCAGGGTCAGCCCCTGCGCCACCGGCAGCCCCATGCCCAGCACATCGGTGATATAGCCCACCAGTGCGGCCATGCGGATGCCGCTCTGGGTGATGCCGAACTCCTGCGCCTGCCGCAGGCTGTTGATGAATTCGTTGCCCGAATTCGCCAGCCCGATGACATTGGCCCCGCTGGCCTGCGCCTGCAAAAGGAACGAGGAGAAATCGTTCGTGTTGCCATAGGGATAGCGCACCCCCCCCACGACCTCTCCGCCAGCGGCCTCGATGAAGGTGCGGGCGTCGTTCTCGGCGGCGTGGCCAAAGGCATAGTCGGCGGTGATGAAGAACCACTTGTCACCGCCGGTACGCACGGAGGCGGTCGCGGTGGAGTGCGCCAGGCACCAGCTGTCCCAGCTCCAGTGAACCAGATGCTCGTTGCAGCGCGCGCCGGTGATCTCGGAACTGCCGGCCGTGGTGATCAGTGCCGCCTTGTCCGCGGCCAGCAGAAGATCGCCGGCCCCCAATGCAATCGCACTGTTGCCCACGTTGGAGATCAGATCCACACCCCGCTGGTCGAACCATTCGCGGATGATGGTCAGGCCCAGATCCGGCCGGTTCTGGTGGTCGGCGACCAGCACTTCCACTTCGAACCCGGGGTTTTCGGCGGTGAACTCGGCCACGGCCTGACGGGTGCATTCCACCGTAACCGGCCCCGAAACATCGCGGTAGATTCCCGACATGTCGGTGATCACGCCGATGCGGATCGTACGGTCGGAACTGGCCAGGGCCGGTGCGAAAAGCCCGGTTGCCGCCATCGCGGCGCCCGTGCCCAAAAGTCGTCTTCTGGTAAGTGTCATGCTTTCCTCCCTCGAAGTGGCATTGGTGAAACAGTGCTTGGCCGGTCTCGGCCGGGTCATGGTCCGCAACGATGGCAGCCGGTCCGAAAGACGGCCACCCCGACCGAAGCCCAAGGCATTTCCGGCAACCTGAACCCTGCGGCCGAAACCCGCGCGCAGCGATATGCAGCGGACAGCCCGCCGATATCCGGGCCGATCATCAGAGCATCACGGAAACATTCCTCGACCCGAGCCATCCGCGGTCCCTCCCCTGACACTCGGCAAGCGGCTTCAGCGGGGGATACTGATCGCAGAAGCGCCTCATTTGAATGGACGAATCTCGGAAAAAATTGCACAATCGTATGCGCGAGGCTCACCTGCCGGGGACTTGGCGGGCAGGGTTTCCCCCACGCAGAAAGCAGCCATGGCACTGATACCAAACTACTTTCTTTATGGCGATACCGCATCCGAGGCCGAGATGGACTTTCTCCATATCGAGCCGATTCATGAGCGTAGCGGGAAACATGGTTGGATGATTCATCCGCATTCTCACCCCGATCATGTGCAGATTCTTCTGGTGACGAAGGGGGGCGGCGAAACCTGGATCGAGCACCAGCCCTTCGCCATCGCCCCCCCGGCGCTGGTCGTTACACCCGGGGGGCTGGTCCATGAGATCGGCTTCCTGCCCGGCACCGATGGCTATGCGATCACCATCGCCTCAAGCTATGTGAATTTCGCGGCGCACGGCGATACCCGGCTGATCGAGGTAACTCGGGTGCCGGGGGTCTATCCGCTGGCCGGTTCGGGGTTCGACCCCGCGGAGATTGCGGGCCTGTGCAACATGATGCGAAACGAATTCGTCTATGAAGTGCCGGGGCGACGGCCGGCGATCATGGCGCATCTGATCACCTTGCTGGTCCATCTGATCCGGCTGAAAACGACCTCGCATGACGCTGCGCCCCCGGCAGGGGATCGCAACCACGAGATCCTGACGCGCTACCGCGACCTGCTGGAACGCCATTTCCGTGTCGAAAAGCGGCTCGACTTCTACGCGGACCGGCTCCATATAACCGTTGCGCGCCTCAATGAGGCCTGCAAGGCGCGTCGCGACAGCACCGCCTCGCAGTTGCTGCACGACCGGATCGTGACCGAGGCGAAACGCTATCTGATCTATTCGGGAATGACCGTGGCCGAGGTCGCCCATGCGCTGGGCTATGACGATCCGGCCTATTTCAACCGTTTCTTCACCAAACGGGTGGGACTGGCGCCGGGCGCATTCCGGCATGCTTCGGCCCACCCCACCCGCAGCGCGGGAGACTCGAGGCGGGAAAGCGCAAGCGGCCGCAGCAGATAAATTGATCCCAAGGCGCCGCTACAGCCGCTTGAAACGCCTTGGGCCATCGTTTTTCCGCAATTTCGAAGGCAGACATCGCCACTGCGAACCGGGAAAGTCCGTCAGTTTTTCTGAATTCGCTTTAACACATCGCGATCAGCCACGGCGCCCCGCCTGCCGGTCAGCCTCTTGGCGCGAGACGGTGCGGCGACAGGTTCAACCTGCGCGAACCGGCTGCGCGGCATAAATATCCCCGTCCTCATAACGCAGAACGACGATCTCCACCGGCTGGTCGAGTTCCGCCTCCCCGAGGATCCGGGTCGCGATCCGCAACCCTTCGTCCAGATCGACGATGCCGACCTGATAGGGCAGTTCGTGCTGGAACGCCGCCGGTCCGGCATGCACCGTCGTACGGGAATAGAGACGCCCCCGTCCGGTAAGCACGACCCATTCCGTTTCATCAGACCAGCAGTGCGGGCATATCGGCTTTGGTGGAAAGCTCGGTTTCGCGCATTTCGTGCAGCGCGTGGTCTGGAACCTGCCCTCGGCCAGGGCGCTCCAGAAGGTGGCGGTGAACGCGCTCCGGCGCGGCGGATAGGCGCGTTTGCCGACGGCCCCGACAACGGTCATGGTCATTGGACAGCCTCCAGAACGTGAACGAGCGCGGCGTTGTAGTTCCCCAGTTCGGCGGTGGTCGCTGCAAGCCTTGCATTCTCGACCTGCCGCCCGCCTGCGCGGCCCCGGAACTGGTCGAGCACTTCGGCATAGCTGTAGAACGGGGTGACATAGGCCGGATGGCCCCGGGACAGCAATCCGCCGGACGTGCAGATCGGAATGCGCCCGCCCACCGAGGTCTCTCCCTCGGCGGCGGCGCGGGCGCCCCGCCCCCGGGGGGCCAGGCCGAGCGCCTCGGAGACCAGCACTTCCACGATGGTGCAGGGGGCGTAAACTTCGGCGAAGTCGAGGTCGCCGGGGCCGACACCCGCATCGGCATAGGCTTTCGCGGCGGCGGCCCGTGCGGCCCCGAAGGCGATCATGTCGTTGGGCTTTTCGCTGATCTGGTGCGCGCCCTCGTGATAGAAGCCCGTTCCCCTGATCCGGGCATAGGGTCGTGCCGTTGTCCGTGCCACATCCTCGCTGGCAAGGACAAGGCAAACGGCGCCGTCGCCGCGCCCCGGCACCTCATAAAGTCCCAGCGGATCGACAATCGGTCGCTGTGCCAGAACATCGTCCAGCGTCATCGGCTTGCGGAACTGGGCGATGGGGTTGTGCATCGCATGGGCGCGGTTCTTGACCGCCACCGCGGCGAGTTCCTCACGCGAGGAGCCGAACTCATGGATATAGCGCACCGCATCCATGGCGTACCACGAGATCGGGGTGAAGCCGAACGGGGTGTGGAAATCCACATCCCCTGTCGCGCGCATCGAACTCATCATATGTTCGACGGAAGAGACGGCGGATTCGAAATTCACGCCCAGTGCCAGCGCCACCTTGGTACGGCCAAGCCTGATCTGGTCGGCCGCGGTCTGGAAGGCAAGCGCCGCGGTCATGCCGTTGCCCATGATCTCCATCACCAGCCCGTCGCAGGGCAGGCGAAGGTAGTTCGCCATGAAGGTCGCGAAATACTTCTGATCGGTGTAGGGGCGGGGCAGGGAAAAGACCATCGACGAGACATCGGACTTTTCCAGCCCGGCATCTTCCAGCGCCCCGACGACCAGACGGGCCAGGACCTCATGTTCCAGATGCCGTGTCGCGTCTTCCGCCCGCCCCTGCCACTTGCCGACCGGCAGTGCCGCCGCGCCCACGATCGCAACATCTCCTGTCATGTCCGTCCCCTTCTTGCGCGACTCCGTAACCGGCGCGTGGACCGGCAATATGCTATGCACCATAGCAGCTACAACCAGAGTATTGCAAATAGTCCCTTATATTGAGATAAATTTTGCATTGGCGTATCTTCCGGTGTCTGATCCGGCAGGAGTGCGCTCAGTCCGGAACGAATCGAAAGCTGTGATCGTGCAACGCCGCATCCGACCCGAGGACACCTCCACCGCTTCCGGGGGCGGCAAAGGTGCCGGAACTTCTGCGGCGATCCTCGGTGTCCTGGTTCTGACACTGATGGTGATGCAAGGCTTGATCGGCTGGTTCGGGCTGACGGTTCTCCAGGTCCCGAGCATCGCCGTGATGCTGGCGGTCCTGCCGTTGATGGTGCTTCTGGGCAGCCGCACCGCACGCAGTTTCATCGCGCTTTCGGCAGCCGTTTTCGCAGCGACGCTGCTGCTGGTTGAAGAACCCTGGCCGGTCGTTCACGAAGGAATCACACGGGCGCTGCACTTCCAGGCGTTTGTAACCGCGGTCTTCACCTTGCAGGAACCCGCGCTGCGGTCGGCCATGCTGCGCGACGTGGGCCTGTGGCTGCTCAGCCAACCGCTGCGGCGGCGCTATACCTCGATCATGCTCGGCACCCACCTGTTGGCGCTGATGATGAATCTCGGCTCGCTGGTGCTCATCGGTTCGATCGCGCAGACGCGCGAAGGGCAGGGGACGGGCGATTCGCAGGAGCATGCGCTGGACAGGAAACAGATCCCGCTGGCGGCGATCCGGGGGTTCTCGCCGTCGTCGATGTGGTCACCGCTTGCGCTGCCGCCGGCGTTTGTCGCGTCCTTCTACCCGGAAGTGCCGATCCTGACGGTCATGGTCTGGGGCTTCGGCCTCTCGATCCTGATGCTGGCGTTCAGCTACCTTGTCATGCTTGGCGAAACCCGCGCGACATTGCGCCGGACCGCCATGATTCCGGCTTCTGCCGCACCCCGGCCGCCGGTTCCGGTCGGCAGTCTGGTGATGCTGGCGCTGACTGTGACACTTATCTTCGGCACCATCGAAACTGCCGCCCGCTCCATCGGCATGACGGTTTCGACAGCGGTGATCTTCATCACGCCCGCCGCCGCCCTGATCTGGCTGGCCATCCAGTGTCGCGGCCGTCCTGGTGAAATCGTCACGGGGCCGGGTCGCAACATCGTCCGCATCCGCCTGCCGCAACAGACGTCGGAAACTGTGGTCATCGTCGCGGCGGCCTTCATGGGGCCGATGCTGTTGGCCCTGCTGCCGTTCGACAACGCCATCAGGCTTTTCGGGGACGCTCCGGTTGCCCCGGTCTTTGCTTGCCTTGTGTTTCTGGGAATGGTCGGGACCGGGCTGGCCGGGTTCAATCCGGTGCTGACGGCAACAGTCGCCGTCGCCGTCGCCGGAGACCCGCGCAGCTTCGGTCTGGATCCGCTGTACCTGATACTGATCATCCTGACCGGATGGGCGCTGACGGCGCAGTTTTCGCCCTTTACCACGACGTCCATCGTCGCCGCACGCATGTTCGATACAACCCCGCAGCGGCTCACGCTTGTCTGGAACGGGATGTTTTTCGTTCTCTCGACCTCTCTGGTTGCGCTGGTGATCCTCGGGGCGGGCTTTCTTGCCTGACGCGCATCCGGTCGGGGCCCGGGACGGACGAAGCGACAGCGCGAAGCTTTGGGGGTTTACACAAATCAAAAAAAATCCTAAAAGACGGGATATTCTTTCATGATCGCGACTCTGAGGGGCATCGCAGCAAGAAAGTTCATTCGACAAGCGCAGATCACACCAGGGGAGGGGGGAGTGAGGCCAAGTCTCGATACACCACGGCACCTTCGCGCTTTCGCCCCTTTCCCGGGGCATGTGCGCCGTGATCCCGGCCAATAGGAATGCACCAGCCCTGAAGGCGCCCTTCAGGGCGATCGTTCGGAGCGGCAATGGGGGGCGGCCATGCGAACCCCGGGCCGCACAGGAAGGCAACAGATATCCATTGATCAGAGGGAGGGAACCATGATCATCACGCGCAACCTGAGAAAAGTCACCGCGGGCATGGGTTGTATCGCCATCCTGTCCGCCACGGCGGCAGGCACGCCTGCGGCTGCCCAGTCGGCCGATGCGGCCATCGTCGAAGGGCCGGGGGTTACCTGGCTGGTGTCGCTCTGGGGCAACCGCCGGGGGTTCTCGGAAGGTGTCGAGGCGATGGCCGGCCACCTGTCCGAGCGCACGGGCGGAAACTTCCAGTTGTCCCTGCAATATGGCGAGGTTCTCTCGGCCCCCAGGGACAACCTTGACGGGCTTCAGTTCGGTGCCTTCGAGGTTGCGGCCTTTTGTCCCACCTACCATCCCGACAAGACGCCGGGCCTGACCGGCCTTGACCTGCCGTTCCTGCCGATCTCGGGCTATGACAACCTCGCGCATGTCGTCGAAAGCTACCTTGCGCATCCGGCAATCGTCGGGGAATTCGCAAGGTGGAATACGGTTTCGCTTCTTGGCATTCCCCTGTCCCCCTATGAGGCCATGGGGCGTGGCAAACCGCCGACCGAGCTTGCGGACTGGCAGGGCATGCGCGTATCGGCCCCGGCCGGTCTGTCGGGCATGCTGCGTCAGGTCGGCGCCGCACCGGCGATGATCGCCGCGACGGATATGTCCCAGTCGCTTGAACGCGGTGTTCTGGATGCCGTCTGGTTTCCCTACACCTATGCCCATGCCGCCTACGGTCTTCACGAGCTTTCGGACTGGGTGACGGACGACTGGGCGCTCAGCACCACGATCTGCCATCTTGCGGTGAACAAGGGTGCCTACGATGCGCTGCCGCAGCAGTATCGGGAGCTTCTGGACGAAGCGAAACCCCTCGCCTATGCGCATCAGTTCAGCGAGTATGACAAAGTCGATATTGTCAACGAAGAACGTTTCGCGGCAGAAAACCTGGTCCGCGTTCCGATGACCGACGAGATCCGCACGGCGCTTGAGGCCGCAGCCCAGCCCGCCTGGGAAGAATGGGTCGAAACGACCAGCGCAAGGGGCCTGCCGGGGCAGGAGCTGTTGGACTTCCTGCTGCAATCGGCCGCCGAAACCCACTGAATCATCCCGGTGGAATGCGCGGCATCTGCTGCGATCCGCAACACGATATCGCCGATGGTGCCCTGATCACCATCGGTGACACAACATGGAGGAATGCAGTTGGAAAGCATGGTTCTGCTACTGGATCGGCTGCTGAAACCCGTTGAGCGTCTCAGCGCGATCCTTGCCGGCGCCTTCGTGCTTGTTCTCATGGTGCTCGGCTGCGTTGAAGTGATCGCGCGAAGCGTGCTCAACACCCCTATTCGCGGCGGTTACGACCTTGTGGAACAGTTCATGGTCGCCGTCGCAACGCTGGGGATCGCCTATTGCCAAAGCCAGTTCGGCAATATCCGCATGACCCTTGTCGTCGGCCGGGCCTTCGGCCGCGCCCAATGGCTGCTTGAAGGTCTGGCCCTCGGGATCGCCGGTTTCGTTGTCGCCGTTTTCGTGAAGGGCAGCAACGCAAACCTGCAACGGGCGTGGCAACTGGGCGGAGACACCCCCGATATCGGCATCCCGCTATGGATCGGCATCGGCGTGGTGACCTTTGCGCTTTTCGTACTCTTGCTGCGCATCGCGATCCAGCTTCTTGAGGCCCTCCGTCTCGTCGCCCACCCGAAGGCACCGTCGCAGATATTCTCGTTGCGCTTGCACTGAGCCTTCGACCAGACTCACAAGGACTGAAGATGGACCCCATTACCATTGGCTATCTCGGGATCGCAGCGCTCGTCTTTCTTATCGTGGTCGGCGTCCCTGTGGCCTATGCTGCTGCCTTCACCGGCATATGCGGCCTTATCTCCATTCGCGGCTTCGAAGTCGCCGCGAATCTCGCGGGCATAATCCCCTATACGAAGTCCGCACACTATTCCCTCAGTGTGCTTCCCCTGTTCATCGCGATCGGTTTTCTGGCGATGTATGCGGGGATAACCAGCGCAACATTCAATGCCGCGCGAACCTGGGTCGGCCGGGCCCCGGGGGGGCTGGCCACCGCGACCATGCTTGCGTCTGCCGGTTTCGCGTCGGTTTCGGGGGCCAGCACCGCCAGTGCGGCGGTCTTCACCAAACTCGCCATGCCCGAGATGGAATCGCGCGGATACAGCAAGACGCTTGCCGCGGGGGTCGTCGCGGTCGGCGGGACACTGGCCGCCCTCATCCCGCCAAGCGCCCTTCTGGTGATCTATGGCATTCTTGTCGAAGCCTCGATCGCCAAACTGCTGATCGCGGGTCTCGTTCCCGGCCTGATCTCCCTCGCCGTCTATCTTGTCGTCATCACCGTCGTCGTGATGATCCGGCCTGATCTTGCGCCCCGGCTGGAGGCGACGACCTTTCGCGAAAAGCTCAGGACCCTGCCTTCGGTCTCGGGGATTTTCCTGGTCGTCGGGGTGATCCTTGGCGGTATCTACTTCGGCTGGATGACGCCTACGGAATCGGCCGCGGTCGCCACCGCGATCATCTTCGTGATGGCCCTGCAAAAAAACCTTACCATGTCCGGGCTGCGTGATGGCCTGTTGGAGACGATCAAGACCACCGCGATGATCTTCTTCGTCATCTGGGGCGTGATGGTGTTCGTCCGGTTCCTTGCCTTCACGGGCCTGCCGACCTCGCTCACCAATCTCGTGGTCGGGATGGACACGGAACCGTGGGTCATCATGCTGGGGATCGTCCTGCTGTATCTGGTCCTGGGCATGATCCTTGACGGAATGGGCATGATGATGCTCACCCTTCCCATCATCTTCCCGGTCATCCTCGGCCTCGGATACGATCCGGTCTGGTTCGGCGTCCTGCTGGTGAAGCTGATCGAGATCGGGATGCTCACGCCCCCCGTCGGTCTGAACTGCTATGTGGTGAACGGTGTCCGCCCGGACATTCCGCTTTCCAAGGTGTTCAAGGGGGTCACGCCCTTCCTGATCGGTGAGGTGGTCATCGTCGCCATCATCCTGATGTTCCCCGATCTCATCATGTATCTTCCCAACCTGATGACCGGGCGCTGAGGATTCCCGGGGGGGGGGCCGGGTTGACCGGCCCCTTTTCCCGTCGATGGCGGCCAGTACCGTCGGCGGCTGGATTGCCCCCGGAAGCGCCGAGGTGAAATTCCCCGGCCTCCCGCGCGCACCGCCACGCGGCATCGACCGCGCTGTGGGGCGTCAGGCGGCGGTGCCCGTGGTCATCCGGCAACGCGCGGGGTCGGGAAGGCGGTGCTCGGTTGCCCGTCCTCCGGTGTGAACTGCTGCAACTGCCCGGAGATCTGCCGGGCCGTCTGCGTGACGAGCCTGGTCAGTTCCAGGGTGTCCTCCGCGGTGCAGATCGCGCGCCGCCGGACATAGCAGAGACTTGCCGAGACGACCCCCGGCGCATGGAATATCGGTGCGGCAACGCCCATGGTGCTGTGATCGAGCATCCCGGTGCTGACATAGTAACCGGCATTGCGGATCTTCTTGATGGCCGCCCGGAACGCCTCCCAACTGTCGCCGAGTCCGATTCGCGCGATCTCGTCCCGATTCGAGGTGTAGACATTGCGCAACTGGTAGGATGGCAGATAGGCGAGGATGATCCGCGACGGCGCCCCGAACAGCAGGGGAAAGGTGCGGCCGCGCTCCATCAGCAGCGTGATCAGGTGGTCGGACTGCTCCACATGGATGGAGAGAACCTGGGTTCCGTAGAAGCTGCTGATGATCTTGGCGCCGATCACGGGCGCCTGTTCCTGCGCCAGGATCGGTGTGGCGACCCGCAACAGCGGATCGGTGCGCCGGATCTGCCGGTCGATCTGGATGAACCGGGAACCCAGAACGTAGCTGCCGCCCGCGGCGGGGGCAAGCAGGCCGGAATCGGCAAGAACCTTTACATACCGATAGGTTGTGGCCCGGGACTGGCCCAGTTCCAGCATCATCATGTCCACGGTCCAGGCAGGGCGCTCCTCGGTGAACAAATCAAGAATGCCCAGAACGCGTTCGATGCTGGTGCGCTTGCCGGTCCCCTGGTCTGTCTCATGGTCCTTTGTCATCTCGATCGTCTCTCCTCGCGGTATCACCCGCCAAATCTATCTTGATGAGACTATTTTCGCCACACAAGCAAGCCGCCCGTCCATGGTAACCGCCTGGATGTCGGCGATTGCATGAAAGGTCCGGCCCGGCAGCTCATGACGGCCGGGATTTCCGCTTGCAAACCAGAAAAAGTCCCGTATTTTGAGACAAAATATGATTGCGACAGTGACTCGCTATTGGTGAACCAAAGGAGGGATGCGCATCCGGGCATGTGGCTCCTGGAGGAAGGGGAAGCATGTCGGCAGTGCGCCACAGCAAGATATGGACATGATGACCGAACGGCCGATTGGCCGGTTTCCCACCCATCAATCCACCGGGTCGGCGGGACCGCTTCACGGGATCAGGGTACTCGATTTCACGCATTTCGTGGCCGGACCCTTCTGCACGATGATGCTCGGTGACCTCGGCGCCGAGGTCATAAAGGTCGAATCGGACAAGGGTGAGGACTTCCGCCAGTTCCCCCCGTCCGACCCGGCACTGAACGGCGAAGGCAGCCCGTTTCTCTGGACGAACCGCAACAAGAAGGGCATCGTTCTCAACCTCAAGTCCGAAAGCGGCATCGCCGTGGTCCGCGATCTGGTGAAAACCGCGGATGTCGTGGTCGAGAACTTCTCGACCGGCGTCATGGAGCGTCTCGGCATCGGCTATGAGGATCTGAAGCGGATCCGGCCCGACATCATCTATTGCGCCATCTCGGCCTATGGCCGCACCGGGGCCTTCGCCGATCGTCTGGGGTTCGATACGGTCGTGCAGGCCGAAAGCGGCTTCATGTCGCTGAACGGCTATCGCGACCGTGACGGAGTACGGGTGCAGCCGGTGGTCATGGACACCGCAACCGCGCTGATGGCCGCGAACGGTATCCTTGCGGCCCTGGTCACCCGCGAAAGGAATGGCGGTGGCCAGCGGGTCGATGTGTCGCTTTACGAGACCGCGCTGACAATGACGGGCTTCGGCTCGATGCAGTATCTGCATAACGGCATCGAACGAGAGCGGGTCGGCAATTCCAGCAACGACACCGCCCCGACCGGCGTGTACCACGCAAGCGACGCTTCGTTCTTCATCTCCTCGTCCAGCACGGCCGTGTTCCAGCGCCTGTTCCGCGCCGTCGGGCGTCCCGATGTCGCCGAAGACCCCGGCTTGCAGGACCGCATCGGGCGGCTGGAGCGAAAGGACGAGATGAACGCGATCCTCGACGAGGAATTCGGCAAGCATCCGTTCGCCTTCTGGGAGCCGAAACTGCGCGGTGCAGGCGTTCCCGCGGGCGAGGTCCGCACCCTGGCCGACGCGCTGAATTCCGAAGTCACCCGCGACAGCGGCATCGTGACGCGCATCCCGCATCCGACGGCGGGCGAAGTGCCGAACCTGGCACTCCCCATCCGGTTGTCGGAAACGCCCGTCGTCACCCCCGTCGCCGCGCCATTGATCGGGCAGCATACGCGCGATGTGCTGGAAAAGGTGCTGGGCTATGACGATGCGAGGATCGGCGAGATTGCGCAGGACGGCGGTTTCGGCCGGTTCGCGCTGCCGGAAAGCTGACTGACAACCGCAGGACAATGACCGGCAGGGCATCGCGCCCCGCCGGACCGCTACATCTGCCATCGGGAGGGGAAATGGGCACCTATATCGACGACTTCAAGGTTGGGCAGGTCGACACCAGTCCGGGAAGAACGATCACCGAAACGGATGTCGTCACCTACTCCTGGATTTCCGGTGACACCAATCCGATGCACACGGATGCCGAACACGCGCGCACGACGCCGATCGGCGAGCGCCTTGCACATGGAACGCTGTGCCTTTCGGTTGTCACCGGCCTCAGCGCCCGGATCGGCTATCTCGACGGCACCGCCATCGCCGCGCTTGGCATCGACGAATGGAAGTTCGTCAGGCCGGTGCTGATCGGCGACACCGTGACGCTGCGCAGCACCGTGGAGGTGGCCCGGATCAGCAACACCAAGCCCGACCGGGGCGTTCTGGTCCGCCGTATGGAGCTTTTCAACCAGAGGGGAGAACTTGTCCAGACGGGCCTGATGTCCACCCTCGTCAAGTCGCGCGCCGCCGACGCGCCCGTGACATAACACAGGAAACGTGCAATGGAACTCATCAACACCGCCGGGCTGACCGAAGATCAGGCCATGATCCGCGCGAGCACGCTTGAACTGCTTTCGCAACACCTGCCGTTCGATCGCATTCGGGAGATGGACGAGCGGCGGGAATTCCCGCACGCCGCCTATGACGCGCTGGCCGGGGCCGGTTTCATGGGCCTGTTCTACCCCGAGGAATACGGCGGCATGGGCAGCAGCCACGGGGATCTGGCCGCTTTCGTCGAAACCCTGGGTTACTACTACACCGGCGTTGCGCAGGCTTATATGACGACCGTGATCTACGCCGGGATGCATGTCCTCAAGAACGGCAGCCCCGAAGTGAAGAAGGAAATCGTGCCGAAGATCATCAGCGGTGAGGTCAAGCTCGCGCTTGCGATGTCGGAACCTGGCACCGGCTCGGACGTGGCGGGGATCAAGACGACGGCCCTGCGCGACGGCGATGACTATGTGCTCAACGGTCAGAAAATCTGGATCACCTGCGCCCATGTCGCCAACAAGCTGGTCGTGATCGCCAAGACCGATCCGAATGCCGCCCGCCACAAGGGGATGAGCGTTCTTCTGGTGGACGCCGACGCCCCCGGCGTCGAGATCCGCCCGCTCAAGATGCTGGGCCGGCGCACGACGCATGCCAACGAGGTATTCTTCGACAATGTGCGGGTTCCCGCGGGCAACCTGCTTGGCGAGGAAGGCAGCGCCTGGAAGAACCTGATGAGTTGCCTGAACGTCGAACGGCTCTGCCTCTCGGCGATCTCGGCCGGGCACTGCTTCCGCATCACCGATTACACGGCCGACTATGCCAGGGAGCGGATCCAGTTCGGCCAGCCGATCTCAAGCTTCCAGGTGATCCAGCACAAGCTGGCCGACATGCTGATCCTGTCGGAAACCGCGCGTCAGGCGACATGGCGGGTGGCCGACCTGCTGGACGCGGGCAAGGATGCAGTGCGGGAAACCTCGATCGCCAAGATCATCACTTCCGAGAACAACTTCAAATGCGCCGATATCGGGCTTCAGGTGATGGGCGGCGCCGGCTATTCGTCGGAATATCTCATGGAGATGTTCTTCCGCGACTCCCGCGTCGGCCCGATCGGCGGGGGCACCAACGAGATCCAGCGCAATATCATCGCCAAGCAGATGGGTCTCTGAGCGGCCTTCGCGGCAGGGGTCGAGGCCCTCCCGCCCCTGGGAACGGCCCCGGCCCGCAACCTCGCGCCCGAAGGGCGGGCCCGGCCCGGGCGTCTTGCCGCGCGCGAAAGCGCGCCGCAAAGGGGCGGGTGCTGCCCTTTTTCGCTAATGTGCCTCGGCCCAGTTTGCGCCCTGTCCGGCATCGACCACCAGCGGCACGGCAAGCTTCACCGCCGGGTCGGCCGCACCCTCCATCACCGCGCGGACGCGGGCGATGGTGTCCTCGACCGCATCCTCGGCCACCTCGAACACCAGTTCGTCATGCACCTGCAACAGCATCGTCGCGGGCAACCCCTCGATCGCCGCGGGCATCCGGATCATTGCCCGGCGGATCACGTCGGCGGCGCTGCCCTGAATGGGCGCGTTGATCGCCGCGCGGCGGGCGAAGCCCGCGGTCGGGCCTTTCGAGTTGATCTCGGGCGTGTGGATGCGGCGGCCGAACAGGGTCTGCACGTAGCCGTGCTTCTTCGCGAAGGCGATGGTCGCGTCCATGTATTCACGGATGCCGGGGAAACGCTCGAAATAGGTGTCGATGAACGCCTGCGCCTGCGCCCGGGGGATGCGCAGGTTGCGCGCCAGCCCGAAGCCGGAAATCCCGTAGATCACCCCGAAGTTGATCGCCTTGGCCTGACGGCGCACCATCGGGTCCATCCCTTCGATCGGCACCCCGAACATCTCGGATGCGGTCATCGCGTGGATGTCGAGCCCCTGCCGGAACGCCTCTTTCAGCGCCGGGATGCCCGCGACATGCGCCAGTATCCGCAGCTCGATCTGGCTGTAGTCGAGGCTGACCAGCACCTTGCCCGGAGGGGCGATGAACGCCTGCCGGATGCGGCGACCCTCTTCGGTCCTGACCGGGATGTTCTGGAGGTTGGGGTCGGTCGAGGCCAGCCGCCCGGTGTTCGCTCCGGCGATGGAATAGGAGGTATGCACCCGCCCGGTCTCGGGGTTGATATGGGTCTGGAGCGCGTCGGTGTAGGTCGATTTCAGCTTGGCCAACTGGCGCCAGTCGAGCACCCGCGCGGGCAGGTCGTGCCCCTCGGCGGCGAGGTCTTCCAGCACCTCGGCCCCGGTGGCATAGGCGCCGGTCTTGCCCTTGACGCCGCCCGGCAGGCTCATGCGGTCGAACAGGATCTCGCCAAGCTGCTTCGGTGAACCGACGTTGAACGCCCCCCCCGCCAGTTCGTGGATCTCGGCCTCGAACCCGGCCATCTTCTGGGCAAAGGCGTTCGACATGCGCGACAGCACGTCGCGGTCCACCAGCACGCCGGCCATCTCCATCCCGGCCAGCACCGGCACCAGCGGGCGTTCCAGCGTCTCGTAGACCGTGGTCACCTGCGCCCGGTGCAGTTCGGGCTTGAACGCACGCCAGAGCCGGAGCGTGATATCCGCATCCTCGGCGGCATATTTCACCGCCTCCTCGACCGGCACCCGGTCGAAGGTGATCGCGGCCTTGCCGCCGCCCAGCAGCGTCTTGATCGGCACCGGGTTGTGGCCGAGGTATTGCTCGGACAGCGTGTCCATGCCGTGGCCGTGCTTGCCCGCGTGCATGGCGTAGGACATCAGCATGGTGTCGTCGATCGGGGCGACCGCGATCCCCTGACGCGCGAATATCTTGGCGTCGTATTTCATGTTCTGGCCGATCTTGAGGATGGCGTCATCCTCAAGGACGGGTTTCAAGGCCGCCAGCGCCTCGGCCATCGGCATCTGGCCATCCACGAGTTTCGAGGCGCCGAACAGGTCGCCGCCGCCCTCGGTGTGGCCCAGCGGGAGATAGGCGGCCCGGCCCGGCTCGACGCAGAGCGAGATGCCGACCAGTTCGGCGCGCATCTCGTCAAGGCTGGTGGTCTCGGTATCCACCGCCACCCAGCCGCGTTCGCGGATCTCCGCGATCCAGCGGTTCAGCGCCTCGGCGTCGCGGATGCACTCATACCCGGCGTGGTCGAAGGGCAGCGCCTCGGGGGCGGGGGCCGCTGTGGCCTCGGGCGCCGCGACGGGGGTGTCGGGGATTGCCGGGGCCTCGCGGCCCAGCCGGTCCGCCACCCGCTTGCTGAGGGTGCGGAACTCCATCCGCGTGAGGAAGTCGAGCAGCGCGTCGGGGTCGGCGTCGCGCACCTCCAGATCGTCCAGCGTGAAATCAAGCGGCGTGTCGCGTTTCAGCTCGACCAGCCGCCGCGACAGGCGGATCTGTTCGGCGAAGCCGGTCAGGGTCTGGCGGCGCTTCGGCTGCTTGATCTCGTCCGCCCGCTCCAGCAGCGTTTCCAGATCGCCGTATTCGTTGATCAAGAGCGCCGCGGTCTTGACCCCGATCCCCGGCGCGCCGGGGATGTTGTCCACGCTGTCACCCGCCAGCGCCTGCACATCGACCACCCGGTCGGGGCCGACGCCGAACTTCTCCTCGACCTCCTCGGGGCCGATGTGGCGGTTCTTCATGGCGTCGAACATCTCGACCCCGCCGCCGACCAGCTGCATCAGATCCTTGTCGGAAGAGATGATCGTCACCCGCCCGCCCAGATCGCGCGCCTGGCAGGACAGGGTGGCGATGATGTCGTCGGCCTCGTAATCCTCGATCTCGATGCTGGCGACGTTGAAGGCCCGCGTCGCCTCGCGCGTCAGCGGGAACTGCGGCCGCAGGTCCTCGGGCAGTTCGGGGCGGTTGGCTTTGTATTCGGGGAAGATGTCGTTGCGGAAGGTCTTGGAGGAATAGTCGAACACCACCGCGACATGGGTCGGCGCGTCGGCGGCGGCGCCGTTGCCGTCGAGGTATTTCACCATCATGTTGCAGAACCCGGCCACCGCGCCGATGGGCAGCCCGTCGGATTTCCGCGTCAAGGGCGGCAGCGCGTGATAGGCCCGGAAGATGAAGGCCGAACCGTCGATCAGATGCAGATGGCAGCCCTTGCCGAAGGCCATGCGAGTCTCCGTTTCCGGCCGGGGCCGCGCTGTCCTGCCGGGTCTGTTACCCGTCCGCCGGGCGGTCGGCGAAGGATTCGTGGATGTAAAGCTTGTCGCAATAGCCGCATTCGACCCGGCCGGTATCGTGCGGGATCGACAGCCAGACCCGCGGATGGCCCAGCGCCCCTTCGCCGCCGTCGCAGGCGACCTTCCAGACGGTGACGATTTCGGTTTCGGGGGCGTCGATGGTCATGGCTCAGGCTCTCCTGCCCTCTCGGGCGCACTGGTTCGGCGGGCATGATAACGATCTGCCCGGCGCGGGCAAGAGAGGTGCTGCCTGTGCGTCTGGCGGGCCGGGCAAGGGGGCTGTCCGCCCCCTCTTGCGCGCCTTGCGCGCAATTCACCCCCGAGGATACTTTCATCACGGTGAAATAATATTGAGAACATCTCTTCATCGTCGCCTTGATGAAAATATCCCCGCCGGAGGCGGCGTCACGGAAACATGCCAGTGGCACGTTCCAGCCGTGAACGGGCGGCCGTGGCCGCCCCGGAGTACTCTGGAACCCGCGCGACGCCGGGCGGATGCCTGCCATCCCCGCGAAGGCCCGCCGCCGCCCTTGCCAGCGGCGCGATTCTGCCTTAGCCTGTGGCGCATGACCGTTGGGGTGCCCCGCAAGGGGCTGAGAGGCCGTGGCCAACCCATCGAACCTGATCCGGGTCATACCGGCGGAGGGAACGGTGATATCGGGGGCATGGTCCCCCCGCCCGTCTCCCAAGCCATGACCCGAACGGCAGAGGAGCAAGGGCCATGGCCCCCATAGCATTGACCATCGCCGGGTCCGACAGCGGCGGCGGCGCGGGCATTCAGGCCGATCTCAAGACCTTCTCGGCACTGGGCGCCTACGGGGCCAGCGTGATCACCGCGCTGACCGCCCAGAACACCCGCGTCGTGACCATGGTGGAACCGGCGAGCCCCGCGATGATCGCCGCCCAGATCGCGGCGGTGTTCGACGATCTAGACATTCGCGCGGTCAAGCTGGGGATGCTGGGGGGAAGCGAGGCGATCGGGGCGGTGGCGGCGGGGCTGAAGGGCCGCGCGGTGCCGGTGGTGCTCGACCCGGTGATGGTGGCGAAGTCGGGCGACGCGCTTTTGCCCGGTGACGCGGTGGCCGCCTTGCGCAAGGCGCTGCTGCCCATGGCCGCGCTGCTGACCCCGAACCTGCCCGAGGCGGCGCGGCTTCTTGACGCCGCCCCGGCCCGGGACGAGGCCGATATGCTGGCGCAGGGCGAGGCGTTGCGGGCGCTGGGCGCAGGGGCGGTGTTGATGAAGGGCGGCCACGGCGAAGGGCCGGAGTGTATCGACCTGCTGATAAGCGCCGAAGGCACCCTGCGCCTGACCGCGCCCCGCCATGCCACGCGCAACACCCATGGCACGGGCTGCACGCTTTCGGCCGCCATTGCCGCCGGGCTGGCGCAGGGGATGGACCTGACCGGCGCGGTCACAAGGGCGCATGGCTACCTGCAAGGGGCGATTGCCGCCGCCGACCGGCTGGGGGTCGGGCACGGGCGCGGGCCGGTGCATCATTTTCACGGGGTGTGGTCCGATGGCTGAGGTTACCGTCATCGGCGCCGGGGTCGCCGGTCTCTGGGCGGCGTGGGAACTGGTCCGGCGCGGGATCACGCCAAGGCTGATCGACCGTGCGGGCGGGCCGGGGCCGGAGGGCTGCTCGTGGTGGGCGGGCGGAATGCTCGCCCCCGATTGCGAGGGCGCGCTGGCGGAGCCGCCGGTGGTCGCGCATGGCGCGAAGGCCGCCGACCGCTGGGCCGAGGTCACCCCGGTCGCCCGCAAGGGCTCGCTGGTCACCACGCTTGAACGCGACCGCGGCGAGATCGCCCAGTTCGCCAGCCGCACCACCGGCCACAGCCCGGTAAACGCCCGCGATCTGGAGCCCGACCTGCCCGACGGCCCGGGGCTGTTCTTTGCTGCCGAGGCCCACCTCGACCCGCGCCGGGCACTGCTTGACCTCGCGGCGGCGCTGGCCGCCAGGGGGGTGCGGATCGAGACCGCCGAGGCCACGCCCGCCGATATCCCCGGCCCGGTGCTGGACTGCCGGGGCATGGCGGCAAGCGGGGACTTGCCGCATCTGCGTGGGGTGCGCGGCGAAATGGTGGTGCTGCGCACCTCCGATATCGCCCTGTCCCGCCCGATCCGGCTGCTGCACCCGCGCCACCCGCTTTACATCGTGCCGCGCGAAGACGGGGGATTCATGCTGGGCGCGCCCCAGATCGAATCGGAACGCCGCGGCCCGGTCACCGCCCGGTCGCTGCTGGAACTGCTGTCGGCGGCCTATGCGCTTTCCCCCGTCTTTGCCGAAGCCGAGGTGCTGGAGACCGGCGCCGACCTGCGCCCGGCCTTTCCCGACCACCTGCCGCGTGTGGTCCGGCGCGGGCGGGTGCTGCACCTGAACGGGCTTTTCCGCCACGGTTTTCTGATGGCCCCGGCGCTTGCCGCCACCGCGGCGGACTATCTGCACACCGGCCGGAAAGGAGGGCTGTTCCATGAGGATTGACGTCAACGGCACCACGCGCGAGGTCACGGCCGGAACCGTGGCCGATGCTCTGGACGAACTCGGCTGGGCCGGGGCGAAAGTCGCCACCGCGCTCAATGGCGATTTCCTGCCCGCAGCCGCCCGGGCCGGGCAAAGGCTTGCCCCCGGCGACCGGCTCGAAGTGCTGGCACCGATGCAGGGGGGCTAGGGATGCGCGATTTCTACGGCGTCACGCTCGACTGCCCCTTGATGCTGGGCACCGCGCGATATCCCTCGCCCGCGGTGATGGAGCGGGCCTTCCGCGCCTCGGGGGCAGAGATCGCCACCGTCTCGCTGCGCCGCGAGGCGGGCGGCGGGCAGGCATTCTGGCGGATCGTGCGCGACATGGGCGTGCGGGTGCTGCCCAACACCGCCGGATGCTACAGCGCGCGCGAGGCGGTGACCACGGCGCATATGGCGCGGGAGTTGTTCGAGACCAACTGGATCAAGCTTGAAGTCATTGGCCATGCCGACACGCTGCAACCCGACCCGTTCGGGCTTGTGGAGGCGGCCGAGATCCTCGCCGCCGAGGGGTTCGAGATCTTCCCCTACACGACCGAGGATCAGGTGGTGGCCCGGCGTCTGGTGGATGCGGGCTGCCGGGTGCTGATGCCCTGGGGGGCGCCGATCGGTTCGGGCCTCGGGCTGAACAACCGCTACGGGCTGCGCACCCTGCGTGCGGCCTTTCCCGACATTCCGCTGGTGGTGGATGCCGGGCTCGGCCTGCCCAGCCATGCCGCCGAGGCGATGGAGCTTGGTTGCGACGCGGTGCTGCTGAACACCGCCGTCGCGCAGGCCGGGGATCCGGTGGCGATGGCCGAAGCCTTCGCGCTCGCCGCCCGCGCAGGAAGGATCGCGGCCGGGGCAGGGCCGATGGTCCCGCGCGACATGGCGCAGCCCTCGACCCCGGTGATCGGAAAGGCATGGCTGTGACGCTGCCCCGCTTCTACCCGATCTTCGACAGCGCCGACTGGCTGGCGCGGGCGCTGCCGCTGGGCGTGCGCTTTGTCCAGTTGCGGATCAAGGACCGGCCCGAAGATGCGCTGCGCCGCGAGATCGGTGCCGGGGTCGCGCTGGCCCGCGCCCATGGGGCGGCGCTGGTGGTGAATGACCACTGGCGCATCGCCATCGACGCGGGCGCCGACTGGCTGCATCTGGGGCAGGAAGACCTGGATACCGCCGACCTGCCCGCGATCCGCCGGGCCGGGCTGAAGCTGGGGGTTTCCACCCATGACCATGCCGAACTGGACCGGGCACTGGCGCTGGCGCCCGATTACATCGCGCTGGGGCCGGTCTGGCCCACGATCCTGAAGGCGATGAAATGGGCGCCGCAGGGGCTTGAGCGGGTGGCGGAATGGAAGCGTCTGGTGGGCGACACCCCCCTTGTCGCCATCGGCGGGCTGAGCGTGGAACGCGCGCCCTCGGCCCTCGCCGCCGGGGCGGATGTGGTCTCGGCCGTGACCGACATCACCCTGAGCCCCGCCCCCGAAACCCGTATCCGCGACTGGCTGAGGGCCTGCGGGTGAACCGGCTGGCCGGGCCGCACCCTCCGGGTGGCATCTGACAATCGTCAGATACCGCGGGGTTGCGCGCCAGGCCCTTTTGAAACCGGCCTGTATCCACAGGCTGACCCGCTCGCCCCGCCACCGGCGCCGGGGGCGCTTTCCGGCTTTGATCCGGCCGGTTTCGCCTTCGCTCTGCGTCAAATCGCCCTTACCCGTGCGATGCTCCGGGCAACGCCCTTTTTCTCTTGCGGTATTTTCAGGGTGGGCGTATGTCCCGCCTCGGGACACCCTTCCCCAACGAAGGGCTTATTAGCTGGAAGGCTAGACATGACCAAGACCCCGACCCCGGCCGCGCGGCCGGACAATCCGCGTTTTTCCTCCGGCCCCTGCGCCAAGATCCCCGGATACTCGCTGGACCTGCTTGCCGACGCGCCCTTGGGCCGGTCGCACCGCGCTGCGCCGGGCAAGGCGAAACTCGCTGCCGCCATCGACGGCACGCGCGAGATCCTCGGCGTTCCCGCAGATTACCGCATCGGCATTGTGCCCGCCTCGGACACCGGCGCGGTGGAGATGGCGCTGTGGTCGCTGCTGGGTGCGCGGGGGGTGGAGATGCTCGCCTGGGAAAGCTTCGGCGAAGGCTGGGTGACCGATGTGGTCAAGCAGCTCAAGCTGGATGCCACGGTGCGCAAGGCGCCCTACGGGCAGATCGTGGACTTCGCGCAGGTCGATTTCGACAAGGATGTGGTGTTCACCTGGAACGGCACCACCTCGGGCGTGCGGCTGCCCGATGGCAACGCGATCCCCGCCGACCGCGAGGGGCTGACGATCTGCGACGCCACCAGCGCCGCCTTCGCCATGGACCTGCCCTGGGACAGGCTGGATGTGGTGACGTTCAGCTGGCAGAAGGTGCTGGGGGGCGAGGCCGCGCATGGCATGCTGATCCTGTCGCCCCGCGCGGTGGAGCGGCTGGAAAACCACACCCCCGCATGGCCGCTGCCCAAGATCTTCCGCCTGACCAAGGGCGGCAAGCTCAACGAAGGTATTTTCAGGGGCGAGACGATCAACACCCCGTCGATGCTCGCGGTCGAGGATTACCTTGTCGCGCTGGACTGGGCGCGGTCGATCGGCGGGCTTCCCGCGCTGATCGCAAGAGCCGGTGCCAATGCGAAAGCGGTGTGGGACTTTTGCGCCGCCCGCGACTGGATCGCCAACCTGGCCGAAGACCCGGCGACCGCCTCGACCACCTCGGTCTGCCTGAAGTTCACCGATCCGCGCATCGCGGACGGCGCGGCTTTTGCCAAGGCGGTGGCGAAACGGCTGGAAGTCGAGGGCGTGGCCTACGATATCGGCGCCTATCGCGACGCGCCGCCGGGGCTGCGGATCTGGTGCGGCTCGACGGTGGAAACCGCCGATGTCAAGGCGCTGCTGCCGTGGATCGAATGGGCCTACGGGGCCGAGATCGCCGCGGTGGCGGAAACGGTGGAAGCCGGGGTGCGCTGAAGCGCACCCTACGACCGCCCCCCCCCGCAAAACGCCCGCAGGGTGCGCTTCAGCGCACCTCCGCTCCCCCCCGAACACCAATGAAGGAGCCCCGACATGGCCCCCCGCGTTCTCGTATCCGACAAGCTTTCCGAAACCGCCGTGCAGATCTTCCGTGACCGGGGGGTGGAGGTCGATTACCTCCCCGACCTCGGCAAGGACAAGGAAAAGCTGCTTGAGGTCATCGGCAAGTATGACGGTCTCGCCATCCGTTCGGCCACCAAGGCCACGGAAAAGCTGCTGGCCGCCGCCACGAACCTGAAGGTGATCGGCCGCGCCGGGATCGGCGTCGATAACGTCGATATCCCCGCCGCCTCGAAACGGGGCGTGATCGTGATGAACACGCCCTTCGGCAATTCCGTTACCACCGCCGAACACGCCATCGCCATGATGTTCGCCGTGGCGCGGCAACTGCCCGATGCCAGCGCCTCGACCCATGCCGGCAAGTGGGAGAAGAACCGCTTCATGGGGGTCGAGCTGTTCAACAAGACCCTGGGCGTGATCGGCGCGGGCAATATCGGCGGTATCGTCTGCGACCGGGCGCTTGGCCTGAAGATGAAGGTGATCGCCTACGACCCCTTCCTGTCCGAGGAACGCGCCAGGACCATGGGCGTGACCAAGGTGGAACTGGACGAACTGCTGGCGCGGGCCGATTTCATCACGCTGCATGTGCCGCTGACCGACAAGACCCGCAATATCCTGTCGGCCGGAAATCTCGCGAAAACGAAAAAGGGCGTGCGGATCATCAACTGTGCCCGCGGCGGCCTGGTCGATGAGGCCGCGCTGGCCGAGGCGTTGAAATCGGGTCATGTCGCGGGTGCGGCCCTCGATGTCTTCGCGGTCGAACCCGCGACCGAAAGCCCGGTGTTCGGCCTGCCCAATGTCGTGGTTACCCCGCATCTGGGCGCCTCGACCACCGAGGCGCAGGAGAACGTGGCGCTTCAGGTTGCGGAACAGATGTCCGACTACCTGCTGACCGGCGCCGTGCAGAACGCGCTCAACATGCCGTCGGTCACCGCCGAGGAGGCCACGGTCATGGGCCCGTGGATCCAGCTTGCCGGGCATCTGGGCAGCTTTGTCGGCCAGATGACCGATGAGCCGATCAAGGCCATCAACGTGCTTTACGATGGCAGTGTGGCCGAAATGAACCTTGCCGCGCTCAACTGCTCGGTGATCGCCGGGGTGATGAAGGCCACGAACCCCGACGTGAACCTTGTGTCGGCCCCGGTGATCGCACGCGAACGCGGTGTCCAGATCGCCACCACGCGGCAGGAAAAATCCGGCACCTTCGACGCCTATATCAAGCTGACGGTGGTGACCGACACCCGCGAGCGCTCGATCGCCGGGACGGTGTTCTCGGACGGCAAGCCGCGTTTCATCCAGATCAAGGGGATCAATATCGACGCCGAGGTCGGACCCTTCATGCTCTATACCGCCAACCGGGACGAACCGGGGATCATCGGCACGCTGGGCACGACCATGGGCGCGAACGGGGTGAACATCGCCAACTTCACGCTGGGGCGTTCAAGCGTGGGCAAGGATGCGATCGCGATCCTCTACCTTGACCAGCCGATCCTGCCCGCCGCCATCGAGGCGCTGAAGGAAAGCGGGTTGTTCCAGCAGGTCCGCCCGCTTGAATTCAACGTGGCCTGATTGTCGCGCCCCGGTGCCCGTCGCGGGTGCCGGGGCCGTCCGGCTTGATTTACCGCCCCGCTTGCGTAACATCGGGCCATGAACATCGGGCTTATCCCCTTTCCCACGGCGGCACCGGAGCAGGTTAGTTTCGACCGGCGCGAACTCGGGGTGATCCTGTCGCTTTACGGCCGGATGGTCGCCGCGGGCGAATGGCGCGACTACGGCATTTCCTGCCTGCGCGAGGTCGCGGTGTTCTCGGTGTTCCGCCGCACGTCGGAAAATCCGCTCTACCGGATCGAAAAGCGTCCCAGGCTGCGCGGGCGGCAGGGGATCTATGCGGTAATCGGCCCCGAAGGGCAGGTGCTGCGGCGCGGCCACGACCTGCCCACCGTGCTGCGGGTGCTGGAGCGCAAGCTGATCCGGTCGGTGGACTGACCCCCTCAGCCGGTCGGGCGCAGCATCACCGTGGAGACGCGATAGCCATAAAGCGGCGCCAGCAGGCGCAGCCGGTCCTCGCGCCACGGGGCAAAGCCGTGGCGTTCGTAAAGCGCGCGGGCGCGGGGGTTGGTGTCGGCCACTTCCAGCCGGACCGCCGGATAGCCGCGTGCCCGCGCCTCGGCCGCCAGCGCCTCCAGAAGCGCGCTGCCGATGCCCCGGCCCCGCATGTCGGCGCGCACCGCGATCCCGTCCACGAGGAACCGGCCGTTGTCCACCTCGGGCCGGGGCCAGTGCAGCAGGGCCGCGCGCCATGGTCCGCCAAGCCGACCGTAGATCGCCACCAGATCGTGCCACCCGAAGCTGGCGAAACAACCAAGCGGGCTGCGGAACCCGGCTACGGCAAGCAGGCGGCCCTCCGCGTCCTCGACCCCCAGCGCGTGATCGCAGCGGATCACCCGGTCCAGCAGCGCCAGCGCCCGCGGATCAGGCCCCAGCAGCCTCCCGAGTTTCGCGCCGAAGGCAGCCCAGTAAAGCCGCGCCGCATCCGCCCGCTGCGCCGGGTCGAGCCCGCGCCGCAACGTCAGCCCCCGTTCCATGTCCCGCCTGCCTCTGCCGGTTCCGAATCCCCGCCCCCGGCCTTATCGCACAGGGCCGCGGGCTCCGCACCCTCTGGCCCTGCCACCACGGAGGCCACGGTCGGCCGCTGCCCGGCGGCGCGTGCCGTGCCTTGATATCGGGCGAAGGGGGAAGGGTGCCCGGCGTTCCATCCCCCGATTGCATCCCCCTTCGGAATTGCCTAAGCGGGAAGTTCAGGTTCAACCCGGAGTCGCAACCATGCCCGGCACCCGCTCAGCCTTCTGGCGCGGCATGCGCGAAGGCGCGCCGTTCATTCTGGTCGTCGCACCGTTCGGCCTGCTGTTCGGCGTGGTCGCGACCGAGGCCGGGTTCAACCTGACCGAGGTCATGGCCTTCTCGATCTTCGTCATCGCCGGGGCGTCGCAATTCGCGGCGATCCAGCTCATGGCCGAGAACACGCCGACCCTGATCGTCATCGCCACCGCGCTTGCGGTGAACCTGCGGATGGCGATGTATTCCGCGGCGCTTGCGCCCTCGCTCGGGGGGCTGCCGTTCTGGAAACGGGCGGTCATGGCCTATTTCCTTGTCGATCAGACCTATGCCCTGGCCGCCATCGAATACGAGAACCGCCCAAGGATGAGCCTTGCGGAAAAGACCGCCTTCTTCGTCGGGGTGACGGTGCCGGTCTGCCCGATCTGGTATGTCTCGACCTATGTCGGCGCCACGCTGGGCGAAGCGATCCCGCCGGAATATGCGCTGGATTTCGCCGTGCCGATCACCTTCATCGCGATCATCTCGCCGATGCTGCGCACGCCCGCGCATCTGGCGGCGGCGGCGGTCTCGGCGGTGGGGGCGGTGGTGCTGTCGTTCCTGCCCTACAACAGCGGCCTGCTGGTTGCCGCGGTGCTGGCGATGGCGACGGGGGCGACGGTGGAAACCCTGCTCGACCGCAAGCGGGGACGCACGGCATGACCCAGGATACGCTGACGATCTGGACCGTGATCATCGCCACCGGGGTCGGGACCTACCTGATCCGGCTGTCGTTCCTGGGGGTGGTCGGCGGTCGGCCGCTGCCGCCCGTTGTGCTGCGGCTGCTGCGCTACACTCCGGTCGCGGTGCTGCCGGGGATCGTGCTGCCGCTGGTGCTGTGGCCCGCCGCGACGGGGGGCGAGACCGACCTGCCGCGCCTGCTCGCGGCGCTGGCGACGCTGGCGATCGGGGTCGGGCTGCGCAACGTGCTCTTGTCGATCTTCGGCGGGGCCTTCGTGCTTTACGGTGCAGGCTGGCTTCTGGGCTGAGAGATCGTCCGTTCCTTCTACGTCCTTCGGGCATCTGACGCGGCTTTCTGCGCTTCCGGTGCTCATGTGCCTCAAGCACACTCCGCTCCGGTTCTCGAAAACCGCGCCACCTGCCGCGCCGGAGCGAAGGCTCGAACGATCTCTATACGCCCACCGGCCAGCCGAACCGTGCCAGCCGGGCCCGCACCTGGTCCTCGGCCCCGGGCGCGCCGCCGTTGACCGTGTGCAGCCGCAGGAACCACCACAGATAGCGCGCGGCCTCGGGCACCCCCTCGCGCGCCTGCGCGAAAGCCGCCTCCGGCCCGTCGCGCGGCACCGATCCGGCGATGTGGTGGCAGTCGGTCATGGCGAACAGCACCGCGGGCTTGTCCAGCAGATAGCCCGTAAAGGCCAGCGACGAGTTCTGCGTCACCACCATGTCGCAGCGCATCAGCAGCCGCTCGGACGCCGCGTCAACCAGCCGGAATCGCGGATGCCGCGCCGCCAGCCGTTCCAGCGCCGCGCGTTCCGAGCCGCTGTAGACCTCGCGCGGGTGCAGCGTGGCGCGGATCGGACGCGGGTCTTGCGCCAACGTGGCCTCGATCATCTCGACCGGGCTCATGGCCTGAAAGCCGCGCCGGTCGGTCAGCCGCCCCTGCAAGGGCATGAACAGGAAACCCTCGCTCGCGGACTGGTCCTTGGGCAGCAGCCGCTGCCGCCAGCGGCGCTGGAAACCGCGTGCCTCCTCGGGGTCGATCCCCCCGGGGTCGAAAGCCGCACGGGCGACGTCGAACATCCAGCGGTCGTTGGTGGCCTCCAGATGCCAGAACGGATACCACCCCGCCCGGCGCAGGCACAGCGCGCCCTCGGGCGGGGTCCGCATGTGCCAGATGCCGCGCCCCGGCCGCGGGCTGTCGTCGTCGCGGTGGAACTCGGCCCGCCAGCCGGGCAGCGCCGCCATGATCCGGTTGACGATATTGACCCGCCCCGCGGCGGCGTCGCGGCGCATCGGTCCGGGCAGGTGGAAATGCAGGGTCTCGGCCATCGCCCGCAGCCTAGCCGCCCCGGCCGCGCCGGGAAAGGTCTCTTGCCGCCCCCGCCCGCGCGGACCATATAGGGCGGACCACAGAGGCGGAGGCAGGAATGGCGGACAACAGGTTCCCCGGCTGGCACGGCACCACCATCCTCGCGGTGCGCCGCGCGGGCGAGGTGGTGGTGGCGGGCGACGGGCAGGTCAGCCTCGGCCAGACCGTCATCAAGGGCACGGCCCGCAAGGTGCGCCGCCTCTCGCCCGGCGGGCAGGAGGTGGTGGCGGGCTTCGCGGGCTCCACCGCCGACGCCTTCACGCTGCTCGACCGGCTGGAGAAGAAGCTGGAGGCGATGCCGGGGCAACTGGCGCGCGCCTCGGTCGAACTGGCCAAGGACTGGCGCATGGACAAATACCTGCGCAACCTCGAAGCCATGCTGATCGTCACCGACGGCCGTGATCTGTTCGTGATCACCGGCGCGGGCGACGTGCTGGAACCCGAGCACGACGTGGCCGCCATCGGCTCGGGCGGCAATTTCGCGCTGGCCGCGGCGCGGGGGCTGATGGAAGGCGACCTCGGGGCCGAGGAGGTGGCGCGCAAGGCCATGGCCATCGCCGCGGAGATCTGCGTCTACACCAACGGCAATCTGACGGTGGAGCGGATCGGGACGGGGTAGGGCGCGCGCTCGCGCCGCTCCTTTCACCACAGAGGGCATCGCTCGGGTGGTGCGAGGCTCGAACTGTCCTTGCAACCGGTTTGCGGGACGAAGCTGCCGCTCAGATTGCGCCTCAGCCACGCCGGCCCTGATTCATCACGCCCCATAGACCTGCCCCGCCGATCAAGAGGGTGCCGGTCAGGACCGGAAGACTTGGCATCGTTCCAAAGAATACAACCGCCCACGCGGCTGCAAACACCAGATAGGAAAAATCCAGTCCCGCTACGACGGCAGTTGGGCCGAGCTGATATGCGCGGGCCAGAAGCACATGGATTGCAATCGAAATGAGCGCCAGAAGCACCACGACCAGTGATGTCCCCGTGTCGAGCGGCGTCCAACTTGTCAGAAGGAAGGGGTAGACTTCCGGTCGTGCAACGAATGCCGTGACAATGATCCCGACAAGGCCAACTCCAGCAAAGACAAGATTGAGCGAAAATGTCAGCACCCAGGCATCCACGGTGCCCATCCGTCCGCGTGTCGTGATCATTGCCAGCGCATAGCAAAAGGCTGATACCAGCGGGATCAATGCCGCTATCGAGAACTGTTCCCCCGTGGGCCTCAGGACGACGAGGACACCGACGAATGCCACAAGCGCAGCGATCCACTGGGATATGTTGACGGACTCTCGCAGGAGAACGCCGGAAAACAGAACGATCAGCAGTGGCCCGGTGTAATAGACGGCGGACACCACCGGCAAATCCAGCACCGGCAGGGCTGCATAGAAGAACATATACATCGCCATGATCAGGAGGGATCGTATCAGCACCCATTTATTCAGGGCCTGGCGAATGCTACCGCGAGCAGTTCGATGGATCAGCACCACGAGGATCGGCAGAATGAAGGCCGAGCGCAGGAAGAAAAGCTGCCATAGTGGCAGCCCGGCGCTCAACAGCTTCACCAGTGCATCCTGAAACGCCATGAGAGCCGTCGCTCCCATGATCGCAGTTGGTCCACCCCATAGGGGAAAACGTCGACCAGTCTTTGTAACATTGCGGGCAGTGGCTAACATCATGACCAAAAATCAAGGGCTCTGTCGCTATTATGTCCCGTCAATAGTGGTCGAAGTCCATAAGTCGTCTGTCCGCCATGGACTCGAACCGGCCCTTCCCCGCCCCATGGCCGGGGCGCGCGCCGCGCGGGATTCGCCAGCGGAGTGGCGCCCCGCAATCCTTGAAAAATCGTTAATGCGCGCCGCCCAACCCGTTGATCTGCAACAAACTCCCTTCTGTCCCACGCATGGGGCGCCCCCGCCGCCCGCAGTTTCGGGTTGATTGCCTGCACACGCAATCCTGCGCGTCGAAGGCTGCAAGGGGCCGGGAGGCGGACAGAACTGCCGCTCAGCGGATGCTCTCCGGCCATGGCGTCGCCGAGGGCGTATGCGCATAACCGCCCACCTCGCTGCGGAAGGTGAAATGGCTGCGCAGCATATGGTCGATGGCATAGCTGCTGAAGGCGCGGGCCTCATCCTGGCCGATGGCGAAGCGGGCGGCAAGGAAACCTGCCAGCGCCTCCTCCGCCGGTTCCAGACTTGCGAGCAGGTTCCGGTGCAGCCGGACCCGCGCGGGCACGCCCGCGGCCCAGGCCGACAGCCCGGCCTCCACCTCCTCGCGGCTGTTGTAGGGCGTGTCGGTCAAGGCCCATGGCCGTTCGGCGAGCATGGTCCAGCGATGGGCCACCCGGTTGCGGATGCGTGCGGTTGGTTGAAGCGTTCCTTCCAAGGCCCCCTGTCCCGGCCCCAGAGCCTCGTCGGCGAAGCGCGCGAAACGCCGCATGGCGGGGGGCATCCTGTCCAGACCCGGACTGCCATCGGGGATGAACAGAACGCGGCAGAGCGGGGAAAACCCCTCCGTGCCGAGCACATGGACCTGCCATTCCGGTTGCCAGAGACGGAAATGCCCCTGTTCGAGCACCCACAGATCCCCTGACCCTTCGTCGCGCAGGATCGTGGGTGTTGCCCAACTGTCTTCATATAGAACCGGAAGCAGGATCGGCGGACCATCTTCCGGTTGCATGAAATTTGCCCGGCGGGCGTCGAGCCAGGCTTGCGGGAAGGAGTCCAGTGCAAAGGTCGCATCCACGAGGAACAGAGAATACCAACTGCCCCGCCAACTGTGAGGCGTCTCGACCACCACGATGCGGTGGCCGTCCGGTGCTTCGCGTTGCCAGTGAAGGATCGGTGCCCGAATTGGCGGCTCATCCCGCCGCATCCGCTCGGACACCGGGTCGATCTGCATCCGCTCGAACACGGCAGGATCGGCCAGCACCCCGTCGCCGCCGCTGATGTCGCGGTCCTTGCGGCTCAGAACCAGCCTGGCCAGATCGGCATCCGGCAGGGGAACAGGCCAGATCAGAAGGGGGCTGGTCGAACGGAACGCGGCGGTGGCCATGTCCAGCGCCACCCGGCATTCCGCACGGGTCTTGTCCCCGACAAGCACCGGCCCCGTCGTGACCGGGGGGCTTTCCGCCTGCGCAGCCGAGGCGAGCGCCATCATCCCGGCAACCAACAATCTTACCATCACCGTGACCTTCCGGATTTCGATCCGACCCTAGCCCGCAGAGCGCGCGGGTATCAACGCAACTTTTAAATCGGCCGAAAGGTGGCTCCGGGCACCCGCCCGCCCGCGCTTCCACCCCATCCCCGAACAGTTTCGGGTTGATTGCGCCCCGCCGCGCCCATACCTGTCGGCCCATGACCCGAGCGAGACCCGCCCCATGGACAGCCTGACCCGCGACGACCTGCGCGCCGCCGTCGCCGCCGGTGTGCTGACCGAGGCGCAGGCGGCGCAGCTCCTGATCGTCGGCGAGGCCCGGCAGGGCCGGCGCGCCGCCATGACCGGCGACGACGAGCCGTTCGAGCTGTTCCGCGGCTTTGCCGAGATCTTCGTCTCGATCGGCATCGTGCTGCTGATCTCCGGCATCATGATGTTCGGCGCGGTGATGGGCGGCATCGCCATGGCCCTGCTGGCGGCGGCGCTGTGCTGGGTCTTCGCGCTCTACTTCACCCGCAGGCGGCGGATGGTGCTGCCCTCGGTGGTGCTGACCACCGGCTTCGCCATCGGCTTTGCCGCGGTGCTGGGCGACGCGCTGGGGCTGTCCGCAGACACGGCGTTGCAACAGCGCGGGTCGCTCGCGCTGTTCTGCCTTGCGGGGATCGCGGGCATGGCGCTCTGGTATCGCGTCTTCCGGGTGCCCTTCGCCATGTTCCCGCTCGGGCTGCTGGCGGCGGTGCTGGTGTTTCTGCTGGTCGATATCGTCCGGCCCTTCAACGACCTGCGCGGGTGGGAGCACCTGTTCGACCTGCGCTCGGGCTCGGGCCTCGCCATCGCGACGCTGCTGTTCGGGCTCATCGCCCTTGCCGGGGGGCTCGCTTTCGACATGCGCGATCCGCACCGGCTGGGGCGGATGTCGGCCTCGGGTTTCTGGCTGCATATCCTTGCCGCCCCCGCGCTGGTCAACACCGTGGCGCTGAGCGCATACAACACCGGCGGCACGGCGGGCTATGTGCTGCTGGCCCTGGCGCTGGCGGCAGCCGCCGGTTTCGCGCTGGTGATCGACCGGCGCAGTTTCCTCACCGCCGGGATCGCCTGGCTGGGCGTGCTGATCGGCTGGGCGATCCGCGCCGATGAAAGCCCCGGCAACTTCGCCGCACTCCTGGTGATCCTCGGCGGCTTCCTCACCTTCATGGGCAGCTTCTGGGCCGCGATGCGCGCCCGGATCATGCGCGCGCTGCCCGACTTCCCCGGCAAGCGCCGCCTGCCCCCCTATGCCCCCGCTGCGGAGTGACCATGACCGACCTGACCCCCCGCGAGATCGTCTCGGAACTCGACCGTTTCATCATCGGCCAGAAAGACGCGAAACGCGCCGTCGCGGTGGCGCTGCGCAACCGCTGGCGGCGGCGGCAACTGCCCGAGGACATCCGCGACGAGGTGTATCCCAAGAACATCCTGATGATCGGCCCGACCGGCGTCGGCAAGACCGAGATCAGCCGCAGGCTGGCCCGGCTGGCGCAGGCGCCGTTCCTCAAGGTCGAGGCCACCAAGTTCACCGAAGTGGGTTATGTCGGCCGCGACGTGGACAGCATCATCCGCGATCTGACCGACGCCGCCATGATCGACACCCGTGAACGGATGCGCGAGGCGGTGAAGGCCCGCGCCCACAAGGCCGCCGAGGACCGGGTGGTCGAGGCCATCGCCGGAACCGACGCCCGCGAACAGACGCGCGAGATGTTCCGCGCCAAGCTCAAGCGCGGCGAGCTGGACGATACCGTGATCGAGCTGGAAGTCACCGATACCGCCTCGCCCTTTCCGATGATGGACATCCCCGGAATGCCCGGCGGCGGCGGCGCGGGGGTGATGAACCTTGGCGACCTGTTCGGCAAGGCGTTCGGCGGGCGGCGGGTTCGCAAACGCATGACCGTGGCCGAAAGCTATGACCACCTGATCGGCGAAGAGGCCGACAAGCTTCTGGACGACGAGGCGGTGAAGGCGGCGGCGCTGGAGGCGGTGCAGGAAAGCGGCATCGTTTTCATCGACGAGATCGACAAGGTGGCCGCCCGTTCCGACGCGCGCGGCGCCGACGTCAGCCGCGAGGGGGTGCAGCGCGACCTGCTGCCCCTGATCGAGGGCACGACCGTCTCCACCAAGCACGGCGCGGTCAAGACCGACCACATCCTGTTCATCGCGAGCGGAGCCTTCCACATCGCCAAACCCTCGGACCTGCTGCCGGAATTGCAGGGCCGCCTGCCGATCCGGGTGGAGTTGCGGGCACTGACCGAGGAGGATTTCGTCCGCATCCTGACCGAGACCGACAACGCCCTGACCCGGCAATACACCGCGCTGATGGCGACCGAGGGGGTGACGGTCGGCTTCACCGAAGACGGCATCGCCGCGCTCGCGCGCATCGCCGCCGAGGTCAACCGCAGCGTCGAGAACATCGGCGCGCGGCGGCTTTATACGGTGATGGAGCGGGTGTTCGAGGAACTGTCCTTCTCGGCCCCCGACCGTGGCGGCGAGGCGGTCGAGGTGGATGCCGGTTTTGTCGAGAAACACCTGGGGGATCTGAGCCGCTCGGCCGACCTGAGCCGCTACGTGCTGTAGCCGGGGGCACAGAACCGCACGCCCTTCGCCCGGAATCAAGGCGCTTCAGCGCCGCCGGGCAAGCGGCCGACCGCCCCTGTCTGGATGAATTCTGTTATTGTGGTTACCGGCGGCGATCCCGTGACCGCCCCGGGGTCTGCTTGAACCCGTCCCGTGGAGAGGGACGCCGCCGGTTGGTCTGACC
>Ga0172382_10000061_pt1 | contig 167647 bp, 159 predicted proteins | sample Leawel138RmetaG_FD_122245 | JGI IMG/M metagenome (GOLD analysis project Ga0172382, IMG submission 122245) | Leachate microbial communities from a municipal landfill in Southern Ontario, Canada - Leachate well 138R metaG | ecosystem: Engineered > Solid waste > Landfill > Unclassified | place... | reverse complement strand
GATAATGGAAAGACGCTATTTCGAGCAGAAAAAGGGTCGGGTCGAAATCATTCCGATGATTGACATCATGCTCTTCCTGCTGGTGTTTTTCATCATGATCACCCTGCAGATGATTCCCGACAAGGGGCTCAATCTGCAGTTGCCCACTTCCAGTGAAGCCCAGAGCCTGCCGCGTCCGCATTTCACCATCAATATTCAGAAAGATGGCTCGGTGAACGTCAAGGGTCATCATTATGACCTGGATGGTCTGGAGAAAATGCTCGCCAGCGACGGCGACCCCGGCAAGACCCAGATCACCATCGCCGCTGACAAGGGCGTGCCCTTTCAGGATTTCATCCATGTCATGGACCGCTGCCAGAAGGCGGGGGTGAGTGATATCGGGATTGCGGCGAAGAGTAAATAAAGTGCGGAAACATTACATCTCATCCATCCTATCAAGGAAAAATCAAAATGTTCAACAAATCAATTAAACCATTATATTTCGCCATGGTAATAGCTGGGTTTATTATTAGCACACCCTTGCAGGCAATAGCAGATTCAAATACACCGATAAATGTAGGCGAAGTAAGTGGGACAGCAAACGTAAAACAAACACCTACTCAAAAAAATCTTAAAAAATTGGACACTAAATATACCAACAAACATATTTTCAAAGAAACTCAATCAGCCATTGTTCTTGGCACAGAAAATAAAAAAATGATAAGCCCAAATGCAGGCGCAGCAGAACTTTTAGCAACTGCACCAGGCGTTCATATTATGAGTGAAAATCCACAAAATGGCTCGGGCCGATATAACATCACTATAAATGGAATGGGTATTGGATGGTGGAGCGGGAATACCTATAGAAATCAGATAAGCATTTTATTTGATGGAATTCCAATGAATAATCAAATTACTAATGATGGTCAATGGAATTCAAGTCAAATTCCAATTTTATCAATGATTCATGGAGTCAATGTAATTTACGGACCTGGAAATCCGAAGGATCGATGGTACGATAGCCTGGGCGGAACAATTAACTTTGTTCCATTACAACCAACCGCAAAGGCAAATGCCAAAGCAAATTTATCATTTGGCAGCTATGGTAGCAAAACTGCCAGCTTTTCATTGAATACTGGTGATTTTTATGGATGGTCAACAGTATTGGCTGGTGGCTATACAAGTGCAGATTCTTTTTATCAAGGTCCAAGCAATTGGCCACAGCACTCTTGGTCAGTTTATATGAAAACAGCACATCCATTTTCAAATGGCATGCTAACATTTGGCTTTTATTACGAAAAATCGGATGCAACACATAGTCTCACTGTACCAGTAACACCGATAGCTGGATATACTGTTAATGGATACGGAAAACCTGGTCAATTATTAAGCCAGCAAACAAGTGGTTACTATTACGTACCATCATCAGATTTATGGTACAAAGATGACATAGTTGATTCTTACATATTGTATTCACAGCAGATATTTAATTTGGGTGAGGGATGGACTCTCAAAAATACACCTTGGTATCGTCATGCATATCGACTGCATCAGGCTTACTTTAATTACGGAGCAACTACCTTTAATCCAGAAGCAGCAGAACACTATGCTCCGACTAGTAACTCTTTCGGCGATCGATTAGGTGTTAACCTTCATTCTCATTACAATGATATCAACCTCGGTGGTTGGTTATCATATCAACAATATAATACGAATGAAGATCTCTGGAATCCATTACTGGGCACATCACAAGATAACCCTTATGTATACAATAACGTAGAATTTAATACATTATTCAGCAATCTTTATGCGCAGGATACCATCAAGTTATTAGATGATCATTTGCGTATAACACCAGGACTTGCTCTAGCAGGTTTCTATACATCCATGAGTAATTTAATTAACCCTGAAAGCAAATCACTATACCTAACTGAAACACCGGGTGCGAAAACAAACTTCACACGATTAGAACCATCATTAGGAATTAATTACAAATTCCTGAAGAACTTTTCTGTATATGCAAATTACAGCGAAACTTATCAGAATGAAACAGACTTGGCATATGGAGCTTACTTACAAAAGATTGAAATTAATCCCGCCGATATACCTGTAACAAAAGCTGTAGATTACGAAGCTGGTATAAGATTTCATGATAAAAGCACAAACATAGGAATCAATTATTATCATGATTATTTGACCAACCTTTTGAATGGTGTTTCTGGGTCTATAACACAATTCAATGCATCAGGTTACAATTTGGGTAATGCCATATACCAAGGTGTCAATATTTATGCAAAATGGCGTCCAATCTGGCAACTATATGTGTATGGGTCTGCAAATGTTCAACATTCTTATTATACTCAAGATTACAATAACTCCGGAACATCATTTAACGGAATGAGATTAGCAGGGATACCTCACTATTCTTTTAATGTCTCAGTTTCCTATAAATTCAGGATGCCATACGGAGTTCTAGAACCTGTTCTGACGGATCAGTATTCAGGAGGGCAAACACTATATAACAATGTCGCTGGTGGACCAACAAACCAAACTATAAATGCATATAACATAGTGAACCTTTCTGCCAGCTACAAAACATTTGCATTGAATCATATTATACCCGGTGTTAAAGAAACAGATTTCAATTTCGGAGTATATAATTTACTAAATAGAAAATATGAATCAGATATCTATCTTGCAACTGGCGGATACAATCCACAGGAAGAGCCCTCGTTATTTGCTTATGCGGGAGCACCTCTACAGGTCTTTGGAGGATTGACAGTTAAATTCTAATTCTTAGTCATTTGGGAATTAACGAAATGAAAAAAAGATTTCTTATTGAGAGTTCAGTCTCTCAATCAATAATTGCTTTGATAGCATTTTTCAGTCTGACAGCATCTAGCCAGGCAACCCAATACTATCATGGCCCACTCGTCCAAGCATCCAGGGGATGTTTTGATAAGGACTCTCACGCAATCCAGGTGTTGTCCCAAGGCGCAGCCAAAGGGAATTACGAAGATATCCAAGCTTATGCAGCATATTGGGTCTGCAAAACGCAACCTGAAAAGGCCATCCCATGGTTAAAAAAATCTAGCAACATGGGAAACGGATGGTCAAGTCAGATGCTTGCTCATTATGCATTAAAAAAAATGCACATTGATGGTACAGAAGCGCTCAAATATCTGAATCGTTCTGCTTTGCAGGGAAACGCTTGGGCTGCAAGAGAATTGGCTAATATTTACCTCAACGGTTTATATGGTATAGGTGTAGATCTCCACAAGGCGTCCTACTGGGCGCTTTATGCTGAAAATGTTAAAGAGATTGTTCCCAATACATTTTATTTAGCAGCAAGTTATCGAAATGGCTGGGGCGTACCCAAAAACTTTAAAAAAGCAAAACAACTCTATGCTGAAACTATGCATGTTCTCAAGGAAGCAGCAGATGGTGGTGATCCTTATGCCGACATGCTTTTCTTTGAGTTTTACACAAAATATAGTCAGGATGTGGGTATGAAAAAAAATATGCATCAAGCTAGCTATTGGTTGAATCAAGCTGCAGCAAAAGGCTATCCACCTGCAATAGCCATTTTAAGTGCCAAAAAGGAGCATATTACTCATGAATAATTATAGTCGCAGAGAATTTATGAAAACAATGCTTGCCGCCAGTGCAGCAACCGCAACTTTACCGTGGTCTATTCAGCGTGCTCTGGCTACACCGGCAAACTCGATCAGTGGCAGCATCGAAGATGTTGAACACATTGTGATCTTCATGCAGGAAAATCGCTCATTTGATCATTACTTTGGTCATATATCAGGTGTGAGAGGCTATAATGATCGCTTTCCTCTGCCTTTACCTGGTAGTAAATCAGTATGGGAACAACCACGTCTTGCTGATGCCAATGAAACGATCCTACCTTATCATTTAAATACCCTTACCACTTCAGCCCAGGTTATTGGCGATTTGGACCATAGTTGGTACAGCACCCATGCTGCTATTTCCGGCGGACTATATAATGCCTGGCCGCTATCAAAAACAGATAGAACTATGGGCTATTACCTCCGGCAAGACATACCCTATCACTACGCACTTGCTGATTCTTTTACGGTATGTGATCACTATTTCTCATCAGTGGCTGGTCCGACGCACCCAAACCGATGTTATTTGTGGACTGGAATGGTTGATCCCACAGGCGAAGGTGGTGGCCCCTTAATCAATAACAACGATTATGTTACTGAGCCTAAAGCTTACCCCCCAGTATTCTGGACCACTTACCCAGAAAGACTACAAAAGGCCGGTATCAGCTGGCAAGTTTATCAGGAAGGCACCAAAATAAGTTTGGAAAAGCCTTTCGAAGGCAACTATGGGGATAATCCCTTGGCCATGTTCCGCCAATATGTAGATGCTCCAAACGATTCTCCTTTACGGAAACGCGGTATTTCAGTACGGACTCTGAAACAGTTTCATGAAGATGTTGTACGTGATCGTCTTCCTCAAGTTACCTGGATTGTCGCTCCAGCAGGTTATACTGAACATCCCTCTTACGCACCAGCTTATGGAGCTGTATATATTGCACGCGTGTTGGCAGCATTGACGTCAAATCCCAAAGTTTGGTCTAAAACCGCACTGTTTTTGAATTACGATGAAAATGATGGACTTTTTGATCATGTTATGCCCCCACAACCCCCCACCCCAGTCCGTCCAGGTAAAAGTACGGTGAGTACTGAAGGCGAGATTCATAACGTAATTAATCCACAACAAGCCCCGCTTTATGTTCCTGATGATCTTCCCTATGGTCTAGGCGCAAGAACGCCGATGATTGTGATTTCTCCATGGTCTCAGGGTGGTGCTGTCTGTTCCCAGGTATTCGATCACACGTCTGTTATTCGTTTTGTGAAAAAAAGATTCGGTGTTAGTGAACCCAACATCACTCCATGGCGGCGCTCCATCTGTGGTGATCTTACTTCGGCTTTTGATTTTAGCCGACAGGATTTGCGCAAATATTTATTACCCAGTACAGCCAATAATTTCTCTCTAGTTAAACAAGCAGTAGAACGGCTACCCATGCCTAAAGTTCCAGAACCAGGCTCACAGCAAACTATTATTCCGCAAGAATCCGGTCAGCGAACGAGCCTCCCGATTCCTTACCAGCAAACGTTAAACCTGACTGCAGATGACAGTGGATATCATATACACTGCAAAAATCCCTCAACTGTTGGGGTTTGTTGCTATGCCTATTGGGATAGCAGCACGAAGTTGCCACAACGTTATACAATTGGCGCAGGTCACCATCTAGACGATCATATTCCTTATCCAGAGGGTGAAGCAATAATGACCGTATATGGTCCAAACGGGTTTATTCGTAAATTGCATGGGAAGGGTAAATCTTTATTAGAAGTCTTTGAAATATATTTGCCCTCTGGGGATCTGAGGTTGAGAATCAGAAATCTAGCTACAGAATCACGATCATTGTCAATTAAGGATATTTCCTATGGAAGCCATGACAAACAATTACGCCTTGATGCAAATGAAACAAAAGAAATTGATTTTGCTCTACAATCTAGTCATCACTGGTATGACCTCGCGATCAGCGATGACACCCACCAATGGCGAATAGCTGGTCATGTCGAAAATGGGCGTCCATCTTTAACCGATCCGGCTAATACCAAGCCTGTCTTATCTGTGTAGATCGATTATCAGCTACAAAGGCCATATCCTAGATTAGGCATTAAACAGATAAAACTTTTTTTGCAATCCAACCAACACCTAACGAGGAATTTATGAGTCATTTGCTTTTATCAAAGAAATCTTTATATATAGCCATAATGGCCACCGGTATGATCTGTACTTACAACATATCAATAGCGTATGCAGATCAATCGGAGAATAAACCAGCGATAAACATTGGTGAAGTTAATGGCCAATCAAGTACCGCAGAAAAAAATAAAAAAAACAATAAAAAAGTAGACTTAAAATCCCCTGTACAGACAGTGCATATTACCCAAAGAGATATTGAAGACAATACGCCTTCTGGTGGTAGCATGGTAGAGGCAATTGCGGCGACTACCCCTGGATTCCAGGCACGTCGTACAGGTACTGCAAGTGGTGCGAACCGCTACCAAATCCGTCTGAATGGCATTCAGATAGGCTTCGACGAAACCGGGCAGGCCGAGATCAATGGCAACCAGATTTTGATGGATGGTATACCATTAAATAACCCTTTGGCATCCTACCACGGATTCTCGACTGCAGAGCTTCCCATTTCTTCTATGTTTTCTGGTATTAATGTAGTTTACGGTCCAGGTACAGCCAAGCAACACTGGTTTGACTCCATGGGTGGCACCATTGACTTTCGCACCAAATCTTCCGGCGAAAATCCTTCTGCCTTTGTTGATATAGGTGCTGGAAGTTTCAATGCCTATAATGCTAGTACAGGCATTTCTACTGGTTCGATAGATGGCTGGAAAACTTATATAGCTGGGGGCTACACCAGAACCGGACAGGCACGGATCAGTCCTTCACTTACAGGGCCATCCGAAAGCTCCGCCATCTTTGTCAAGACGCAAAAGAAATACCAGAGCGGGAAGTTTTCAGCGGGTTTTTATTTTAATCATACAGAAGAAAATCGCCCTCATTTGATTCCAGTTTATCCATTTGCAGGCGGATCAGTGAATGGTAATGGTGTGGAAGGTCCGGCCTTAAGTCAGGTTACTTCGGGTTTTTACTATACACCATCGAGCAATCTCTGGCGTAAACATGAGAAATATCTCACCTATCTCGGCTATCTGAAACTGACTACCGATCTGTCCAGTAATGTCAAATTTCATAACGCAGTATGGTATCGCGCCGGAAACAGACTTAAGGTCCGGGTTGATAGCTATGTCATGGCTCCAAAACTAGATACTGAATATTATCCTACCTCATCTGGAAATTTTGGTTATCGGGGTGACTTCACTATAAATCTTCCATGGAACAAAATTGATGTAGGCGGTTATTATCAGCAAACCACCTATGACTCTTCGTTTGCAGGCTATGCTTCATTTATTCCTGGACATGAACTAGGGAGTAATAGTCCTGTCTATTATCGAGATGATCACGATCATTGGAGTGCGGCAAGCGCATTTTTGCAAGACAAAATAACACCGGTTTCTTTTCTGACCATAACACCAGGATTGAATCTTATAAATTATCATATTTCTATTAATAATGTCACATCAGTCTCTTCCGCCGATTTATTTCCTAATGACACAATCGGTGACTTTCCCACTGTGGCTGGCGATACTGCCAATTTCACTAAAATCGCACCTAGCGTGGCCGTTAATGCCACAATTACTCCTGCATTACACGCTTTTGCTACATGGTCACAAAACTATCAGACTCAAATCGATAGTGCCTACGGTGAAGGCGCTTCAAATCCAGTTATTGCACCTACTCAACCAGCAAAAATTAATTTTTATATGGCAGGATTGAAATATGCGCAAGGCCCATTGGAAGGTCAAGTTTCATTTGTTCACCAGAAACTCAGTAATCTGGCAGTTCAAATCACTCAAGCAGAATCACAAAATATCATTGTTGAACCTGCGAATGAAACAATCAATGGACTAAACTTTTTATTAGCTTATGGTCATAATCTAGGCTTCAACGCGCGATTATTGGGAAGCATTCTCCATGGCACAGAAAATACAGTTGATGCCGCCGGACAGGCAGTAAATGGTGCTAGGGTAACGGGTCTTCCTACATATAACATCAACTTTGGACTAGGTTATCGCATTTATGCTGATCAAACCTTATGGAGCATCAGAGCGCTGGACAATTATCAGTCCGCCACATATCTCTCCAGTGATATTACTGCCTCTCCAACCACACTGCAGTTACCATTTTCAGCTGTCAATCTTGTGAATTTATCTTTATCCGCGAGAACAACCATGTTTGATCATGACATTCCTGGACTAAAACTCATGCGGATTTCGTTAATGTTGGATAATCTACTCAATCGCAAATACAACGTACAGGGATATGTTTCTGCCGGCGGTAATTATGGTGCAGGCAGCGCGGGTAGTATCCTTGCCAGCCCGGGAACCCCACGCGCAGTTTACGCTTCCATTACGGCATCTTTTTAGATTAAACATTATTAAATAATTGCTGTAGACATGCCATCGACCTTGCATCCTGCATTAATAAAGCAGGGCCGATGGATTTGTCCACATCCTATGAAAACGGAGTTTCTCCATGCAACCCATCCACACCCACTTCGATAACCTCAAAATCAATTCCCAGCATCGGCGCATTGTCATGGCGGCGGGGCTTGGAATTTTTCTGGATGGTTATGATCTTTCCATCATTGCCGTGGCCTTGTTGCTCCTCAAACCGCAATGGCATCTGGGGGCCGTTCAGACCGGTCTGTTGGGCGCCGCCACTCTCGCGGGGGCGGCTCTGGGCGGGCTGATTGGCGGCCGTATTGCCGACCGCTATGGTCGCAAAATCCTTTATTTGATTGATGTAGCGACATTTTTTATTGCTGCCATTCTTTCCGGCTTCGCCTGGGATGTCAGCTCCCTCATTGTATTGCGCTTCATATTGGGTATTGGCGTCGGTATGGATTACCCTTTGAGCTCCAGCTACATCGCCGAATTCATGCCCAAAATGCAACGCGGTAGCGGCCTTTCCTGGGCTTTTACCCTATGGATGATTGGGGCAGCCGTTTCCGCTGTTATCGGGCTGCTGCTTTTGCAAACCGGCCCTGAAGCCTGGCGCTGGATGTTCATCAGTGGTGCCTTACCTGCCCTTGCTGTCCTCTGGTTACGCCGCAATCTCCCGGAAACCCCGCGCTGGTATATGGCCCACAACCGTCCTCAGGACGCCTTACGGGTTCTGCGCCAAATTTCTCCGGAAGCCGACAGTCAGGCACTGCATGCGGCAATTGCTGCCCAGAAGCAGGATGAACAACCCATTCGCGCCTGGGCAACCCTGTTTCAACCCGCCTGGATGCGCCGGACCTTATTGATATTGATTCCCTGGATGATGATGGATATCAGTGGATATGGTCTGATTATTTATCTGCCTACCTTGCTGGGCAGTTTTGGCGTGCATTCGCATACCGCAGCCCTCCTGTGGAACGTCATTTTTGATCTGGTTGCGCTGGGTGGAATTGCACTTCTGGCCTTGACCACCCGCAAAATTGGTCGTCTTTTGCCCCAGAATATTGGCTTTGCTCTGGATGTGCTGTTTTTAGGCACGCTTGGGCTGGTGGCGTTGGTCGCACAACCGCCCCTCTGGTTACTGGCCATCACCTTGTTTGGTTATACCTTCTTCAATAATTTTGGGCCTGGATCCACCACCTGGTTTTTACCGGTGGAATTGTTTCCCACCGATTTGCGTGCTTCGGCACATGGTCTGGCTACCGCATGCTCACGCGTTGCTGCAGCTACTTCTGTTTTCCTTCTGCCGTCGGTACATGCCGCAGTCGGTGATGGCTGGCTTATGTTGATACTGGCTTTTACAGCGCTCATCGGGTTGATCGTAACCATGATCCTAGGTCGTAACCTGGAACCCGGAAATCGTAGCCTGGAGGAAATCAGCGAAACAGACCCTGAAGCTGCTCTGCAACCTGCAGCATAGTCATTGCCGGCCAAGCTTATGCCTGTTATGATCCAGTCATCTATACAAGATGAAGATGGATATGCCCAACAGCCCCACACCCCTCACGCATTCAGTAGCACAACGCCCAGACTGGATGCGGGAACTGGCGGTAGCCAGCCTGGAGGATATCCAGATGATTTCAGCCATGGTTAAAAGCTGGCCAAATTATCAGATATTGGCAGGCCCGGAACTTGGCAGCATCATGATTTACGGACGCATTGCCGGAAACGGGTCACCTTTTCCGGTGGGAGAATGCAGCATCACCCGCTGTATGGTGGAGGATACCCAAGGCCATACCGGATATTCCTGGATATTGGGGCAGGAAACTGAAAGAGCATTGTGGGCCGCCCGTTGGGATGCCTTGCTGCAAGATTCCGCCCGTTTTCAAGATCTGTGGCATCGGGCAATCCAGCCCTTGCAACAAAAACGCCTACGCAATGAACAGGCAGTCGTGGATAAAATGCAGCGTACCCAGGTTCAGTTTTTCAGCATGGAAAACATGCGCGCATGAACAGCGGGCAAAATCAGCAGGTTTTCAGAACCCTGTTAAATGCCATGTCCGCACCCGGTAAAACTTTTGCGTTCGACACAGCAGAATGGTCTGACCGCCTATCATCCGCCCCCTTATCTCCTGCCTGTGCGGCTATTTGCCTGAGCCTGCTGGATGGTGCCAGTCCGATCAGCGTTTTCCAGATGCCGGAATCTGTAGCGCCCTGGCTACTCAGGCACTGTCGGGTCCCCATCAGTTCACCAGAACAAGCTGTATTTGCCCTTGGCACGGGTAAGCACTGGGATTGGGATCAAAACTTGCTGAATATTGGCAATGAAGAAGAACCGGAAAAAGGCGCCACCCTGATTCTGGAGCTGGACAGCCTGAGCGATGGAGCGCCTCTGCAGTTGACTGGTCCCGGTATTGCCAGCAGCCGGACAGCCGCACCCCGGCTCGCACCCGGATTCGTGAACTTCTGGCATAAGCAGCAGGGCCTTTATCCTCGCGGGATAGATCTGATTTTATGCTGCAGGAATGAATGTCTTTGCCTGCCCCGCTCCATCAGCATTCATGCAGACAGGGAGAATTAAGTCATGTCCTATGTAGCCGCCAAAGGAGGTGCCCAGGCCATTCACGCCGCCCATCAGATGGTTGCCGAAAGAAATGCAGCAAATCCTGACGACCTGCAGGCACAAATCGCCCGGCACCTGCATCTGAGCATTGATCGCATCATGGCCGAAGCCTCGCTGTACGACCGGGATATTGCCGCAAAAGCCCTTCTGCAAGCGCAGGGCGACAGTATCGAGGCGGTATTTATCGTCCGCGCCTACCGCGCCACATTAAGTCGTTTTCTGGATTCGCTTCCTCTTAATCTCGGCCAAGCCCATTTGCAAAGACATATATCTGCTGCCTTCAAGGACGTTCCCGGCGGCCAGCAACTCGGAGCCACCTATGATTACTCCCATCGTCTGCTCGGTTATTTTCAGAACCTGCCCGCGCAGGAAGAAGCAGAAGCTGCCTCCGCCACCTCCGGCATCCCTCCAAAAGCCACTCTGAACAAAACCAGCGTCATGGAACTTCTCGAAACAGAAGGTCTGATTGAAAAGAGCTCTACCGAACCAGCAGATGCCGAAAATCGGGACATCACCCAAATCCCGCCCGGTTTTCCTGCCAGTCGTGCCCAGCGCCTGCAAACATTGGCGCGGGCGGATGAAGGTTTTGTGCTCGGCATGGCCTACTCTACCCAACGCGGCTATGGGCAAAACCATCCCTTTATTGCCGAATTAAGCCATGGCTCCGTCAATGTCGAAATCTGCCCGCCAGAACTGGGCTTCAGCCTCTGCATCGGCAGCATAGAAATGACAGAATGCCAGATGATCAACCAGTTTCAGGGAGACTCACCGGACACGGCCACCTTTACCCGAGGCTACGGACTGGTTTTCGGACACAATGAACGCAAGGCCCTCGCTATGGCATTGCTCGATCGTGCCTTGCGCGCTCAGGAACTTGGCGAAAAGGTGGACGCGCCCGCACAGGATGAAGAATTCGTGCTCAGTCATTGTGATAATGTGGAAGCCACCGGTTTTGTGGAACATCTGAAACTTCCCCACCATGTGGATTTTCAGAGTGAAATTTCGACATTACGGGCTCTGCGCGCCCAATCGCCCGGCACAACGGTAAAACACGATGATGCCCTATAACTTTGCCTATCTCGATGAAAACAGTAAACGGGCCATCCGCCGCAGTCTGCTCAAAGCCGTTGCCATTCCCGGTCACCAGATTGCCTTTGCCAGCCGGGAAATGCCTCTGCCCTATGGTTGGGGAACCGGAGGTATCCAGGTAACTGCCGCCATTATCGGGAAGGATGATATTCTCAAAGTCATTGATCAGGGCGCCGATGACACCACCAATGCCGTTTCCATCCGGCATTTTTTCCAAAGCGTAGCCGGCGGAATCGCCACGACGACCGACACCCAACAGGCCAGCATCATCCAGACCCGCCACCGGATCCCGGAAACAGCACTGCGTGCCGACCAGATCATCGTCTATCAGGTCCCCATGCCTGAGCCGCTCTTCAAGCTGGAACCACGCCGCACGGAAACCAGGATTTTGCACGCCATGGCCGATTACAGCCTGATGTACTTGCAGCTTTATGATCACATTACCCGCTATGGTCGCGTGGCGATCGGCTATGATTACCCCGTCATGGTGCATGACCGCTATCTGATGTCGCCCTCCCCCATTCCGGCTTTTGATGTCCCGAAAATGCACATGAATCCCGCCCTGCAACTTTTTGGTGCTGGGCGCGAAAAACGCCTCTACGCCGTTCCTCCTTATACTCGTGTCGTGCCTCTGGCTTTTGAGGATTACCCCTTTACTCCGCTGCAGGCGCAAGCTCCCTGTGCGCTCTGTGGATCGACCAGCTCCTACAAGGACGAAATCATTCTCGATGACAGCGGCAAAAGACAGTTTGTCTGTTCCGACACCGACTATTGCGGGAAAACGTCATGCAAGTGAACACCCAACCCGCCCTGATGGTCCGCGATCTGCATTTTCAGTACGGCAAACAGCCGGTAGTTCGCAATGTATCCATGGAGTTATATCCCGGCGAAATCCTGGCCATTGTTGGCGAAAGCGGTTCGGGCAAATCCACTTTGCTGAACCTTCTTTACGGCAGCTTGTCGCCCACTCAGGGCGCAATACAGGCCAGCACTCCGGACCTGGGCTTGCGTCCTGTCTCTGCACTCAGCAGACAGACACTCCGGCATCTGCAACGCACGGCCTGGGGCTTTGTCTGCCAGAATCCCCGCGATGCCCTGCGCATGGAAATCAGCGCCGGCGGCAATATCGTCGAAAGACGCATGCTCATGGGCCTGCGCCATTATGGCCAATTGCGCGAGGAAGCCCTGTACTGGCTGCAAAAAGTGGAAATTGATCCGACCCGCCTGGATGATTTACCCGAAACTTTTTCCGGCGGCATGTTGCAGCGCCTGCAGATTGCCCGCACACTCATCAGCCAGCCCGCCCTGCTTTATCTGGACGAACCCACCAGCGGTCTGGATGTTTCCGTGCAGGCCGCCTTGCTGGACCTGCTTCGCAAACTGGTTATTGCGGAAAATATGGCGGTAGTGCTGGTTACCCATGATCTGGCAGTAGCCCGCCTCCTCGCCCAGCGCATTGCGGTCATGCGTCAGGGCGAAATCATCGAAGAAGGGCTGGCCGATCAGGTGCTGGATGATCCGCAACATCCTTACACCCAACTTTTGGTCAGTTCGGTGCTCCCGGCATGAATATTCTGGAAATTGAAAAACTCAGCAAAAAATTTGTGTTGCATCTGCGTGGTGGTTTGAATCTGCCTATTTTACGCCATATACAATTGAGCGTTGCTGCCGGTGAATGCGTCGCGCTGGTCGGCGCCTCAGGTAGTGGAAAATCATCCCTGCTGAGAACAATATATGGGAATTATCGGGCAGAATCCGGTGCCATCCGCCTGCGCAACGGGCTGAGTATGGTGGATATTTTGCAAAGCAGCCCCCGCGAAATCATCGCGTTGCGGCGACAGGTCATGGCTTATGCCAGTCAGTTTCTGCGGGTCATTCCCAGAGTCTCCACCCTGGATCTGGTCGCGCAACCGCTGGCCGATCAGGGCATTGATACGCAAACGGCCATGGAACGCGCCACTGAGATATTGCTGGAATTGAATCTGCCGCAACACCTGCACGCCCTGCCTCCCGCCACCTTTTCCGGGGGCGAACAGCAACGGGTAAATCTGGCCAGAGCTTTTGTCGGCCAACATTCCCTGATTCTGCTTGATGAACCGACGGCCTCCCTGGATGGGCACAATGCCACAGCGGTCAAAAACAAGATTCTACAAGCCAAAAAAACCGGTCGGGCGGTACTGGCGGCATTTCACGACCCCGACTTTATCGCTCAGGTGGCTGATCGCCAATATTCCATCCCATCCCTTTCGGAGCATGCCCCATGAAAACCCTGGCCTTCAGTAATTTCCGTACGGTTCTGGAAGATCGCATTGTTCATGGCGCTCTGACCCTGGATGAAAACGGCAAAATCATAGCGCTGGAAGAAGACCCGCATCCCCGACCCGGCAGTGAAGACGGACAGGGCGACTGGTTGTTGCCCGGACTGGTGGATGTGCACACCGACAATCTCGAACGCCAGGTACAGCCGCGCAGCAACGTGCGCTGGCCTTCCCGTTCCGCTTTTCTGGCCCATGACAGCCAGTGTGCGGCCGCAGGCATCACCACTGTGGCAGATGCCCTCTGTGTCGGAGATGCCGGCTTTGAAAACCAGCGTATCCAGACCCTTCGCGATGCGGTTGTAGATCTTACTTTTCTGAATGAACAAGGGTTATTACGTTCCGACCACGTGCTGCATCTGCGCTGTGAACTCCCCACACCCAATATGCAACAATTGTTTGAAACGGCAATGGCGCAAGCCCCCGTTCACATGATCAGCATCATGGACCACACCCCCGGTGTCGGTCAGCATGCCAATCTCGACAAATTCCGCGAAGGACGGCGTGGTGATGGATATAGCGAGGCCGAACTGGACCAGATGATTGTGGAAGCCCAGCAGCGTCGGGAAATCCATAGTGAGATCAACCGGCATTATCTTCTCGAAAAATTGCACGGGATGGGTTTGCAAATCGCCAGCCATGACGACCGCACCGCCGAAGAAGTTCGCCGAAACGCCGCAGAGGGTATTCGCATTGCCGAATTCCCGGTGACCCTGGCAGCGGCACAGGAAGCCAGAAAACTGGGGATGGCCACCGTCGCAGGTGCCCCCAACGTGGTGCGCGGTGGCTCCCATTCCGGCAATGTCGCCGTGCGCGATCTGGTTGCCGCCGGACTGGTGGATGTGCTCGCCTCGGACTACGTCCCCCACGCCATGCTGGAAGCGGCCTTTGCTCTGACCCGCATGGGCCTGATCAAGCTCCCTGAAGCGGTGCAAATGGTCAGCCTCGCCCCGGCGCGCATGCTCGGGCTGGAAGATCGTGGCGCGCTGCAAATCGGCATGCGCGGCGACCTGCTCCGGGTGCGCGATTTCGACAACCATCCTTTATTGCGTGCAGTCTGGAAAGCCGGTGAAAGAATTGCCTGAATCCATGCGTGTCGCCATTTACTATCTGCCCGAAACTGACGATCCCCTATGGACAGCCGGCTGCAACTGGTTGGGTTGGGACTCCGAAACGGCGCAGGCCAGGCAACGGCCCCCGATTTATGGCCTCGCAGAGGCTTCACGACGCGCCAGTCGTTATGGCTTCCATGCCACCATCAAAGCCCCCATGCCCTTGCAGGGCAAGCTGGACGATCTGATTGCAACACTGGAACAACAGCTTGCAGATACCCCGGCTTTTTTCCTGCCTCCCCTGCAATTGGTTCAGGATGAAGGCTTTGTTGCCCTGCGGCTCAGTCAGCCCTGTCCTGAACTGCACGCATTGGCAGATGCCTGCGTGCGCAACCTGGAACCCTGGCGGCGGCCCTACACTGACGAGGAAATTGCGGCAAGAAGCCAGAAGTTAAAGCTTCCCCGGCACCGGGAATACCTGGAACGATGGGGCTATCCCTATGTATTTGAAGAGTTTGTTTTTCACATGACGCTCAGTGACCAGCAACCGGACACGCGTTTGCTGACAATCGCCAAAGAGTATTTTGGTGACATTCCCTGGCGGCCACGCCGCTTGCAGAGCCTCGCATTAGCCTGTGAAACAGACCCGAACGCACCCTTCACCCTTTTGCGTCGTCTGCCCCTCGCTCCGGCGACACCCGCCCCCCAGCAAAATAAATCATGAAGCCCCTGCTGGTTCTGGTAGTGGGTCCTTCCGGTGCGGGCAAGGATTCAGTCATTCGCGGCGCAGAAGCCACACTGAAAAATGACCCACGTTTCTATTTTGCCCGGCGAATGGTTACCCGCAATACTCCACAGGCTGGAGAAATCAACATCAGTGCCGAAGCATTCAGACAGCACACTGAATCCGGTTATTTTGCCAAAACCTGGGACGCGCACCAGCTATCCTACGGTCTGCCCCGGTCGGAATTGCAGCCCCAAAACGCCGCTGTGCAAATCATCATTGCCAATGTTTCGCGCACGGTATTGAATGACCTGCTTGCGGAACATGGTGGACATGTTTTATATATCACGGCTTCGCCCTCGGAAATTCGCCGCCGCCTGGAAAAACGCCATCGTGAAAGTGCTGCATCCATCAACGACCGCCTGCGTCGTCACATTCCCCTGCCGGATCAGTTGCCCATGACCACCATCCGTAATGATGGATTGCTGGAAGAGGCCATCAAACAATGTGTGCACAGCCTCATCGGTTTGGTGGAACGCCCATGATCAGCACCAGCAAAGTGCAGTTCGTCCCCGGAATCACCATCTGGAAACAAATTGTCGATGATCTGCAGGCCCGCATAGATTCCGGTGAACTTGTCGAAAACCAGAAACTGCCCGGCGAGGCGGATCTGGCCAAGGCTTACGGAGTCAATCGCCACACCATGCGCCGCGCCCTGCAGGAACTCGCGGCCGTGGGCAAAGTGCGCATACAGCATGGTCGCGGCAGTTTTGTTGCCAAGCATGTGTTTGACTATGAACTGGTCGAAAGGCCGCGCTTTTCGGAATGGGTCAAAAAGTACAATAAACCCGGCAAAAATGACATTCTCGAAGCGGCCATACTGAATCTGGCCGAGCTGCCTGAATTGGCGCGCATTCAGCAATATGGCGTCTTCCCGGAATATTCCCAGGTTGCCATGATCAAAACCCTTGGCCGGGTCGGTGAAGAGCCCATTTCCATTGCCAGACATCTTTTTTTCGGGAAAGCCCTGCTGGCCCTGGTGGATGATCTGCACGCCGGACGCGGTATCACTGAATCCCTGCGCCAGCATGGCATACAGGATTATACCCGCATGCGCTCCACCATTTCGGCCGCCATGTCCGGCCCCCAGGAGCGGGAGCTGCTGCAAGTCGAAAAAGGTGAAATCGTTTTTGTCTGCGAAAATGTCAACGTCGATACGAGCGGCGTCGGCATAGAATTCTCAACGGTCATTTATCCGTCTTCACGGGTGCGGCTGGTTTATGAGCCGGGTTGAGCGCGTTCTGGTCAGAATAAACACCCGCTTCAGCCATCTCCGCGCCGAATAAAATGCTGGCCCAGGCCATATACAACCAGAGCAGAAACACCGGAAAAGCGCCCAGCGCTCCGTAAACTGTTTCAAAAGTCGAGAAGCGCAAATAGGTTGATAGCCCGAATTTGTCCAGCTCAAACAAAAAGGCTACCGTCATGCCCCCCAGCAGCGCATCACGCCAGCGCGGCGCCGCCGCCGGCAGAATCTTGTAGAGCAGCAGCATCATCACCGTCACCACCAAAAAAGTCAGAATATGGCTGAAAAACGGCGGCAGCACGGGAATATGCCCCAGATATTTTAACAAGGGTTGTAAAGGCCCCAGCAGGGGCAGGAGCAAGGCCACACTCAGTGGCGCCACGACCAGCATGGCCAGATAACGCAAAACCCGGCACCACCAGCAATGGGGTGCAACCCCCCAGATGGCGTTCAGATGCCGCTCTACCGCGTGCAGCAGAAACACAGCCGTCAACGACAAACCGATTACCCCCAGCAACCCCAGTTGGGCACCCTTGGCGGCCAGTAAATTCACTTCATGAAGAATGGTATAACCCGTCTGCGGAACAAAGCTGCGTAATATCAGACGATCCACCTGTGTGCGATGCATCACGCTGAAACCCACCAGATTCCACATACTGAATACCAGCACTGCCAGCGGAATCAAACCGAATAAAGTCGTATAGGACAGCAGACCAGCCCGATCAATGCAGTCATCTTTCCAGAAGCCATGCCAGGCCCGATACCAGCGAAAGCCAAAACGAAGCACAAATCCCCTATGGGCATGAGGCAGTGGGCGCGAACCATCTTCCTTTTTACCAAAACACTGCTGGCCCTCTTTCTGATCGGTGCTCACGAAGACGCCTCCCTGTCCAGACAATGACGAATAAATGGAATGGTCAGTTGGCGCTGCTGCTCCCAGCTACGTGCATCCAGCATCTCCAGCAAGGACTCCAGCACGACCATATCCCGCGACTGATGGCGTAGCACATACCGGGCAACGTCCCGGTCCATGCGTAAGCCGCGACGCTGGGCCATGGTCTGTAAAATATGCTGCCGCTGTAGATCATCGGGTAATTGCAGAGCCATTGGCACACAGGCACTGAACCGGCTCGCCCAATCCGGCAGCGTCCAGACGAGTTGCCGGGAAGCTTCCCGACCCGCCAGCAGCAAAGGCCGGGCTCGATGAAAACGTTCATTGTAAAGGTCATACAAAAATTTTTCTTGATCCACCTGACCGGCCCAGGCGTCCACATTATCCAGACAGACCAAAGGCGCATCCACCAGACTGGAAAAAGTTTCCGGGAGCGCCAGATCTACAAAGGACTGCATCATTTCGGCGCATTCAATATAAGGTATCCAACCCGCATCACTTTGGGCAGCGCCCTGTAACAAATGGCTTTTACCCACCCCTCCCGGGCCATACAAATAAAGAACAAACACGGGTGCAGGCCGTACCAGCAGACTCCGCACGGCATTCAATGCCGCAGTGTTGGGTTCTGGACAAAAATCATCAAGCGTTGCGCCACTTCGCAACCCCAAAGGCAAGCGCATCTGGCCATTAGCGAGCATCAGCAGCGCCTGAACGACAAAAATCGGAAGCCTTCAGGGCTTACCCAGGGGAAACTATCATGGCTTGGCATGACTCCAGAAGCTAGGCAAGGGACCCTTGGCTGTCAAGCAGATTCTTATCTACCTTCCTGCTCTATAAAACCTTGCAAATAGGCTTCAGCACCGTCAGACGACCAGCAGGTCGTTTGCAGCCATCCCTGCCACTGACTACAATCACAGGGATTCATTCCCAACCGACCAGCAGGAGAGTAAAGCAATGTCTGAATATAAAGTACGTGAAGAATTGAAGCCCAGCGGTCTTGACGGCATTTCCGACGCCCAGATCAACGATCACTGGGGCTTGTACACCGGCTATGTCAACCAGAGTAATGCCCTGCACAAAGAACTGGAAGAAATGCGTGCGGCTGGCAAAACCGCTTCCCTGACCTATGCCGACCGTCGTCGTCGTTTTGGTTTTGAATACAATGGCATGGTTTTGCATGAATACTACTTCGCTCAGATGAAACCCGGCGTCAGTATGGATCAGGCCCCCGGTTTCAAGGCTGCAGTCACCGAACAGTTCGGCAGCGCCGAAGCCTGGCACGAAGACCTCATGGCTGCAGCCAAAAGCCGCAGCATTGGTTGGGCGATTGCCTATTACGATGGGACTACCGGCCAGATCAACAACCATTTCGTCCAGTTACACGAAGATGGCAACATTGGCGGCTTTGTCCCTCTGGTCATTGTAGACGTGTTTGAACATGCCTACATGGTTGACTGGAAAGCCCTGGGGCGCGGCGATTACCTGGCAGCACTCCACAAAAACATGAACTGGAGTGTCATTGAAGCGCGCTTCCAGGCAGCCAAAAGCGGACAGATTTTCAAGCGCTTCTGATCGATTAGCGGGGTAACCCTGACGCCCCATGACTTGTGGCGTCTGAGTGGAGAGCGGCCTGGCCGCTCTTTTCTTTTGACAGCAGCCAGCCCCCCTCATAACATGACCCGAAATTGACGGAGGAACTTGCTGTGGACAGCCCCAAACCGCTTAGCTATCGCAGTGCAGGAGTCAACATTGACGCAGGAAATGCGCTGGTTGACCGGATCAAGCCCCTCGCCCGCAGTACCCACCGCCCCGGAGTGCTTGGCGGTATTGGCGGCTTTGGTGGACTTTTTGAATTGCCCACCGGTTATCGCGAACCGGTACTGGTATCAGGAACCGATGGCGTCGGCACCAAATTGCTGCTGGCCCTGGAAGCCCAGCAGCATGATGGGATTGGCATTGATCTGGTAGCCATGTGTGTCAACGACATCCTGGTTTCCGGCGCTGAACCCCTCTGGTTTTTGGATTACTACGCCTGCGGACAACTGGACACGGCGGTAGCCGAAGCCGTCATCACCGGAATTGCCGAAGGCTGCCGTCAGGCGGGCTGTGCCCTACTGGGCGGCGAAACCGCCGAAATGCCCGGTATGTACCCCGGCGGTCATTATGACCTGGCGGGCTTCGCGGTCGGCATCGTCGAAAAAAGCGAAATATTGACTAGTGATGCCTGTCAGGAAGGGGATGCGCTGATCGGCATCGCCTCATCCGGCGCCCACAGTAATGGCTACTCCCTCATTCGTGAAATTCTGGTCCGCAGTGGTGCTCATGCGCATATTCAGTTAAATGGCGAAGCCCTGGTCGAACTCCTGCTACGTCCCACCCGGATTTACGTGCAGGCAATCCAGAATCTGCGTAAGGTCGTCAGCGTTCATGCTCTCGCTCACATTACTGGCGGAGGACTCAACGAAAATCTGCCCCGCTCCCTGCCCGCCCAGCTGAGCGCCCACATCAACCCCCAAAGTTGGCAAATCCCTACGCTGTTTCAGTGGTTGCAGGAGCAAGGTCAAGTCAGTACCGAAGAAATGCGGCGGGTATTCAACCTCGGCATTGGCATGGTCGCCATCGTCCCCTGGGAATCCCGGCAAAACGCTCTGGAATCCCTGCAGGCCAGCGGGGAGCAAGCGTATGTCATTGGTCAGCTTGCCCTCCGTCAGACCGATAACGGGGTAGTTTTTCTTGACTAAAAAACTGGTGCTGCTGATTTCCGGTCGCGGCAGCAATTTACAAAGCATCCTGCGGGCCTGTCAGACCGGACAAATAGCCGATGCGGAAATCGCCGCAGTCATCAGCAATCGGGCCGAAGCCCCAGGACTGATGATGGCTCAGGCAGCAGGTATCCCCACCGAAGTCACAGACCATCGTGACTTTCCCAGTCGCGCCGAGTTTGATACTGCGCTGCAGCAGCAGATTGACCGCTACGCTCCGAATCTGGTGGTACTTGCCGGTTTCATGCGGCAACTGACAGATACTTTTGTAGAACACTATCTGGGACGGCTGGTCAACATTCACCCTTCCCTGCTGCCCGCCTTTCCCGGTCTGCATACCCATGCCCGCGCCATCGCTCAGGGTGTCTGCTGGCACGGTGCCAGCGTCCATTTTGTCATCCCGGAACTGGACGCCGGCCCGGTCATCATTCAGGCTGCCGTACCTGTCCATACGGATGACGACCCGGCCAGGCTGGCGGCAAGAGTTCTTGCTGCCGAACACGAAATTTATCCCCGGGCATTGAGCGCCGTTCTGAGCGGCTGGTGCAGCCTAAAGGAAGGTCGGGTGCGTTGGTCAGAACCTGTTCCTTTCTGCGCAGATACAGCTGTCAATCCGGTTTTTACAAGACCGTCATCTCCCTGAAAGTCTGTCACTGTCCATTCAGACAATGCACTGAACCGGAAACCTCCACAGACATCGCCGATTCACCGGGCGCACTGGCCACGGGAGTACGCGCCGCCATCATCATCACTGGCCCGGGAGAACTGCGTAACGTATTAATCTGTACGGAATTCAGCACGCTTTGCGCATAACCAAAATCCTTGCAAAAGTTATTCGCACGCTGCTTAAAGCGCTGAATAGCCTGATGGGCTGCTGCTGTTGCAGCGCTTTCACGGGCACTTTCAGTAGGGGCAGCCTGCATGGAAACCAGCTCCAGACGGGATTGTAAATCTCCCAGGAGCTGATCCAGCCGGGAGGATTGTGGAGCGCTGACCTGCAAAGTCTGCTGTACGGTCCAGCCATCGGGCTTACCATCCACATAATCACGTTGCGTGTGATAATTCATCGTCTGCGCCTGGACATGATCGGCTTTCCCCGTCTGCTGTAAGGCCCAACGCATTTTTGCGTTCACTTTTTGCCCCAGATCTGCAGCATTTGGCCCGGTGGCACTGGCCTGCAACTGCGCAACCATGAGCGTATTGGGCACATGGTAAGCTTGTTGCACGCTGAGATTTATTTCCTGGGCAGCCGTACCCGCTGAAGCCGCCAGTGAAACAGGGAATAATCCCCACAGTAAAATTTTCATTGCATTTTTCATTTAGTTTCTCGCTCCATTCAGTGACTGATGCATGCACCCGTTCGCCAGTGTTAACAACTAACTACCCAGACGGAAAATATCAAGAATGCGATCGCGGCGCAGCAAATGCACACTAAACATCCCCACATGCCCAATCCAGTAAGCCCATACCAGATTGGACAAAGCTTTATGCAAAGGGATCAGAGTTTGCAGCACCGCTCCAGGGGGCGTACCTCCCTGGGGTAGAAAGAAAAAAATTATCGTACCGGTAAGGGCCATCCAACTGACCAGAAGCAGACCAAGCCCATGGATCAGGGCAGCAAGTCCAGAAGCTGGGCCGGGAGATTGAAGTTTTCCGTGCAAAAGTAACCGAAGGTCATTAAAAACCGGTTGCCAGGGACCCGTTAATGGAAAAAATTGCTGGCGTACCCTTGCGGAAGTGGCAATCCAGAGCCACTGCCAGAGCAGGAAAAGTGCAGTAGTCAAACCCACCCAGGCATGAAAGCTGAACAGTAACTGGGTGAAACTGGCATAATCTGCGTGTTGCCAATCGGGTGTCATCCATAAGGAGGAAAACAGTTGAATGGTTACACCGACAGCAATACCGGCGTGAAGCCAGCGTGCCTCCGGTGGCCACAGATTTTCCCTACCAGCGCCAGAGTCTGAGCTATTTCTTTTCAAAGAGATAATTCCATAATTTGCCATGCGTCAGACATGAAAACATAGCCCACATCCATTTTAAGGACCTTCGCCATTGCTCCGGCAATCATACCAGAGTGCCTCCAATAAAAAGCAACAGCTTGTCCACAGCCATTTCCTTGACTATCTTTTATTCAGAGTGTTTACTCTGATTTATCTGGAGAAAATCTTATGACTGCGAAATACATACGTTTTTTTAATGAAATTCGCATAGAAGATGTGCCCTTGGTCGGTGGTAAAAACGCTTCTCTGGGAGAGATGTATCACCAACTCACGCCGCAGGGAGTGAAAGTACCCAACGGCTTTGCCATTACCGGCGACGCCTATCACCATCTGCTGGATCAGGCCGGTGCCTGGCCAAAGCTGCATGAGGCACTGGACGGCCTCGACCCCGATAATGTTCGCGATCTGGCCAAACGGGGTGCCAAGGCTCGGGAAATTGTCTACAGCGCGCCCCTTCCCGAAGATTTGCAAACCGAAATTTTGGCCGCTTACGCCCAATTACGTCAGGAATACGGAGATACGCTGTCTTTGGCCGTGCGTTCTTCTGCCACCGCAGAAGACCTGCCAACGGCCAGTTTCGCTGGTCAGCAGGATACTTATCTGAACATTTCCGGTGAGGCCGCTTTGCTGGATGCCTGTCGTCGCTGCTTTGCCAGCCTGTTTACTGACCGGGCCATTCATTATCGCGTTGATCAGGGCTTTGATCATTTCAAGGTGGCCCTATCGATTGTCATCATGAAAATGGTGCGCTCCGATCTCGCCACCAGCGGCGTCATGTTTTCACTGGACACTGAAACTGGTTTTAGAGATGCCGTCTTTATTACGGCATCCTGGGGTCTGGGTGAAAATGTTGTCCAGGGAACCGTCAATCCCGATGAATATTATGTCTTCAAACCCGCCTTCCAGAAGGGAAAAAAGGCAGTTTTGCGCAGGGTTCTCGGCAGCAAAAAAATCAAGATGATTTATACCGAGGGAGACACCCGCCATGGGACCCGCAATGTACCGACACATCTCGATGAACAGGAACGCTTTTGTTTGAAGGATGAGGATATATTCATTCTCGCCGATTACGCCATCAAAATTGAAAATCACTACAGCCAGAAAATGGGCGAAAGCCGACCCATGGACATGGAGTGGGCAAAAGACGGACTGGATGGGGCTATTTACATGGTGCAGGCCCGACCGGAAACCGTTGCCTCGCAAAAGAAGGGACAAATTCTGGAGGAGTATATTCTGGGTGAACACGGAAAACGTCTTGGCAGCGGCCGGGCCGTGGGCAGTAAAATTGCTGCCGGACCCGTCCGGATTATTCGTAGTCTTGAACATCTCGCCGAGTTTCGCCCCGGTGAAATACTGGTAGCAGACACCACCACGCCCGATTGGGAGCCGGTCATGAAAAATGCAGCGGCGGTGATCACCAATCGCGGCGGACGAACCTGCCACGCTGCCATCATTGCCCGTGAACTGGGGATACCGGCGGTAGTCGGCGCAGAAACAGCCACCGAAATACTGCACGACGGTGAGCCGGTCACAGTTTCCTGTGCGGAAGGCGATATGGGAAATATTTATGCGGGTCAATTGCCATTTACCGTTCAGCATACCGATCTGGCCGCAGTTCCCCGACCCAAAACCAAAATCATGATCAATCTGGGCAATCCTGAAATTGCTTTTCAGACGGCCAATCTTCCCAGCGATGGTATTGGTCTGGCGCGGATGGAATTCATCATCAGCAATACCATCAAGGCGCACCCCATGGCTTTGCTCTACCCGGAAAAGGTCAAAGACCCGCAGGAGCGTCTGGCCCTGGCGAAACTCACCCAAGGCTACACGCAGCCCCAGGATTTTTTTGTGGAACGGCTATCAGAGGGCGTCGGCACCCTGGCTGCTGCTTTTTATCCCAAACCGGTAGTGGTCCGTATGTCTGATTTCAAAAGCAACGAATATGCCTCATTGCTTGGGGGTCGCGGCTTCGAACCCGAGGAAGACAACCCCATGCTGGGCTTTCGCGGCGCTTCCCGCTATGCACATCCAGCGTACAAAGAAGGTTTTCATCTGGAATGCCTGGCCATGAAAAGAGTGCGCGAAACCATGGGCCTGGATAATGTCATTTTGATGCTGCCTTTTGTACGCCGCGTGCAGGAAGCCGACGACGTTCTTGCGCAAATGGCAGAATTTGGTCTGAAGCGCGGCGAAAATGGCCTGAAAATTTACGCCATGTGCGAAGTCCCCAACAATGTGCTTTTAATTGATGCGTTTGCCCAGCGCTTTGACGGATTCTCCATTGGTAGTAATGACCTCACCCAACTCACTCTCGGGGTTGATCGGGATTCGGAAATTGTCGCCTTTGACTACGACGAGCGCGACGAAGGCGTGAAAACTATGATTCGCCTCGCTGTGGATGGCTGTAAACGGCATGGTATCCACTCTGGAATTTGTGGTCAGGCGCCTTCAGACTATCCGGAAATGGCTGAGTTTCTGGTCGATATTGGCATTGAATCCATGAGCCTCAACCCGGATTCCGTACTGAAAACCACCCTGCATGTTCTGGAACTGGAAAAGCGAGAAGCCTCTTGAATATTCAACCCGTGCTGTTAGTCATTTTTGATGGTTTCGGCCTGAACCCCAATCGGGCCTACAACGGCTGGGCGCAAGCCCATACGCCACATCTGGATCATTATTTTGCCAGTCACCCCCATACCGCCCTGCAAGCATCCGGGCGGGCTGTGGGTCTGCCCGACGGACAATTTGGAAATTCAGAGGTCGGTCATTTGACTTTGGGTTCAGGGCGCATTCTGCTTCAGGACATGGTCCGCATATCGGACAGTCTGGCTGATGGCAGTTTTTCCAGCATTCAGAATTGGCAAAATATTTTGCAAAATACCCGGCGCCTGCATCTGGTCGGGATGGTCTCCGATGGCGGTGTGCATTCTCATATTGACCATTTGCTGGAGATTCTCCCTCTGGTGGTACAGGCAGGTGTAGAACCGATTATCCACATGATTACGGATGGGCGGGACACCGCCCCGCAATGTGCAGATGTTTTCGTCCAGATTCTGGAAAAGCGCCTGCAAGAACTGGGCAGCGGCAAAATTGCCAGCATCTGTGGCCGCTATACCGCCATGGATCGTGCCAGTCATTGGGATCGCACCCAAAAAGCCTGGGCCGCCTTGCTGAAAGGTGAGGGACTTCAGTCAGCAAACGCCCTATCGGCTGTTCAGGAAGCCTGGCGACGCGGGGAAGGAGATGAATTTATTCAACCCACCGTCATCGGCAAGCCCCAGGAAAACCGGATTGCCGCCGATGAACCCGTATTCTTTTTCAACTTTCGCTCTGACCGCATGCGGCAACTGAGCGCCGCCGTGGCCATGCCCGAATTTGAACATTTTGATCGCGGGTCAGAACAGGCCAGAACCGTCCTTTGCATGACTTCCTACAATGACGCCTATCCCTTTCCGGTCCTGTTCCCGCCGGAAATCCCGACAAAAGTTTTGGCGGAAGTCATCAGTGACGCCGGCCTGCAACAATTTCACTGCGCAGAAACGGAAAAATATGCGCATGTCACCTATTTTTTTAACGGTGGCCGCGAAGAACCCTTTGCGGGGGAGGATCGCGAGATCATCCCATCGCCACAGGTAGCCACCTATGATCTCCAGCCCGAAATGAGTGCGGCAAAAGTCGCAGATCGTATCATTGCAGCACTGGAAGGCGACCAATATCACTTTGTTATCGTCAATTTTGCCAATGGTGACATGGTCGGTCATACCGCCAAAATCCCGGCCATTCTCCGTGCGGTAGAAACGCTTGATCTCCAATTTCATCGGATTACCCAGGTAGCTCTTCAGCACGGTTTCAAAATCATCCTCACGGCTGATCACGGCAATTGCGATGAAATGGTGGATCCAGTGACCGGTGAGCCTCATACCCAGCACACGGTCTATCCCGTCCCCATGCTCCTGATTGGCCACGAAGGTGTAAAATTGGGAATTGGCCGGGGCACCGCCGATATTGCGCCAACGATTCTTGATCTCATGGGACTTTCCCAGCCGTCCGAAATGACGGGGAAAAGCCTGATTCTCCGGGACAAGCCGCGTTGAATCCAGATCCAAGCGCCGACATTCACGCAAGTACTGCCAATGCCACTGGATTAAAAAACCCTACTGCGTCACCTGTGGATTCTTCGCACCTTATTCATCCCGATCATGCCGCAATGACCGCCATACTCGACAACAGCCCGATGTTGCTGATCCACTATCGGATTTGGGCCTTGTCCACAGGGGGCACTTTATTGAGTGGGGTTTCCATGTTTTTGCTGGGTGTCACCCTGCCACTGGTAATTCCCCGCCTGCACATGCCTGCCAGCAGTGTCGGCATGGTGGCTGCCATGCTCATGGGGGGAACCGTCATCGGTGCCCTGTTGGGCGGACATATTGCCGATCGTTGGGGGCGCAAACCGGTCATGATCAGCGATATGATTTTGTTGATCATTGCCGCCACATTAGCGGCACTTGCACCCAATGCCACCATTCTGACCCAGGCGGAACTGTTGCTGGGTATCGGTGTCGGCATGGACTTTCCAGTCGCCAGCAGCTATCTGGCAGAATTCATGCCTCAGGGACGCCGGGGCAGAATGATGGCTGCTTCCATCGCTATTCAGTCCGTCGGCATGTTGGCGGGCGTCGCCTTGGCCATTCTCCTGCTGCAAAATGCCCGGACTGGCGATGATACCTGGCGTTGGTTACTGGCCGCAGAAATTCTGGTGGTGCTTCCCTATCTGATCGGCCGCCTGGGCCTGCCCGAAAGTGTACGTTGGTGCATGGGACATGGCCGCAATGCCCAGGCCGCCAAAATTCTCACCCGCTTTGCTCCCGACCAGAAAAAACAACTGCTGCAGATTGCCCAACGCCTGGGTAGAAAACATCATCATGTTGCCAAAATTCTGCCAGGTCATCGCCTGGGTATCGCGACGTTATTTGCCCCGGAATATCGTCGGCGGACCCTGCTGGTGACCCTTCCCTGGTTTTTTATGGACATCGCTACTTATGGTATTGGCCTGTTTACCACGATTCTGCTCGGCAGTATGCGCAGCGATCTGCCCGCATTAAGCTCTACCTTGGGACGGGATCTCAGCAACGCATTGGATAGTGGCAAGGTGGACCTGTTCCTGCTACTGGGTTCGCTGCTGTCGCTCTGGGCAGTTCCCAAACTGGGACGCATTCATATGCAACTCATTGGGTTTTTCGGCATGATCCTGGGAATGACTCTTCTGCTGATTGCTGCACATCAGCATGCAGAAAATGTCATTCAAAAATATTACATGATCCTCGGCGGCTTTATGCTTTTCAATTTATTCATGACGATGGGTCCCAATGCCACCACCTTCATTTTACCAACCGAAATGTATCCTACACAGGTACGCGCCTTTGGTGCCGGATTTGCCGCTGCAATTGCCAAAATAGGCGCCACCATTAGTGTGTTTTTATTGCCACTCATTCAGGCAAACTGGGGCCTTTCAGCCGTGTTGCTGCTCATGATTCTGGTGAGCCTGCTTGGCCTGGGAATGACCTGGATCTTCCGGGTCCAGGGCCATGGCAAAACCCTCGAAGAACATCATGGCCCGGAGGTACCACAATAGCCTCTGCACCCAAACCTGAATACGGCAGTTGGTCTGGGAGCTTTGCAGCAACTTTGGTCCGCACCCTGCTAATGCCTATTCCCGTCGCATTTCCACGCGGCGCTGCCAGGCCAGAATGGCGTCAACCACTTCCTGATCAAAGTCACGGCTTTCATGCTCCTTGATCAATTTGCGAACCCATTCTACCTGACTACTGATTTCAAAGGTTTTCTGTATATCTGCAAAATACGGATCATTTTCTAGGTAACAGTTTTCCTGCAAAGTACTCCGCTTTATTTTCAGCGGCTTAGCCAATTCTGATAGACAAATAACCAGTTTGGAGCGAATTTCAGTGACTGTATATTTTTGAACCCCTTTAATCGTGCCACTATAAGGTACATGTTCGACGACCCAGAATACGTCACCGATTTCAGCGTCCGCAAAATCCAGTTGTTTATGATAAGCGTCATTTTTGGCAATAAGCATTACATTACTCCTTCACTTGCATGGATGCCCGCCAGAGGCCGACAGCGAGAAGCAACCAGGCGAAAATCCACGCTGTGCCACCCAAAGGGGCAAAAATTGCCCAGAATGACTGGCCGGTAATGACCAGCAAATAAAGTCCCCCGCTGAAAAAAAGCACACCAAGAGCCATCAACAACGCCGAAGCACAAAGCAGCCTTCTTCTACCCCATAATCGAATCAAAATACCCAGCAGAACCAGGCCTAATGCATTATAAATCTGAAAACGCACGGCAATATCGTACACATGCAAACTTTGCCTGCTCACCTGCCCAGCGACCAGATGGTCACCAGCCGCACCGGCAATAATAGCCAGCCCCACCAGCAAAGCACCTAACGCAGAAATTTGCCCCCCCCTGCGGGCACCGTTTTGAATACCACATTCCGCCATTCCTTTCTCCTGGTTCTGTACCTCGCAGTTTCCGGGCATAACCCGCCCATCAGCCATGTGCAGCCAAATCTATTCTCTTATAGCCTACCTTCATGCCCTGATTCAAACTTTCTGCAGCATCGGGGCAGGCTAGCTGTGCTATGCTCTGGCTGATAATTTGCGGAGGAGTATAAGCTCATGGCAACACATAAAATCTGTATTCTTGGTGGCACGGGTTTTGTCGGCCGACATCTGGCGGAGCACCTCAGTCAGGATGGGCACCAGATTCGCATTCTGACCCGCAATCGGGAGCGTAACCGCGAAAACCTGCTGGTTCTGCCACAGGTCGAGGTTGTTGAATGTAATGTGCATAACCCTATTGCGCTGGAGCAGCAACTGAAAGGACGGGATGTAGTCATCAATCTGGTGGGCATCCTTAACGAAAACCGTCCGGGGCGCACCGATTATCCGCCCGAACGCCATGGTGATTTTGAAAAAAACCATATTGAGCTTCCCCGTCTGGTCGCTAATCTTTGTGGACATCTGGGCATTCCCCGGCTCCTGCATATGAGCGCCCTCGGTGCCAACCCCATTGCCCCCAGTGCCTACCTGCGCTCCAAAGGTATCGGTGAAGAAATCATCCGTCAGTCTGGCGAAAACAGCGCCAAAAACGGCTATTTCAATTATCTGAATGGTCCGAAATTACTCTGGGGACGCGGTCTTAAAGTGACTTCATTTCGTCCTTCGATCATATTTGGTGAAGGGGACAGCTTCTTCAATCGCTTTGCTCAACTGCTGCGCAATATTCCTTTCTTTTTACCCATGGCCGGCACTGAGGCCAAAATGCAGCCGGTGTGGATTGAAGATGTAGTGAGTGCATTTGTGCAGTCCATAGACGACGAAAAAACGTATGGCAAGGCTTTTGATCTCTGCGGTCCCAAGGTCTATACCCTGGGTGAGTTGATTGCTTATACCCAAAGCCTGATTGGCACGCATCGCAAGGTGATTGCGCTCTGTCCTTTATTGGGCAACCTGCAAGCGGGACTGATGGAAAAACTGCCTGGCAAGGTGCTGACGCGTGACAATTTGAAGTCATTGTCCGTAGATAACATTTCCAGCAAAAAGGATTTGCAGGAAGTGTTTGGTATTCAGGCTACAGCCATTGAAAGTATCGTACCGACTTATCTGGGCGGCACAGGTCAGCATACCGAACGCTTATCAGCAATCCGTAACCGCCGCTAAAACTGCAGCAAACAACCCTTGCCTGGCGGGCTCGGATACTTCCGGACGGGGAATAGACCTTGTCAGGGGCAACCAGGCTGCCCGCTTAAGCCACTAAAAGCTCTTGTTAGATTTGCCATTTTCAGCTTAGTGGGTAGCGGCACCCTGGTCGCCCTGCCCAAAGTTTTTAATGAGCTCCTCAGCGAGTTCAGTGGGGACCTCGCCGAGAATCGCCGTCATCCCGGCCTGGGCACGCGTATCACCCTGCGCTGCGGCGAGACTGAATAACTCGTAAGCGCAGGATAAATCCTTGCGCAGCCCCTGGCCTTGATAAAACAGCAAGCCCAGATTGAATTGCGCGGGTGCATCATTCTGGTCTGCCGCTGCACTATACCAGCGCGCAGCTTCCTGATAATCCTGAGGGACCTCAGACCCTTCGGCGTATTTCACGCCCATATTGAACTGGGCTACGGGATCTCCTGCCTGGGCACGGGCGCGGAGATCATCCAGATCATTGCGGATGCCAGCCAAAGCCATGAGATCAAGGGTTTCACCATTTTTTGCCATAGGGTTATTGTCCTGCCTGATTGATCAGATCCTGATCGTCACTCTCCACGCCCCAGGCCGTCAAGCGTTCCCGGTCATTCATGGACCAGACAGCCCGGTGTAGAGACAGCATGGAGTTGCGATCACTCAAGAGGATATTACGCTCGCGATTACTGAGTTGCTGGGGGCCTTCTTCCAGAGCCTTGTGGCAAAGACTGGCAGCACGCGGCCATAATCCGGTGCGATTGCGCTGCAAGGCGCTGTGAATGGCATTAAAGCGAGGATCAACTACGACCTGCACAAAAGCATCTCCCTCAATGTGCGGAAGATAGGCCACACTGTCACTATCCAATGACTGCAATTCTTCGGGGACGATGACCTCCTCGGGAATCACAAACAGGCGATGCTGGCGTGCCCAGCGTCCCAGCCCAGGGCGACTGGTCCATGCGCCCAAAGGCACGGCGGCGACCAGACCACCCAAAATTGGAACCAACCAGACAAAATGCCAGAAACCCAAAAAGGGGTACAGAGCAACTGCCAGCACCAGCCCCAGTGCCGAACACCAACCAAAAAAACGCAGGGCTACTGACCAGCTGGTTTCCTGGTCACCACGCACCTGAGCCCCCCAACGTACGCCCTTCCCCATGAGGGTTTGAATGACAAACTGACTATGAAAAGCCATCCGGATAGGGGCCATCAAAACCGAAAACAAACTCTCGACCAGCATGCTCAGAATAAGATGAGACAATCCCCCAAACTGCTGGCGGCGACCAGGCTGACGGGCCACCCAAAGAACGGCCATCCACTTGGGTGAAAGCAGTAAAACAGCCGTCACCCCAAACAACCAGAACGGTAAGGGATCAATGCCACTTCCCCAATGAAAAGGGGTGACCGTATCATCATTCCCTCCACCAGCCCAATGCAGGGAACCCAACGCGCCAAGAATCAAAAACAGTCCCCAGAGCGGTGCCGCCAGAAAAGACATGGCCCCGTTGATGAAAAGGAAGCGGTGGGCAGAACGCAAGCCCTCCCCGGCCAATAAACGCAGATGTTGCAGATTGCCCTGCGCCCAGCGTCTATCCCGTTTCAAATCATCAATCAGGGTGGGAGGAACTTCCTCATAACTACCTGACAGACTGGGTACAAACCACACTTCCCAGCCATTTCTGGCCATCAGTGCCGCTTCGACAAAATCATGACTGAGCAAGGGTCCACCCAGAGGAGGCCGACCGGGTAATACGGGCAAGGCGCAAAATTCGGTGAACGGGGCAGTTCGCAAAATGGCATTATGACCAATGTAATGCCCGTCACCCAACTGCCAGAAACGCAATCCGGCGCTGAAAATCGGGCCATACAGATGCTGCGCAAATTGTTGCAGACGGGCATATAAGGTTTCCCGATTGACGGCCACCGGCTGGGTCTGAATGATACCGACCTGCGGATTTCCTTCCATCATTTCCAGCATGCGATAGAGGGTTTCACCGTTCATGACACTATCAGCGTCCAGCACTACCATATATTCGTAAGCGCGGCCCCAGCGTCTGCAAAAATCAGCGACATTGCCACTTTTGGCTTTATTATTAACTGGTCGCCTTCGATAATGAATTTTGCCAAAAGCATCCAGCGACTCACAAAGCGCCGACCAGACCAGTTCTTCACGTAACCAGACATCAGGATTGCGGGTATCACTGAGCAGAAAAAATTCAAAATGGGCCAAGGCCCCAGCCCGCTGCAAGGATTTGAAAGTGGCCTGTAGCCCGGCAGCCACCCGCTCCACTTCTTCATTATAAATGGGCATGAGAATCGCCACTTTATTCTGTGGGAGGGGCTCAGCCAGGCGGAGTTCGGGGCTACCGGGGGCGGTATCAGTGCGCCCGCTCATCAGCAGAATAAAGCCAACCAGTGCTGTCCAGAAGCCTGCAGAAATCCAGGCAAACAGCATGGAAAATATGATGAGAGTAGGTATTTCCAACCAGAGCGGCAAGCGATCGGCAAGAACCTGATCCAGCATCAGGCCTGCACTACAGGCCGGCAAAATAATAAAAGCACTTAACCAATAACGTCGGTACCGGCTGATGGTTTCCCACTGCCGGGCCATAGCCCGTGCCAATTCAGACTTCTCCGGTCAGAATACGGCGGCTCGTCAATACCTTGCTGCGGCTAAACAATGTCTGCCACAGGCGCGATGCGGCAGCCAGCCAGGAACGATTCATGGGAAGAGAGGCCATATTGCTGCGCTGAATGGCAGGCGCTACCTGCTGCTGTAGCCAACGGCATGATCGGGCATCCTGGGCCGCATTTGCAGTCATGCGCAGGGAAAGATCGAGGCGGGCATCCAGCTCATCCCCATTTCCCAGAGTCGCCAGTGCCTGATGCAGACTGGCAAAAGCCCGGGCATAAAGCGCATCCTGATGGGTTTCCACGCCTTGCAATTGGCTGATGACCTGACCACGTATCCATAAACGCTGGGCATCGGTTAACGCCAGATACGCCATATACCGCTCCATACGAGCAAGAACGGGTGCGCTATTTGCGACGACCAGGGCCTCTGCTGTACAACCTGCCAGCCACTCACCCGCAGGATTGACGCTGTAGCTTGATTCATCTTTAAACATTACACCTACTCCTTTGCCGCATGAAGAAGATAAGTCCAGGTATTGGTCATAACCTGCTTATCGAGGGTTAAATAACAACGCACATTACTGGGTGAAGCCGTTTGCGGCTGTATGACTGCAATCACCCGCCAAAAATGATCCTTAGCATCCCATTCCAGCTTTTGGCTCAAAATCTGAGCCCCGTTTTCAGCCGTGAGATGGGCTTTAACAGGCATATTCCCGGGTAATTTCGTCAGAGCACCACCGCCAAAATCAATAACGACCGTACGCGCTCCGGCGGTTTTCGGGTCATCGCCAAGATAGGTTCCGACGGGATGGGCCAAAGGAATCAGGCCATGGTTATCCAGAAAGAAACGCAAGTTGTAGGCAAAATGCAGGGGCGTTTTCGGAGCGGGTTCCTGATCCGGAACCCAGAAAACATCAATATTGTCCATGTCCCGGTTATTGGTAGGCAGCTCAACGAGACGTACCTGACCCTTTCCCCAGTCTCCTACCGGTTGTACCCAAACACTGGGACGGCGCTGGTATTGGGTTTCAATACCCTGATAGGCGGAAAAATCACGATCTTCCTGAATCAGACCGAAGCCTACCGGGTGATCCATGCTGTAGGTCGTAGTCTGAATTTGCAGGGGATTATCAATAGGACGGGTCAACCACTCGCCATTACCATTGGCCATGACCAGATCGCTGGAATCATGCTGTGCAGGATGCCAGTCGCCGGCGGTAATCCCACGACCATGACCGTGCCAGTACATGCTGGTCAAAGGCGCCAGTTCAAGCACCTGTACGGGTTTACGCAAATATATGGTGGCCTGCACCTGTACCTTCGTACTGTCACCGGTCTGGATGGTGAAGCGGTAAGCACCTGTGGCTACTGGACTGTCCATAAGCGCATAAACCACCATATCCTGCGCACCGGCTTGCGGCTTTTCCAGCCAGATCTCTTTGAAGTAAGGGAATATTTCTCCAGACGGTTGGGCCGTATCAATACCCAGACCGCGTGCTGAAGTGCCATAAACGGCATGTTTACCCACCGCACGAAAGTAGGTTGCGCCCAAAAAGGAAATAAATTCGTTATAGTTCGGCGGCGTATTCAGGGGCGCTAACAAGCGGAATCCGGCATAACCCAGGTCACTCGGCAGATCAGCGGGAACCTTTAAATTACCAAAACTGAAGTCTCCGAGATTAAAAGGGATGGGTCGCACCTTGCCATTGACCACTTCGCGGACGACTTCAGGCTGATGAAACCAGGAACCGGGCAGGTAAAATTGTGCCTGAAAAGGCGTATTCTCGTTCTGCCACAAAGGTCTCGTGTCCTGAATCTGACTGTACTGTTCAGGGCTTAGATTTTTGAGAAAGGCAGGAATCGGCAAAGGCTTGGGATTATAATGCGTGTCTACCAGTGCCTGGGCCTTGGACTCTACGTTCTGCATGTTAAAATCATTCGCCGACGCCGCAATGCTGAAGGCCCAGCCTGACAGGCTGAGCGCAATAGTAGAAGCAAGCTTCAAGGAGGAATAATTATGAGATAAATAGTTCATGGTGATGGTTAAGCAATTCTTGTACCAAAATATTAACTATATGTTTATCATTTACTTTTTTTGAATGCCCTGATATTTTTGTCGCCTCTGCCCGACGCAGAATGCCGAAATCAGCTATAAAAAATGCTGTGGATAATGCCGTCATTCATCAATAATTTTGCGGACAAGATCTAACCCGCTGAAAGTATTAATTTATCTAAATTTCCTGTTAAACTGATGCAACTTTGCGCGACACCAAACCGTAACCGTAACAAAAACCTTCTCGTCGCCGAAAAACAACAGGAAATTTTATTACCGCAAAATACTTCATAAACTACTTTTTAAATATTTTTCAACCGAATGATAAGGATGGACTTATGAGCAATTATCAAGTAGATATCACCATTATTGGTAGTGGACCAGGCGGATATCGTGCTGCAGTTCTGGCGGCTTTACGTGGCCAAAAAGTGGCCATTATTGAAAGTGCTACCTGGGGCGGAACCTGCCTCAACCGTGGTTGTGTTCCCAAAAAAGATTGGCACGAAACGGCCAAATGGATTGAACAAAGCCGGCATTTTGCCAAACGCGGTGTCATCGGCACTGACCTGAAAGGAGACATGGCTCAAGCCTGGGAACACCAGCACCAGGTAGTCGAGTCCGTTCGCAACAGTTACGTGGATTACCTCAAACGTCTGGGGGTGCAACTGTTGGCAGGAACCGGCAGCTTTGTAGATGCCCGGCATATTAGCGTTGACGGCCCAACTGGCAGCAGCCAGATACAAACGCGGTACACAATTATTGCAACGGGATCCACCCCTGCCCTTCCCGAGGGCATCCAGACCATTCCTGGAAAAGTGCTCACCAGCGACATGCTTTATGACGACGGAGCTCCGGCGGGCAAGCGCGTTATACTGATTGGCGGCGGCGTAATCGGCACAGAGTTTGCATATATTTTTGATCAGCTGGATAAAGACGTGCAATGGCTGGTGAACTCCGCCTCACTGGCCCATACCCAATTTTCACCACAAGCCAAGGATACCCTGAAAGCCGCCCTCAACGCCTTGGATATTAAGGCCGTAGAGCATTTTCGCGTAGCACGCATTGCCGGGGATGATCAGGGCGTGACGGTTTTTGCAGAAGACGGGCAATCCGTACAGGGCGACTGGGTACTATTGGCAACTGGGCGTAAGGCTTTCACCCAGGGCCTGGGTCTGGAAAATACGGCTGTGGAACTTGATGAAAAAGGCTTTGTACAAGCAGATGAACACCTGGAAACCGCAGAACCGGGTATTTTTGCCCTTGGGGATGTAGTGGGCCCGATCATGAATGCCAATCAGGCTCTGAGCGACGCCCAAATCATCATTCACAACCTGCTCAGTGAAGAAAAACTGGAGCGGAATCCAGCCTGGGTACCGGAACTGGTTTATTCAGCGGTAGAGCTGGCGCGCATTGGCCTAGATGATGACACAGCAGAAGACCAAGGTTATGAACCAGCCGTAGGCTTCGCGGCGTTTGAAACCTCGCCAAGGGCATTGGGTCAGGATGACACGGCAGGTTTCGTGCGACTGCTCGCTGATATGGATAGTGGTGAGTTATTGGGCGGCGAAATTATTGGCCGGGATGCCGGAGAACTGATTCATCTGCTCGCCAACAGTGGCGATCGCCAAGAAGCGCTGCGCCGTATTGCCGAAATACGTGTCAATCATCCATCCCGCGCCGAAGAACTGGTCAACGCCACCGAAACACTGGCAGCCCGCTGGGGACTGGAAGAACAGATTTTTGGATCTGCGGAATCATCTGATTAGGCATCAAAACTCAGCCACTATCACCAGGGCGTGCCAAACACGCCCCATATCCCCACCAGAATGACAATAAAAGATAGCACAAGATTGGTGCTGGCCAGCATTCGCACCTGACCCAGGGCTTTGGAACCCGCCTGCCAGTCCTCATCACGTACCGCCCGGCGCAGCCGTTTGAGTGGTGCAAAATAAGTATGCAGAACAATCATCACCATGATCGTGCCTAATACCACCATAATCCATTCGGGGATGGTCAGAGCGGCAAATCCCCCGTAGAAAACGAACACCATGCTATAACCCGTGAGCAATAACAGGAAAGCCGCGAGCAACATCCAGAAAAAGAAACGGCGCAGCAACACATGCATCAAGGCAATACGCGTACTGTTCTGCGTGATTTCTTTTTTCAGGGTCGGGGCCAGCACCATCGTCACAAAAAACAGGCCGCCAATCCAGACAATCACCGCGAGTATATGTACAAACTGCTCAATCCATAGGGTATTCATGATTTTTTCAAATTTCCTTGCATGACTATGCTGTCCAAAAATTTCCGTGCGTCCACAAGCTCTACCGCACAAATACTATGATCCATGGGATAAATATGGGTACTGAGAGCGTACCCCAGGGATTCCATGATGTCGCGGGCAATTTCCATATATTCCAAAGGCAGAACGGTATCGGAACGACCATGCCCCCAGAAAATCGGAGTCACCTGAGCGGACTGAGGAAGCGTCTGGCGAAGCGGTAAATAGGCGCTGAAAGCCAGCACAGCTGCCGCCGGACAAGCATGATGAAAAGCCAAATAAAGCGCCATCGCCCCGCCCTGGGAAAACCCGCCCAGTATCAAGGGTTGAGTACCTGCCTGCTGCTGTTCATGCTCCATCAGCGCAGCGAGGCGAGTCGCCATGTGTTCCATTCCCGCTGCATCTTCGCCAGAATCCCGACCCAGCCCATAAATATCATACCAGGCCCGCATTGGCCGCCCGCCATTGAGAGTGACCGGACGTACTGGAGCATCGGGGAGAACCCATCGAAACTGTTTTTCCGGATCGACAAAGTCTGCGAGGGGAGCAAGGTCTTCTTTGGATGCGCCCAGGCCATGCATCAACATAATGCAGGGGGCCTCTTGCTGCGCTGCGGCTCGGATCCACAAGCCTTCGGGCCAGATATTTTCATTCAAGACCATGTGCTTCCTTCAAGGCATCCAGCTTACGATAAAGGGTGCGCTCACTGACACCCAGCCGGGCGGCCAGACTGCGTCGATCCCCGCCAAAAGCACTCCGCGCCCATCGTAAATACTGGGCCTCCAGATCAGCCAAGGGAACAATGGCATCCAAGCCGGAAATTTTGGCATGATTATCCTGTTTGGGCGGCGTGCCTTGCTCTTGCAGGGCCAGGGGCAGATGCTGGGGGAGTATCCAATGTTCATCGGCCATCAGCGCCGCGCGTTCAAGAATGTTGCGCAACTCGCGGATGTTGCCCGGAAAAGTGTATTGACCCAGCAACTGTAGAGTATCAGCGTGCAGTTGCAGCCCCTTGGCTGCCGGGATGCGCTGCAAAATGGCTGCGGCCAGCAAGGGAATATCATCCAGACGATCCCGCAACGCCGGTAAAGCAATGGGGAACGTGTTGATACGATAATAAAGATCCTGACGGAAACGCTCCTCTGCGACCATTTTTTCCAGATGACGGTGCGTTGCTGAAATCAGTCGAAACCGGGAACGAATCGGTTCAACCCCCCCTACCCTGCGAAACGTGCCGGTTTCCAGAAGCCGCAACAATTTCACCTGAAGGTTAAGAGGAATGTCACCCACTTCGTCCAGAAACAAGGTTCCCCCATTGGCGGCTTCAACCAAACCGGTTTTTCGGGAATGGGCACCCGTAAATGCGCCTTTTTCATGACCAAACAATTCGCTTTCAAAAAGTGTTTCCGGCAAACCGGAGCAATCGACGGTGATGAAGGGTCCGTGACTGAGATGACTGGCCTGATGTACCGCCGCTGCAGCCAGTTCCTTGCCGGTTCCGGATTCCCCAAGAAGGAGCACTGCCGCATCACCGGGAGCTACCCGTCGAATGAGGCGCACTACCTCCCGCCAGGCCTCCGATTGGCCGACCATAGCCGGTGTCCCATGCGTTGCGTCTGCGGGGGTCACATTCAGCAATTCAAGAAAATAAACGACTTCGGCGCGTTCATTACGAATAGGGTACAAATCAATTTGGGTATTTCCCGAGGTATGGGAATGGACTACATGCTGATCCACGCCCGTCTGCTGACAGTTGTCCAGAGGACAGTGATTACCACTTTGCTGACAGGCAAACCCCGCCTCGGCCATAATTTCCGCACAACGTCGACCCTGCAGGGGTTTGCCATCGCCAAAAGCGCGCCGGTAGGCCTGATTGGCGGCCAATACTGTATAGTCGGCGCACAAAAGTACTGCCGGAGTACTAAAACAATCCAGTAATGAAGTCATTTCCGGTCGCAATTGTTTCAGTAAATCAGTCATAAACCTCCCGCCGCAGCACCTGCGCACTGACAATTGTAGCAGTCTCTGCCAAATCGTCTATGTCATTTTTGACAGTTTACGGGTGTGAGGCTGCAGGGGCACTAGGCCTTCAGAAAAATATACCGCCCAAATTTCAAATATTACATTGAAATAATGATGTTTTTTCATAAAAAGGATATCCGCATACAAACTCCTGAAAATGGCACAGAGTTTGCTGATGCTCTGACGTCCGGTGGCAACTGACGGTGGAGCAGATGATTTTTAGACAACTATGTGATTCCCAAAAAGGCGCACTCAGTTATTTGCTGGGTGATCCCGTCACTCGGGAAGCCGTCATTATTGATCCGGTGCCTGCGCTTTTGGAAAGTTTCGCACTATTTATTCAGGAGCGGGGCCTCATCCTGACGTACATATTGCAGACCCACCATGAGGTCGAACAGATGAGTGCGGCAGAAGAGCTGAAGACGGCCACTGGGGCGCGGGTGCTGGCTCATGAAAGTAATACAAACAGTCAGATTGATCTGCGTTTGCGCCATGGCGATCGCCTTTATTTTGGCGAAGAAAGCCTGCAGGTTTTGCATACTCCCGGACAAAGTCCCTGCGCCCTCACTTACCATTGGGAGGATCGCCTGTTTACTGGAAAAACCTTATTGGTCAACAGCACCCTACCCTGCCCCAGCACAGATGATACGCGAGTACTTTATCAAAGTATTACTCAACAATTAATGACATTTCCAGGGGAAACCCTGGTATACCCCGGTCTCGAAACCAAGGAAAGACGCCTGACCAGCATTGAAGAAGTCCGCCGCAAAGACAACTGGTTCCATAACCAAAATGGACATCGGGAAATTTTTCAAAAGTATTCCCGCCTGTTCACTAATAGCACCAGTAAAAGCAGTAACGCAGTAAAAAAACCCGGATCACCTGATGAAGAGGTGCACCGTTACACGCCGGACCGGAACAACCCGGTTTCTTTGTAGGAGGATGTTCATGGATATGTTAATTAATCCCACGGTGGTCGAGCTGTCGCGTCTGCAGTTTGCGCTGACAGCCCTGTATCACTTTCTGTTTGTACCCCTGACTCTGGGTCTGTCATTTCTGCTGGCCACCATGGAGTCGGTTTATGTCATCACGGGGAAACCCATTTACAAGGAAATGACCCAGTTCTGGGGCAAGCTTTTCGCCATCAATTTTGCATTGGGTGTGGCCACGGGCCTGACCATGGAATTTGAGTTTGGTACCAACTGGTCCATGTACTCCCATTTCGTCGGAGATATTTTTGGTACGCCTCTGGCTATTGAAGGCCTGATGGCGTTTTTCATGGAATCCACCTTTGTGGGCATCATGTTTTTTGGCTGGGACCGGATCAGTGCCAAGGCCCATCTGGTCGTTACCTATCTGGTAGCGCTGGGCTCCAACCTTTCCGCATTGTGGATTCTGATCGCCAATGGCTTCATGCAGGACCCCAGAGGCGGAACCTTTGATCCCAATACCATGCGCCTGGAATTCAGCAGCTTTGTCCAGTTGATTTTTAATGAAGACGCTCAGGCAAAATTTGTCCATACCTCCATCGCCGGTTTTGTGACCGGATCCATGTTTGTCATGGGGATCAGTGCCTTCTATCTGCTCACCAACAAGCGCAAGGATATTGCCCTGCGTTCATTTCGTATTGCTGCCGTTTTCGGAGTGATTTCCACCATTGGTGTGGTGACTCTGGGCGATGCACTGGGCTTCATTGACGCCAAGGCTCAACCCATGAAAGTGGCGGCCATGGAAGCCATCTGGAATACAGACTACAACACGGCATCTGCACCCTGGAATCTGATTGCTTTCCCGGATAAGGCTGCAGGTAAAAACCTTTTTGAAATTGGTGTTCCCTATGTGCTGACGCCTCTGCTTACCCACTCGGAGGACACCGTCATCCCCGGTATTCATCAATTGGTGGATGAAGCCAAGCCCAAAGTAGTTAATGGCATCAAGGCCATGGTTGCCCTGAAAGAATATAATCATGACCACAGTAACGTGCAGGCTTTGGCGACCTTCAAACAGTATCAGACAGACATGGGCTATGGCTTTCTGGCCATGCAGTACGCCCCTGATCAGGACCTGAAAAAGGTGGATGCCAGCAATCTCGCCAGCGTCGTGGACAAAACGGCTCACGAAACGGTTCCCAATGTCTGGGTAGAATTTTGGGCATTCCGTATCATGGTGGCTTTCGGCTTTATCATGCTCGCCATTTTTGCATTTGCCGCCTATTTCAGCCTCAAAAATGAGGTGGAAAAGCATCCCCTGCTCCTGAAAGTCGCCTTATGGAGTATTCCATTACCCTGGTTTGCCTGTGAATTTGGATGGATTACGGCAGAAAATGGTCGGCAACCCTGGACGGTTTACAATATGTTGCCCACCTTTGTGTCAGCTTCCAGTCACAGCGTCGGCTACATGATTTTCTCCCTGATCGGTTTTGTACTGCTTTACAGCTCGTTCATCGCTGCAGAAATGTACCTGATGTTCAAATACGCGCGTCTTGGCCCACAAGCCAGCCATCATGGTCATGACAAGGCTCCTGCCGGGGGCGGTATGGCCGGTCAGCCCGTTTTTGCCAAGCCCAGTCTGGCCAAGAAATAAGGAGGCAACACAATGGATCTCTATATTGGACTTAAACTATTGTGGTGGGTGCTGCTGGGCGTCCTGCTCATGGGCCTTGCCATCATGGTGGGCATGGACATGGGTGTTGGTACCCTGCTGCGCTTCGTCGGCAAAAATGACGGCGAGCGCCGTCAGGCCCTGAATGTGGTGGGTCCCCATTGGGACGGTAATCAGGTCTGGTTTATTCTGGGCGGCGGGGCCATTTTTGCGGCCTGGCCAACCCTTTACGCCACTTCTTTTTCAGTTTTTTACATTGTCATGATCCTGCTGCTGTTCAGTATGATTTTACGTCCGGTGGCTTTTGAATATCGCTCCAAAGTGGCGGCCAGCAAGTGGCGGGATTCCTGGGACTGGGTTTTCCTGGTCTCCGGCTTTTTGCCCATGTTTGTTTATGGAGCAGCCATCGGTAATATTCTCGAAGGCGTCGGCTTTCATTTTGGTTGGGATGGTCAGTATTATCAGACGGAGTCCTTCATCTGGTATTTGTTGAACCCCTTTGCCATTCTGAGCGGCTTATTGGCGGTCAGCATGTCGGTATATCAGGGCGGGGCCATGTTGATGCTGCGCGGTACCGACCCCATTGCTTCCCGCGCCCGGAATTACGCCAGCACTGCAGGGATCATTGCCATTGTGCTGTTTATCATTGGTGGCTTCATGATTTCCGGCATGACGGGGTATAGCCTCATCAGCGGTGATCCGGGAATGCCCGCCAACGCCGTCAGTGGTCAGGTGGTGCATGCGGTTTCTGGTGCATGGCTGGATAATTATGCAGCACAACCCATTTTGTGGATTATCCCGTTGCTGGCCATTGCCGGGATGCTGTTCGGTGCATTGATGTTGCGTGCCAACAAACCCATCCTCGGCTGGTGGTTGGGAGCCATTGCCTGGATTGGCATTTTAGGCACGGTAGCAGCTTCCATGTTCCCTTTCCTGATGCCTTCGTCTGAGAATCTCAACCAGAGTCTGACTATCTGGAATGCTTCGGGAAGTCGTTACAACCTGATCTGGATGACCATTTTCACCGCCATTTTCGTACCCACGATTTTGGCTTATACCACCTGGTGTTTTCGGGTCATGCGCGGCAAGGTCAACCCGCCCAACCCCGCCGATGACCATGCTTATTAAGGGAGCAACCCAGTCATGAAAAATCTTTTCACTTTTGTCGGGATGGCCCTCATCATGGCGTTATCCCTGTTTCTGGCAGTCATCACTGGTGACTATGGCCCCTGGTATTTCGCCTGGTTGGTGGGTACGACCATGATTGTGCTGATCGCCGTCGCCGGTGCGGTCATGTATGAAAAACAGGATGCGGAAAGTCAGGGCAAAACCGGACGCTTACATTAAAGGAGTAAGACCATGCATCTGGAAGACTATATTTTCTTTTTACCCATTGTGTATTTTTTCATTACCGTTATCGCGTATTTTTATACACGCAAGCGGTTCTGAGTCGAGTCAGTGATCGGGACTTTGTCCCGGTCAAAAAAGCCCGGTTTATCCGGGCTTTTTTATTGTAGAAAATCAGATCACCACCTAAAAAGGGCAGTTGCCATAGGTACTTTTTGCTCCGTTGTCCCTTGCCTGTTGTTCTAAGGCTCATCCTGCTGTCAGGAGAGAACTCGCCCTGCGGGCTCAAACAGCTCTCCTGACGGGCGCAGGATTTCGCCAAGAACAACAACGGCGCAGGCCAAAAGTCGCTGCAAAGTACCTATGGCAACTGCCCTTTTTAGAACTCAACGCAAATAAATGTTTTTACCTAAACGCCGGAAGTCCTCGGCTTTTTCCTGCAAGCCCCGGGCGCGCGCTGCCTCCAGATCTTCTGCGCCTTGATTCTGGGCGTATTCCTGCAAATCCTGGGAAATTTTCATGGAGCAGAAATGCGGTCCACACATGGAACAGAAATGCGCGGCCTTGGCCCCTTCCTGGGGAAGGGTTTCATCGTGATATTCCCGGGCTTTTTCCGGGTCCAGACCCAGGTGAAACTGATCTTCCCAGCGAAATTCAAAGCGCGCCTTGGACAAGGCATTATCCCGCACCTGGGCACCCGGATGGCCCTTGGCCAGATCCGCAGCATGGGCAGCAATCTTGTAGGTAATAGCCCCTTCCCGAACATCATTTTTATCGGGTAAGCCCAGATGTTCCTTGGGGGTCACATAGCAGAGCATGGCAGTACCATACCAGCCGATCTGTGCTGCACCGATGGCACTGGTGATATGGTCATAGCCTGGAGCAATATCTGTGGTCAAGGGTCCCAAAGTATAAAACGGGGCTTCAAAACAGTGCTGCAACTCTTCGTCCATATTGGCGCGAATCATCTGCATGGGCACATGGCCGGGTCCTTCAATCATCACCTGCACGTCGTGCTTCCAGGCAATCTGCGTCAGTTCGCCCAGGGTATGCAACTCGGCAAACTGTGCTTCATCGTTGGCATCTGCCAGACAACCGGGACGCAGGCCATCACCCAATGAAAAACTGACATCATAGGCCTTCATGATTTCACAGATTTCCTCAAAATGCGTGTAGAGGAAACTTTCCTGGTGATGGGCCAGACACCATTTGGCCATGATGGAACCACCCCGGGAAACAATACCTGTAAGCCGCCGCGCAGTCAGGGGCACATAACGCAACAATACTCCGGCATGAATGGTGAAGTAATCCACGCCCTGTTCGGCTTGCTCAATCAGCGTATCGCGGTATAAGTCCCAGGTCAGATCTTCAGCTTTGCCATCGACTTTTTCGAGGGCCTGATAAATGGGTACGGTACCAATGGGAACGGGGCTGTTGCGAATAATCCATTCGCGGGTTTCATGAATATGCTTGCCGGTGGATAAATCCATCACGGTGTCGGCACCCCAACGGATGGACCAGACCATTTTTTCGACTTCTTCGGCAATGGAAGAAGTGACCGCTGAATTACCGATGTTCGCATTGATCTTTACCAGAAAATTGCGGCCGATGATCATCGGTTCCAGTTCGGGATGGTTGATATTGGCAGGGATGATGGCACGACCACGGGCAATCTCTTCACGGACGAATTCCGGGGTGACCACATCCGGAATCTGCGCTCCGAAGGATTCGCCACGATGCGCGCGAAACAGTTCGGGATGGGTGGCGCGCAATTTTTCCAGGCCCTGATTTTCACGAATAGCCACATATTCCATTTCCGGGGTGATGATTCCACGTCGTGCATAATGCATTTGGGAGACATTTGCGCCTTCTGCGGCCCGCCGGATTTCGCGGCGCTGTTGAAAACGCAAATCAGCCGTCCTGGCGTCAGCGAGGCGGGCCCGACCATAAGCCGAACTGGGTTCAGGACGATGCTCCAAAGGCGTCTCCATGGCAGACCATTGCCAACGGGTAGCAGGGAGTCCCGCATGAATATCAACCTGGGTGTCAGGATCAGTGAAGGGACCACTACAGTCATACACGGGAATATTCGGATTATGCTCCACCGTACCATCGCGGTTGCGGGAGTCGGTCTGCTGGATTTCACGCAGGGGAATGCGTAATTCAGGATACATTTCACCGCTGAGGTAGACCTTGTGGGAACCCGGTATGGATCCCGTGGTGACCGTGGCTTCCTGCATGTTATGGGTAATATCGGTGGGACGTGTCGCCATTGTGCTTCCTCCAAATTCCAGTGCATTGCAAAAAACATGATCGGGGCACGGAAGAAGGACGCAGACAGATGATCCTGGAGCGCTTCCCTACGCCGGCATGACCCGGATCAGGTTCCAAGGGTTCCTCTCAGCCTGCCCCCTGGCAGACGCCCCCAGCGTTGTTCAATTTATAAAGCTAAGGTATAGGCTTGATTGCTGTCAAGCGGATCATTTGTTCAGCATGTCCATAAGCAAGGACACTTATATCCCGATCAGTGCTATCATCGCGCCCATTCATTATTGCGTATTGGAGTGTGCCGTGCTCAGTACCCATCAACTGACCATGCAGTTTGGTTCAAAACCCTTGTTCGAGAACGTATCCGTGGATTTCGGCGACGGCAACCGCTACGGCCTGATTGGTGCCAATGGCAGTGGCAAGACCACCCTCATGAAAATCCTGGGTGGCGACCTCGAACCCAGCGCCGGAAATGTCAGCTTGAGTAGTGGCGAACGGCTGGGCAAATTGCGCCAGGATCAGTTTGCCTTTGAAGAATATACGGTACTGGATACGGTCATGATGGGTCATGGCGAATTCTGGAAGGTGAAAATGGAGCGCGATCGCCTCTATTCCCTGACGGAAATGAATGAAGAAGATGGTATGGCGGTAGCCCACATTGAAAGTGACTTTGCCGAACTCGGCGGTTATTCGGCTGAAGCCCGAGCCGGGGAACTGCTTATTGGCGTGGGCATTCCTCTGGAGCAGCACGACGGCCTGATGTCGGGGGTGGCGCCGGGCTGGAAACTGCGCGTGCTTTTGGCCCAGGCATTATTTGCCGATCCTGACATCCTTCTCCTGGATGAACCTACCAACAATCTGGATATTCATACCATTCAGTGGCTGGAAGAATTTCTGAGCAGCATCAAAAGCACCATCATCATCATTTCCCATGACCGGCATTTTTTAAATAGTGTTTGCACCCACATGGCCGACCTGGATTATGGCGAACTGCGTGTTTATCCCGGTAATTATGATGACTACATGCGCGCATCCACGCTGGTCAAGGATCAATTACTGGCCGATAACGACAAGAAAAAGGAAAAAATGGCAGAACTGCAAAGTTTTGTCAGCCGTTTTTCGGCGAATGCCTCCAAAGCCAAACAGGCTACTTCCCGCGCCCGTCAGCTTGAAAAAATCCAGTTGGAAGAAGTCAAACCTTCCAGCCGCCAGAATCCCTATCTGGTTTTTCAACAGGACCGCAAGTTATATCGCTATGCCCTGGATGCCAAAGATTTATCAAAGTCTTTCGGTGAGTTGCGCCTTTTCCAGAAGCTGCGGCTGCATATTGAAGCAGGTGAACGTATTGCGATTATCGGTGCCAATGGTCTGGGGAAAACGACTTTATTGCGCTGCCTGATAGGTGAAACGGAACCGGATGCCGGGGTGATCAAATGGGCGGAAAATGTCAAAATCGGTTATTTCGCCCAGGATTATGCGCCGGAATTTGCGGAAGATCTGACCCTTTTCGACTGGATGTGCCAATGGCGCAGCGAAAAAGACGATGATCAGGCCATTCGTGGGGTTCTGGGTCGTCTGCTCTTCGGTCAGGATCAGGTCGGGCGCTCCGTCAAGGTGCTTTCGGGTGGCGAAAAAGGTCGGATGTTATTTGGCAAGCTTACCCTGCAAAAACCTAATGTCCTGATTCTGGATGAACCCACCAACCATCTGGACATGGAATCCATCGAATCCCTGAACAACGGGCTGGAAAAATTCGATGGAACCCTGATTTTTGTCAGCCATGATCGCGAGTTTGTCTCTTCGCTGGCGACTCGGATTATTGAATTCACCGCTCAGGGCATTGAAGATTTCAAAGGCAGTTATGAGGATTATCTGCTCAGCCAGATCAGCGTCAGCGACGCCGGGAAAAAGAGCGCCAAAAACCGATAAGCAGGAGGAGGACACCCAGCACAAGAATTCCTCCAATCCATTTCCAGCGCACCATGTTCAGAATATTGGCCAGATGCAGGAGGCTTCCGGCTTGCGCATCCACCCCATGATGGACTGCCAGCACCGCTACGGCGTTGGTTTTGAAAACCACCCCCAGATATCGCAGCACCATCAGGAGCAGGTCGAGAATAATCAGTCCGGTTCCTGCATATATCCACAATGCACGGGAAAGGCGCGGCAACAATTTAATGCCGCCAGCCATGCATAATCTGCAAAGTGGCACGCAACATGCGCTCGGCTTCTTCAGGCGAATCCGCTTCGCTGTAACATCGCAATTCCGGCGCATTTCCCGAAGGACGCAAGTGAATGATGGTGCCATTTTCCAGAGTCACACGCACCCCGTCGGTGTAATCCAGACTGCCTGCCGGGCCTGCCACTTTTCCAAAAGTCTGGCTGAATGCTGCCAGATTCAGGACATTGTCGGTTCCCCTGAAAGCATCCAGATGCTGCTGACTCAACCGGGTAGGAAAATCCTGCAGCCGGTCACTGGCGGTAAAACGCGGGGGTAAATGGTCCAACAGTGTCGCAAGAGCAATACCTTGCTGTTTTGCCGCTGTCAGAACAGTGAGCATGGGGAGAATGGCATCACGGGTTGGGAGCGGCTGCAAGGTCTGTCCATGCTGCTGCAGGGGACTGCCCAGCAGGAATCCGCCGTTGGCTTCATAACCCACTACGGGCCCCTCACCGGCAGCGAGAGCAGCCTGCATGGCTTCAATGACATAAGGCGAACCAATGCGGGTACGGTGGACCCGCGTAAACAATCCCGATAACTCCAGCGCAGTATTACTGCTGACCGGGGTCACCACAGTTTGTGCGCCCAGGGCCCGGGCTGTAAGCACACCCAGCACATCGCCGCGCCACCAGCGCCCCGTAGTGTCCGCAATCATGGGGCGATCAGCGTCTCCATCTGTCGTCAGTAAGGCATCCAGCTGATGCTCGGCCACGGCCTGTTGGGCAAACACGGTATCTTCAGGGCGCAACGCTTCCGTATCCAATGAAACAAATTCTGCAGAACGGCCCAGTGGCAATACTTCCGCACCCATAGCGACCAAAATATCGACCAGCAGATCCCGGGCCACTCCAGAATGCTGATACACACCGAGCCGCAAGCCTGCCAGACTTTCCTTGCCAAAAAAATCCAGATATCTATTCTGGTAGCTTTGCAGATAATGCAGGTCGGCATCCGGCACCAGCGGCGGGTGCAACAAGGCACCCTGTTCGGTAAATAAATCCGCTGCAACTTGCATATCCTGGGCGAGAATACCAGCTTCGTCGGCCTTCATCAGTTCGCCGTGCGGACGATTGAATTTGATGCCGTTACGATCGAAGGGAATATGACTGCCGGTTACCATCAACGAAGGGATTCCTGCCGAGATTCCGGCAAAAGCCAGTGCCGGCGAGGGCAGATAACCGGCAAATTGGGGTTTGCCCTCCTCTGCCAGCACCGCAGCCCAACTGGCAGTCAATATGCGTGGGGTACTGGGTCTTAAATCGCCGCCGAGAATCACTTTCTCACCGCTCTGATATTCGCCGATGTCGCGGAGATAACGAAGAAATGCCCGCACATGGATAAAAACCAGCTGATCGGTTAAATCGCTGACTAGGCCTCTTAACCCACTGGTTCCAAATGCTGCCATCTTCCTACTCCTCCGATCCTGTTCAGTGTTTACGTCATGATAACCAGATAAATGCCAAAAAGGCAGTTAGCATGGATAATTTGCACACTTTCCCAGAGGGCTACAGGCTGTGTATCATGGTCCATTAGTATTCACAACGGATATCCAAGCAAGGCAATGCCCAATAATGACGACTGGATGAACTGGCATCGCGGCAACCAAACGCTACCCAGTCTGGACACCTATGACTACGACATCCTCCGCCAGTGGCTGGGTGACCTGGAAATCCGCAAGGCCCAGCCTTATCGACAGGCGGTCAGTCATCTCGAACGACCAACCGACACGGAGCTCAGTGCATGGGTGCAAGGTAGCATCCGCAATCCTTATCATGTGGATATTCATCTTAGTCAGGGACATCTTATCAGTTTGTGCACCTGCCCCGTTGGCAGTCGCTGCAAACATGTCGCCGCCGTGTTACTGGCTTATCTGGCCCAACGTGGTAGCCCACAGCCGGTCAACAGCCCCAGGCCGCATGTGATGCAATGGCTGGGTGAACTGCGCTCACATCTGAATCCGCCACCACGCAGAATCCCCACTACCACCTATCGACTCCACTGGATTCTGGAAATTCGTGGGCATCAACAACGTGTGCCCACCCTGCATTGTCTCAAAGCACGCCTGAACAAGCAGGGTATTTGCAGCGAACTCACGCCCTGGAGCAATTTTGAAGCGGCCCTGCGCCGTCCACCCGGTTTTCTGGATGCAGCGGATCAGATGGTCATCCGCCGTTTGCTCATTGAAGATGTTTACGCCCCCCGAAGCGGATATTTTACGCTGGGTCCACGCCATGGTGGTGCCGCTCTGGGCATGCTGGCCGCCAGTGAACGCCTGTTTATGAACAAACCCGGTTCTTCCCCATTGCGGATGGGCGATATTCGTGCGGGTAAACTACTCTGGAAAACCCTCAAGGGTACGGAACAACATCCCATTCTGGAAACCGAACCGCCCACCCAAACCTTGCTGACCCTGGACGTGCCCTGGTATCTGGATGCGGAAAATCTCGAAATCGGTCCGATTGACATCCCTATCAAACCTTCGCTGTTGAAGGACCTTCTCCAGGCACCACCTCTCAACATTCAGGAGGCCGCACTGTTAAGAAATATTCTGGAAGAATCGGCCCCCGACCTGCCTGCGCCGGTGGCCGATCCGGTGAAGGATCTTCGGGTCATTGCCGAGCCACTCCAGCCTTCTCTTTGGTGCGACACCCTGGCATTGATGGGGATGCAGGCCTACCGGGATTATCCCGGCCAATGGAGTCCCAATTGCCGGTTTGATTACGGGCAGCCGAGTTTTATCTATGGGCCCGCGCATATTGCCATTGATGATGACAGCGAAACACAGACTCTCGCCAATGGCGAAACTGTGCAGGTCCAACGCGATCGCAAGGCAGAAAAAAAAGCGCTGAAAATTTTGGCGGATACCGGCATGAAAGTTGCCAAAGCCAGTCTTTTTCATAGCCTCTCCTTGCTGCCACAGCCCATTTATGGACTGGCCAGTGAAAAAGACTGGAATACCTTCATGAATGAAGGTGTGGAGGATTTGCGCGCCGCAGGTTGGGAAGTCCACTGGCCGGATGGCTTCCGCCATCATTTTTTGCATATTGATGCCTGGGATATGCAGGTGGACGGTGAGGAAGAAGGCTGGCTCGGCCTGGATGTAGGCATCGTCGTCGAAGGCGAAAGGCTGGCGCTGGCTCCACTTTTGGGTGCGCTATTTGCCCGTGACCCACGCTGGCTGAGTCCCGGAGGCTTAACTGGCATTCCCGATGAAGAAGCTATCCATTTGCACACCCCGTCGGGAATTCCCATTCAAACCGCTGCACACCGACTCAAACCACTGGTAGGTACACTTATTGACTTGTTCAGTCTTGGCGCTTCGGGACCCATGCGTGTTTCTGCCTATGACGTCACGCGACTGGCCGAAATTACCGATAGTCAGCAATGGCGGAGTGAGGGGATGGAAGCCATTCGCAGGCTCAGTAAACGCCTCCCACAAAGTGGCGAAATACCCCCTGTAGAACCTCCCCGGGGTTTTGCCTTGCCGCTGCGCCCCTATCAGCTGGAAGGTTTAGCCTGGCTGCAGTTTCTGCGGGAGCATGATTTGGGTGGCATTCTGGCTGATGACATGGGGCTCGGCAAAACCGCCCAGACCCTCGCGCACCTATTGCTGGAAAAAGAAAACGGACGCCTGCAGAACCCCGCTCTGATTATTATGCCGACGTCGCTGATTCATAACTGGCGGGAGGAAGCGGAACGCTTTGCGCCCGATTTACGGGTGTTGTCACTGCACGGTAAGGAGCGACTGGACCTGTTTTCGGAAATACCCCGTCATGACCTGGTGCTGACCACTTACCCGCTGGTCTGGAGAGACATTGAACTACTCAAAATCCAGCAGTTTCATTTGCTGATTCTGGATGAAGCGCAGATGGTTAAAAACGCTCAAAGTCGCGCTGCCGAGGCGATTCGGGAAATACCTACCACCCATCGTCTGGCACTGACCGGAACGCCTCTGGAAAACCATCTGGGCGAGCTCTGGGCGCAGTTTGATTTTCTCCTGCCCGGTTTTATGGGTGATTTGCGCACGTTTCAAAAAATCTGGCGGGGCCCTATCGAACGCCATGGTGATGTGGAGCGTCTGGACCTGCTGGCCAAACGCGTCCGCCCCTTCATTCTGCGGCGCAAAAAAGAAGAAGTAGCACAAGAGCTTCCGGAAAAAACCATCATTATTCGTTCGGTGGATATTGAAGGGGCGCAACGTGATCTGTATGAAACCGTACGTAGTGCCATGGACGAAAGAATTCGCCAGGAAATTGCCGCCAAGGGCTTTCAGCGCAGTCAGATTGTGATTCTTGACGCCATGCTCAAATTACGTCAGGTTTGCTGCGATCCACGCCTGTTGAAAAGTGAAAAGGCCCGCAAGGTTCAGGAAAGCGCCAAACTCGCCATGCTGATGGAGATGATCCCCGAACTCCTTGCCGAAGGTCGCCAGATTCTGCTGTTCTCCCAGTTCACGGAAATGCTGGCCTTGATCAGTACACGCCTGGATAAAATGCATATTCCCTACGTACAGCTCACCGGAAATACCCAGGACCGCAAAACGCCGATTGATCGTTTTCAAAGGGGTGAGGTTTCATTATTTCTGATCAGCCTCAAGGCTGGCGGTGTTGGCCTGAACCTCACAGCAGCCGATACAGTCATTCATTACGACCCGTGGTGGAATCCCGCTGCCGAGAATCAGGCCACGGACCGTGCCCATCGCATTGGTCAGCAGCGGCGCGTATTTGTCTACAAAATGATTGTAGCGGGCAGTATTGAAGAAAAAATCCTGGCGCTGCAGGAGAGAAAAGCCATATTAGCTGCCGGGGTGCTCGATAAGGCGCGTAAGGACAAGCTGCAATTTGGCCCGGATGATCTGGCTTCCCTGCTCGCCCCGCTTCCAGAGATTCGGCGCTGAGGCTATGCTGCCGGATCCCGGTTAAAAGCTTTCCGACAAAACCGCCAGATGGCACTATAATGGGGTGCATGTAGATTATTTCCGGGACATTCATGCTGAATGGTCTCTAACATAGCAGGAAAAAAGCATGAAACAGCAAGAAGAACAGCGTCGCGACCGCTTCATCATCAGTGGGGCCCTGCATGGGGTGACCGACTCGGCATTGGCAGAACTTAAAGTCTTTGAAGAAATGGGCGGGCATGTAGAAGTACTACCGGAGAAACACCTCGTCCTGATCCAGTATGATGGTCGCTGTGGAGCAGAAGCAGAGGCTAAAATGGTGCAGATTTTGAAAAAAGCCGGTGAAAACTGTGATTCCCATGGGGTTATCTGCCACGGCAAGGATCACTGCGAACCACTGAATTTGCATGTTGGTCCGCTGGCGAAAGATCATCCGCAACGTTCACACTCTCTTGCAAAACACCTCGGCCGATGGCTTCACCTCAAAAAACAATCGTGAAGAAAAAATTATTGCTGTGGGCGGCCTGCATTTTTGCCGTAGCAGGCAGTGCTTATGCAGACAATATTCCCCTTAGTTCGGCGCAGGAATCCCTGTTGCAAACGGCCGCAACGGCTTTTTCACAAGGTAATTACAGGCCAGCTGCAGAGGCCCTTCCCGCACTGGAAAATACGTATATAGGTTCCTGGGTAGGCTACTGGTCTTTACAACCCCGCCTTAAAACCTTGACCCAGGAGCAATATCTCCAATATTCCGCGCGTTTTCCCGATGGTGTTGCCCACCATCTGCTGCGTCGGCAATGGTTGATCCAACTGGCGCATCGACAGGACTGGAATAACTTCACCCGCGTTTACCAATCCGGGCAAAAGCCGGACCTCATCCAGTTACGCTGTGACGCCCTGCGTGATCCCGCCTTACAAAATGAAAATGTGGTTTCTCCCTTTTTTCTGTGGAGCAGCGCGCCGGCCAGTAATCATTCCTGTAATGCCATGGCCCGCGACGGCCTGCAGCAAGGTCTGATTACCCAGGATCAACTCTGGCAGCGACTGCAGCAGATGTTTGAAGCATCGGCTTTTTCTGAAGCGCGCCATTTTGCGCCTTACCTGAATGGTCAGGCTGGAACAGAGCTGACTGCCACCATTGATCATCCCGATATCTGGATACAAACGCATATCCAGCAAAACGGCACGGGATCATGGTCCGGGACGCAAACCCGTCTTCTTGAACTTGCCCTGTTGCGCCTGGCAACCATTCACCCCCTGCAGACTGTAAAATTTGTGCAGCAAATCCATACCCTCAATGCGGCACAAAAAGCACGGGTACTGTATAACTGCGCTTTTCAAGCTACCCAGACTTTTCGTCCCGAATCCGGAAGCTGGTATCAGTTGGCCTATAACACCGACCCACAGTTTCATCCTCAGCCGGAAATGCTGGCCTGGATGGTACGGACTGCTATTCGGGTGGGACGCTGGACCATGGTGAACGATGCTGTCACCCTCATGAATCCTCCGCAAAGCCAGCAACGGCAGTGGCAGTTCTGGAAGGCCGTAGCCATGCTGCAACTGGGGCATACGGTGCAGGCGAAAGCAGAACTCGGCACCCTCGCTTCCCCCTGGACTTATTATGGGCAGTTAGCCATGGCAGCGTTGGGACAGTCCCTGGATCTCAATACGAATACCGCCGCTGAACCAGAAGATGTTGCCCTACCCGTGTTGCAAGAAACTGCGTCTGAGCGGGCGGCCATCAAGCTCTATCAACTGGGCTTGTATTATGATGCCTTGAGTGAGTGGGATCATGACCTGAGTACCCTCTCCACTCCCGGCCAGATCAAGGCAACAGCCCGTATGGCTTTTCAGCAACAGGCCTGGTTACTGGGCATTCACGCCAGCAGCCTGATCCCCCATGGCGGTGACTGGCGTCAGGGCTATGTCCTCCCTTATGCTGATGAAATCAGCGGTGCCGCCAACCAGACAGGATTGCGCCGGGCCTTTCTGGCGGGTCTCATCCGCCAGGAATCGGGCTTTGCTTTTGGAATCCGTTCGGATGTTGGCGCGCAAGGGCTGATGCAGGTCATGCCTGCCACTGCTGAATGGTTGCAATCACACATTCCCGCCGCCGCCGATGCCGATCTGCACAGCATCCGGGGAAATCTGGTGCTGGGTTCCAATTATCTCAGCCTGCAACAGCAAAGTTTTGGCGGATCAGAGTTACTCGCGGCAGCCGCTTACAACGCCGGCCCGGGAGCACCCAAGCGCTGGCTGGGTCGTTGGGATGGTCCCACGCAAGGACCCTGGGCGGGTCCCATTTTTACTGCCAATATTCCTTACCGCCAAACACGCCATTATGTCCAGAGCGTACTGACCAATACCATTATTTATGCAGCCATACTGGATCGCCAGGCTCAGACCATCTGGCCGCAATGGCAGTTAAAAGCGACGACGCCCGGCTAACACGGATAATCAATCCTCACGAAGAATGGGTTTATAATGCGCTACCCAATTCAGAATATCCTCAGCCGGCATAGGCTGTGCTACGGCAAAACCCTGTAATACATTTACGCCCAGATCTGCGAGCTTGCGCGCATGTCCCAGGCTTTCTACACCTTCGGCCACAATTTCCAGGCCCAATGCCTGCGCAGTGGAAGCAACTCCGGCAACAATGGCCAAATCTTTGTTATCAACAAGGATATCGCGCACAAAACTCTGATCGATTTTAATGGTTTGTGCTGGCAATCGCTGAAGATAGGTTAGTGACGCATTCCCGGTGCCAAAATCATCCAGGGCAATGTGAATTCCCAATGCATTAATCGCCTGCAAAGTAGTAATGGCTGAGGGAAAATCAAGCATCGGCGCACTTTCTGTTACTTCCAGTTCAATCAGGTCCCGAGGAAAATCGGGATACCGGGCTAAAATAGCATGAATATCCTGCATAAAATCCGAGTCCAGAAGATGCCGGGCACTAATATTGATACCGACCCGCAGGAAAAAGCCTTGCTTACGCCAAAGCATTCCTTGATGCACTGCCGCATCCAGCACAAAACGCCCGATTTTTCGCGCCAGCAAGGGATGATCCAATGCGCTGGAAAAATGACTGGGATTGAGCAGACCTTCTCCTCTACCCGTGTCCAAACGTAACAGGGCCTCCACACCAAGTACATGCCCATGTAAAGCAACCAGCGGTTGATACCAAAGAACAAAACGATTTTCCGCTAGCGCCTGCTCAGCCATATGTATTCCTTCGGCGATAAGCTGCTGTTTCGCTTCTAATGCTTCATTGTAAAACACATAACCATTTCGTCCTGCGGTCTTGGCGGCGTACATCGCTAGGTCTGCCAAGCGTAATAACTGTCCTGGATCATCAGCATCCGAAGGGAAAGAAGAGATACCAATAGTTGCCGAAACCGTCACAAGACTACCCAGCACTTCAACCGGCTCACTAATTTTCCCCAAGGCTTGCGTGAGCAAAACATCAATTTCTTTGATTTTCTGAGGCTTATACAGGATCAGACCAAATTCATCGCCACCCAAACGCGCGATAATATTTTGCTTGCCAAAAATGAGCTCCATACGTTTCGCCAGAGCGCAAAGCAGCACATCACCACTATCATGACCAAACAGATCATTGATTTGTTTAAACCCATCCAGATCCAAAATAGCCACAAAAAAGGAATTTACTCCCTGACCCACTTGACAGGCAGCTTCCAGATGTTGCTGAAACAGGCGTCTATTCGGCAATTGTGTGAGAGCATCATGCCCGGCCTGATGGGCAAGCTGATCGGCTAACTGCCGCCGTTGAGAAACGTCATGAAAAACCAGAACCACACCCAGTATTTGCCCGGTACGAGAACGAATAGGGGCTGCCGAATCTTCAATGGCATGTTCATGACCATCTGCGCTGATCAGCGTGGTATGATTGGCAAGTCCCATGATTCGCCCTTCATCAAGCACCCGATGAACAGGGTTGGCAACGGTTTCTCGGGTCGTTTCATTGATGATTTTAAATACATTGTCTAGCGGTTCGCCGCGAATATCGGAAATCTTCTTCCCCAGTAAATTTTCAGCCACTGAATTGGCACCCGTCACACGGGCCTGAGTATCCGTGGTAATCACTGCATCACCAATAGAAGATAAAGTAACCTCAGCACGCTCCTTGGCCTCCCAGATGGCCATTTCAGCATCACTGCGAAGCTTTTCCTGGAGTTCCGTGTAATACCTTAGGTAACGATAAACCAGCAATCCCAATAAAGCCAAGAAGGCAATTACCAATGAAGGACCAATCATACTGCGCGCCCACATACCCCATAATGTGCTGCGCAAGATACTGGCTCCGGCTATTAACGGATAATCAGGTACGTCTTCAACCGCCCCGAGGCGCCATTGGCCTACTGCTGTTGAATAACCCATATAAACGCCACCCGCCGAATGCGTATGAGCAGCTACGTAGCGAGCAGCAATTCCGGTTTGGCGTATAGTAAAAGAAGTCTTGTCCGGTGGCGGATTACGCGCCTCCAGATAACCATCTCGCCTGAGTAAAAACAGCCCGGTATGTGCCTGCAAAGGGTAGCCCATCCAGCACTTGAAGGCTCCATCAACCAAGGGCAACAATACAACTACAGTTACCACCTGATGATTTTTTAATTGTACGAGACGTTTGAATGGAATATACCAGAGCCTTTTCTGGATATCCGGAAACAAAGACCCGATATAAAAATCGCTTTTTAGAAAAAAATAATGGACATTTTGCATGGCCAACGAGTTCGTACCGGGATAATCTTTGCGGAACGCTTCCGAAAGAACCCGTCCCTTGTCATCCATCACGGTAATATTCTGGATTGCAGGCTGTGCCTGCAGATAATTTTTTAACCGGTGAGACAAATTCAAATCTCGACCAGCCGACATATTGCGAAGACTGTCCGCAAGCAAATCCAGGGAGGACTGAACATTAAAAACACTTTGCGATGTACTATGGGCAAGAGCAACTGACAATATTCGTAGGTTAGCAATTTCCTGAGCCCTGACTTTCTCCCAAGTATAAAAACCAACCAACACCCAGGAAAGAGCCATCAGCAAGAAAAAAACCCAAACAGAGAATCCTAATAATCTTCTGCTGTAATTTTTCGATACATCAACTATTTTTCCGTGATGCGGCATAGGATGATTGTGAACCGTTAGAATGGTTCAATACTTTTAGCCAACTTTCAGCTTAATTTCAAGGCGCGTAAAAAAACCTGCATCACTAGGCAAGGGATGCAGGCTGCTGCGATAAAGTTATGAAACGTTAACTGGGCATGGCGGAGATGAAAGCTGCTGGCACCGGGAATTCTCCCAGGGCACTACGCAACACCGCAAAATGCATGGCTTCATCTCCTTCAATATTGGCTGCTGCATGGGCCAGTTCCGGATTACTGAACTCAGGCACCGTTCCCAGATAGGCCTTGGCAGCACCAACCTCCAGACCGGCCGCAAAATGCAGAACATCATTCTGGTTTTTCAGCTTATCCAGAGGAAATCCCCACTTACTGGCCAGCTCGGTCATCGGCGCTTTCAGAGAGACTTTCGGAGTAACCGGAGTCCCACCCAGCTTTTTGATGGTTTCGGCAAGAATAGCCGCATGGGCTTCATGATCTGCCTGAAATGACAGAGCTACTTTAAGCAATGCCGGGTCCAGCAGCTTGCTTTCGGCCCCGACCTGATAAGCAGCAATGGCCTGATGTTCCGCATTCAGGGCAAAGTTCAGCAAATATAAATCATGCTTCGGGCCTTTGGGCATGGCCGCCGCTTCTGCCAGAGCGGGCATGGTTAAACTACCGACCGCAGCCAGTCCCAACCCGAACAATACACTTTTTTTGAAAAAATCCCGACGATCCAAACCTTGATTTTCCATTTCTTTCATGACGTTCTCCTGAGTACGTGACAGCAATATTGCCATCCTCAACTAAATACGCATTCGCTCCATGCTTGGATGCAACAAGATGATTATTGCAGACTCAACTACTTAAATGCGTCGATAAAATATCTGCCTTGTATAATATGGCCGTGGTCGGCTGGCCCGTTGGCGAACCGCCTTCTGGCTCCATGGTCACCGCAATCAGGGCAACCGAGCGCATATCCAGATGGTCTGGAGTAATCAATATCGGTGTGCGTCCTGGATGGGTCGGCAATAACCCCATGGATATGGGCTTTTTACCCGGAACAATGGCCCAGAGCTGCAAGGATTTATCGGCAGGCAAAGACATGCTGCGCATGGTCACCAAGGCCATGTGATGAGCATTGGCCCGCAGCATCCACACCGCCTGACCTGATGTATTGTTCAACACCGCCATATAAGGCATTCGCGGCGGTGCTGGCCAGAGCAGCAGAAGAACCAGTGCCAGCGCCAGGCCAGCCGACATGGCGCGCCACAGCCCGAGTTTCTGCCACCAGGAAACATGGCTGGCTATATCTGCGTTAACGGCACGCGCTGGCAATTCTGCTACCACTCCTTGCCAGACCGAATGCGGGGGCGCGATGGGTGGCTCCTGCAGACTGTAAGGCATCAGGGTGTCCTCCCACTCTGCCACCCGAGCAGCCAACCAGGGACGAGAGCGCAGCATGTGGGCAAAACGCAGTCTTGCCCGCCCGCGCAAGGTCCCCAGTACGTAGGAACCCGCGAGCAGGTCCGCAAGCTTTGGCCACTTATTCAGATTCATGATGCAAACAGTCTCTCAAACTTAAAAGTCCCCGACGAATCCAGCTTTTGACCGTACCCAAAGCTTCACCAGCAAAGCGCGCCACTTCGTCGTAACTGGCTGCGCGATAAAAAGCCTGGGAAATAGCCTGCCTTTGATCGCTGGGAAGTTGTTCAAGGCAATCCAATAAAAGTTGCTTTTCCGAAGCCATCCGGGGGTCAGCAGGAAATTCCCGTTCCCCCCACTGCTCCCAGTTTTCGTCTTCCCAACCTGGCTGGTCTTTCGGAAGCCGTCTTAATTCATCAATAGCCTGATAGCGGACAATTGCCGCTGCCCAAGCCATGGGAGCGCCCCGACCCACTTGATATTCTCCCGCCTTTAACCAGATTTTCACAAACGCATCCTGTAAACAATCGGCCGCACGGCCCTGCTCTCTTAAAATACGCAAAGCAACGGGAAACAGATGCGCAGCCGTAGCATCGTAAAAATCACGAAAGGCTTGCTGATCAGCAAGCGCTACTTTCTGCAGGAGTTTTTCCAGTTCGGCGACTTCAGGCACCGGTTATCACCGTAACCTGATAAACAAAAATTTACATTTTACATCTCGATTCATGGGACAACACACCTTAATCTGTATTTCACAGGCAAAAGCATAGCGCAAAAATCTTGTCTTGTACCATGTAGTCGCATTTTGAAGATTTTTCGGAGAGGATGATAATCATGAAAAAATTGTGGATAAAAAGTCTTTTGACCAGCGCCGTGCTGGCGGGACTGGGATTGAGTAGTGCGGCCTTTGCTGGCCCCGTAGATATACAACTCAATGTAGGAACCCAGCCAGTGTATGCGGCACCTGGATACCCCCCAGCCATTCTTACGGCACCGCCCTTGATGGTCTGGCTGAGCAATCTGGGTGTTTATGCGGCCTATGGCGCTTCGCAACCCATTTTTTATCAGGGTTCCAACTACTATTATTATTACGGCAACCGCTGGTGGTCGGGTCCGGGCTATCGTGGTCCGTGGCGCCCCATAGCGGCTCCGCCGCCCGCATTGCGGCGCTGGAATCATCGCGATTGGCAGCGCGTCCAAAGAGATGCTGGCCGCTATTCCCGAGACCCGCATTGGCGGCATTTCCGTCCGGCAGAAAGGCCCATGCCAGGGCCGCAGCAGCGGCCGCAACCAGGGCGTCCCGGTGGTCCACAGTTTCAGCATCCCCATCGTCCGCAGATGCAACAGCGCCCGCAACCCATTCAGCGTCCAGCCCTCGGACAAGGTCGTCCCGATAATGGTCCGGGGCGGGGTCGCGGGCAGCCAGGTTCAAAACCGGACCGTGGACATCAGAATCAGGGCAACGGCCAGCCCTGGCAGGGCAACCACTAGGCCAGCTTGTTTCTGACCCAATCGCGGGCGGCCTGGAGCGCATCATCTAGTGCCGCCGGATTACCGGCACCAGCCTGGGCCATGTCGGGTCGGCCGCCACCTTTACCACCCAGCGGCAAAGCTACCACATTCACCAGATCACCCGCGTGAATCCGGCCAGCCAGGGTTTTCGCAACAGCAGCAATCAAGGCCACTTTTTCCCCTTCAACTCCAGCCAGGACAATCACGGCTTCGGGAAGCTGACTGCGCAGACGATCCAGCGCATCACGCAAGGCCTTACCATCCATACCCTCCAGACGGCTGATGAGAACCGGCACACCAGCCACCTCTTCACTTCGGGCAGCGAGATCTGCGCCAGCCCGTGCTGCTTCATCCCGCTTGATTTTTTCCAGTTCTTTTTCGAGTTGACGCAGACGCTCAAGGGTCTGAGCCAGACGCTGATCCAGATCTGCTGGTGCCACTTTGAGCAAGCTGGCTGCGGCCTGCAGACGTTGTTCATCGCGCTGGATAAGCTCCAGAGCCGCCGCTCCGGCTACGGCTTCAATACGACGAATACCCGCCGCTACGCCACTTTCGCTGAGAATCTTGAAAACCCCCATATCCCCGAGCGCCTGCACATGCGTGCCACCACAAAGCTCCAGTGAAAAGTCGCCCATGCGCACGACGCGGACTTCATCACCGTACTTTTCACCGAACAGCGCCATGGCGCCCAGAGCCTGGGCTTCGGCAATGGGCAGAACTTGCGTATCAGCAGCGTAATTTTCACGAATCACCGCATTAACGCTGCGCTCTATCTCCTGCAACTGCGCCGAAGTCAGGGGTTCAGGATGGCTGAAATCAAAGCGCAGCCGCTCCGGATTGACCAGCGAACCTTTCTGCTGGACATGAGAACCGAGAATGTTGCGCAAAGCGGCATGCAGCAGATGGGTGGCAGAATGATGGGCAGCGGTCGCCCGCCGGGCCAGCTCATCCACGCTGGCCAGCAAGGTGTCTCCGGTCTGGAGGCGACCCGACTGCAGCACACCCACATGCACATGCAAACTGCCCATGGGCTTTTGGGTATCATTCACCAGAAATACGGCATTTTCGGACTGTAATTCGCCGCGATCACCCGACTGCCCGCCCGATTCTCCATAAAAAGGGGTCTGATCGAGAATGACGATGCCCTTGTCCCCGGCGTCAAGAAAAGCTACTTCTTCGCCATCACGCAACAGCGCCAGCACTTTTCCCTCACCCACACATTGGGAATAACCCGTAAATTGGGTAGCGGCAAGACGCATGGCGAGGTCGTGATAAATCCGCTCGGTTTTGACTTCGCCACTGCCGCTCCAGGCGGCGCGGGAACGATTACGCTGCTCACTCATGGCTACTTCATAGCCTTCCATGTCCATACGCAGGTTTCTTTCGCGGGCGATGTCGGCGGTTAAATCCACCGGGAAACCATAGGTATCGGCCAGCCGGAAGATAATCTCACCGGGAATAGCCGCATCGGCGGGCAATCCGGAAATAGCGTCCTCCAACAGACTCAGGCCACGTTCCAAAGTTTCCCGGAAACGGGTCTCCTCACGCTCCAAAGCACGTTCCACATCACGCTGTGCCTGAGCCAGTTCAGGAAAGGCCGTCCCCATTTCGCGTACCAGTGGCGCAACCAGTTTATGAAAAAACACGCTTTCCATGCCCAGCTTGCGACCATGCCGGACCGCCCGCCGAATAATGCGCCGCAAAACATAACCTCTTCCTTCATTGGCCGGCAGTACACCGTCCGTAATCAGAAAACTGCAGGCACGAATATGGTCGGCGAGTACCCGCAGACTGGTATCTGTTGCAGCATCCTGACCATAGGTTGTGCCGGAAATTGCGGCCGCTGCCGCAATCAAAGGCTTGAACAGATCGGTGTCGTAATTATTATGCACGCCCTGCAGAACAGCCGCGAGACGTTCCAGTCCCATGCCGGTATCCACGGAAGGTTTGGGGAGCGGGGTCAGTTTCCCGCTGCCATCGCGGTCATACTGCATGAAAACCAGATTCCAGATTTCAATATAACGATCCCCGTCTTCTTCGGGGCTGCCGGGAGGGCCACCCGGAACATCCGGGCCGTGATCATAAAAAATTTCCGAGCAGGGGCCGCAAGGTCCGGTATCTCCCATACTCCAGAAATTATCTTTCGCGCCACAACGGGAAATGCGCGCTGGATCAATACCCATTTCATTGATCCAGATCTGAGCGGCTTCGTCGTCTTCTTCATAAACCGTAATCCAGAGCTTAGCCGCCGGAAGCTCCAGTTTTTTCGTCAGAAATCGCCAGGCAAAAGCGATGACCTCGCGCTTGAAATAATCCCCGAAGGAAAAATTGCCGAGCATTTCGAAAAAGGTGTGATGGCGGGCCGTATAACCCACGTTTTCCAGGTCATTATGTTTTCCGCCCGCCCGCATGCAGCGCTGGGAAGAAACAGCGCGCTGGTAGGGACGTTGCTCCAGACCCAGGAACACGTCCTTGAAAGGAACCATACCGGCATTGGTAAACAGTAAGGTCGGATCATTGCGGGGAATCAGCGAACTGGAGGGCACAATCTGATGACCCTGTTCCACAAAATAATCCAGAAAAGCTTGGCGAATGGCTTGCGCTTGCATCGGTCTTCCGTCATCCATAAAAAATCTAGTCGTTAAAATCATCCGCATTTTTGCCCGAATCCGCCAGTACGCGTCGTATCTGTTCGGGCAAAAATCCCCTTCCCGCCAAAAACCGTGCGCGTCGCGCATATTCACGGGCATCTTCGGGTGCCGTATCGCCAAAGCGCTTGCGGTAGGCGGCCTGCGCCTGTACCTGCCAGTTGACACTTTGCACTGCCGCACCATCCTGCTCTTTAACGTCAACCCCTGCCCGCTGTAAATCCTGACGCAGGCGTAAGGGACCATGCCCCTGACGCAGCCGGGTTCGGGTCAACATTTCCAAGTAACGCTGGTCATCCTGATAACCGGACGCCTTGAGGCTGTCGAGGACCATCTGTATCTGCAAGTTATCAAAGCCCGCGTGCAGCAGTTTATCCTGCAACTCCTTGCGACTGTACTCCCTGCGCGCCAGCAGGCGCAGGGCAACGGTCATGGGATCGACAGGAGAACGACCGGCCAATTATTCGACTGCCGCAGGCTCCACCACATCATCCGTAAAGGCCAGCGGATTACCGGCCGCAGCAGCACGGACCTGTTGCTCGATTCTCGTGGCCAATTCCTGGTGCTCCTTGAGATATTGGCGGGCATTATCCTTACCCTGACCAATGCGTTCGCCCTGATAGGAGTACCAGGCTCCGCTTTTTTCAACAATTTCAAACTTGACACCCAAGTCCACCAACTCCGAAAGACGGGAAATACCCTCCCCGTAATAAATGGCAAACTCGGCTTCGCGAAAAGGCGGAGCCACCTTGTTTTTGACGACTTTGACCCGGGTATCATTGCCCATGACCTCGTCACCTTTTTTGATGGCACCAATCCGGCGAATATCGAGGCGTACGGAAGCATAGAACTTCAGGGCATTCCCACCGGTCGTGGTTTCCGGACTGCCATACATGACCCCGATCTTCATGCGGATCTGATTGATGAAAATCACCAGAGTATTGGTTCGGGAAATATTGGCGGTGAGCTTGCGCAGGGCCTGACTCATCAAACGCGCCTGGAGGCCAACGTGCGAGTCGCCCATATCGCCTTCAATTTCTGCCTTGGGCGTCAGGGCGGCTACCGAGTCCACCACAATCAGATCCACGGCGCCGGAACGCACCAACATGTCGGCGATTTCCAGGGCCTGTTCGCCGGTATCCGGCTGGGAAACCAGCAGATTTTCGAGATCAACCCCAAGCTTGTGGGCATAACCGGGATCCAGAGCATGTTCGGCATCAATAAAAGCGGCAGTGCCTCCGGCTTGCTGACAACTGGCAATGGCATGCAGGGTCAGCGTGGTTTTACCGGAAGATTCAGGTCCATAAATTTCGACCACCCGACCTCTTGGCAGACCACCAACCCCCAAAGCCAAATCCAGGCCCAGGGAGCCGGTAGAGTAAACCGCAATGTCCTTGATGGCGTTGTGGTCACCCAGGCGCATCACTGCACCTTTTCCAAACTGCTTGTCAATCTGGGACAAAGCGGCCGAGAGGGCCTTGCTGCGTTGATCATCCATCATGTTGTCCTTTTCTGAATTGAGAAGAGTATTCCACTCGGGCATAACCCGTTTTTGCAGCGGCCTGCTCCGGGCATCCGGGCATCGACCGACCCGGTTATCCAATCTATATTTCCGGGCATTCTACCTGAGCAACCGGAATGGGCAAAGACGCCCGGGATAAAACTTTCATCCACACAGCAAACCCAGCAGACCACCCAACGCCACCGATCCGGATGCATACTGTACGTTCCAGCGATCACCGCGAAAATGGCAGGTACGAACCTGTTGTTGACCATTGCGCTGTCCCCAGGCAATACAGACCGTGCCAACCGGCTTGCCCGGCACCGCCCCGCCCGGACCGGCGATACCCGTAATCGCCACGCCCAGATCGGCTTCGCGCAGGAGACCATTGAGCATTTCCAGAGCCGTCTCTTCGGATACCGCCCCATAGCGCATCAGGGTTTTTGCCTGTACCCCAAGAAAGTGGCGCTTGGCAGTATTGCTATATGTCACTATACCGTGCTGCAAAAGCGCCGATGATCCCGATAAAGCGGTAATCCGGGCTGCGAGGCCGCCACCGGTGCAGGATTCGGCCAGGGCCAAACGCGGCCCACCTGCTTTGGAGCAATGTTGCAACAGTGCCCATTCTGGTGGCGCCATGGACAAATCAAAAGCGTTCGATGTTTTTTCCTGAAGCCAGAATTCACCGGGTAAAATTTCTGTGCCCTGACTCTGATCGCTAAAGTGACTGAAACTTTGTGGATAAGGTGGTAAATAATGCTCAGCCCAATCGCGCAGACCCTGCCAGTCGCCAGCCGGGACCAAGGCACGCTGCGGAATGACTTTCCAGGCAGCGGCGTTGGCAAAAGCGCCGATGCCCAGTGCCGCGCCCTCTATATCGGGCAGGACAGCGGTCAGCTCGATGCGCGCACGCACTCCACTCCTTAAGGCCCAGGCTTCCAGGCGCTGAGCATCGGGCAACACCGCTGGCCGCATGGGCAAAAAAATATGCAGTAATTCGCCGCTGTTCATAACCAACCCATCGCTCGCAGCCCCTGTAAAATCAGCCAAGCCGGAATCGCTGCCGCCATGTCATCCAGCATAATGCCCGTTCCACCATGAATATGTCGATCCAACCAGGAAATGGGCCAGGGTTTGAGCATATCGAAAAAACGGAACAGCAAAAAACCGATGCCCAAGGCAGCCCAACTGAACGGTATCCAGTACAGGGTCATCAACAGGCCCACCCATTCATCCCAGACAATGGCGGGTGGGTCAAGGGCACGCTTGCCGGCTGCACCGTGACGCAGGTCTTCGGCAGTCTGACCACAAAGCCGGGGACCCACAGCGATCATGAGCAAAAGGACAGCAGCATATATCCACAGATTGTGCAGCAGTAAAACCAGCAGCAAGTAAAAAGGAACAGCCGCAATGGTACCCATGGTTCCCGGCAGAATGGGCGATAGGCCACTGCCTCCACCAAAAGCCAGCCAGTGATACCAGGGCCTAGAAAACATGTTGGTGACCCCGTATGCCCGGCAGTGCCAAAGGCCGCTCCTGCCAGTAAATATCTACAGACTCAGTGGGTTGCGAGTCTGCTGGCAAAATCCGCCCCACTGCGGTTATTGGCAGAGCACAGCTATGCGCGATATTCAGCAATGCCGGGGTCAGCGACGGTGGCGCACAAAAAATCAGTTCATAATCATCTCCACCAGTCAGAGGCCAGCGTTGCCAGCGTACCAAGTCCTGATCAATGCAATCACGCAAAGCCGGACTAAGGGGCAGATGCTCAAGATCAACCCGGGCCCGCAGCCCGGAGGCCTTGAGGATATGATCGAGATCAGCCAGAAAACCATCAGAACAGTCCAGAGCGCAGGCCACTCCGGCAGCCTGTGCCGCCCGGCCGAAGTCCAGGCGCGGGAGCGGACGCAAGCGCCGGGCTTCCAGTGCTTGGGCCTGCGTCGCCGGACCGGCAAAATCATAGCCCGGCAGGCCACGTGCCACAAAAGCCAGATCCAGGGCGGCTGCCGCATCTCCCAGTGTCCCGGTCACCCAGATCAGATCACCGGGACGGGCGGCATCGCGCCGCATGATACCCTGCTCCGCTACGCCCAATACGGTAACAGTCAAAGTCAGCGGACCATCTGTTGCGACCGTGTCTCCACCGACCAGCGCCACGCCAGTGCTCTCAGCCAGAGTATGCCAACCCTCGGCAAATGCTTCCAACCAGGGCGAATAGCCTTCCGCACGCATCGGCAAAGCCAGACTGAGCAGGCACCAACGCGGCTGCGCCCCCATGGCGGCCAGATCGCTGAGATTCACGGCCAGGGCTTTCCAGCCCAGATCGGCAGGATCCACATCGGCGAAAAAATGGCGGCCAGCAACCAGTGTATCCATGCTGGTCACCAGCGACTGTCCCGCCGGATCCAGCCAAGCTGCATCATCTCCCATTCCCAGGAGCACCCCCTTCCCGCCGCCACCCAGCCTGCCTTGCAACTGCTCAATGAGTGCAAATTCTCCAACCGCCATGAATGCTCCGTTTTTAAACTGGTCCGCGCTTAAGCAGCACTTTCATGATGCCGGGTCTGATCTCCAAGTACCGGCCTGATTGTACAGCAAACCGAAATAAACCATAGTCAACGGAAATGCTTTACACCTTTTGGAATCAGCGCGCATTCATCAAGCCATGTCCAGTCTTTCGCCACCAACAATGCCCCAAGCACAGGCCCGGAAAAAGCCGGTCGTGGGGCGCTTTGCGCCCTCCCCCAGTGGTCCCCTGCATGCCGGTTCGCTGATTGCAGCCATTGGCAGCTATCTCAGCGCGCGCAGTCAGAGTGGGCTTTGGCTGCTGCGTATGGAAGATGTGGACGGGGACCGGGTGCGGCCCGGAGCTGCGGACACGATTTTGCGTCAGCTGGAAGCACTCGGCCTTGATTGGGATGGCCCAATCTGCTGGCAGTCTCAACGTCATGATTATTATCAACAAGCCTTGGACCATTTGATAAAGGAAGGTGATGCCTACCCCTGCGCCTGTACGCGACAGGAAATCCGCCAGCACGGCGGCAATTATCCCGGCACCTGCCGCCATGGACTGGCAGCAGGTCGAACAGCACGCTCCTGGCGACTGCGCGTTCCCGAACAGTTTCCCGTCTGGAAAGATCGTTTTCACGGCCTTCAGAACACGCCTCCCGAACAGGGAGATCCAGTTCTGCTCCGCGCCGATAATTATTTTGCTTATCTACTGGCTTGCGTGGTCGATGACGGCGCACAGGGCGTGAGCGAGGTCATCCGTGGAGGCGACTTACGCACGTTTACTGGAGTCCAGCGCTATTTGCAAAGCCTCCTGCACCTGCCCCGGACAGAATATGGGCACCTGCCACTCCTCTGCAATGCCGATGGCAGCAAGCTTTCCAAAAGCAGTCAGAGCCCGGCCTGGACAGGAAGCCCCGGACAAGGCTGGGAAACAACCCTGGGCCTGCTGGGTTGGGACACCCCCGCCGAACTCCACGGCGCATCCGCTGAACAGTGGCATAACTGGGCGCTGGCGGAGGCACGGGGCAAGACACCATTCTGGCATCCACCGGCTACAAGCGTTACGCTGCCCCTATGAATATTGACCCGATAGCTGTTCTGGAGGCTTTTCTGCGACTTTGGCCTGCGCCGTCAGGACGGCTGTCGGCGCAACGATGAATTTACCGGAACTGGTCCCCGCCACCCTGATTCGTCGCTACAAACGTTTCCTGGCGGACTGCGAACTCGAAACGGGTGAGCAAATCACCATACATTGCCCCAACTCGGGAAGCATGCGCAGTTGCGCAGAACCCGGGCAAGCCATTCTCATTTCCCGCAGTAACAATCCCAAACGCAAACTGGCCTGGACTTGGGAGCTTTACTGGAGTGGCAGCAGCTGGGTATGCATTAATACCCAGCGCCCCAATCACATTGTGGCCGAAGCCATTGTCAGCGGGCAGATTCCCGCCCTGCAGAATTATGACGAACTGCGGCGCGAAGTGCCCTATGGCAGCCATGAACGGGTAGATATCCTCTTGCAGAATCCCCAGCGTCCACCCTGCTATGTCGAAGTCAAATCCTGCACCCTGCTCGATCCTGATGGCGTCATCCGTTTTCCCGATGCGGTCAGCACCCGCGCCCTGCGCCACCTGCATGCACTCCGCGAGGTCGTAGCCAACGGTGGGCGCGCCGTCATGTTTTTTTTGATTGGCCGCGAAGATGGTCAGGGTTTTGCCCCGGCCGACCAAGTGGACCCGGCTTATGGACAGGCGCTCCGGGAAGCGCGCAGGGCGGGTGTGGAAGTACTGGCCTACCGAACCCGGGTCAGTCCTGATAAAATAGTCATTGATGCGGCAGAGCAGCTACTTTTTTAGCCGCTTTGAGTCGCCCCAGGAGAATCTCATGTTACAACGTCGAAAAAATCCCCCTCAGGGCAACATCAAAACCCCTGAAGAAGTCGTAAAAATGCGTACTGCCGGGCATTTGACCGCCATGGTGCTCAACATGATTCGGCCTCATGTCAAAGCCGGAATCACTACCGGAGAATTGGACCGGATTTGTCACGATTATATTGTCAACGATTTACAGGGAATTCCTGCCCCGCTGAATTATCAGCCCAGTCCGGAATATCCACCCTTCCCCAAATCGGTCTGTATTTCCCTCAACCACGTCATCTGCCACGGTATTCCTGGCGACCGGGTTTTAAAAGATGGAGATATGCTGAACATTGATGTGACGGTCATCAAGGATGGCTACCACGGTGACAGCAGTAAAATGTTTACGGTTGGCGAAGTCCCCTTGCGTTCCAGAAGGGTGATGGAAGTTGCCCACGAGGCCATGGTGCGCGGCATTGAGCAAGTCCGACCGGGCGCCACCCTGGGCGATGTCGGCCATGCAATTCAGCTCTATGCTGAAGCCCAGCACTGCTCGGTGGTGCGGGAATTCTGCGGGCATGGCATCGGCCGGGTATTTCACGATGAACCACAGGTGCTGCATTACGGCAACCCCGGCGAAGGCGTGGAGTTGGTGGCAGGGATGACGTTTACCATTGAACCCATGATCAATGCCGGCAAACGTCACATCAAGGCTTTACCAGACGGCTGGACCATTGTCACCAAGGATCACAGTGCCTCGGCGCAATGGGAGCATACCATTCTGGTCACCGACGACAGCTATGAGGTATTGACCCAACTCCCCGGCGATCCCATCTGAACATGCCCGAATTCATGGCAGGCGAGAACCTGTCAGGCGTACCGGAAACCCTGCGTCAGGAACGGTCTGTTTTACAGAGCCGTTTCTCTCCACGGCAGAGTAGTCGCTCGCTCTTGCGCCAGCACTGTGCTCTACTGGACAAATCCTTGCGCAAAATCTGGCGTCAGACTGCAGCAGAGCATGAACAGAGCGTAACCAGACTCAGCCTGATTGCCGTAGGAGGTTATGGGCGCGGGGCCCTGTTTCCCGGCTCGGACCTTGACCTGCTGATTCTCACTCCACCCACACTTTTGGAAGATGAAGAGCAGTTCATTCATTTTTTTCTGACGGCGCTGTGGAATTTGCAAATAGAAGTAGGCTCCAGTGTGCGGTCGGTTCAGGAATGCCTGGAAAAGGCGCGAGAAGATCTCAGCATTGCCAGCACGTTTCTGGAGGCCCGTTATCTTTACGGATCGCGGGAATTATTGGCGCAACTGAAAGAAACCCTCCGCGCCAATCCGCCCTGGAAACCCGAAGTTTTTTTTGCTGCCAAACTCGCCGAACAGGAAAACCGCCACGCCCGCTGTAGCGATACGGCTTTTCATCTGGAACCCAACCTGAAAGAGGGTCCCGGCGGGCTTCGCGATATTCATCAGCTGCAATGGCTGACTGGTAGCATTTTCGGAGACAGCAGCCTGCTGTGCCTGCGCCAGAAAAACCTGGTCACCCCGGAAGAATATCGGCAACTTCTCCGGGCTCAGTCTTTTCTGACGCGCCTGCGCATCACCCTGCACTATGCCAGCGGCCGCCATGAAGACCGCTTGCGTCTGGAGCAGCAACGCCAACTCGCCGAGGTACTGGGTTACCAGGAGCGTCCCGGCCGCAGTCCAGTTGAACAGCTCATGCAAAAGCTTTATCGCGCTTTTGCCGACATTATGCGCATTGCTGCCATTGCTCAGGAAAATATTGCCCTATACCTGGCTGATCAGGGCAGCCTGGGCGAAGATTCAGCACAACCTGTGCGGAACACAGTGCCCCTTCCCCAGGCAGACGATCCGCAATTATTGCAGAAAATATTACGCCTGTTTCGCGAGCTGGCCGAAAACCCGCAGAGCATTTCTCTGGACGCATTGACCCAACGCGCGCTTTATAAGTTGCGCAGTAAAATCCAGCCCCGCAATCTTGAACAGGATCCCATCGCCAGAAATGAATTCCTGGCGCTGCTGGCGCAAGCAGATGGCGCTTATGACAGCCTGAAAATCATGCACCAATGTGGCATCCTCGGGCGGCTGATTCCCGCTTTTGAACGCATTACCGGCCGTATTCAGCATGATCTGTTTCACGTCTATACCGTCGATCAGCACACCCTGTTTCTGCTGCGTAACATCGGACTGCTTTATAAACAGGAAGAAACCCGGATGTCTGTACTCAAACAGGCCTGGGCACAAGTGGATAAACCGGAACTGCTGGTCCTGGCCGGGTTATTTCATGATATCGGCAAGGGCCGGGGCGGCGATCATTCCCAAATTGGTGCACAGGAAGCACGACGTTTTGCCCGACGCCTGCAGCTGTCCGCCAGAGACACGGAACTGATCATCTGGCTGGTGGAGCAGCACCTGCAGATGAGTACGGTCTCTCAACGCCGTGATCTGGAAGATCCGCAGGTCATCCGGGATTTTGCCAGAATGGTCGGCGATGAACGGCATCTGGCCTACTTGCTGTTACTGACCGTAGCAGACATGCGTGCCACCAACCCGGACCTCTGGAATGACTGGAAAGGCTTGTTGCTCAGCACTTTGTATCGCGCTACGGCTACCGAACTGCAGCAGGAAGATCGCAGCCGTCAAGACCTGCCGCACATTGTCCGGGATCGTCAGGAAAACGCGTTGCAATGCCTGACGCAGGAAGAACAAACCCGCGCCAGAATATTCTGGCAGCATTTATCAGGGGCCTATTTTTCACGTTACAGCGAAAATGAACTGTTATGGCACATTCAACAGATTCTCGCCCATAAAAGTCGTAAAACCCTGGTAGCAGTACGCGCCCACCAGCCTGAGGGCAGCGAAATCCTGATTTATGGTCCTGACCGCCCCGGTCTGTTCCAGCAGATTACCGGCGCCCTGGATCGCCAGTCTCTCAACATCATCGACGCGCGCATTGATACCAGTGAAGATGGTCGAGCCATTGACACATTTCTGGTCATTGACAACAGTCACGCCTTTGCGCGAACCGAGCAGGCCGACCAGGATCTGGCAGCGCGACTGCGCGCCATTATCGAAGGAGAAACCGAAAGCAAACCACATTTTGGTCTGCGCCACCGCGACCCACGCCATCGCTTTTTCGCCCAGCGTCCCGCTGAAATCCGTGTGGATAATCACGCCCTCTCCCGCTATACCCTGCTTGAAGTGCGTGCAGCCGATCATCTCGGACTGCTTTATCGGGTGGGTGAGGTATTACGCACCTTACAGCTGAATATTCATGGCGCCAAGGTGTCTACATTTGGTGAGCGGGTTGAAGATACCTTTTTTATTCTCAATGAAAGGGGTCGACAATTAACGGAAACCCAAAGCAAAAAACTTACTGGCACGCTGGATGAAATGCTCAACGGGAAATCACAATAAATGATTTTTTCAAATAATAAAGGCAGATTTACATGTGGGATTTTCTGATTCCCAAAGCAGACCGCCGCCGTGATCGTACTTTGGCGTTGGCCGGTATTATCCGTAGCGCCCTGCTGGTACAGAACATTGCCCGCAATGGTGAACAACCGGGGCCACTATTGGCCACCTGTATTCACAGTATTCTGTCCCTGGACAGTGCCAGCACCCGTCAGGCATTGGGAGACATCCAGAGTTTACGACAGGCACTGGCCCTGCTCTGCCCTCTCCTGCAACGCGGCCCCGCCAATGCCCAGGAAGCCGAACTGCTGCGCTACGCCATGGCGATGAGCAGCCTGAGTAAACGCCTGTTAAAAAATCAAAGCGCTACCCAGCGCGTGCATGAAGGTATTCAGCAGGCCCAGCGGCAAATCCAGCATTTTGGTGACCCACTGCAGAGCAGCGTCATTGCCGGTCTGGCGCAAACCTACACGGAAGCTATCGGCACCCTGCGCCCGCGTATTATCGTCAGTGGTGACAGCCGCTATTTAAGTGACGCTGACGATGCCGCCCGTATCCGCACGCTCCTGCTCAGCGGTATTCGCGCTGCCGTACTCTGGCGGCAGGCCGGTGGTCACATTCCCGGAAGCCTGCTCGAACGTCGGGGCATTTGTCAGGAAGCGGAAGAGTTGCTTTCTACGAACAATTCATGCTGAAAATGGCCGAATTAATTTTGGAAACCATCAAGGCCCGAAGCATCAGTGTTTTGCCTTTGTACCGACACCGCATTGCTAACGACAGATGCCGTAGACGCGGTGCTCAGCGGCGCGATGGTAAAGGATTTGATGCGGGTGGTAGGTAGCGGAGATTGGGTCTGGGGTTGAACTGAGACTGAGCGCGCGGGAGCCGTCGCCGACTGCGTACTTGCTGTACTGAATTTAAGTGGCTTGGTGGCAACCAGATGCGCTTGACCTGATTGAACAGACCGCGCATGAGCAACCGGCTGAGGTTGTTGATAACCCATGGTGTACAACTTTCCAAGCATTGCATTCACCAGGGCCTGGGCGCCGTCCCAGGTCAAATGGACCTGATCAGGATCAAAGTAATTATATTGATCATGGCTGATACGATTCCAATGCAATAAATAAACATTGGGATATTGTGCCTTGGCGCGGAGATACTGTGCTTTGACTTCGTTTTCCCAGACTCTGGGAACATTGGGAATAATCAGCATGACTTTGCGATTTCCGGCTTCGCGCATGACCCGATCCAGATCCTGGGTAAAGACATCGCCATTACTGCCCAGCTCCAGAACGATATAGCGAATATCTGCATTTTGCGGCTGAGCTAACTCTGCCTGCAGGACGAATGGAGCACGCGAAAACTGTCGCCCCACTTTACCGTCCAGTATGGCATTGGGAACCTGATGAATCACAAAACCTGACCATCCCAGAAGAATGGAATCCGTAACAACCAATACCTGTTTGTCTGGATAGGCACGATTTTGGCGGATTTCCTGTCCGTTATAGAGATACCCCGGTTGTGGATTGGGCTGCCAGGTCATGGAGCCAGCCGCCGGGGCAGACGTTGCGCCTCTGGCACTGAGGGCATTTCCCGTCGGTTCCGCCAGGGCCGCATCACCTGACTGACGGATTGCCAGTAACTGCTTCTGCAACTGGGCAATTTTGAGCGCCTGGTAATGCTTGTATAACAGCAGGTGGAGATTTTTTTCGCGTTCATGAATAAATTGCTGATTAACCACCACCGAATCATACCAACCGGCAATGCCCAAACCCAGAATCAAAGCCACAGTAAAAGCGGTTTGCAGGGAAAAATGATGCCGCGCTTTCTTGCCAAAAGCATTCTGTATGCTGACTTCAACCAAGGCATAGGTAAGCACCGACAACAACAGGATAATCAACACAGAAAGTATCACTAAAACGTAATCAGTCGCGCCATGATAAAAATAATAGAGGAAAGAAATAACTGGAACATTCCATAAATACAAGGAGTATGACATCTCCCCCAAAGCCCCGCCCAACTGCCATTTCATCTGTGCAAAGACTGTGGATCGTTCCGCAGCATAAATATAAATTGCAGTAAGCAATAATACTGGTAAAGAATATATGACATAATTCTGATAAGGAGCCAGCAGTAACAGGACAATAATACCCAGCACTGCCATGACCACCAAAAAATCAAAAACGACGGGAATTTTTTTAGCCTCACGACCACTCAGAACCATGAAACCCAGAATCCCGGCAATATAGGAAAAACCATGCCAAGGTAAAACATAAGCCGCATTAAGCTGATGATGTACACCCAACCAGTATGCTCCCCCGACCGTAACCATCAGCAGTAGCAACATCAGCACAAAATAAAAATACTGGTTACGAATTATTTTACGCAGCAAAAAATGCAAAACATACAATTGCACCAACAATGAAATAAACCACATTCCAATAAAGGGGTGCGGCATCGCAAAGGTCTGAAAATAAGGTATATGATGAAATATCAGATAAAAGTTATAGACAAAAAGCGATGAATAAACAGCTGGTTGCCAACTGGTCAGATGAAAGTAATAACCAAACAGAGCAACTACCCAGGTTACCACCAGCATGGGAATGACAATACGAGAAAGGCGTCTTCTGAAGAAAGTGCGCACACTGTTCAGAAAGCCAGCATCCGGCGCATGGCGCATGGATCTCTCTATTAAGTATCCGGAAACAAAGAGAAATACATCAACACCCAGATAACCACCAGAAAACCATGCGCTGCCAAAAGTAATGGTTTCATGCACATGAAACCCAATGACGCCGACCATGGCGAGAAATTTCAGATAATCCAGATAGAGCATACCGTCATCCCGCAAAATTTTATGAATTAGTTTTTGTCTTCAGTTTTTTTAATATCACGAGCAATGGCATGTACCATGACCTGAATTCCCTGCCAATTGGGATGAACCAGATCCGTCCAGAAGTATTGCGGATGATTTTTGCTGAGCAGATCCCAGCGCACCAGATGCACATTCGGGTGTGTGGCGGCGGTTTGCAGATAAAGCTGTTGTACTTCATGTTCCCAGGACCGGGGCATTTCCGGCATCACCAGAAATACCTGGCGGTGGCCAAGCATTTTGAGTAGTTGCTGCATGTCCTCAGGATACACTTCACCATTCGTACCCAATTCGATGACGACATCACCTACCCCTTGGGTCATCCCGGTTTGTTGCATGGTCTTCCAAATGGGCAGGGCGCTGGAAAACTGTCTACCCACCCGCCCACTGATAAGCGCATTGGGAAACACATGCGCAAAATATCCTGACCAACCGGTCAAAATACTGTCACCAATGATAATGACGCCGACTGGATAAGTTTTAGGAAAACGCAGCACCGAACGAGCATCCAATACATAGCCCGGATCGGGTGATTCGGAAAAGTCCTTGTGCGCATCAATAATGGCCATCTGATCCAGATAACGTTCGGATTTCTGCGGGGCGGGTGCCTTACGCGCCACAACGGGGGCAGGCAGAGTCTCGTGGATGGGCTTCACCGCATAGGAAGTGTTTTCATCCATGCAGGCCGCGAGGCCCAGACAGACCCCGATCATCAAACTGAAGCGTACCAGACGGATAGGCTTTACTCCCATAAAACGACTGGAAAGGTTGCGAAACACCTGATGCGACATGATTATCCTTGATGCCTTTATTTTTTTGCTGGACGACTCTAACAATAAAACGAATTACATGCCACGCTCAATTTTATAAACCCAGGCCAACACCTCGGCTACAGCCTGATAGAGCTGAGGTGGTATTTGTTGATCCAGGTCCAGCTGCATGAGCAGACTAACCAGCTCCTTGGATTCATGGACAAATATCCCGGCCTCTCGCGCTCTGGCAATAATTTGCTCAGCTACCAGACCCTGCCCCTTGGCAATCAGAGTAGGTGCTGCATCTTCTGCCTGATAACGCAGAGCCACTGCACTTTTAGGTTTATCCATGTACGGAATCATCCACCGGACGAATCTGCTGCGTCGAAACCTGTAGACCCAAATTCTGCAAGGATTGGGTCAGCTCGCCTCCGTGCGCCCGTAGTAAAGCGGCCTGATCTGCAGTGAGAACTAGATGCAAGGTAGATTTGTCTAGTTGCAGACGGGCTTCCACGTGCCCCAGCTTGGGCAGATCCAGAATCAGGGTACTATCCCAGCGCCGGGAGGGAACCTCTTCACCCGCTTGAGAAGGCTCTTCACCATCTCCATCACGACGCCTCAGCAACCAGCTCACGTTCTGACCCGGCCAAAGAGGCCCCGTCCAGACAAACTGCTGCTGATTCAACACCTGGATTTGTTGACCCAAAATCTGCATGGAAGCGGCATTTGCGTTGCTGGATAAAAATAACGCGCCCGATTTATTCAAGTCGGCAATTTGTGCATAAGTTGCAGCCCCCTGATTTGGGGCCTTGCTGGTGTCACCTGCAGAAAAAGGAAGAGATGACAATGTGGCTCGCGACGCATTTTCATTCGCTGGTGCTAATTCGGTTGCGCCCTTTTGAGTGGAAGGCGGAACAGGGTTGTGCATGGTACTGGCGGCTGTGTCAGTCATGGGTCTGGCCGCATTTTGTGGTTCGGCCAACAAGTTTTGTGTAGTCCATTGACCCTGATTCCACGCGGCCAGATGGCTTTCGTAAAAAATACCACTCTGCTGCAAGCTGCTCTGTAAAAAATTCGCAATATTGGCCGGAGACGTCTCATTCGGCGCCAACATAGCCGCAGTATGAACGATTTGCGCAGCCGGTTTCCCGGTCTGGACCAGATCGCGTAAGGACTGCGCAGTATCCGATAAAGCCACCTGGTCACTACGCACTGCTGCCAAATGACTCATCAGCAAAAACTTGGGATTATTACTGCCACCCAGGTAGGTCAACTGTACTTCCTGCCCTGCTGACCAGTGGCCCGGCAATTCAAAGGCCAGCGTCTTTCCGGCTACCGTAAGCATGGTTTGCTGATCGCCCGATTGTAAGACTTTTGCACTCAGCGTATTTCCCGGCAGCAGGCTATGAGATAGCGATATTGCCGTGGCATGATTCAGAGCTGTTTCCACCACTCTGATCGTGTATGCCGTTTCCAGAGTCGTGGAATTCATGCGCGCATTTCTTCAGGCATCTCAACCGTCAGCTTTTCCACCAGCTTTTTATTTTACCGCCCCAAGAAGAAGGTTGCTGTTTTCCTGAACTGCGCAGTCCAATACCCAGCATCCTCAATATTTCCCGATCACGGGTTTGCACATATTGGGCCACTTTTTCCTGATCGGCGGCCGGTGGATTTTGAAACTCCACACCCAGAATGACGCCGGTAGCACCCGCAACATGATTGTCCACGAAACGAATAACTGCCGGCATGTGCAAAGGATCACTGTCGCGAATTTTAAATACCAACTGAGATAAAATTTCGCTGGGCTGAAAAGGCAGATCCTTGGGACAGCGACTCATAATCCGGATTCCTCCGGCACTGATATCCTGCATACGTCCAGAAACCATCAAGGCACCCTGACGATAAATTTCCACCTCATCGGGATCCTGTACGGTGGGAGGTACCCGAAAAAGCTGACGACGCTGTAACTGATAAATCGCATCGGGATAATGCAGAACAATGTCAGATTCTTCTTGACGCAATATTTGGCTCCGAAAACCACTGATCACCCCATCTACCCGGGAAAGTACCGTGACTTGCAAGCCAGCTTCAATCTGTTTCGGAAAATTCAAAGGCACATCAATGTGTAATTCACTTTCCGACTTTATGTCCAGCAACAGTGTGTTATAACTCTGAGACTGGTCATCCAGCCACAAGGTACAGAAAATATGTTCCCGCCATACATTTTCCAGGATACCTGATGCTTTTACCGAGGCGGTAACACGAAAACGTTCGGAAAATAGATGGCGACGCATTTCATGAATTTGTTCCGTCATAAAAACCTGCTCTGATCCAGAATATGCATTATCTTATCAGCACCCATGATAGCTGTCGTCAGTTCTGAGCTATGCATGAATTTCCTGCCAGAGACCAGCCATATCCTGGAGGCCTACCGTTCGTACCGAACGGAGCACCGGCGGAATCAGGCAATCTCGCCAGGTAAAAAAGGCATTTTCCGGCAGCGGAGGAGAAAGAAGGTATCCCTGAATATAGCGACCACCAAGTTGTAGCCACAAATGAAGCTCATCTGGAGTGGATATACCCTCTGCAACCAAATCGCAGTCCGTCAGCTGGCTGAGCAGGTGACTGGCTCCCGCCACACCAAAACTGGCGATATCCTCACGGAATGCCCGAATAAAACTCTGATCCAGCTTCAACTCATCGAAGCGTAAACGGGCAACAGAAAGCAGTGAAGAATATCCGGTCCCAAAATCATCCATGGATAACTTGAATCCGCGCATTTGGCACCATTCCATAACTGGACGCGCAGATTTACGCCCGATAACAGAAGCCGTTTCGGTAATTTCCAAGGTCAAACCCTTACCATCAGGACACAACTGTTCAATATCCTGCATAAATGCGGGATCAAGAAAATGTTTGGCCCCTATATTCAGCGAAATCTGCAACTCCATACCTTCTGAGCGCATGCGCTTGCCTAAGCGCGCGGCTTCTTCCAGGGCCCAACAGCCTAACATTCTAACCAGGTGGGCATTTTCTTCGACATAAGGCATAAATTTGCCGGGTCCAATCCAGTGAGCATGTGCTGGACACCAGCGCGCCAGCATTTCCACGCCGGTCAAACAGCCTTTCAGCATATCGGCTTTGGGCTGCAGGAAAAAATGAACATCCCCCTTGTGCAAAGCACATGGGAAATCCCGTCGTACCCACAGCCTTTGCTTCGCACGGCGAGAGACTTCTCCTGCAAAAAACTTAAAAGCATTTCCGCCCTGGCGCTTGGCTTCGGCCAGCGCTTCATCGGCCTGGGCTATCAGCGTATAAACATCTTGTCCATCTGCCGGAAACATCGCCCAGCCAATAGACGTAGATAAAGTCGAGTCCAATATTTTGCGTGCCGAATTCTGAACAGCTTTCAGAATCTCTTCTCCGATTGAAATAGCGTGATCTGCATCGTTTAATTTAATGAAAAGCCCGAACTCATCACCACCGACACGCGCCAGGATATCATCAGTTTGGGGCAGCACTCCCTGTAATTGACAGGCAATTTCCTGTAAACATTGATCCGCTTCCAGTGAACTGAAAGAAGTATTGATCTCATTAAACATATCCATATCCAACAAGGCCAAACCAAATAATGACTGAGCTTCACTGACAGTGTTCAGGCTATTTGTAACGAGCGTGGTAAAATGGGACCGGTTCGGTAATCCGGTTAATGCATCCGTCTGCAGCAGGCGCTCCTTCTCTTTTATCGCTTGTATTTTTTCCTTATAGCTTTCGAGATCGTGCAACAAGGATTCCCAATGCACAATTAAACTTCGGCCAAAAAGCCAGCGGGTCAGACGGGTTATTTCCAGCACAAAAATGGCTACTGGAAAAGGCGATCTTGCCGCCATGACCGGCCAGGCGATAACCTCGTGAAAACCACGCAACGGCGGATAAGCAGCCATCGCCTTGATCATCATGCCGGAAATATGAGGGGTTCGCGGAGTCACCCGGCATTGTAGACGATACGCCAGAGAGGGCAGGAGTTGCCCCCAAGGTAAATTCTCCGGATCGAGACTCAGGGGAAGTTGCCGGAGCGTCCCGGCAAGCCCTGGTTTACGGGCCGAAGCCGCCACCACGGATAAAATGCCCTGTTTTTCATCAGGCACAGCCACATAGGCCGCTAACGCCCCTGTACCTAACACACTGAGCTGCACCAGGCCCTGATAGATTTCATCAACGTCTTGCGCCTCATTTACCATTTCATGTAAGGCTTGATGCGCCCGCTGATAACGGCTTTCCACAAAACGCCGATACATCCAGATCAAGGCGACCAAAGCCAGTCCAGCTTCAGCAGCTAGTAGCAATACTGTCCAGATATCCAGACGATCCAGTAAATGCTGAAGATCAGGGAGTGGTTGGGAATCCCAGCGCACCTGCATCGTCCACGGTGTACTGCGAACCGGGATCTCCAGATGGGTGGCCCAGGCCTCAGGAATCGCGCTAGCCTGTTGCCAGTGACCATTTGTCCATTGAGCGAGGACATGGTGTTGACCGTCCAGAAGCAGCAGCATGTGCGCATGCTCCGGGCTGGCACTGGCATGCTGGTTGCCGAAAAACAAGTCCGCCTGGCAAGCTCTATAAAAATGCTTGCCGGTTGGCTGCGCAGATAACGCAAAAATACGCAGGGGAATATGCAGCAGCCCCTTCTTGTCCACAAAGGGGCGGTTTACTCCGCCTTTCCAGGTATTGCCACCATCTGATGGCAAGCTATTGAAATCCAGCGGATAATCTACCGCCAGAGGGGATTTATGCGAAGCATCAGCCGAACGGCAGGACACTTCGGCAAGCCAGGGATGCATATTGTCAAAGCGACGCAGCAGATCGGGACTCAGATCCCCGGGCGGCAAACTCGTCATAAACTGTAAATCACGCATATGCATCTGAATCATGGCAGCGAGATTGCTGGAAAAGCTTTCGGCCAGGCGCATGGCTGCTTCCTGGGTGCGCAGCCGGGAACGATCCAGCAAGTGCTGTTGCCAGCTCTCTATGCTGAAAACCGTCAGGCCAACCAGACTCGAAAAAACCAGCAAAATTGACAGGATAAAAATATGCTGCCGTTTTTGAATGCGCCGCGACATCAGTATGAGCTTTTTCAACGGTTCCGGCATGACGGAATTTTCATCAGCCAAGCCCTGAGAAGTTGTTATCATCAGCGCGCCTCTTCTATGGATCGCGGCAAGCGGCTGGCAATATGGGTCAGGGCTACCACTTCATCGACCCCACCGAGTTTTATCGCTTCCTTGGGCATCCCGAAAACCACGCAACTGGAATCATCCTGGGCAATGGTGCGCGCTCCCGCCTGATGCATCTCCAGCAATCCCTGAGCACCGTCATCTCCCATTCCAGTCATGATCACGCCCCAGGCATTCCGGCCAGCTACCTGAGCCACCGAACGAAACGGTACGTCCACTGAAGGCCGATGATGTTTGACTAAAGGTCCATCAAAAACCTGAACGGCAAATTGTGCACCACTTCGGATCAGGCGCATGTCATTTTTCACAACTGAGAATTCAAAACTTGAACAGCCCGTCCAAAGGCATTAACAAGAGCTTTCGATACCATTTATTTATCCATCCTGGAGCATTGTATCAAATTTAAAGCAGTCAAAGTTCTTACGGCACGAAGTAGATAAAACTTTAGGACTTCTTGATTCTGCTCCTGCAGCTATCGGTATTGCGCCATAATGATTATCCACAGGGTTGCTAGATTCCAGAAAATTGCCTAATTGCTGTAACATTAAAGTGTCGAGGATGTGTTAACAAAATGAGCCTAAACTCCCAAAACTCAATTTCCCCTGAAGAAAATCAAGAACTGGTGGCCCGGCAAGCCATCCTCGGACGCCAAGATGAAATCATCGGCTATGAGCTTTTTGCGCGCAATGAAAGTAGCGGCCCAATGGAAGATCCCTTTCTTTGCTCTGCCCGGGTTCTGATCAAAACTTTCAGCGTTTACAATCTTGAAAGCCTGCTCGGCGGAAAGCCGGCCTTCATCAATTTCACCAACAGCAATTTTGACGAGAAAAGCCTGGAATTGTTTCCCGCCCGACAAGTCATACCCGAGTTCACCATTACCGAAGCACCCAGCCGTGAGTTCCTCGGCCACCTGCTGCAGTTACAAAAACTGGGTTTTCGCCTGGCCCTGGATCGTTTCGAAGGCTCCCCTTGGCATCTGGCATTACTCAAAATTGTGGACTTCATCAAAATCGACTGTTTGAACAACACGCCGGAACAATGGGAAGCTTGGATCAGGCAAATCAAAAACTCCAAGCTCCCTCGACATCCTGCAATAGTTGCCACGCGCGTGGAAACGGCCGTTTTGGCTCGACGCTGCTTTGAGGCAGGCGTCGATTACAGTCAGGGCTTCTACTACATGGAGCCGGAAATCGTTAAAGGGAAAACCCTGACCTCCAATCAACATACCATTTTCAATTTGCTCAATCTGCTCCTCGAAGAAAACCCCGTCAGTGACATAGAAGAAGCTTTCCGTCGTGATCCCGGCCTTTCTTATCAACTTTTACGCTATTTGAACTCTGCTGGAATGACACGTGGTCAAGAAATAGAAAGTATTCGCCAAGCCCTTATTTTGCTTGGGCGTCACCCCCTGCAACGCTGGCTGACTTTGCTGCTGTTTGCCAGTCGGGGTACACAAAAATCATCCATTCTCACTATGGCCGCAACCCGCGCCAAATTTGCTGAAATTCTCAGAGAAAAATCTCCAGTCCTCGATGATCAGCCAGCCACTATCCATCGCAGCTTTCTCGCGGGTATGTTGTCGCTGCTGGATGTCTATCTAAAGCAGCCACTGCCAGATCTGTTGAATGAATTAAAAATTTCCGATGAAATGCGCAAGGCGCTTATTTATCATGAGGGCGAAGACGGTGCCGTACTTGGACTTATTGAAGCAGCAGAGCATGGAGATCTTGACACTGTTAAAGAAATGGGAAAAAAACTGGGACTTCCACTTGCAGAAATCACGACCGCTTCACTGGATGCAATGAACTGGGCATCCAGTTTAAAATAAGCCAATTTAGACCATGGAAAGGGACGCATCATAATGCTTATTGAAGCTTTTTTGCCGCAGCTAGAAAAAGGTAATTGTCCTTCTCCTTCGCAAAGCACGTTAGCGCTCATGGACTTGCTGCAAAAAGAAGATGCAAGCCTGGACGAAGCTGCGCGGCTCATTCGGCTTGATCCGATTTTGGTAGCCAAAACCATCAAGCTCGCCAATTCCCCCATATATCGTCCTTCGCGCCCGATTGTATCTTTAGATGAAGCTTTGATGCGAATCGGTCTGCAGGTGGTAGTTCGCATGGCGCTGGGCCTTACCCTGATCACTGAAAAACTTCCTGACGCTCCTGATTTTGATTTGAATCGTTTCTGGTCAGCCAGCTTGTTACGGGCGATTGCTATGCAGGCCCTGGCAAAAGAAATCGGGAACTGGCCCGCCGGTGAGATTTTTATTTTTGGCTTATTAAGTGAAATCGGCAGTTTGATGATGGTCTGTACTGCTCCAGAAAAAAGCATCATATTTAACAATAAAGGCCTAAGTTTTGCTGAGCAGAAAATTCTGGAAAAAAATGAATTCGGATTTAGTCGTCATGATTTGACTGCCGCTCTGATGCGGCAGTGGCGACTCCCGGAAACCATGGTTATGGCTATTGAAAACTGCAGTTCCGGCACTGATTTCGAACTTGAGCACGCATCCAATAGCGCGCCAGATCGACTGCAAACCCTTATTCGCATTCTCGGTGCCGGACGTAGTATCACTGAATGGGCCATGTCTCCAGCGTCAGATCGCAGCCTGGAAGTCCTGCAGGAAAACATCCAAAGCTGGTGGATGAATACGCCGCACTTCGTAACCATGATTCACCATATACTCGCTGAGTGGAGAGATATCGCCGAAATTTTTGAATTGCCGCATTCTCCCCCGGGACTTGAAAACCTGGAGTCCATACGTAATACGTTGATGCGCTTACGAGAGGATCACGAAGATATTCGCAACAAACCACTACTTCTGGTAGATGATCAGGCCGGAGACCGGGCATTGTTACAGCGCACTCTAGAGCCTGCCGGCTATCAAACCCTTCAGGCATCCACTGCAGACGAAGCCTTCACCATTATTTATAAAAATTCTCCTCGGATTATTCTGTTGGATTGGGTGATGCCCGAAATCAACGGTCTGGATTTATGTCGTCGGCTGCGCCGTGAGTTTGGCCCCCGACTGTACATTATTATTTTGACGGATCATTACGATCAGAGCTATGCCGTGGAAGCTTTGCAAGCCGGTGCCAACGATTATTTGAGCAAGACTATATCCCGGAGTGTTCTATTAGCCAAACTTGCTGTAGCCCAACAGATAGTAGAATTCATTTCTTCACTTGAAAGTAACTGCGAAAAACTCATTCATCAAAATAACTCGTTACAATCCATGGCTATGAAAGATGCATTAACCGGTCTTGCCAATCGTCGCGGAGCGGATGAGTTTCTGAAGCAGCACTGGTCGAATGCCCTGCGCAGTCAAAGCATTTTAAGCTGTATCATGATAGATATTGATTATTTCAAACAAATCAATGATCAACATGGCCATGATCAAGGAGACCTGGTACTGGAAGCCATGGGAAAACTGCTTCTGGAAACGTCACGAGTGGGTGATCTTACGGCACGGGTGGGAGGAGAAGAATTCATGATCGTCTGCCTCCAATGCCAATTGACAGACGCAGCCGCCTTGGCCGAACGTATCCGTCGCAAAGCCATGAGTATGTCTGACAAGCTGCCGCCCATTACCATTAGTGCCGGTGTTGCCGAATTAACTGAAGACATAACTGACAGCGAGACATTACTGCGTGCTGCGGATCAGGCTTTGCTTGAAGCCAAGCGAAATGGTCGAAATCAGGTGATTTGTGCGCCCAAAGCTACTGGGAGTGCTGCATAATGATCGGCCTGATTCAAAAACTGGTTTTGCAGAGGGTCGAGGAACCATAGCCCTATTGGCAGGCCTTCAAGTTGCGGATCATTGGCAATTAGGTGGTTTTCACCCAGGGCTTTTTGCGGGCGCGGCCAATGGCAATGGAAGCACTCCTGGAGTGGCTGCGGGTATACTCCCGGCAATAGTTGGCTTTTCGGCGGCGGCCCCACCGATGATTTGTTGAGCAGCACTGCTATTATCCACACTTTTTTCCATTTTCTGATTATTAACAATCCGCAATGCCGCTTTTTGACTTAATACTACGATGCTTACCCGTCTATTCAAGGGAGAGTCCGGCTCTTTAGGCACGTACAACACCGCCGATCCCATGCCGACTACTCTCAGTATTTTACTTTCATCCAGACCATTCTGAACCAGCACCTGGCGAACAGCGTTGGCACGTCCCGCCGACAGATTGAAATTACTGTAGCCTTTGCCACCATTCGCATAACGTACGGCATCCGTATGCCCGGTAATACTGATCTGATTGGGTAATTGATTCAAGGTTGGTGCAATAGCCTTGAAAATCGTCTGAGCATAAGGCTCCAGAACAGTACTGCCATTCGGAAACATGGAACGTTTGGCGCTATCCACCACCTGGATTCGCAACCCTTCCGGAGTAATATTGATCAGCAACTGATGACGAAAAGCCGCCAGCGCAGGATTGCTGGCAATTTGTGCTTCCAGGGCTTTTTTCAAATGGTCCAGATTCTTGCGATCCACTGCTTCTACAGCCGCAGTGAGGGTCGGATTACTGGCAAGATTTTGCCGCTTTTCGCCGCGCTGAATTTCGCCAACAGTTTTCGTCAGATTCTTGCCGCCGCCGGGCAAAATTGAATTGGAAGAACCACTACCGGGTCCACCCATCAAAGAAACCCTCTCAGGATTTTTAAACCACTGGGCAATCCCTTGTAATTGTGCTTTGGTAGTGGACCCCAGCAACCACATCAACAAAAAGAAGGCCATCATGGCGGTGATGAAATCCGCATAAGCGATTTTCCAGGCGCCGCCGTGGCCTCCACCGCTCCCTTTTTTGATGCGTTTTATGACAATAGGCTTATTTTTTCCCTCTTCAGCCATGATCTGTCATTTCCCCTTGAGCTCCCGCAAATGATTGTCCAACTCTTGAAAGCTTGGACGTTCTGTCGAATATAAAACCTTACGGCCAAATTCCACAGCCACCTGGGGCGGATAAGCATTCATAGTCGCCAGTAACGCCACTTTGATACATTCAAAAATTTTACTTCCTTCTGCTGCCCGATCTTCCATTCGCGAAGCCAAGGGCGACAAAACGGCATAACCCAGAAGAATACCCAGAAAAGTCCCTACCAAGGCTGCAGCAATCAACTCACCCAGCACAGAAGGCGGCTTATCTACGGAACCCATGGTATTTACCACGCCCATTACCGCAGCAACAATACCGAAGGCAGGCATTCCGTCGGCGGTACGAACCAGGGCATGAATGGGAATTTCCATCTCCCGATGATGGGTATCAATATCCACATCCATGAGATTTTCCATTTCGAATGCGCCAAGATTTCCGCCAATCATCAGGCGTAAGTAGTCGGTCAAGAACTCCATCACATGATGATCCGCAACAATACGTGGATATTTTTTAAATAATTCACTAGCCGTTGGATCATCAACATCGCCCTCGATAGACATGAGCCCACCCTGGCGAATCTTAATAAAAAGCTCATTAAGCAAACTGAGTAGTTCCATATAAACGGCTTTGTTGTACTTTGACCCTTTGAAGGCGAGTGGAAGGGCTTTAATGACGGCCTTGAAGGTTCGGGGAAATGTCGCAGCAAAAAAAGCACCGAAAGCACCGCCGCCAATCATGAGCAGTTCATAGGGTTGGATCAGTGCAGTGATGGCACCACCTTCCAGCATGAAACCACCAAAAATGGCACCCAGTGCAACCACATAGCCGATGATCAGAAACATGTGCTAAATCCCACTATTGTACAACAAAACTGGCAAAATACACGGCCGCTATAGGCGGGCTTTTCTCTGGTGCCGGTTTAGCCAAGGCGCCGCCATCTGTTTCCAGCACCTTGTTAACCAACTCTTTGATTTTTTGCAGGAGCTGATCACGCACCGCTGGCTGGCTGACCGTATCGGCATTCTGGGCACTCAACAATAGCAAAATGCCATTGCGAATTTCCGGCATATACGATTTGACTGAGGCTTCCACCGAAGGGTCATAAGTTTTCAGCTGAATCTGAACCTGTATGTAGTGGGTATTGCCATCTGTACTCTGCAAATTGGTTACCAGGGAGCCAAGATCAATGAACTTGGTGTTCTGGAGTTTTTGTTTAGCCTGTTGTTGGGCGATTTGTGCAGGGGTCGGAGCGACAGTGGATCGCATCATGAACCACCAGACAGCAGCACCACCAACAATCACCAGAAATACAATGACTGCAATCAAGATAATAATCAGTTTACTTTTTCCTACTTTTTCTGCCATGGCGTCCTTGCCTATACGTATTATTTCAAGAATGTAAATTTACCCAGCAAGCATATCATCAAAGTCTATTAATCTGGAAAACCGGACATTTTCATCTCTCTGATCACCGTGCACAATAGACCACTCCAGTCGCAAATCCGCAATGATCGGCTCACAACCGTAAAGTGCCTCCAGATCATTGAACATATTACAGTGGGCCAATTTGAGCAGCAGGTAACGATACAAGCGGTCCAGGCGCAGAATCACTGCTTTTTGGGTTTCTTCTCCTAAATGCAGAAGCAGATGTTGTACGAGTTGCTCGGCGCGTTCTACTGCCACACGTTTGGCCGTATAATCACGGTGCTCGAGGGCGTTCTGGATGCGCAATAAATAGGCTACAACGCCTTCCAGACCGAGCTGCACCAGTGAAAAATCGGTTTGCTCAATGGAATCCAGACGCTGGTCACGCGCAGATCGCTTTGATGTATGGTGCATAATGGATCTCCCCACCCCCGTAATAAACAGGATAACGGCACATCGCGGGGAAAACTTAAGGATGCCTCTTCCACAAAGACCAGAACTGGAAAAGTCGAAAAGTGGCATGGCTTTTGCTTTTAAATCTCCAACGGAGGTGAGTCATGACAGCACAATCACAAACTGAAACATACGCGCATCAAAATGATGCTTCTCAAGTTGACACTAGCCCCTATCTGGCTGACCTCGTTAATTTTTATGAAGCATGGAAATCATTCTGGCAGCTTTGGCTACGCGAGCACCTGCAAGGACGCCCATTACCTCGACAAGCTGAGCAGGACGTACTGCAATCCTTACATACACCGGAATCGCGGATCCCGGAAGGACGTCGAGTGTTTTGGCAGGACCTCCAGAAAAGCTACCACAACATTCTGCAAAAACTGCAAGATCTCAATTTAAATGAGGAACCTGCCAGTGATTTATTTGCGGTGATGAATGCTGCAGAGGTCCTTGAGCGCCAATGTTTTGACGAAATCGTGGCTTTTAGTAGAAACCTGGGGGAAGTGGATCCACTCACTGGCCTGCTTAATCGTCGTCGTATGGAGGAAGACCTCTGTCGCGAACAGGCTTTGGTTGACCGTGGTGCTTCTGCATTTATTGCCATGCTGGATGTGGATCATTTCAAGACATTCAATGATCGCTTTGGGCATGTGAATGGCGACCTTGTTCTGAAGGAGCTTTCCCGCCGTTTGTACTCTGCTCTGCGCCCTTACGATGGATTGTATCGCTACGGTGGCGAAGAGTTTTTGACTATATTTCCGCAAATGCATAAAAGCTGCGCCCTACTAACTGCGCAGAGATTGTGTCAAAAAATCGCCTCCGCTCCCTTTCCGCTGGAACAACACGCCCCTGTTCAGGTAACCATTTCCATCGGGATAACCTCCTTGCTGCCTAATGTGCCATCCCATGAACGGATTGCCATTGCCGATGCCGCACTGTATCAGGCCAAACATGAAGGGCGAAACCAGGCGCGCCTGCTGCCTTGATCTTTCCTTTTTTCTGTTAAGTCATTACGATATTCGGCGAGCGTAGCAAGCATCAAAGGCACTATCAGCATGACCCACAAAACTCCCACAGAAATTGCCCGGGAAGCCCTCAAACGCCTTATGGAGCTTGGTTTATCACCGATCCCCGAAAATTATACGCAGTACTATCATGAAATTTCTGGAGCACACAGCACCCCCGAAATAAATTGGCAACATCTTATGCGCCGCTTCTGTACGGAATGGGAAAGATCGCAAGCGGGTTTATCGCATCTTCAAAAAATATTAGCTAAAAATCAGCTTCTGGACGAAAAAAATACCGGCAATTTAGCCATAAAACTGGAACAACTTCTCCAAAAATGGGAAAAACTTCCCACACGTCAGGTAAAAACCAGTCTCGAAGAAACCAATCATGGTGCTTCTGAAGAGGTGAATTGCGAAGGCTGGCAGAAATTATTCAAAACGGTTATACGCCATTCCATACGGGACCAAGACCCGCCTGGCGCACTTCTTCTGGAGCAACTGGATGGGCTTCTCAACGAAAAAGAAATCCAAGCGGATGCTCTGTTTCCTTTAGCCAGAGATATTTTACAACACCAGCAGGAGCTGGATGAAAAAGAAATAAAAATACGCAAAGGATTACAGGAACTTTTGCAATTACTGCTGAGAAACGTTGCCGACCTACTTGATAATGATGCATTTTTGTCCGGGCAAATGGATGTGGTGCGCCAGGCCGTGCAATTGGCTGATAATCATGAAGAGCTGGATTTGGCAATCCATCGGGTAAAAGAAGTCATTTTTCAGCAAGGAAAACTCAAATCTGAAGTCAGAGAAGCCCGCGAGGCCATTCGTGATCTCGTGAATCTGGTGCTGATGTCTGTCGAAAGCATGGCCGGTGAAAACGGACGCAATCACCAGCAACTGGAGAGCCTGGTCAATGAACTGGACAGCACGACAGATTGGCAGCAGATACGAAAAATTGTCAGTAAGGTCTTGGATACCAGCAAGAACATCACCAAACAATCCATTGAAGCAAGAAACACCTTGATCCAGGCAAAAAATCGTCTGAGCGCTGCCCAGGAAAAAATTCGCAAGTTGGAAGAAGAAATGGAATCCATCAGCCAGCTCGTCCACGTGGATCCCTTGACTGGAACACTGAATCGAAGAGGGCTGAATGCGGCCTTCTTGCGGGAATCCGCTCGAGCCCAACGTCTCAATCAGCCACTGACCGTCGCCATTGTCGATATTGATCTCTTCAAAAAAGTCAATGATCAGTATGGACACGATCTGGGTGATCAGGTGTTACGGGGAATGGCCAAGGTTTTACAGGACACCTTGCGCGCCAATGACGTCATCACCCGTTACGGAGGTGAAGAATTTGTCATTTTGATGCCCGATACAACGCCGGAAAATGCATTGGATATTCTGGAGCGTGTGCAACTCCAACTGGGGCGGCAGTTATTTCAAGCTCAAGACCAGCCACTGAAAATCAGTTTCAGCGGAGGAATCAGTGTCTGGCAAAATTCCTGTAGTCAGGAACAAAGTATAGCTGCCGCTGACAAGGCCATGTATCGCGCTAAAAAAGATGGGCGCAAGCGTATTTACCTGGCTGATCAGGCAAACTCATCCACTTGATGCCCAGGCTCGCCCTTCTTGCGCTTCGGAGTTTCGGGCGACTTTGGATTTTGCTTTTGATCCTGACTGACAGGACGCAAAGGTTGGACGGGTTGAGTGCCGGTTTCTACTGGACGAAAAGGAATATCAGCCATTTGGGTGCTCCTTATTCCGCATAAAAGCTTTGAAGTCGTCCTTCAATAAGTTTCGGATTTTCTCCTTCCGCAATGCCGACCAGACCTTCAATGATCATCTCCCGCAAATAATTCTGCTGGTGAACAATACCCTTAAGCTTGTTGGAAATGGGCAAAAACAGCAAATTGGCAGAGCCCACCCCATATATCGTGGCAACGAAGGCTGTGGCGATACCCGCTCCCAACTTAGCCGGATCGGCAAGGTTTTCCATCACGTGTATCAAACCCAGAACCGCACCGAGGATACCTATGGTCGGTGAGTATCCGCCCGCTGACTCAAACACCCGCGCCGCCTGACGTTCAATTTCCGAGCGGGAATCCATATCCACTTCGAGAGTAGCACGGATTTTGGCAGGCTCTGAACCATCTACCAGCATCTGCAGCCCTTTACGCATAAATGGATCGGTGACGCTCTCCAATAATCCTTCCAAAGCCAGCAGGCCATTTTTGCGCGCTGTATTACTCCATTCCAGAAGCTCTTGAATAATCGGTTGAGGATCTGTTTTGGGGGGCAAAATAATCCACGGCACCATTTTCAAAGAACGTACAAAAACCGGGAGCCGATACTGCACCATCACGGCACCCATGGTGCCGCCAATGACTATGATAAAAGCCGTAAGCTGCAAAACAGAACTCAGCTTACCGCCCTCCAGCAATTGTCCTAAAAATATCCCGCCAAAGGCCACCACCAGCCCTATGATTGTCAAAAAATCCATGTAGCACCCATTTTATGGAGCATCATTCCAATCACCAAGATTACTGCGCAAACGCAAAATCGCCTGACGCATAATCTGGCTAACCCGGGACTCTGTGACTTCAAGCACGATGCCGATTTCTTTCAGGGTCAACTCTTCCTGATAGTACAGGGCTAATACCTGCTGCTCCCGCTCGGGGAGGCATTTTATGCTACCTTGAAGATCTCGAGCGAATTCCGCAGAACCCAATATGGTGGTCATGTCAGGGGTTTTGTCGCGCAAATAACGTCCCGCAAAAACATCCTGATCCGCGCTTAAATCTTCCAGATAAACAATTTGTCCACCCGTATCCTGCAAAGCCGATTGATAGGTTTTGAGATTCCACCCCAAAGCAGCGGCAATTTCTTCTTCTTCAGGCGCGCGCCCCAGTTGCTGTTCAAGGCGCGTAATGGCTTTGCGTATAGATTGCTCCTTGGCCCGCGCACGCCGGGGAAGCCAATCCTGATTACGCAGCTCATCCATGATACTGCCACGGATACGCAAACTGGCATAAGCTACAAAAGCTTCACCCGGATTATTTTCCTGGCCGGAAAGCGCATCCATCAAACCAATCAAGCCCGCCTGAACCAGATCCGCCAATTCAATATTGGCCGGCAACCGGGCCCACACCCGCTGGGCAATACGCTGTACCAATGGTGCGAAACGCGCCACCTCTGCACTCATTTCAACCGATGGATCAGCGGCCCGTCGAGCACTCATCAGATAGATATCTCGGGATTTTTCATCAGTAAACGCTCCATGAAAAAAGCCATATGTCCTGAAGCATTATAGGCGTGTGGCCAACGTTCAACCGCCATAGCCAAATCCTGCAGTGCGCGCGAAACCGGGGCATCCGGATACATTTCCACAACGGCTTTCTGGGAACGAACCGCCGCGCGCAGGGCAGGATCCAGCGGAACACTGCCAATCTGTTCCAAGGTCACATCCAGAAATCCGTCGGCTACTTTGGCAATACGCTGGAACAAGGCATCCCCTTCTCTTCGATCCCTGACCATGTTGGGCAACACCTTGAAACGACGCACTCCGTGATTACGGCTAAGCACCTTGATCAACGCATAGGCATCTGTAATGGAAGCAGGCTCATTGGACAGCACTACCAGAACCTCCTGTGCTGCCTGACTGAATGTCAGCACATCACCGGCGATACCGGCTGGCAGGTCTATCAACAGATAATCCATATCCAGACTCAGATCACCAATACCCTGAATCAAATTGGCCTGAGACTGTGTATCCAGATTGGCCATCTGTGCCACTCCACTGGCAGCAGGCAGGATGCGGATATTCCAGGGGCCGGTAATGAGCACTTCTTCCATGCTTTTTTCGCCGGAAATGACATGCGACAGGTTATAGCGTGGACTGAGCCCCAACAGCACATCGACATTGCCGAGACCAAGGTCCGCATCAAAAAGCAGGGGCTTGGCCCCCTGTTGCGCCAAAGCCACCGCCAGATTAACGGCGATATTGGTTTTGCCCACCCCGCCCTTGCCACTGGCAATGGCGATCACCTTGATTGGTTTTCTTGCCCGCATTCGGCGCAAGCCTTCTGCTTGATCTACTCTGTATTCGTCCTGAACCATTGGATTTAATCCGGATTCATTCATAACTGGGTGCCATGGTAACGGCTCCCTGGATCATCTGCCAGTCTCTCCTTATGGAGCGCGCCATTCATTTTGAGCAAGTTCATTATTTGCTCCCACGGCGCCTCATGCATATCTTCCGGGACTTTCTGGCCGTCGCTATACCAGGCAACGGGCAAATGCTGTGCGGCAAGCCATTCCAGCACTGCCGCAAAGGCTGGAGTTTCATCGATCTTGGAAATGATGGCTCCACTGAGAGGAATATCCGTATAAGGTTGCAGGACAGTAGCCAGATTTCGCCCACTGAGACTGGCAGGAATCAGTAAAAATCTTTGCGCATCAGCGCCCAGCGCCGCAAACCACTGGAGTTGTTCATTCAGGCGGGGATCCCTGGGTCCCATGCCGATGGTATCAATGAATATCCATGAACGGTCACGATGCTTTTCCAGGGATTTCAACAAATCCTCGGGACCTTTGATCACATCAAGGGGAACACCGAGAATCCGCGCATAGATTTCGAGCTGTTCAACACCGGCAATCCGGTAAGTATCGGTAGTCAGAAGGGCCACCGAATGCGGACCATGACGGAGAACCTGAGCAGCAGCCAACTTGGCGATGCTGGTGGTTTTACCCGAGCCTGTTGGTCCCAACAAAACAAACAAACCTGGTTTTTCCAGAGATGTCTGGCTAATCCCGACTTTTTCCTGGAGAGTGTTGAGCAATTTCAGCTCCCACTCCCGGCATTCGCCCTGCTCCAGAAACTCCGAAATCCATTCCTCCGAAAAGCCCATCTCCCTCAAGGCTTCCTGAGCAGATTGCTGCACGGGTTGCGGCCCCCAACGTCTTTCCACCAGCTGTTTGAGGGCTTGCAGTTCATCTCGCAATGGTGCGGATGCCAGTGGCTGAGACATGTCACGTGGCGAGGGATTTGTCGAAGATTGTGACGGTGCTATTGTAGCCCCTTGCGCCGGTAGCTGTGCTGGCTGGAATGCTTCCGTTTTTTCCGGATGGGTACGCAAAGGCTCCGGCCAGGCCGGGATGGATTGGGTTTCATTCCATTGTTTTTCATCAAAATCAATGGCGGCAACTATTTCTACCGCTCCGTCAGACTCGCGATTGGAGAGTATTACGGCTTCAGGACCCAAAGTGCCCCGAATCTGCTGGAGAACTTCTCGGGTGTTGGCACCACTAAATCGTTTGATTTTCATAAAAACTGACTCCTGTTAGACGTTCAGGCACCATCCTGAAAAATCAGGCACCCAGGGTAGCCACCACCCTGATTTTTTTACTTTCGGGTATTTCCGCATAAGAAAGAACCCGCATCCGGGGGGCACTGCGCGCCAGAAAACGCGCCAAAAACGTGCGCATGGGGGCCATGGCCAACAATACCGGCTGCATCCCCCCTGCCTCCATTTGCTGCATCAAGTCCCCTGCCTTTTCCAGTACGCGTTGAGCCAAACCCGGCTCCAAAGCTTCGCCGTTACTATTGCGCAGACTCTCTTGCAATAAGTGTTCCAACTGCCCGTCCAGCACAGCAACAGGTAGTTCGGACTGCCCGGGGAACAGCCCCTGAACAATGTAGGGACCCAGAGCGGTGCGCACGGCTGCCGTCAATTCGTCAACATCCTGGCTTTGGGGTGCATGCTCCGCCAAAATTTCGACGATAGTGCGCATATCGCGAATCGGGACGCCCTCATTCAGGAGGTTTTGCAAAACTTTTTTCAGCTTGTCCGGGGAAAGCATTTTGGGAATGACATCTTCTACCAGTTTGGGAGAACGGCTGGCCAAATGAGAAAGCAACCCTTCCACTTCTTCCCGACCCAGCAAGTCCGCACCATGGCTTTGGAGAATCTGGTGCAACTGGGTGGCAATGACGGTGGCCGGGTCCACTACGGTATAACCCAAAGCCACGCTTTTATCGCGTTCATCCTTATCAATCCAAACAGCGGGCAATCCAAAAGAGGGATCAGTGGTCGGGGTGCCCGCGATTTTTCCGAGAACATTTCCGGGATCAATCGCCAGCAGCAAATCCGGAAACACCTCCCCACCCCCCACCTCCACGCCTTTGACGTTAATACGGTAGGCCGTCGGCCTCAATTCCAGATTGTCCCGAACATGGACTGCCGGTACCAGAAATCCAAAATCCTGAGCAAATTTTTTGCGAACCCCGCGAATTCGAGCCAGTAATTCTCCACCCTGGCCTTTGTCCACCAGCGGAATCAAACGATACCCGACCTCCAGTCCCAAAGGATCCAATGGCTCCACACTCGCCCAGGTCACCTCCTCCGGCTCTGTAGCACCAACAGGAGGTTCAACAACTTTTTCCGGCGCTTTAACTTGTTTACCATACCAGACGATTGCGCCCAGCAAGGCTGCCGCCCCCAGGAATGGCAAATGAGGCATCCCTGGAATCAGACCCAGAATGGCCAAAATAACAGCCACAATAGTCATCACTTCTCTATTTTGAAATACCTGGCCGATCAGCTGCTTGCCCAAATCCTGACCGGTATTGACGGTGCTGACCACAATACCGGCCGCTATGGATATGACCAAAGCCGGAATCTGTGCAACCAGGGCATCACCAATACTCAACAAGGTATAATCGTGGGCGGCTGTACTCAAACTCAGACCATGCTGCCAAATGCCAATAATCAGACCACCAATCAGGTTGATAAACAGAATCAAAATGGCCGCTACCGCATCACCGCGTACAAATTTGCTGGCACCATCCATCGATCCGAAAAAGTCGGCTTCCTGAGCAATTTCGCTGCGCCGCCGATGAGCCTCTTCCTGATCGATAATTCCTGCATTTAAATCGGCATCAATGGCCATTTGTTTGCCGGGCATGGCATCCAGGGTAAAACGGGCACTGACTTCGGCAATTCGACCAGCCCCTTTGGTAATCACCACAAAATTGATGATCACCAGAATGGCGAAAACAATAATGCCAACGACGTAATCTCCACCCACCACAAACTGACCGAAAGATTCAATCACCTGCCCCGCAGCGCCCGGACCATTCTGTCCATGCAGGAGAATAATTCGCGCAGCAGCCACGTTCAGGGACAAGCGCAGCAGAGTCGTCAGCAACAAGGCCGTAGGAAAGGCGGCAAATTCGAGGGGCCGCTTCATGTACAGGCTGACCAGCAGAATAATCAACCCCAGGGTAATATTGAACGTAAACAGAATATCCAGCAGAAAAGTGGGTAGCGGGATAATCAGCATGGCCAGCACCATAATCACCAGTATGGGCGCGGCCAGGGTATGCCAGTTGAGTTTTTGCAAGAGACGGCTGATAAAATTCATCGGTTAATCCCGTTTGTCCAGTTCTGCAGGCACTGACCAGGTATCCGGCAATGGCGGATACTGCTGCGGAGCAGCAACCCGTAATTGATATAAATAGGCGAGAAGTTCTGCCACTGCCCGATACAAGCTCACAGGAATTTCCTGCTCCAGTTCGACATGATGAAACAAGGCGCGCGCCAATGGTGGTGCTTCGACAATAGGAATGTGGTGTTCGGCGGCAATTTCACGAATCTTAGCAGCCACCAGATCGGCACCTTTGGCGAGTAACATGGGGGCACGTTGTTCCCCTTCTTTATAACGCAGGGCAACGGCATAGTGGGTTGGGTTGGTCACAATGACATCGGCTTTAGGAATGGCTGCCATCATCCGCCGGCGCGCCATTTCCCGCTGCATGGCGCGTACTTTGGATTTGATTTCAGGATTACCATCCGACTCTTTCATTTCATCCTTGATTTCCTGACGGGACATTTTCAACTTCTGATTCAGGGTCCAGATCTGGAAAGGTACGTCAAAAAGCACGATCAACAGTGTGGTGGCGGAGAGGATCAAAAAAACCAGTCCGCTCATTCGCATCAGATGTAAAAGAGCATGATCGGGGGTTTGCGCTACCAGGCCGAACAGTGCGTGACGCTGCGCCCAAAGCAGGGTCACGCCGAAGCCACCGATCACCAGGGTTTTCAAAACCGCTTTCACCAGTTCCAGAGCACCATGTTTGGAGATGATTTTCTGGGCACCGCTGATTGGATCCAGCTTGGTAAAATCCGGTATTAAGGATTGGGTACTGAAAACCCAACCGCCGACCATCAGTCCCGACGCAATAACTGCCACCAGCAAAATCAGGAAGTAAGGCAAGGTCATCCAGGTAGCCATCATTAACATACGTGCAAAATGTCTGAGCAAATCACCAGAATCCGTCATTTCGGGAGTAGACAAATGCAGACCGGCATACAAAAAAGCCGCAAGACTCTGATAAATGTGGTTCGCAAACACATAAAACAGGCTGGCAGAAACCAGTAACAAAGCACTGGTAGACAGCTCCCGGGAGCGCGCCACCTGGCCTTTTTTGCGGGCGTCCTCCTGACGTTTCGGCGTCGCCGCTTCAGTGCGTTCCTGCGCGTTTTCTTCCGCCATCAGACGGCCTCTCTAATGAGGTGTGGCTGAATAGTCATGGCTGTGCCGCCGTCAACATGGTTTTACCGGCAAAGCTCATGGACATGCTCAGCAAATGTTCAACCAGCATCTGCATGGCGGGCATGAATATATAAATGGCCAGCAGCCCAAGTCCCAACAATAGCGGAAAACCAATCACGAAGATGTTCAGTTGTGGTGCCAGCTTTCCCAATATCCCCAGGGCAATATTGACCAGTATTAATGTACCCAATACCGGCGTGGAAATGGCCAGGCCCAGGGAAAATATCACGGCACCTTCGCTGACCAGCAAATGCCAGGTTGAGGGGTTGAGGCTGAGACTGGCGCTGACCGGCAACAAGGTAAAGCTGCGCATCAAGGTCGCGAGCACCAGCAATTGTCCATTCATCCCCATGAAAAGCAGTAGCACCAGCAAATTCAGAAAATTGGACAAGGTCGGGACTTGCACACCGGTAGTAGGGTCAAAAAAGCTGCTGAACCCTAGCCCCATCTGCAAACTGATCACCGAGCCCGAAAACTGGATCACACTGAAAATCAGGGTAATGGCAAAACCCAGTCCAAAACCAATCAACAATTGCTGAATCAGGAGAACCACCCCTTCGCCACTCAGGAAATGCACGGCAGGCATGGCGGGCAATGCCGGGGCAATTGCCACGCTGATCAGCAGCGCCAAGCCTACCCGAACCTGGACAGGCACTTGCGTCGCACTGAATACCGGGGCAGTGGAAAGTAACGCCAATACCCGTACGAAAGGCCAGAAGACCAGACCGATCCAGTGCTCTAATTGCAGACTGGTAAAGTGAATCATTGATCAATAAGATGAGGAATATTATGAAAAAGCTGGATGGTATAATCCATCATCAAATGCAACATCCAGGGTCCGAGAATAACCATGACCAAGCCCATGGCGATCACCTTGGGCACAAAACTCAGGGTCATTTCGTTTATTTGTGTAGCCGCCTGGAAAATGCTGACCAGCACCCCGACCACCAGAGCAATACCCAAGAGCGGAGCAGAAAGCAGAAGCGTCGTCCAGATGGCCTGTTGCCCCACATCAATAACACTTTCTGGAGTCATAATAGGCTCTCCTCAATGCACAAAACTTTGTACCAGCGAACCAATCACCAGATCCCAGCCGTTGACCAGCACAAAAAGCATCAGCTTGAAAGGAAAAGAGATGGTGACGGGTGACAACATCATCATACCCATGGACATCAGCACCGCTGCCACGACCAGATCAATGATGACAAAAGGAATAAATATCAGAAAACCGATCTGAAACCCGGTTTTCAGTTCGGAAGTCACAAAAGCAGGAACAAGCAAAGTCATGGGCGTATCGGCAGGTGCCTGCAACTGCTTATGTCCGGATAATTTGACAAAAAGCGCCAGGTCATCCGGTCTGGTCTGGGAAAGCATAAATGTTCGCAGGGGCCCTTCGGCACGAGACATGGCCTCAGTGAGGTTGATCTGGTTTTTGGTTAATGGCTGCAGGGCCTGAGTATTGAGCTGCTGAAATACTGGAGCCATCACAAAAAACGTCAAAAACAGGGAAAGTCCGACAATAATTTGACTCGGAGGCATCTGGGTAGAACCAAGAGCTTGTTTGAGCAGGGATAACACAATGATGATGCGGGTAAATGCGGTCATCATCAGTAACATGGCTGGCAGGAAAACCAGCACGGTCATGAAAATCAGGGTTTGGATGCTGAGGCTGTACTCGGTAGCACCTCCAGCCTGTGGCGTTGCGGTCAGGGCCGGGAGTCCTCCTGCCAGCGCAATCCCCGGCAGGAAAAAAACCATCAGTCCGGTGAAGAATCTCCTGAAGGCGGATGTTGATCGCCGGTTTTTATATTTCCCTTGGGGGCTGGGGTGTTTGGGCTCCATGTTCCTTGCTTACGCCTCTCCATCGCAGTACGTAACCAGCTGGCAAAAGCCGTTGCTGAATTACTGGTCGTATCGGGCAGCGATGTCTCCAGGGTATGCAACAGATGAATGCCTGTTGGTGTTACCCCAAGTAGCAATTGCTGCTCTCCGACCTGTACTAGCAAAAGACGTTCCCGCGTACCCAAAGGCAGTGATGTCACTACTTTGAGCCCGGCAACCGGGTTATTCATTGCGCCCGGCTGGAAATGTTTGAGCATCCAGATCACCACAAAAAATACAGCCAATACAAACAACAAAGCGGCAAACAACTGCAATATGGACATCCACGAAAAGGGACTACCCGTGTCCATCACGGCGGGAGTACTGGCTTGGGCCAAGGGACTGAACCCGGACAATACCCAGAAGATCAGCCAAAATTTTGGCGCTTCAAAAAGACGTTTCATCGCAATTTTTTGGCGCGCTCTGCCGGGCTGACAATATCGGTCAAGCGGATACCAAATTTGTCATTCACCAGCACGACCTCGCCCTGGGCGATCAGATAACCGTTGACCAACACATCCATGGGTTCACCGGCAAGCCGCTCCAACTCGACCACAGAACCTTGGGCAAGCTGCAACAAATTACGAATCTGAATTTTGGTTTTCCCCAATTCCACCGAAAGGGTTACTGGAATATCCAGTATCATATCGAGATTTTGTGCCTGGGTTCCGGTCGATCGGGAAGCTTGTAATTCCGGCATGGGCACGGGTGTTGCTGTTTTTGCAGATGCGGCAGAAGAAGGAACACTCTGCTCTGCGGTGGCCCCTGCCTCTCCGGAAACAGCTCCGGAAGGATTCTCAGCAGTTGTTTCTGCAGCCTCCTGTTCGCTCATTGCTGCTGCCCAATCAGCCATAATATCTTCAGCCTGAGCATTGTCAGCAGACTCTGTTGCAGACGCCGCCGGGGTATTCTGTTCTTCAGCCATCTTTTAGTTCTCCATAGCGGCCATAGCTGCCTGCCCGGCAATCATTTCCGGACATAAATGTTTTTCCAACTGCACAGCAATTTTTCCGTTAGAAACCCCATAACGCCCGGAAAAAATCGGGATTCCATCCACCTGAGCAAAAACCTCCTCGGGCATTTCTACAGGAATAATGTCTCCATCACGGAGCGCCAATAATTGCCGAAGAGTCAGTTGCGTTTGCAGAAAGTGTACTTCCAGTTCCAGAGAGGCCTCCTGCATTTCGTCCTGCATGGATTGTACCCAGCGTCGGTCAATTTCCGAGCGGTCGGCCGTCGTTCCGGCGGTCAACTGATCGCGGACGGGTTCTACCATGCCATAAGGCAGACAGATCTCAAACGTACCACTCCCCGACTCCAGCTCAACATTGAATGTACTGACAATCACTACTTCCGTGGGTGTGGCAATGCTGACAAATTGCGGGTTCACCTCGGAACGGGTTAATTCTGGATTTAATTCGGTTACGGGTGTCCAGGCATTTTTAAAGTCCTTAAATGCCAGATCCAGCAGCCGTTTAATAATTCTTTGTTCCAGAGGCGTGAATTCACGGCCTTCAATACGCGCATGAAAACGTCCATCACCGCCGAAATAATTATCTACCACGGCGAAAATCAGGCGCGGATCAAAAACAAACAATGCCGAACCCCGCAAGGGTTTGATTTGCACAATATTGATATTACTGGGAACGACCAGTCTGCGTATAAATTCACTGTATTTAATTAAGCGCACCGGACCCACAGAAATTTCAGCCGTACGGCGGAGAAAATTAAACAGACTGACCCGCCATAGTCGTGCAAAGCGTTCGTTGACCACCTCCAAAGTGGGCATTCGGCCACGCACAATCCGATCCTGATTCGCCAGATCATAGGGACGGATACCGCCCGGATCAGGCTCAGGTTCAGCGTGTATTTCGACATCACCATCTGACATGCCCTTAAATAGGGCATCCACTTCATCCTGAGAAAGAATATCCTGTACCATGGCGTCACCGTATATGGAGTGTCAGGACATTGCAAGATTCATGCAAAAGCATTGATCAGACCCAAATGCACTTTAAGAACAGTGGAAGGCGCCGTACTCTCCAGCGGCTCTGTCATGGATTTGACAGTGTCCGCCGGGGTTGATCTGTTTTTAGAAAAAAACCGTCCACCGCCATCTGCGCCTACATTGGCTTGACCAAGACTCATACCCGCAGCGGCGAAGCTTTGTTGTAACTGCGGGATGGCCGTACTAATGGCCTGCAGAACCTCCGGATGGGGCGATATAAAAGTCGCATTTGCCTGTCCATTGGCCTGAATATCCAAATGCACTTCCAGAGGACCTAAATGCGGCGGATTGAGTTGTAATGTTGCCTGCTGAATCCCCTGCCCCAACAGGAACTGAACCTGCTGCCCCAGAGCTTCACCCCACTGCGGATTGGCACCGACCGGAGCGGCCACAACCTGCGCAGAAGGCGTAGATGCAGCGGGTGGTAACATAATCGTGCTGGCAAGCAGCGGCGCTGCGCTATTACCCACAAGACCGACTCCCGAATCAGAAACGGTCTTCAATAATTGCGTGGAAGGATCGACCCAGGAATTGCTGAAAGCACTTGATGCGATAGATTGTGGGCCGGTAGTGGAACTCGCAGCGAATGCCTGGGCGAGATTCTGCAGAAAATGTCCGACAATTTGTGATGCTGACCCATCTTGGATGGCCGAACGCGCTACTGAAGCAGTCAATTTTCCGTCCGTAACCGGGTGATCAGCATCTGCCACCTGTAAAAGACCCGGTTGCGAAGACCGGGGCAAGACAGACTTTTCTGATACTTGTGCTGACTGATTCCCGCTACCACCCATATGGGTGGCAGCGTTATCCTCTCCAGAAAAGTCAACAGACGAAAGCGTCTGACTGGAATCCGGCGGTATGACGACAGGTAATGGCAGCAACCCGCTTGGCAAATTTTCTGTCATTACAATAGATGAATTGGCTGGTTGATCTTTCGATTTTTTAGGGTCACTGTCTTTGCTAACCGTCCCATTTTGAGCTCTAATATTTGACTGTGGCTGCGGCAAACTTTTGCCGCTTACAGGTTGCAGTGAATTTGCCGCGTCCGCCTGTGTTGTTTCAGCAGAGGATTGAGAATGTCCACTCGGGTTCGCACCGGTATCGTGCTGAGGGTGCTCTGTTGACTTTTGCGGCGGCGGCGTTTCCCGTGATTGCTGTTTTGCCATGACCGCAGCAAATTTTGTACTGTCAGACTTTTCCTTGCCCGCTGGCGCGCTGCCCTTACCCACGAGGTTTGGGGCAAGACTTGATGAAGACACGGGGTTGACGATATTTACGGCTGCCATCCGGATAAATCCTCAGCTTAAAATTATCAGACAGTACCCAAGCAAATTCTACACCAGCTTATTGACAGCCGGGGCGACGATTCGCCCACTCATCCAGTTCTTTCTGAATTTTGCGTAATTCCAGCTCATGTTGTTCAATCTCGATACGGCGTGCCAAAGCGGCAAAGCCTTTTTCCTGCACACGGGCAGAAGCCCATTCAGACTGGATTTGCGTCACACTTTGCTGTTGACGCAGGGCATTTTCCTTCTGAATCTGCAGAACCTGCTCCAGTTGATGAATAAAATTGCGGGTATCCAGAGCCTGCGCACCGAGAATTCCTGAAGTCTCGGCAGCAATCGCCTGATTTCGATACTGCTGCAGATAATTTTCCAGGAGTTGCAACTTCTGCTGCACCTCATTCAGTAAACTTCGCTGCTTGCCTAAGCGAACAGCTATTTCTTTCTGTCTTTTATCAGCATCCTCCCGCAAAAATAACAAGACGTTCTGGCGACTCATCATCTATAACTAACCCTCTTCCATATATGTTGCCATGATCTGCGCCAATTGCTCCTGACTGCTCTGCAAAGACACGGACTGCTGCTGACTCTGGCGGAGAAAGCCGAGAATGGCCGGATAAGCACGTACTGCCTGATCCAGCAATGGATCCATGCCCGGCGTATACGCACCCACCGCAATCAGATCCTGATGTTCCCGATAACGACTATAGAGACGTTTTAGACGGTGCAACTGATTGATCTGAGCAGAAGACACGATGTTGGGCATGACCCGACTGATGGATGCTTCCAGATCAATGGCCGGATAATGGCCCTGCTCCGCCAGACTGCGTGACAAAACCAGATGCCCGTCAAGAACTGCGCGGGCGTTGTCGGCAATAGGGTCTTGTTGATCATCCCCTTCCATCAAAACGGTATAAAAAGCCGTAATACTCCCGCCGCCCACCGGTCCGTTGCCCGCCCGTTCCACCAGCGCTGGCAGCCGCGCAAAAACCGAAGGTGGATAACCCCGAACAGCCGGAGGCTCGCCCACGGCCAGGGCGATTTCTCTTTGGGCCATGGCATAGCGGGTGAGTGAATCCATGAGCAGCAAAACATGCTTACCCTGGCTACGATAATATTCGGCTATGGCTGTGGCCAGATGGGCCCCACGAATTCGGGTCAAAGCCGGAACGTCAGCAGGGGCTGCGACTACGACAGCGCGACGCAGCCCCTGCGCACCAAGAATATCTTCTATAAATTCCTTGACTTCACGACCACGTTCACCAATCAGCCCCACCACAATCACGTCAGCATCGGTGTTTCGCGCCATCATACCCAATAAAACACTTTTGCCGACGCCACTCCCGGCAAAAAGCCCCATGCGCGCGCCGCGACCAATGGTAAACAAGGCATTGATGGCGCGCACCCCAACATCCAGGGGGCGCTTAACCGGGGCACGCTGCATGGGATTGATGTTGACACCCAACAGAGGCACGCGGATGAGTCCTGATACCGGGCCAAGACCATCCAGAAACTGACCCTGTCCATCCATTACGCGACCCAGAAGACGTTCGCTGACACTCGCCTGTGCTTCCCCGGACAAGGGCTGTACCCGGGCACCGGGCCTGACTCCGTGCAAATCACCGGCAGCCATCAACTGCAGTTTTTCGTTGTGAAAACCGACCACTTCGGCATCAATACCGCGTTGATTGCCGGCTTCCACCCGGCAGCGGGTGCCGACACTCACATCAAACCCTTCGGCTTCCAGAACCAACCCCACCATGCGCACCAGGCGGCCGCTGGGCAGCAAGGCGGGGAATGTTTCAGGTAATCTTTGCGTATAATGATTCAGGGTATCTCCCCACAATTTTTGCCAATCAGCAAAGCGCAACATCATACCGAAAGCTCACCAAACAAGCGTTCGAGAACGGCACGCCAGCGATTTTCCAGGCGCAAATCAAGCTGAGTGGCCGCATGATCAATATCCCGATCCTGCCAACGGCGGTCGGGTCTGGCCGCATTATCATCCAGACCCGCAGAAACCAGGACGCCTCCCCGTTCGATTTGGGGATCAGCAAGCAAATCCACTCCCTGGTCGGCAAGCTCAGGCATAAGACGCTGCAGCATATCCACATCATCAGGATGCAAACGAATAACCGGGTTCACACTCCGCAGAGGTACCGCGCGCAATGCTTCCTTCAACAAGGGCAGCAAGACTTGCGGGCGGAGCCGCAATTCGTGACGAATAACCTGGCGGGCGATTTCCAGAGACAGCGCCAGCAAAGATTGCTCAACACTGGCATCCAGGGCTTGTAAGGGCGAAAAAAGACCGGAAAGAATATCCTGCAAAGAACGTCTTTCAGCTTCTGCGCGGGCCAGCCCCTCTTGATAGCCTTCGGCCTGCCCTTCTATAAAACCTTGCTGATAACCCTGCTCATGCCCTTTCTGCTCACTTTCCGCATAAATGGCCTGGAGTTGTTCAGCGGTTGGTAAAGCGACGGCGGCAGCAGAAAGGGTTTCGCCCTCATCCAGTGACGAGCCCGTGGCACCTTGGGAATCAGGTGAATAATTTTTGACCTCCGGCAATTGCCAGCGCTGTACCTGAGCACTGCTGTCTCTGGAGATGATCTCCGCACGCTTGTTCACAGGGACTGCCCAATCACAACATGGCCTCGCTGCTGCCACCACCCAGACTGAGCTGACCGGCGGCATCCAGTCGTGTAGCTATCTGCAAAATCGCCTTCTGACTACTTTCCACCTCACTGACCCGTACCGGACCTTTGGCCTCCAGATCATCGCGCATCATTTCTGCTGCACGTTTGGACATGTTGGCAAAGAATTTTTCGCGCAGTGCGGCATTGGCACCCTTCAGCGCTGTCACAAACCCATCCGAGGGTATTTCTCGCAGTAACACCTGCATGCTGCGGTCATCCAGCTTGATCAGGTCGTCAAAGACAAACATTTTTTCCTGAACCTTGTCGGCCAACTCATCGTCGGTCTCACGCATGTTGTCGAGAATGCTGGATGAAAGACTGGTTTCCAGGCGGTTCAGAACATCAGCGGCGGCTTTTGGTCCGCCCAGGCTGGCAACCTGCAGGCTTTGCGCTTCACCGGAAATTTGTTCCTCCAGAATTTCATTCAACTCGCGAATGGCCGCAGGCTGCACCGTTTCCAGGCTGGCCAGACGCATCATGGCTTCACTGACCAGGCGATCAGGAAGATGATGAATGACCTCTCCCGCCTGCTCCGGCTCCATATAGGCAAAAATCATGGCAATCACCTGGGGATGCTCCAGTTTGATCAAGTCGGCTATGGAACGGGCATCCATCCATTTCAGATTTTCCAGGCCACTGGCATCACCGCCATGAAGAATCCGATCAATCAAACTACCCGCTTTATCCGCACCCAGAGCCTTGGTCAACATGGCCCGAATATACTGGTCACTACCCACGCCCAGAGAAGTCTGGCGCTCCAGTCGGGAGCGAAAATCCGAAAGAACCACCTGTACCTGGTCCGTGGAAATGTGCGACATCCGGGCCATTGCCGCACCGAGCTTCTGCACTTCTCGCGGTCCCAGGTGGCGCATGACTTCTGCTGCTTCGTCCTCACCGAGACTCAACAAAAGAATGGCACTACGATCCATGCCACTGAGATCTTCACTCGTGCTCATTAGACAACCATTCTTTGACAACCTGCGCTGCTCTGGCCGGGTCTTGCATGACCAGCTGCCGGGAGACATACAAATCGGTTTCCAGGGGATTACCGGGAATGTTGACCTGCTCGCGAATGGCTTCAGCATTAGCCATTGCTGCTGCTGATTCTGGAGAGGCAGCCCGCGCCTCATTCACGGATTTTTCTCCAGATTCCATATCCGCACTCTCCATGCCGGGTTCCTGGCGCGCACGACGTTTTAAAAGCGGGCGGACAACACCAAAATAGAGGAGCAAAGCCACAAAAAGAATGACCAGATAACGCAGCCCGCTGTTCAGGAGATTCAGGAACCAGGACTGCTGCCACCAGGGCAATGCGCTTGCCGCTGACTGGGTAGTGAAAGGCATATTGACGACCTTGACCGTATCGCCCCGCTTGGCATTATAGCCAATGGCATCTTCCACCAGCTGCTGGATTTGCGCCAATTGCGCCGTCGATAAAGGTTTTGCCTTGACGGCACCCAGAGAACTTTCGGAAACCTGATCATCGACGAGCACGGCCACTGACAGGCGCTTGACGGTTCCCACCGGCTGAACTGTGTGGACAATGGTCTTGTCCACATCGTAGTTGGTGGTTGAATCCGCACTGCTTTCAGTAGGCGCCAGCATTTTCAGCGTGGGGGCCAGAGCAATAAGCGCTCCAGGTGACAAATCGGAAGCCACCGGCGCAACCAGGGGAGCTACCGCCACTCCGGGAGGCGTGTTGGAGAGTGCTCCAGGAACCCCGTAAGGCCCGGAACCACCGGTTCCAGAAGTGCTATGAGTCTGCTGGCTGAGAATCTGACCTTTACCATAACTCACCGAACTGCTTTCACTTTTGGCGAAATCAATATCTGCCGATACGGCTACGCGCACGCCTTTGGCACCGACAATAGGGGTCAGAATAGCCTGAATACGTTTTTCGTATTGCTGGTCCACGCTACGCTGGTAAGCCAGCTGGGAAGGTTGTAATCCATTATCCGCATTGCCACGGGTGCTCAGTATATTGCCATGCTGATCCACTACCGTAACATTTTTGTCCATCAGCCCCGGCACGCTGGCAGCAACCAGATGAACAATGCCTGCCACCTGGGCACCGCTGAGTTCGCGACCGGGATACAAGTTCAACATCACCGAAGCCGTGGGTTTTTCCTGCTCGCTCAGGAATACCGAGGGCTTGGGCATGGCCAGATGTACTTTGGCTCCCTCAACAGAACTGAGTGAGGCGATGGTTCTCTCCAGAGAACCTTCCAAAGCACGCTGGTAATTCACGTGCTCCACAAAATCACTAGTCCCCATGGGTTCATGGTCAAGAATGGCAAAACCCACACCGGCACCTTTGGGTAACCCGTCTGCGGCCAATTTCATGCGGGTTGCATAAACCTGATTGGCGGGTACGGAAATCACTGCACCGCCATCACCGATTTGGTAGGGCACATTCAGCTTCTGTAACTCGGCAATAACCTGCCCACCATCACGATCCGAAAGATTGGTGTACAAAACCTTGTAGGAAGGACTTCCGTTCATGAAAATCACGGCAATCAGAACGGCAAGCACGGCAGCCAGAGCCACCAATACGCCCAGACGGCGATTCGGCGGCAGCTCCTGCCAGCGTCGCTGCACCTGTGCGGCTCCGCCTGCCAGGTTGAGATTCGTCGCGGCTTCAGTCGCCATCAGCAGAATCTACGCAAGTGCCCGAAACGCAAGGAATCATGCCTGTATGTTCATGATGTCCTGATACGCAGAAACCAGCTTGTTGCGCACCTGAAGCATGGTCTGAAAGGAAAGATCCGCTTTTTGCGAAGCAACCATCACCTGACTGAGACTAACCGACTTGTCGCCACTGGAAAAATCCGACTGCAGTGCACTCGCCTGACTTTGCTGATGATTGACCGACCCAACCATGCTTTTCAGGGTGTTGGCAAAGTCGTCGGGACCGGTAGTGGATTTATCCGGCACTTTGACACCCTGTGCCTGATCGGCCAGAGCGCGCAACTGCGTCATCAAGGAATCCAGGGAATCAACACTACTCATGGTCGCACCTATCGTTTATTTTTCCTGAAACTTACAAGCAATATCCGAGCCAGTTTTATCCCAACTCATAACCGGCTTCCCGAAAGCGCTGGATTTTGTGACGCAAAGTCCTGGGACTAATGCCCAAACGCTCTGCGGCCTGAGCCCTTGAACCGCGACTTTGGCTCAAGGCCAAGGCGATGGCTTCACGTTCATGGCGGGCACGCAGATCATCCAGGGCCACAACGGGGTCTGCTGTTTCAACCGCCAATGTAGCATCCGCCTCAGGTAAAGGTATGCTTGCAGACGATCCCTGTAAACCCAGATCATCTACCTGAATGTCATTTTCTACCGAGAGAATGAGTGCACGTTGTAGGGCATTTTCCAGTTCGCGCACGTTGCCGGGCCATTCATAAAAGTAGAGCTGCTGTTTTGCTGCCATACTGAGTCCTTTTACGGGAAGCCCCATCTGCTGACAGTGCCGCCTTAACAAGTGCTCGGAAAGCGGCAAAATATCCGCCTGGCGTTCGCGCAATGGCGGAATCTGTATAGGAAAAACCTGTAAACGATAATACAGATCTTCCCGCAGCACGCCTTCCGCTACGGCCTGACGCAAATCCCGATTACTGGTGGCAATCAGCCGAATATCGAGGGTAATGGTCTGCTTGCCGCCGACCCGCTCCAGCTCACGTTCCTGCAGCACCCGCAGTAACTTGGCCTGTAATTGAACAGGCATTTCTGTCACTTCATCCAGCAGCAGCGTACCGCCTTGAGCCTGTTCGAACTTTCCAGCACTACTTTGCGCCGCACCCGTAAATGCCCCTTTTTCATGCCCGAATAAAGTGGCTTCGAGCAGGGTTTCCGGAATGGCCGCACAATTAACAGCAATAAATGGCCCCACCTGACGGCGGCTTTGCTGGTGGATATAACGTGCCAACACTTCTTTCCCCACACCACTTTCGCCCATCAGCAATACGGTGGCATCCGTGGAAGCTACCTTTTTGGCCATTTCCAGCATCGCCAACATGGCCGGAGACTGCGCTACAGGTCCTTGGCTATCGGCTGGCAAATGTGGAAGCGCGAACTTGCGCAACTTTTCCAGCAGAACATCCACCGTAAAAGGTTTCACCACATAATCTACCGCACCATTTTGCAAAGCCTGCACCGCCTCGGAAATCGTACCCCAGGCGGTCATCATCAATACCGGCGGTGCGTCATGTTGTACGCTCAAGGTTTTCAAAAGGGTATAACCATCCATAGGACGCATCTGCACATCACTGACCATCAGATCAAAAGACTTAGCCGCCAACAGGCGTAATGCCGCCGTTCCATCTTCGGCCCATTGCACGCGATAGCCCTGATCCTCCAGCGCCTCCTGCAAGGCTTCAGCCAGATATTCATCATCTTCGACCAGTAAAATACGGGCCTGGTATTGCTCCATGCTTCCTACTCCTGACTCATTGAACCGCTGGGCAATGGCTGAGCAACCTGCCATAACGGCAGAAGCAGCACCAAGCAGGTACCAGGAGATACCTTTTCCAGCTCCATACTCCCCCCCATGGCTACCACAAAATTACGGGTAATAGCCAAACCCAATCCGGTGCCATCCCGGCGAGTGGTATAAAATGGGATGAAAATCTTTTCATGATCCGCTTCAGCAATACCCGGGCCAAAATCCCGAATGCTCAAACGCAGGGTGCCTTGAGTAACTTCTTCAAGCCTGATGCTGACTGACTGTCCAGCGTTGCTGAAAAGCAGCGCATTATGCAGGACATTGGCCAAGACGCTGACCCAGGCAGCCAGGGTTCCCGTCAAAAACCAGCCATCCCGTGCATCGCCAATTTCCAGAGTGACATTTTTTTGACGAAATTGTGCTTCCCATTCCCGCTGCAAGGCTTGAAGAATTTCGATCAATGCCACAGAGCCACTTTCCTGCTCCGCACCGCGCAAAAAACGCAGCATGGCATCAATGGTCGCATCCAGATGATGCAATCTTTCCAGCGCGCGCTGCTGTTGCCGAGCAAAATGTTCGGGACCACGTTCAAATTGCAGGTGTGAAACAGAGAGCAGCGCCGTGGCCAAAGGGGTACGCAATTGATGCGCCAGTCCTGCCATCGTTTCTCCCATGGCAGCCAGACGTTCCCGTCGCTGGGCAGCCTCCTCACGAGCGCGCGCCGCTGTCACATCCTGCAATAAAATCACCTGTCCACCCTCGCCCGGCAACGCATTGACAGCAAGTGTCACCTGTACGGACTGATCCCTGGAAGGCCCGCGCAGCAACAACCATTCATTCCCGGAACCTGACATGGGTCTGGGTTGCAAGGCCTGCCAGTCCGAACCTCGCAAATCCGCTCCCAGCAAACGAATTGCTTCCGGATTCATTTCCACAATCAGCGCCGCATGATCCACTACCAATACCGCGCCGGGGAGTATTTCCAGAAGGAGGGCAAGGCGTTCGCGCATTTGTTCCTTGGCTTGCAGCTCGGCGCGAAGACGCACGTTCGCCTCTGCCAGTTCTGCGGAAAGGCGTTGGACTTCCTGCTGCAGGGCTCCGTAGGCTTCCGTCAGTTCTTGTGAAGTTTGGTTGAAGAGTTTGAACGCTTCGATAAGACTCGAAGCATCAGGCAAGGGCGGAGAGCCTGCATCAGACATTAATGATCCATGTCCCTGATCGTGCTCAGTCCGTATTTTTTCAGTTTCTCGACCATGGTCGTCCGCCGCAAACCCAAACGTTCTGCAGCACGGGCAACCACCTGATCGCACTTAGCCAGCGCTTGCAGCAGGAATTCCTTTTCTATTTCTTCAAGATGCAATTTGAGATCAAAGGGCGGCTCCGGCAAGCTCACCGAAGGCTCTGCCCACACGGCGGCAAGACTTTGCCGTTCATCCTGCAACTCCAAATTTTCCACACTGCGCATGCGGGCGGGCAGGTCTGCACAGGAAAGTGTCTCACCACCATGCAAAATTACCAGCCTTTCTGCCAGATTGCGGAGTTCCCGGACATTCCCGGGCCAGTGGTAGGCATCCATGGCCCGCAGGGAATCCCCCTCAAGCTTAACGGCTAAATGACCTTCCGTGATCAACTTATCCATAAAATAAGCAAACAACAAATGAATATCACCCGGGCGATCACGCAGGGGGGGCACGTGCACCGGAAAAACATTCAGACGATAATACAGATCTTCTCTAAAGCTGCCCTCCCGAATCCGCTCCTCCAGATTACGATGCGTAGCGGCCAGTATCCGCACATGGCTCTCCAACACCCGCGCACCGCCCACCCGTTCAAATTGTTTTTCCTGAAGCACACGCAGCAGTTTCACCTGCATTTGCGGACTCATTTCGGCAATTTCATCCAGAAAAAGGGTGCCGCCCTCGGCCAGTTCAAAACGGCCTTTACGCGCGGCCAAAGCCCCCGTAAAAGCCCCTTTCTCATGCCCGAAAAGCTCGCTTTCCATCAATTCTTCGGGAATCGCTCCACAATTCACCGCCACAAAGGGTCCCTGACTACGCAAGGAGTGCTGATGCAGACAACGAGCTATCACTTCCTTGCCCGTACCCGATTCACCCAGAATCAAGACAGTACTGTCCGTTTTCGCCACCTTGGCCAGCATCGCCGTCATGCGCTGAATAGGCACACTGTTTCCAACCAGTCCGCAACTTTCGCGCGACAGGCTACGCCTCTCCAGAGTTGATCCGTTTTCCGTGCTTACTTCAGTGTACATAACAAACGCCTGTCATTCTGCGGACAAATGATGATGATCCTTTTGCCGCGCTATGGAACGCCGATGGTGACGGAATATTAGTCGATCCAGTGATTCTTGCACGCGCGTGTCTAGCTGAAAGTGCAAATGAAAACGCAATAGCGTTTCTGCGCTACCCTCCGGCTGGGTAACTGACATCTGGAGGGTGCCCGGAAGAAACAGCGGCATGGCAATCCTGGGGCGCAAAAAAAGGGCCACGCAGACCGGGCCATGCTCATGGGGAAACCCTGCCGAAGATTCAGTCTCCCAATACAGATCTTCTGCACCCAGCGCGCAGGAATAAGATGTTGGCAAAGGTTCCAGCCCTTGTATGCCCTTACCTACCAACAGCAGCAGCAAATCAATTTTGGTTTCCAGGCTGCTGATGGCTTCCCGGTTGTCATCCTCCATCAGCAAGTGATCATCCATCACCAGCAATGCCTTGAGAAGCGCCAGATTATCCAACATCAGACGACCGCGTCGCGCAGGATCTACTTGACCCTTCTCCAGGCTCAGGGGAAGCACATCTTCCAGTACCACGGCATGCTGCTCCAGCATCAGTCACTCCTTCAGATGCGGAAAGTTATGCCTCAGGAATGACCCAGCAGTCCCCTCCACGCGTCGCGCAGATCCACCAGCACCGGCTGGCAGGCATCCAGCGCCTGCAAATCATCAAAAATATTGGCTTGTGCCAACTGATTTAACAGGAAACGATAAAGACTGTCGAGATTTTTGGCAATTTCACCGCCCTGCTCGAAGTTCACACTGGCCAAAAGGTGGGCGGTCAGCTGGTAGGCTTTGTCCATGGAATCCGCCTTGACGCTCAGGTCCTTAGTCTGGATCGCCAGACGGGCGCGCCGGGTATATTCCAGAATACCTTCCAGCCCCAGCAACACCAGACGATCACTGGAAATCCCCTGATTGCCGACCTGCTTATAAGCCTGCATGGCCGCCGCTGTCGCTACACTCATAGCTTAAAACCTCCCTTAACTACTGGAGCTCGAACTGGAACTGGACGAGCTGGAACTATTGGAAGAATAAAATGCATTCAGATACTGACTGGTAGACTGTAGAGAAGACAGTTGTGACTGCATGGCAGCAAACTGCTGGGTAAGCAAAGCAGTCTGATTGGAGGCTGACTGTTGCAATGTTGTAATCTGCGCCCCCAAACCATTAATGGAAGAAGTAATGCCATTCTGGGCGGCACTCACAAAACCACTTTGGGTGTTCAGCGCCGAACTCAGAAGCGCACTCATCTGTTGATACAAACCCTGACTCAGGGTTACCGAACCAAGGTTGCCGGTGCTGTTTCCGGTAATGCTGACCTGCAAACCCGAAGCATTCCCCGGACCAGTGACGGTCATGGTTTGACCGGAACCGCTGGTACTTTGACCATTAATCGTCCCCGCTACATCGGTTCCGGTAGCTGTCAACAAGCTCGTACCAATTCCGGTACCGCCGGAACCTGCCGCCACGTTGGATTTTACGGTGAAAGACTGGGCGCTCCCATAGGCATTGGACTGCAATTCCAGATAACCATTATTGGCGCTGGCGGTAATCCCCGTCATGCCCGACTGCTGCAGGGTATCATTGATGGTACTCACAATATCATTAAGAGTGCTGCCCGAACTCAAGGACACCACTACCGAACTGCTCCCCGACCCAAAAGTCAGACTTTCGCTCTGAAGAATGCCACCGGAAGGAATGGCGGCACTCCCCGAAGTGCTGGCCTGGGTCGCGGCCTGACTCACATTAATGGCATAAGTACCCGCCTGCGTTGCGCTGGTCGCGTTCAGATACTGAACATTGGCGTTGCTGGTACTACCCGCCTGCCCGAACAGGCCCGCTACCGTATTGAAATCAGCAGAGAGCGCCGTAGTCAAAGTGCCGGTATTCAAACTGATCGTACCACTGCTGGTGAGTCCCAAACCCACACTGCCCAGGGAGTTATACGAACTACCCGAAGAGATCCCGATGCCCTGTCCGGAAATCATATCCAGCAACTGGGTCCGCAAACCCTGCACCGAAGCATCACCCAACAGAGGACCACCGGAACCAGCCTGAGCATTATAAGCGGTCAACTGGTTGATGGTGCCCATGGTCTTATTGAAAGCACTCACAAAACTCTGCACACCCGTCACAAAACCGCTATTGCTGCTGGAAACCTGCAAGGTTGCACTACCGCTGGCCTGCAGCAAATTGAGCGTTACTCCGGGAATAGCTCCGGAAATCGTATTGGTCGTACTGGTAACCGGCAAACCGTTAATGCTGACACCGGCATTTTGAGCCTGTTGGCTCAAGGTCATGGAACCTGATGCGCCATTACTGTAGCTGAGCGAAGATAAGCTGCCCGTTGCACCACTGGTACTCACCGAGAAAGCACTATTCACCCCTGTACCCTTTCCGGTCAAAGTCAGGCGATAGCCGGTGCCATCATAGACAACGGCGGCATTCACTCCGGTGTTGGCCTGATTGATGGCACTGGCAATACCATCCAGACTGTCATTGGAAGCGTTGATAGCCACATTCTGGACAGCACCACTACCCACCTGAATTTGCAGGGTACCGGTACCCACAGAATTATTGGTGGCGCTGGTAAAATTGCTGGAATAAATACTCTGGGACTGGGCCAGAACCATATTACTCAGACTGTAACTTCCCTGCGGCGCATTGGCAGAAGCCGTAGCAGAGGCCGCATTATCATTGGAAAGGGTCACGCTGCGATTATTGGTATTACCCAGATTCTGCAAACTGCTCATGGCTGACTGCAAACCGGATAGACTACTCTGCAGGGTACCCCAGGCACTTAAAGTCGTTTGGTAAGATTGTTGCTGATTTTGCAGGATAGTAATAGGGGCCTGATAAGCCGCACTTAAATTCGTAATAAGTGACTGGACATCAATGCCACTGACCAAACCAGATAGTGAAGCGGTCATAATCTTTACTCCTGCATAATAAATTTAAAAAATTCAGGCCTTGGTATTCATCAGGCTGCCGGGTTGCAATGCGTCAACGGTTTCAGCACTTTTCACAACCTGTTCAGCCGGGACGTAATATTCAAAAAATGTTTGTTTGGTAACTTTATCACTCAGTTTCACCAGAACCTGTCCGGGATGGGTTCCGTCCGGGTCCAGACCAGCCTCTAAGGTAACAGAAGCACTTGCTGGTAAATTATTTTGTAATTTCTGAATAGCCTGCTGCACTTTTTCAGGATGCAATGTTTTGTTTTTGGGTGTTGTTGAAGTGCTTTCTAAAGTATTTGGCTGCGCTGTTGGCGGCCGGGTTGGAGGAACATTCGCCTCACTCCCTTGCTGCGTATCAGACGCTGCACTTCCGGGTATAGATAACGAACTCGTTGCCATAGAGAGAGCATCCATATTGATTCTCCGCTGATAAAACTCTCCCACCCTGCAGAAGTGGGAGAGAAACTGATTAAAGCATCATTACTTTAGGGCAGAAGCTTGAGGTAGCTCTGCTGCAAGGAGTTTTCCTGCGCCAGGGTAGAAATACCTGCCTGCTGCAGAATCTGATACTTGGTCAACTGCGAAGTTGCCTGCGCGATATTCGCATCCTGAACCACCGATTGCGCAGACTGCAGGTTGGTAGCCGTAGTCTGATCATTGGAAACCGAAGCCTGAATCCGGTTCTGGATAGCACCAAGACTACCGTTTTGCTGGTTCAGATAGTTGATGGCCTGATCAACAATACCGATGGCCTGCTGGGCACCGGCGGCGGTGGTAACATTGATGTTTGACACCTCTGATCCACTCAAGCTGGTTGCCTGAGCGCTAAACCCAATATTACCCCCATTGCCAATGGCGTAGGAGCTAGCAGACTCAAATTGCACCGCCCCCTGAATCAGGGCGTTTGCAGAACCAGAAGTAATGGCTGAACCGACAGTAGATGGTGTACTTCCGCTAACAGCGGTTAATGAACCTGTTGACCCAGAAGCAAGTCCGGATCCAATCAAAGCCCCGCCAGATGTAATACCAGCCGAAATGTTGATGTTATTACCGTTCGCATTGGTCAGCACCAATTCCGTTGAACCATTGACGGTCTGAGTACTTGCCGATACCCCAGTAACAGCCGCTTGATTATTGATGGCCGTGACCAGCGAACTAATATTAGCCTGACCATTGGAACCCTCAGTGACATCGGCAGATACATTAACTGCATTAGTCGCAGCACCACTGCTACCGTTACTAAGAGTAAAGGTGTACGTACCTGTTGTAGCTGTGAAAGCCACACTGGTATAAGCCTTAGCCGTAACCCCTGTCTGAGCAGAAACACCGTTCACCGCAGCGGCAAGATTGGCTGCGGACTCAGTCGAAGAATTCACACTCACTGAAGCGTTACCGACGCTCCCCTGGATGATCAAACCACTTGCCCCTGAACCGGCAGTAAAATTACCCGTGCCACTGGCACTGATCGTAAATGATCCACCAGGGGTATAACCACCATTCTGAAAAGATCCACTGCTCGTATATGTACTCCCAGAAGCAGTCGCTGAATAATTTCCCATCGCATTCGTTTTGGTATCGCCAACCGCAACGTTAATGATTTGGTTAGAGTTGGCACCTACCTGAAACGACGCACCTGCAAAAGTGCCATCCAGCAGGTTTTGGCCATTGAACTGGGTCTGGGTGGCAATGGTCTGCACCTGCGCCAACAATTGGCTGACCACGCCCTGCAGAGCCTGCCGGTCTGAAGTGGTGTTAGAAGCATTAGCTGCCTGCACCGCTGTAGTCCGAATCTGCTGCAAAAGGCTGGTCTGGTTCTGAATGGCACCTGTAGCAGTCTGCACCAGAGAAACGCCCTGGTTACCGTTGGAAACCGCCTGATTCAACCCGTTGATCTGGGTCTGAAAACGCTGGGCGATGGCGTAACCCGCAGGGTTATCCGCCGGGCCATTGATACTCTTGCCCGTGGACAACTGCTGAAGGTATGTATTGAGACTTCCTTGCGTACCATTTAATGCATTCAGCGTACTCAATGCTGAGGTATTGGTATTGATAATTCCTGAAATTGCCATGATCGTGCTCCTTTCTTAGGGTTGAAATGGCATCCTTGCCAAGCTGTACTTACTTCGTACATTCCTTATAACGACACTCCAGCGAAAAAACTTGAATCGACTCAGTTAGTGGGGAAGCGATGATGTTTGTCGCTTTGAACATCTCAGCCTGATGGCAGAAGCTTGAGATAGGCCTGCTGAAGTGCGTTTTCCTGAGCCAAGGTCGAAATGCCTGCCTGTTGTAAAATCTGGTATTTAGTCAACTGCGAAGTTGCCCGGGCAATATTGGCATCCTGGACAGTCGATTGGGCCGACTGCATATTGGTGGCCGAGGTCTGGTCATTAGCTACTGAAACCTGAATCCGGGTTTGGGTGGCGCCCAGCTCACTGGCTTGCTGGTTCAAATAGTTCAAGGCCTGATCCACAATGATGATGGTCCGTTGCGCCCCCTCCTGAGTGCTCACATCAATATCGGCCAGAGCCGAACCACTCTGCAGTCTGCTGACCTGGCTGCTGAATCCGATCATATCGCCATTATTGATCCGATAGGCGCTGGCCGAAGCAAATTGCACCGCCCCCTGGATCAACGCGGCATGAGATCCACTGTTGATGGGGTAACCGATAAGGACCTGAGTGCTGCCACTGACGGCTTGCAAACTGCCGGTGGAGCCTGCGGCAAGGGCCGTGGATGCCAACTGACCATTGGCTAACCCAGCTGAAATATTGATATTGTCGCCATTGGCATTGGTGAGAATCAGCTCGGGTTTACCATTGATTACCCGGCTACTGGCAGCAATGCCGGTTACTGCCGTGTGCTGGTTGACGGCCGTCAACAAGGCATTCAAATTGGGCTGGCCGTTGGCTGCATTGTTCACACTGGCAGAGATGTTCACGGCATTTCTGGGTAAACCACTACTCCCATTACTGAGGGTAAAAGTATAGCTTCCCGTAGCCACCAGAAAAGAGGCACTGGTATAGGCCCGGGCCGTGACCCCCGTCTGCTGGGATACGGCATTGACCGCTGTAGTGATGCTTGCTGCTGATTCTGTCTCGGTGTTGACATCCACTTGCGCGCTACCGAATGGACCTTGGATGCTCAGTCCGCTACTCCCCGTTCCGGAACTGAAGGAGCCATAATAGGTGTTGGGGGGGATAATCGCCTCTGAGGCAGGCGTATTACTGGTGATTAGCGTTCCTCTGGAACTGAAGGCATCATTCTCTATGTGAACCTCCTGAAACATTCCGGTTGAGTCTGGAGCCATAGCCGACCCGCCATTATTCTGGGTGTACGTTATACTGCCGCTGCTACTATTTATAATTGGCGGATTCTGGGTAATGTTAGAATCTTCTATGAAAGCATATCGTTGCCCACTGGCAGGATATGTCAGCTGGGTAGATGAACCGGTTTTAGTTACGGAAACCACATTTTGGTTCACGGCGCTGAGCAGTGAATTCAGATGCGGCGCGCTATCAGGCAATGTTACGGTGATTTCATTTGTTTGACTGTTATAATCATAACTTCCACTGGTTACATAGGGTGGGCCGCTAAAGGAAATGTCCTTGTCGTTGGCAGGATAGGTCAATTTCAGTACAGGTGTGCCATTAACCAATTGCGTTGTGCCAGATATTTTGATTCCTGCGCTACTGATGGCTGCAGCCATTTTATTCAGTTCCTGCGTATCCGGCGGGTTTCCCGTCAATGTCACTTTGATTTTGCTACCGATTTCTCCACCATTCTGCAGACCGCGAAATATGTAGAAATCATAAGAACCACCGCTAAAAGTAAAGTAAGCACTGGTCTGGGCAGGAGTGATGGTAAAGGCACCTCCGGGTGCAAAACCGCCGCTCACAAAGGCGCCATTACATCCGTAGCTATCGCTGTACGGGGAAACTGCGGGAATATGATCGCCCATGGCTGAAGTCAGCGCATTTCCTACCGCCGCATTGATTATCTGGTTGGAGTTGGCACCCACCTGAAAGGCAGCACCCGCAAAAGTGCCATCCAGCAAGTTCTGACCGTTGAACTGGGTCTGGGTCGCAATGGTCTGTACCTGGGCCAGCAACTGACTGACCACGCCCTGCAGAGCCTGGCGATCTGAACTGGTATTGGAAGCATTGGCTGCCTGCACTGCCGTGCTCCGAATCTGCTGCAATAAATTAATCTGATTCTGGACGGCTCCAGTGGCGGTCTGTACCAGGGAAACGCCTTGGTTGCCGTTGGCAATGGCCTGGTTCAGCCCATTGATTTGGTTTTGAAATCGCTGGGCGATGGCGTAGTCTGCCGGATTATCAGCCGGGCTATTGATACGCTTACCCGTAGATAGCTGTTGCAAATAAGTATCAAGGCCACCCTGGGTGCCATTGAGTGCGTCCAGCGTGTTCAAAGTCGAAGTATTTGTATTGATCACACCTGATATAGCCATTGCCTGTCCGTCTGTTTGCAGCTCCAACACTCAAGACCGAAAGCAAAATCAGTACCATATTTATTTAATACCGGAATATCAGCAGGATAAAGCTGATCAAGGCACATTTGATGGTAGTTGCGCCAAGATATGACATTAAGCCGACTCAAAAGTGGCAATATGTTGCCGCTCTTCTTTCCGGGCAAACCGGCCATTTCCAGAGCTTGAGGATCCAGCCCCTACAAGCTACATTCATCGCCAATGGCCCCCTTCATCACCGAGGTAACCCATGAGCGCCTGTACCGAGCATCGAAGCCTGAGCGAAACAGAGTACCTTGATGCCGAAGCACTGGCTGATGTTAAAAGCGAGTATCTGGCTGGCGAAGTGTTTGCCATGGCCGGTGCCAGCGAGCAACACAACCGTATTGCGGGTAATATTTTTTTTCATCTACGCGCAGTCAGCCGTGGTCACCCATGCCGTGCCTTCATGGCGGACATGAAGCTGCGCATCTCCACCCATCAGGCCTATTATTATCCTGATGCCATGCTGGTCTGTGATCCAGAAGACAATTATCCCTTGTACAAAAGCGCGCCCTGCTTTCTGGCCGAGGTCTTATCTCCGGCTACCGCCGCCATCGACCAGCGGGAAAAATGGCTCGCCTACCGAGATATCCATGCGTTACGGTACTATCTTCTAGTAGATTCGGAGCGGGTTTACGCCCGCCTGTTCAGTCGCGAAGGGAGCACTTGGGGCGAGCAGACACTCGACCCCGGCGACATTCTCCAGTTGGAATGTGGAGGATTATCCATCAGCCTGTCCCTGGATGATCTTTATGAAGACAGCGGGCTTTGAGCCTCAGGGCAGCCAGGCCGCCAGCCAGTCATCCAGATGCTCTTCCAGCAACCAGTGGGCGCGTACAAATTCCCGCAAGCGGTCGCCCGCCGCTTCCAGCGCCTGCCGATCGGCAATCTGCTCACGGATGGCCCGTACCCAGTCGCGATAGCGGTTGGCAACCCGGGTGACGGGGAAATCTCCCTGATAGGGGAAAATGTCTGAACAAATCACCGGATAGCCGAGAATCCCGTATTCCAGAATCCGCAGGTGGCTTTTGGCTTCATTGAACGGATTATTCTCTAAGGGCGCCAAAGCCAGATCCAGATCCAGACTAGCCAATTTGTTGGGATACTGGGGTAAGGGTACCCCAGTATGAAACTCGCGGACATAAGGACGCAGGGCATCGGGACAGAGGCCGAAAAACACCCAGTCCACTTCGTCGGCCAGATCGCGCACCACATCGGCGATCATTTCCAGATCACCCGTGTGCCCTACACCACCGGCCCAGCCTACTCTGGGCTTGACCTCAGCACGTCTGCGGGGCTGCAAGGACCCCCAAATGGCGTCTTCAATACAGTTGGGTTGAACGCGCAGCTCATCGGCGAATCCTTTATAGGCTTTGGCGAGGGGCTCCGTCGCGACCACCAGACGGTTACACAATCCCGCTGCTTTGCGGAACCGCTTGGCGATATCCTTGTGTATCTGTGCCTTGTGCAGGCTTTTCACCGGCAAATTGGTGATCAAGTCATCAATTTCAAATACCCGGAAGGTTTTCAGCAGCTTTTTATGCCGTTCCAGGGCTTCGATTTGCGGCCATTCCATCTGCCGCTGCAACACAATACTTTCTGGAGAAAAACGTTCCATTTCTGCCGGTTCAAATATCCGCATGGTTTCCCAGCCCTGTGCCCTCCCCGCCTTTTGCAAGGCGCGCATAGGGGAGATGATCCGGTACTCTCCACAACCCTCCCGATCCGCCGGATGCACCAGAATGCGCGGTCGCGGACGCCACTCCGGATCCCAGGTCAGGGCAGCCTGATCTTCAAGCAGGAAATCCGTACTCGCCAGACTCAAATGGCGATTATAGGCGGGATCAAAAGCTAATTGTGGCAGCCATTTCAGATAAAAAGCCATTTTTTCGCCGGCAAAGCGTTTTTCTTTTTCGGGGCTGGGTTTTTTCTCGACTTCACCGCGCTGACTGGCGGAACCTTCATGGAGGAGCATCGCCCAAGGGGTAAACACAATTTTATGACCGGCTTCGCGGGCCTTCAGGCAGAGATCAATGTCGTTGTAGGAGACCTGAAACTGTTTTTCATCCAGCCCACCCAGCTCTTGATAGAGGGATTTCCCGATCAACAGACAGGCTCCCGTTACTGCCGATAGATTCTGGGTCAGCATGGCCCGGCCAAAATAGCCCCGATATTCGGGTGGCTGACCAATAAAAGGATGTTCTGCCGGCCCGCGCATTCCTAGAATCACGCCGGCATGCTGAAATTTGCCATCGGGAAAGAGCAACTTTGCGCCAACTATACCCACCTCCGGACGCAAAATCTGGCTGACCATTTCATCCAGCCAGTCATCATGCAGTGCCGCCGTGTCGTTATTGAGCAAAAGGACGTAATCGCCCCGCGCCTGTTCCACTGCCCGGTTATTCATGGCCGAGAAATTGAAAGGACCGGGATGCCTGAGTACCCGCAAACGACCACCCAGTTGCTCTTCCTGTGCCTTAAGCATATCCAAATAAGTGCGTGCCTCGGCATCATCGCTGTCATTATCGACAATGAGTATTTCATAATGCGCATACCTGGTTTTCTCAATCAGAGATTCCACGCAGCGCTGCAAATAGCCGAGTTGATTGCGGGTGGGGATAATAATGGAAACCAGAGGCGTGCCAGTCAGGGGATAACGCACCCGAGTGGCTGGCGGGAAAGGTCCGGGCAATACTTCCGCAGCAATATTCAGGCGCTGTAAATGCCTCTGCAAAGCAGCCTGACTGACCTGGAGGATTTCCTCAACGGACTTGTTGCAGTGCCCGCCACCCTGCAAGCGATGATAAAGCACTTCAGGAATATGACCGATACCAGCGTCGCCGATTTTTTCCCAGGCCCGCAGGACGAAATCATAGTCTTCTGCACCATCAGCTTGCGGATCAAAACCGCCCAGCGTCTCAAAAAGTTCTTTTTTGATGACCAGCAAGCCACCTATGTAGGGGAGGCTTCGCAGGTAGTCGATGTTGAAATCGGGCTTGCAGTGGGGATTGACGTGCTGACCATCGGCTGTGAGGGAGTCTTCGTCGGTGTAGATGAGTTGCCATTCGGGGTGGTTCCTGATGACCATCTGAATGCGGAAGATGGCGTCGGGGGCGAGTTGATCGCCGGCGTCCACAAGGGCGAGCCAATTTCCGGTGATATTATTGAGCGCCTCATTGAGTGTAGGGACTACATTCACCGTAGCTGTGGCTTCTTGGAACAAAAATGGTGCCAACCATTGATCAGATAGTTTTTCTCGGGTTTTCCTCAATCGTTCACTATCATCACCGAAAAGTAACAGAGAAATTTGCAAACTACCGGCTTCTGGTCTAATTGATTCTTTTGCCCATTTTTCTTCATGCGATAGACAGCGTGAACCGAGCAGCCAGGGCAAGGTTGATTCCCTCAATGGAGCCATTAATAAGGCTCCATCCGTATCCCTCACCTCGTACCCAGCCTTGATGACGCTGAGGGTGAATAGACGTTCCACAACGTGAGCAAGAGTGCCATCAAGCTGGCCGGATTCCTCTTCAAAATCGGATAATTTGAGATCAAGCCCCAGAAGGGGATCTAGTGCTTTAGGTCGACACCAAAACATAGATCCTGCGAAATAACCCTGACGACTAACGTCAAGAACTGTACCCATAGAATGAGCCAACACCGATAATCGCTGAGCATTTTCATCGCCCGGAAGGCCTAGCCAGAAACCTCGTGGACCCACGAGCCCTAGTTTAGAATCTTGTGCAAATTTATCTATAATTGATTGTGTGTTGGACAGTAATTCCAAAAGTAGCTCGCGTCTCCAACGATCACCATCTTTATGCTGTAAAAAAGGGATATTAATGTGTTCAATATCTTTAAGGTGAGACGATTTCTTACCATGTATAAAAAGCAGCTGGTCATAATTTTTTTCTCCCGCCATGTGCAGCAACTCTAAACGCGGAGCAATGTCCCTTCCACGGTTAGTATGGCTAATTACCACTGCATCTGGTCGATCATGAACAATTTTAGGGAGCAAGTCTTCCCGTTTTTCACTCAGGGATATGTAGAGATCACAAGGCTCTGGAATCTGTGCAATGGCATCACGTAACTCTGGCCAGAGGTCAGAATAATACAAGTGTAGAAGAACTGCGGAACCCGTACCACGAGGATCGCCTGAGTGCAGAAGGCACTTTCCGACAACAGATTGATGTAATTGTCCCTGAATCGCGCTTTTTTGCAGGACTCTCGAATCTGCGATAAACCGCAGAGCGGCTGACTTAATCGGGGTAGCACGATAGAAGATTTGCAGACTAATCAGTTGTTGGTAACTGTCGTAGTCGATCTTCTTGAAAATAAGATGTTCCATCTCGATATTGGCTGGAAATGTCTTTGGGTGCGGTGTATTAATGAAACGACTATCGGCTCCATAGCCTATGGCTTCAACAGAATAGCCTGTTTGTTCAAGCATCCGCAGTCCTTCTTCACGGGTAAAGAATCGCAGATGGGTAATATCGAGAATACCAGAAGACTCATAGGTGAAACGGCCGCCTGAAAGCTCATTAATGAGCCAGAGGTTACGCGCATTTGGCAAGCTCACAAGCACCTGAGCATCGGACGTCAATAATGACCTTAGACGTTCTAAAGTTCGCCATGGATTGAATACATGCTCTAATACGTCAGCTAAAACTAGCGTATCAACACTTCCATCCATAAGTCCCCATTCGGGAAAATTAACTTCCTGTATATCTCCAACGATAACATTCTCATACACACCATGCGCAACTTTCGCTACTTTTTTATTAGATTCGATACCCCATAATTCAACTTCCGGATATATACTTTTTACCCACGCTCCCAGAGCACCAGATGCGCAACCCACATCCAGTAGACGATGTGGCGATCGACCAAGTAACGCGAGCAGATCGGAACGAGGATTACTGTGATAAGCTCCTATTTCCGAATCATTATCTATAGCATCAAGGGACTCCCATACGTAATAATTCCGATTCATATAGCATCAACCTCGCTTCCAGTTTTCATCCCGGCAAGCTCAGCGTCATTAAAGTTCCTCAATCTCTTCTTCCAGTAACAGAAATTCCCATCATTAACACAATCTAATACATCCAATATAAGCTTGTAATCATCAGACTTTATTTTCTTAAAATCAAACTCAAAAACAGAAGAAAAGTTTCTTGATTTTTTGTTAAAAATATCAAGAATTCGCCTTATCTGTGTTGAATACTTACGTAGAATTCCATCATTTACTGAATTCATTTCCGCAGAATTATAATATTCAAACATTGAATCATTTCTTTCCCCTTCCTGATCTGCAAAACCTTTTTTACTTTTTATAACCCAGGAATCAAAGTCTTTCACTGGATAATGATTAATTCTAAGCTTCTCACAAGAAGTATTAGCCTCAAAACCGCCGCAGGTATAACTTACCAACTGACCTCTTTCATTGACAGCTTCACTAGCCGTTACAAAAACGTGAGGACTCATACAAACACCAATTATTTGCCTAGGATTCAATACGCTCTTTACATATCCATTAATCCAGAAGTTTAATGGCGCACGAAGATCAAAACTGTCAATTACAAACTCATCATCTTGTCTAGTTTTTTTTCTGCTAGAACCATACACAGCCCAATGCACGACGACCCCAGAAGCATTAACGTATGGCTCTAAAACAAGCCTTAAATCATCACCATTTGGAGAAAATAAAAATTCATCCGCATCAATAAATGCCATCCACTGACTAAAATCTCGAAATTTACTTATCGCATACATATAAGCGGCCTGCTGCCCCGGACTAATTGGCCAATCAATGAGAGTAATAAAAGAATCCGGGAAACGCAGAATTTGTTCTACGGTATTATCGTTGGAAGCATTATCAAAAATAAAGAAGTGTTCAACGCCTTGCATCAAATGAAATGCAATCCACTCAGCGATATCCCTTCCTTCATTTTTAACAATTGCGCAGACACTAAGCTGAAATATTGGTTTTTCCGATCTCCTATTATACTTTAACGGATAGGATTCATGAGATTCATTATCAACTAAAAATAAGATGTCTGATAATTTAAGGTTATTCCCTACCTGCAAGTCAAATCCATGAAAAACACCTAACCCTAGCGGCTCTAGATCTGCACGATGGCCACTGGCCATTCCCTTGGCAATACAGTTATTATTTTTGTCGTAAAGGCTAATTGACAAGCTTTTATTAGGGGATATCCGATCTGCTACCCAACCGAAACAGCGCCCATCTCTAACATCATCCAGAAAACCTATCAGCATAATTATTTCCTAATCACGAAATATAATTAAACAAACTCAACCCCTGAACCTGCACAAATGCCTTCTGTGCAGCCTGCAACGCCGTTGAACTTTCCTGAAACTGGGTAATCACTTGAGGATAACTCACATCGGCAATATTACCCCGGTCGGTCTGGAATTGCTGGGTCAGGTTAGCATTCAACGATTGCACACTTTGGGCCTGCTGGATGTTCGAACCAATTTGCGCCTGGGTACTCAGCAGCGTGGTCTGGAACTGGTTCAAATTTGCCAGGGCATTACTAATATTTTGTGAGCGACTCGTGTTAGCACCTGGAGAACCGGAACTGCCAGTAAAGGCGGCAATCAGATCGCTGAACGTCTGAAAAATGCTTTGGGGCTTTGCCGCAGCCAGAGTAAATTGGGCGGTCTGTCCCGATACCGGCTGCCCATTGGTCGAGACCGTCATAAAGGGGCTGCCGCCCAAGGTACTGGGTATGTTAATACTTTGCCCGGGCGTATAAGTGCCGCTGACAACGGTTCCGGAGCTGGCAGCCCATCCTGAACTGTCAACCGCACCTGTGCCACTGCTGACCGTATATGTCAGGCCGCTGGAAGTATTACTGATACTGACTTCGTATTGAGCATTATTGGCCACAAACTGGCTATCCGCCGTCGCCTGATTCAGCACACTGCCCGGCCCTAAAGTGGTATTGCCTACATCCGTGGCCGTAGCTCCGGAAGTTGCCGGAATCAAATAATTACTGCCGGACGCCGTTACCGTAAAAGTGCCATTTCCTGCCGGGACATTCATGAAAATCGCATTACCCGCCTGAGAAACAGGCGTTGTCAGTCCCGGGCCGATTTGCAGGGTTTTCTGACTGGAATCGCCCATGTATTGAACAGTGCCATCACTCTGTAGCTGAAATGGCGGAGTCTGGGCATTGGACCCACCATAGATGTAAGTACCATTGGCATCTTGCGTATTGGCCAGTTGCACCAGTTGCTGCAGGTTTCCCTGCATGGTCGTTACAGCATTTTGCAGGTCATTGGAATTGACTGTGGCATTATTCATCTGCACCGCCAGTTGCTGTACCTGATTCATCAGGGTACCGACACTTTGCAAGGTGCTGGAACTCATCCCGAGACCCTGCTGAGCGTAAGTATTGCTTTGTTGATAGCTACCCAGATTGGCAATTTTGGTATTGAGATCCAAAACCTGAGCATTACCCACAGGATCGTTGGTAGGGTTGATCAGCGCATTGCCGGTGGACAGCTGCTGCGAAAGATTATTCAGCGTACTTTGTTGGTTCAACAAGGAATACAGGCTGCTTTGGTAAAATTCCTGGGTACTGACGCGCATGCTGTTCTCCTTATAGAGCCTGTATCAATGACTGAAACAAGGTACTGCCGACCGAAATGGCTTTTGCCGCCGCCTGATAGGCCTGCTGATACTGAATCAGACTGGCGGCTTCCTGATCCAGATTCACGCCGGAAACCGCTTGCTGCGAGGCTTGGGCCGACTGCAAAACCGTGAGCTGGGCCTGAGCATTATTCTGGGCCTGTGCTGCCTGATTGGTCACCTGAGTGAGTAATTGCGCGGCATTATCATTGAAGGTGGCCGTTCCATTGTTCAAAACCTTGCTGGTGGCCAGCGCGGCCATCGCCTGGGCATTGCCGTTACTCCCCGCCCCGCCGGGACTCAAGGTAAACGCATCGCCGGAAGCCGCCAGGGTGCCACTGAGATTCACTTGCCAATATCCTCCTGGTGGATTGGGATACGGGATATTGATAAGCGTACCGGAACCACCCAGACTGACAGTTCCAGTAGTTATCACCGAGGCCGTAGTACCTGAACCTGAAGTAATCTGGAAAGTCGCCGTACCACCCTGACTGGCACCGCTGGTCATGGTGATCTGCAAATTAGTCGGAAATGACGATATGTCGCTAGGAGGGACTCGCACGCCGGCGGCACCGCTGACATATTGTCCGGCAGAAAGGGTCATATTACCCAGATTATTATTCTGCAGACTGCCGCTGACTAACATGCCGGGGCTACTTACAAACGGACTGGCGGCTGCGATGCCCGCAGGATCAGTCAGCACCGTCTGCATACCTACGGCACCCTGACGCGTCGGCTCTACCAGAAAGCTGTCCCCTGCTGCCGCAGTTCCGGAAACCTGCAACTGGAATCCTTCACTGGAAAAATCCAGGGTCGTCGTACTCGCACCCGAAGATACGGAACCAGAAGTGCTTGCCACCGTTGCTCCCGTACTGCGGTCCTGCAAAGTCCATACGGAACCTGAGCTTTTGGTCAAAATATAATCATTGCCACTCAGATTTCCGACGTTGGTAATGGTGCCCAGCACCGAAGCCGCGCCACTACTGTTATGCGTATTTGCGAATACCTGCACCGCACCTGTGCTGAACAAGGCTGAACCACTGCTACCGTTCAAATTCAGGCCTTGCGCCTGCTGGGCATTCAAGGCCGAGGCAATACCATCTGCCAAAAGTCCCAAGCCATTTTCGGCAGGGTTCAACGATTGACTGCGAAATTGCAATAATCCGCCCAGGGTTCCACCAGTGAGGCTTTTGGAGATGTCCGCGCCGTTGTTGGCATAACCTACATCCAGAGTTTGCTGGTTATATGGGCTACTCTGGGTCTGCAGGGCAAACGATTGACCACCCGCCACCAACACCTGTCCATTACTCAGAAAAACACTGAGCTGGGAATTCTGCTGTTTAAGAACCTGCACACCCACCTGACCATTTAATTCGGTAATCAGATGATCGCGCTGATCCAGTAAATCATTGGGTGACCCGTTGGGATTACCCTGCGCGGCAGAAATCTGGACATTCAATTGTGCAATCTGCTTGCTGATGCTGTTGATCTGGTCAACGGACTGGGTAATCTGCTGATTAACCCCGCTGCCAACACTGGCCAACTGCTGACCCAATGACTGAAATGTCTGGCTGAGGGTCTGTGCATTGCTGAGCATACTCTGGCGGGCGGGAATGTCATCCGGGCTGGCCGCCACTTGCGCGACCCCGGAAAAAAACTGGCTGACCTGGGAGCTGACGCCGCCATTATTGAGCATGCCCAGGATATTCTGGAGGGAACTGGATAAACTGGCCTGCCCGCTGGCGCTGGCACTGGCCGTCCAGACCTGACCCTGTAAAAAACTGCTGTAACTGCGTTGCACGGAATCGACCTGAGTACCGTTTCCGTAATAAAGGCCACCAATGGCGGTAGGGATAGCTGTTGACTGCAGTGCGGTTTGTTGACTGTATCCGGGCGTATTTACATTGGCAATATTGTCGCCAACCACCTGCAGGGCGGATTGGGCAGCCTGCAAACCGGTCAACGCATTATTCACCAACCCACTGATTCCAGACATGATTATGCACTCCCCAATGAACGACCCGTATATTCCCCGCTACCATAAACAATGCCGGCTTGTTGACGCAGCACAACCAGAGCCTCCCCTAAACCTGAACCGGCAACCCGCAAAGCATGATCCAAGGCGCTGTAACTTTCCTGAAGTGCCAATACCGCCTCACCAAGCTCTACTGAAGTCGCAACCTTTTGATTACTGGCACGAAGCGCCAATAGTCGCTTGCCCAAACGTTCGGGGGCATCGGCCTTGGGCATGGGCCGGGTCCAGTCACCTCGGACAAGCCACTGTCTTTGCTCTTCAAAGACCATCGTCAGCTGGTTAACGGTTTCCAATTCTTGCCCCAACGATTGACTATCCATTTTCTGACCCGGTCCCCGCACTATTCTATATTCTTGTAACGACACAAAAAGGCATAAAGTTTAGCCACTGGCCTTAGCTAGCGACACGTCTCCCATCACTTCTTGCATGAGCGGGCTGTCTGCCACTGCCACCAGCTTGTTCGCATATTGCGGATCGGTCGCATAACCGCCCTGCTGCAAGGCTTCGGCAAATCCGGCAATATTGTCACCCTGCCCTAATGCCCCGCGATAACGGGGATTATTCATCAACAAGCTGGCGTAATTGCGCACACTGTCCCCGACCGACTGGTAAGCGCGAAAAGCAGCATTTTCCACTTCATTCACGCCGTTTTCGAATTCATGCGTCAGACTATCTACCGAACTGCCCAGCCAGGAACCGCCCCCCTTGATGCCGAAAAGATTGTTACCGGCCACATGACTCCCCCAACCGGTTTCCAGGGCAGCCTGGGCAATAATGGCAGCAGGTGCCACGCCCAACTTCTGTGCCGCAGCCTGCACGGCAGGCATTATGGATTGCACAAAAGACTTGGCTTGTTCCAGAAGACTCTGCGAAGGTTTGGCCCAGCTTGCCGAAGTCATGACCGGAGCCGATAAGGCCGCATTACGTGCGGGCATGGTCATCGCCTTGTCCCCGGCCGGTGATGCGTTCTGCTTACCCCAATGGAGGTTGTAACGCGTAGCAATTTCCTTGGCCAGGGTCTGGGCAATACCTATGCCCTGCCCCTGACTGACGGTTTGCGCAATCTGCTGGTTAAACAGAGACTTCAGCATCGGCCCGGAATTTTTTCCAGTTAAATCCGAACCGAAGGAAGTGGCCGACATGGAAGAGAGCATCTCCTGCAGCAAAACGGCTTCAAACTGTTTGGCGACGGCCAGAATGGTTTTTGGATTGTGGGCTTGGGCCTCACTACGCAACTGGTTCAGTCCGGAAAAGTTGAGGGCGTCACTGGCAGTAGCTGCCGCAGCCTGTGGACCAACCTCCGCAGAGCGCGTTGTAGCGGTCAGATTGATGGCAGCACTCATATGACTTCCAGTTGCGCGTGCAAGGCACCCGCCGCTTTCATGGCCTGCAAAATGGCAATCAAGTCTGTAGGCGTTGCTCCCACCGCATTGAGAGCACGAACCACGGCTTCCAGACTGACTCCCGGTTCAAACATCAACAACTTCGCCTGGGGTTGCTGAACTTTCACATTGGCCTGCGGTGCCACCACCGTCTGCCCCGCGCCCAAGGGATTGGGCTGACTGACCAGATACTTTTGGGAAATGGTCACCGATAAATTGCCATGTGCAACCGCACAGGCACCCAGCGTGACATTTTGTCCTAACACGACCGTACCGCTGCGGGCATCAATAACTACCTTGGCCAGTGGTGTTTCGGGACTGACATCCAGATTTTCAATCTGTGAAAGAAAATTGACCCGCGCTCCGGGCGAACCGGGTGCATTGACCCGTATTTCTCCGGCGTTCAGTGCTTCTGCCACCCCGTATCCCAGCTGCTGATTGATGACATTGGCAATACGTGCCGCCGTCGTAAAACTCGGATTATGCAATTCGAGCATCATCGGCCCCGCCTGATCAAAACCCGACGAAACAGACCGCTCCACATTGGCCCCGTTGGGGATGGTCCCAGCCGTAGTAATATTTACCTGCGCTGAAGAGCCGTTACTGCTGGCTCCAAAACCGCTGACAATCAGGTTTCCCTGAGCTACTGCATAGGTTTGGCCATCGGCGCCCTTCAATGGCGTCATCAGCAAGGTACCACCCGCCAGACTGCTGGCATTACCCACAGCAGAAACCGTGACATTGATGGTTTGTCCCGGTTGCGCAAAAGGTGGCAGATGTGCGGTCACAATCACTGCAGCCACATCTTTGGGTTGCAGGTTGGTGGCAACAGAGGCGGGTAAATTGATTCCCAAACGCTGAAACATATTGAGCAGGGACTGGGTGGTGTAGGGCACCTGCGTAGCCTGATCGCCCGTACCATTCAGCCCGACTACCAAACCATAACCGACCAGCTGGTTGCTGCGCACCCCGCCTACCGACACCAGATTGCGGATTGTTTCGGCCTGGGCGGAAAACAATCCGGTAAATGTCATCAGTACCAGCATCAAGATGATTGCAGAAGATAATCGCAAAAGCTTGGGCATCTGTTTTTTCCTCAGAAAGGCCATAGCGACAGGAAAAAGCGCGCCAGCCAGGGCATCCGTGCGGCTGAGTAAATGCTGCCATTGCCGCTATATTCCACGCGCGCATCGGCAATTTGCGTGGATAAAATGGTATTTTGTGGCGTCACGTCAGCGGGCCGCACCACCCCGGCGACCCGGATATACTCATGCCCACCATTGAGCAGCACTTCTTTGGAACCCTCAATGACCAGATTCCCATTGCCCTGCACTCTCACTACCGTTACTTCCAGAGTGGCGGTAAAAGTATTGCTCTGGGTGGTCGCCCCCGTCCCGCCGTATTTCTGGGCACTGTTTGCGCCCATACTGGGGCTGAATGGGGTACCAGCGACACTCCCAAACGCCGGGACAATGCCAAAAAAGTTGGTCAGCGCTGCACTCAAGGAATCTGAAGTATTAATAGCGGTATTGGTGTTGTTGCTGGCACTGGAGTTTTCCTGAATCAACACGGTAATCAGGTCGCCCACACGATTGGCTCGATTATCACTGAATAAAGACACATTGGTGCCTGCCTGCCAGATGGACCCGTTAGGAACATGCGCCGCCAGTGATTCCGGTTCTGCGGGAATAGGTAACGGTTTGAGCGGCTTGAGATTATGATGCCCCTGCAAAGTGGCGCACGCCGTCAAGCCCATCACCAGCAGCAACAAAAAACCCAGACGCAGCAAAACCATCCAGATTTTTCCGAAGGATACTGGAAAATGCATGGGAACCTTGTGGATGGCTTGCGCAGTCATGTTATCAGCCTCACAAATTCTGGGTGAGATATCCGAGCATGGAATCCGAAGTGGATACCGCCTTGCTGTTGATTTCGTAGGCACGTTGCGTGGCGATCATATCCACCAATTCCGATACCACATTGACATTGGAAGATTCCAGGTAACCCTGCTGCACGGAACCCAAACCATTGAGGGTGGGCTGTCCCGTTTGCGGCGCGCCAGAAGAACCCGTCTGCAAATACAGATTGTCGCCAATACTTTGCAGGCCGGTGGGATTGATAAAATTGGCGAGCTGGATGGTACCCACCTGCTGAGGTTGGGCCTGCCCCGGCAGCACTACCGAAACAGTCCCGTCACTACCAATCGTAATGCTTTGGGCATTGGGTGGAATGGTTACCGGTGGCTGCAACAGATAACCGTTGGAGGTGACCAGTTGCCCCTGATTATTCATCTGAAAAGTACCATCCCTGCTGTAAGCAATGGTCCCGTTGGGCTGCATGATCTGGAAAAAGCCCTGGCCATTGATCCCCACATCCAGCGCATTGCCGGTCTGGGTCAAGTTGCCCTGGGTCATCAGGCGTTCCGTGGAAACGACGCGCACCCCGGTGCCAAGCTGAAGTCCTGAGGGATATTGGGTAGTCTGCGAAGACTGCGCACCCGGTTGCCGCAGATTCTGGTAGAGCAAATCCTGAAAAACTGCGCGGGACTGCTTGAATCCGGTGGTGTTGACGTTCGCCAGATTGTTGGCAATAACGTCCATTTTGGTCTGTTCACCTTCCAGGCCAGTCGCTGCTACATAAAGAGAACGCATCATGATTTATTGCTCCTGATTGTTCATGACAACACCAGCAATTGATTGGCACTTTGCCGATCCTGGGAAATGGTTTGCATCAACTTGGTCTGCATATCAAACTGGCGGGTATCTTCGAGCATCTGGATCATCGCATTGACCGGATTCACATTACTGCCTTCCAACGCTCCAGGCTCAAGCACCACATTGCCATCTTCAGCTGCCGGTTTGCCATCACTATTCTGAAATAGTCCATCGGGATTTTTCTGCAAGCCTTTTTCCGAAGGATTCACCAGCTTGATCTGGTTGATTGTGACAACAGCATTGGGTTGACTGCCTACCGGCACCCCGGAAATCACCCCGTCACTGCCAATGACCAGAGACTGCATCGGCGGCAGGGAAATAGGCGAGCCATTCACACCCAGCACCGGATGCCCGGTCGCGGTCATGAGGATACCCTGGCCGTTGAGTTGCAGATTCCCGTCCCGGGTGTAAGCTTCCTTGCCATCAGGCCCCTGAACAGTCAGCCAGCCCTGGCCATTCACCGCCACGTCCAGAGGCCGTCCGGTGCGTACTACGGGGCCTGACTGAAAATTCACACTGGGGGTTTCCGTAGCCGTATAGGCGCGGGTCGGTAAACCTTGCCCATACACCGGCAAGGCGCTGAACTGGGCTTCATCCGCACGATATCCGGTGGTATTGGCATTAGCCAGATTATTGGCCGTAACCGTCTGCTTTTGCAGAATGGCATTGGCGCCACTCATGGCAATGTAAAGGGTATCCATGACTTATCCTCTTACAAACTCAAGAGCGTCTGTACTACCGTATTCTGGGTTTTAATAGTCTGGGCATTGGCCTGATAAGCCTGCTGCGCCACAATCAGATTCACGAGGTCTGTAGAAATATCCACATTAGACTGCTCTACGGCACCCGCCTGCAAAACACCGAGATTGGAACTACCTGGCTGCCCTGACAGGGGTTGTCCCGAAACATAGGTTTCTGCCCAATAATTATTACCCAGATTCTGCAAACCATTATTATCCGGGAAGCGCGTCAAACTGATTTGCCCCATGAGTTGAGATTCACCATTGCTGTAGGTACCGAAAATATTTCCACCTGAGTCAATAGAAAGTCCGGATAATTGCCCGGCACTATAACCGTTACTGTTGTTGGTGACCACCGAATTGGGAGAATTATAATTGGTGCTGCCACTAAAACTCACATTAATGGTATTGGAAGCCGCCCCATCAGCCCAGGAAATACCGGATATAGACGTAGAAGTTGAGCCGGTTTCCTGACCAAGGTTATTAAATTGCAAGGTTCCGAGGCTACCAGAGGTGACGCCACTGGCGCCATTGGTACCCGTTACCGAGTAATCCACATCCCAGGTTTGTCCGGAGCTTGTCGTACCTGAACCGCTTTGTAATTGATAATAAGTGGTCAACAATTGCGGGGTACCCAGACTATCGTATACCGTCGTCGTGGTCGAATAATTATAGGTACTCGGATCATTCATATTAATAGTGCCGCTGATGGGCGTATTGGTTGAATCCAGGTTCAAACCCAAACTCAATCCTGAAGTCGCTTGCGGAGCAATGGCATTCTGATTGATGCTTAAGGGACCGCTGGCACCGGTCAGTTGACCATTTTGCGCTTGGATCCCGATCAATTCGCCACCATTAGCGTCCACAATAACGCCGTTTTTATTCAGTTGAAACTGTCCATTACGGCCATAAACTGTTGAACCATTATAGTTGAACTGAAAAAAACCATTGCCGTTAATGGCAACATCCAAAGGATTACTGGTTGTTTCAATATTACCCTGAGTAAACTGTTGGGCGATGGTTTGCACGGTAGTACCAATACCTACCTGCCCGTCGGTTGGTGCTGTATTGGCCATGGCTGAAGCATAGGCATCAGCAAACTCGGCATTGGAGCTTTTAAATCCTACCGTATTGGCATTGGATATGTTATTACCCAGAGTCTGCAAATCCGTATTAGCTGCCTGTAATCCACTTAACGCTGTATTGAATGCACCCATTTTGCAAACTCCTTAAATAATATTCTGTACAGAGCTGAACGGCACCGAGCCTTGTTGCCCCTGTAACTGCAGGGTAGGACCGGAACTTCCCAAAGTAACGCCATTCACCAAGCCAAACATGTAGGGTGTAGTCGTGACTGCATCCCCATTGGCATCGGCGGCCTGTACCGAAAACTGATAATTTCCTGACGGCAAAGCGCTCCCATTGGCGCCTTCACCATTCCAGCTAAAAGTCTGCATTCCCGAAGACTGTGCACCCTGAGGTAAAACCGCCAGCGTCTGACCGGCGCTGTTTTGTACCAGCACGTCCACTGCACTGGCGGCGCTGCCCAGATTATAAGCCCCATTGGCACTGCCGCTGCTCAAGGTCAACTGATTCCCTGAAGTAGTGACAGACTTGCCAATCAGGGAAGCAGCCTGCAATCCCTGGTTCTGATTGATTTGATCCATGAGAGAACTCAGCGAACCCTGAATGGCCTGGACGCCATTGGCCATGCTGAATTGTGCCAGCTGTGAAGATAAATCCTGATTACTGAGTGGGTTCAGGGGGTCCTGATTGGTGAGCTGGGTAACCAGAAGATTGTAAAAGGTGCTTTCGCTGGCAAGGCCACTGGCTCCGCTGCTGGCTGTACCTGAGCTACTTGCCGAACTGGTCTGCAACGACTGATAAAAAGGATTGACGCTGGATGTCAGAGAATTGACGCTCATGTTCAGGCTCCAAGGCTAAGGGTTTTCTGCAAAAGGGATTTCGTGGTGTTCATCACATTCACATTGGCCTGATAGGCCCGCGAAGCCGAAATCATGTTGACCATTTCATCGACGGGATTCACGTTGGGCATTTTGACGTAGCCTTCTTTATCCGCCAGCGGATTCCCCGGTTGATAGACCATTTTGAATGGCCCGGGTTTACTGATGACCCCGGCCACCCGTACGCCATTGACTCCGGCGGGAGCGCCAGCATTGGCAAAAGGTTGCGCGGCAAAAACCACTTCCCGGGCCCGGTAGGGTTGACCATCTGAACTGGTTGCCGAATTGGCATTGGCCATATTACTGGCGACCACATTAAGCCGATAACTTTGGGCAGTCAGGGCCGAGCTCGCTACATCCAAAACTGAAAACAATGACATAAGTCTTACTCCTGCATGTTTAAGCGGTTGTTCCCGTAATGGCCGAGGTCAAGGTTTTAATTTTTCCGGTCAAAAAGGTCAGGTCGGCCTGGTAACGCACGCTGTTTTGCAAAAAATCTGCCTGCTCTCGATTCATATCCACCGAATTATTATCCAGTCCTACCTGGCTGCCACGTTGATATTGCACAAAAGCAGCCATGCTCGCGTTATTGCCGGTTTCAGAAAATTGCCGGTTACTGTCAGTCGTCAATGGTAAACTGCCTTTATCACCCGCCTGAACGGCTTGCATCACCTGAGCAAACGGAATATCAACGGCCCGATAATTGGGCGTGTTGGCATTGGCGATATTGGCTGACAGCAGTTGCTGCCGGTAACCCGTAACCTTAAGCGCCGCAGCCAAAGGATCCAGAGCCTGATCTAACAATCCCGACATTGTCGTGAGCCCCTTAAAATTATTCACAATCACCTTAAAGCAACATACATGCCAAAAATTATTCCGTGATTACCCCTTCATTACGCATGCTACACGGCAGAATAAAGCCGCCCCGCTTCAGTCCTCAGGACATAACCGGCAAAAAAATGCCGCTCAACCATTCCCGCTGCGCGCATTCAGAAACCACTGGACGAAATAACCTCCTTAAAAGTCTGGCGCATTATTTGCTTTGCTTGTTGACTAACACCCTATTTACATGAGGTGCCTTGGGGTTATGAAGCTCAGTTTCACAAACAGCATAAAATCTATGGTTGCCAGCTTGCTGCTCGCGGCGATATCCGCCATGGTCAGCCCCTGCGCTCAGGCTGCTGTAGAAAACCCCGCAACTATTCGTGAGGTGGTTCGGAATTTTGTGCGGGCGCATTTACCTGATCAATCAGCGGATGTTCATATTCAATTGGACGGACCGGCCCCGGGTATTCATTTTCCAGCCTGCAGCAAGTTGAAAGTGGCGTATTTTGGTTATAGCAACCCCTATGGCAACCAAACCGTACAAGTCCACTGTCAGTCGCCTTCCCCCTGGCAGTTATATTTACCCGTACAAATCCAAATGGATCAGAGTGTCGTCATTGCCTCCCGGCCACTATCTGCCGGATCCATTCTGCAGGCTGGAGATCTGGCTGTCGTACGCAGGGATACCAGTGGTTTGGGGGGCAACACCTTAAATTCACCCCAGGAAGCCATCGGTAAAATTCTGCGATTCGGAACATTAGCCGGACAACCTATTACTACGAGCATGCTGAATGCCCCTGATGTGGTCCATGCAGGGGAGCAGGTCACTCTTTATGCCGAAGGCAATGGGATTCGTATTGCCACCATCGCCGACGCCATTGAAAGCGGTCGCCCCGGACAAAGCATCATGGTCAGAAACCTGCAGTCAGGTCGCGTAATCCGGGGGACAGTAACCGCACAAGGGCATGTCGTGGTAGACTTTTAGGCCAATTCAGAGTAATTCATTGGCTATTTCGCTTTAGTTTTTAATCTGATGTGTCGTAGTAGTGACTATGGCAGCAGATACGTTAGGAGATAAGCGCATGAATCCCATCAATCCATATTCTGGATCACTTGCAGGAATACCGACTGCAGACACGCGGAGTAACACCGATAAAGCGGTTAGTGGGTCCACCTCAGACTCCGGGAAATCTTCCGGACAAACTCTTGCCGCGAGCTCTGTTGCACAGGATCATCTCACGCTTTCACCGCAGGCGCGGCAATTGATGGCTGCTCAGGATACGAATACTGGCCATACTGATCAGCTCGCGCAGATCAAAGCCGCCATATCCAATGGAACCTATCAGATTTCTCCCCTCAAAATTGGCCAGGGCCTGACTCAGGATAATCAGCAGTTCATGCCTGCAAGTACCAACAAGTCAGCCTGAGCCGATCATGGATCTCAACGATTCGACTGATTCTCAAGAAAGCTTGCTGCTCGAACAATTGCAGGCCTTACTGGATGACGAGACTGAGTGCCTGAAATCAGGTCAGATGGCAGAACTCCAGCGGATTGCCACTGAAAAAATGTGCTGTTTTGCCGATATTCAGAGCTGCATGACAGCAGCAAGGCAACCTTCAAAAAATTCATCCGCTGATGCGCATTTACGCAATTTATTAAACGAAATCATGCGTAAAAACCAACTAAATGGTCAGATTATCAGCGCATTGCAACGCTTTAATCAGGGCGCCTGGGAAATTTTTTTCGGTGTACAGCCCGCCACATACTCAGACCTGGGTACTGCAAAATCATCGGCTGAACGCCATTTGATCGGGAGCGCCTGAATCGTGCTGGTTCTTACCAGACGACGCGGTCAGGCCATATGTATTGGTGACAATATTCGTATTGTAGTGACCCGTATTGAGGACGGGCAGGTCCGCCTGGGCATAGAAAGCAGTGACAATGTCACTATTTTACGTGAAGAATTACTGGAAACCGTCAAACAGGCCAACCAGTCCGCTCTAAGCTCAGCCCCGGAAGCATTCAATCACTGGCTGAATCAACAGCCCAAAGCCGTTGATGATATTGGCAATACAAAGGACAAAGCCTGATGAAAACCTATGATACCCGGTTCGGCCCATTTTCTATTGCCGACGAGGAAGTTTGGCACTGTATTGCGCCCATGCCAGGCTTTACCGACTTGCAACGCTTTGCTTTACTGCATCTTCCCAGTCAAGGACCATTTGTCTGGTTACAGTCACTGGATGAAGCGTTGATCACTTTTTTACTGGTTGCTCCCGAACACTTCAATATACGGTATTCCCAGGTTCCACATTTTGCCAAAACGTCAGGGGTACCCATGGTAATGGTGATACTACCCCAAACGGAAAACGGCACACTCCAAAGTAACTCGCTGGCCCCGCTTTATTTCCTCCCGGAAACCAGACAGTTTGGACAATGGATTGTAGAACATCACGAAATGCCTACTGAACCATTAAGTGCTGCACATCTACCACCGGCTGAACTTCAAGCTCAGATTATTGTTCCCATTCAGGATCAATCCCTAGCGACTGGCACGGCGTAGGCATTCCCGATCATAACGTAGCGTGTACTGAATGATTTTATCCTCCAGCGCAACGGGCAAATGGATAAACGCCAAACCTAACTGCTGAACCCCACCTTGGGTGTAAATTCCTGGCCCCAGATGACAGACCTTAGCCTCCACTGAACAGGCTTGCCCCTGAAACTTAAACTGAACCTGGGCCAGGAGTTCACCCTGAGTCACCGGATAGTCCTGTGGCGCGGTGATGGCGATACGCATACCACCGGCACCAATATCCACACATTCACCCTCTACAGCCCTTGCTCCATAACGTTTTAATAATACAGAAGTTTTATTGGACGAATCGACTACTGCACGCAATGTACTGCGCCTTTGCCATTGAAAAACCATTTCGGGTCGCTGGATACGAATGGCCGCAAAACGCTGCCAGATAAGTTGCTCTACAACCACCGTCTGAAAACCAAGGGGCAAGGCATCGTCAGTCCACAGCAGCAGGTCTTCGCCGGCGAGCGCATAAGCATTAGCCGCATCCGGCGTCAGAGCATCCAGAATCAGGCTCTCATGAAGCGCATCATCATACAGCAGAGCGGCGTGCCCCATGAAAGTGCCGGGTTGACCTACCAGGACCTGCATGTTTTGCTGATTTTTCACCAGGAACTGGAGTGCGCGATCGCACGCTGCTTTTAACGTCAAACGATTGGCATCTACAAACAGTTTATCCAACCGGGTTTCACCATTGACCATGACTGCTTCCTTCTCACATCTATCCATATGTCAAAAATTTGACAAGTCCAGTAAGGTTGGCCCTGCATTGACGACCTTTCAGCAGAATTCATGCCGCTTCACAGCCAGCCTGATCAGGCATAAATCTCGCTTATTTTTCGAGCGGACGCCGTAAACGTAAAAAACCGACTATTTAATGGCTGAGTGTATTAGAGAACACAGGAGAATATGGGATGGCACGCAAAAAGAAAGCAGAAGAGGAATGGGAAAACCACGAACGATGGTTGGTCTCCTACGCCGACTTCATTACCCTGCTTTTCGCATTTTTTGTGGTCATGTATGCCATTTCTTCAGTAAATGAAGGAAAATACAAGGTATTATCAAAAACTCTGGTATCCGCCTTTAGTGGTCAACCCTGGTCACCTGTCCCGATACGATCGGATACCAATAGCCTGACCCAAACCCCGGTAGCCCTGCCGGCATTACCGAAAGTAGCCACCCTGGACCCGGTTCCTCATGTGCAGCAAGGTCAGGTATCACCCCGAGCGCATGAACCCAAACCCCAGGTAAATCCGGAAATGCAAAAAATTGAGGCGCAAATGAAGGCCTTACTCAAGCCATTGATTGATCAGGGTAGCGTGGCCATCCATCGCAGCAATTTGGGAGTAGTCATTGACTTGAATGCGAAGATTCTCTTTCCATCAGCGCAGGCACAACTCAGCGGTAATGCGCGCAGCACCTTAGGTAATATCGCCAAAGTTCTGGCGCAGGTACCTTATCAAATCCAGGTGAACGGCTTCACGAACGACCTGCCCATCCGTACCCCACAATTTGCCTCCAACTGGGCACTATCTGCAGCGCGGGCCGTATCCGTCGTCGAACTGTTTATTGAGCATGGGGTCAACCCGCATCATCTGGTTGCTGCCGGATATGGCAAGTACCACCCTGTAGCATCCAATAATACCGCCAAGGGTCTGGTCATGAATCGTCGTGTGAGTATCGTGGTGGTCGCTCCTCAAAACCCCAGCAAGGCAGGAATAGACCCGATCATGGCAGGCAACATCAGCCAGCGCGGCTGATTGCCTATGTAAGCATTCTTTAACCAACCGGCTTTAGTTTTCCTGGAGATGTGCCGTATTGAAAAGCAGAACATCTGCACTACTCCATCCAGACAGGTGGTACAGGAATTGCTTTTCCGTATGCAACGGATGGAGTACGACTCAAGGAGGAGATCAGCATTTATGGGTATTGATCAGGTCGACAAGGGCATCCACATTTTAGTGGTGGATGACTTCTCTACGATGCGGCGCATTGTACGCAATTTGTTACGCGAACTCGGTTTCAGCAATTTTGATGAAGCTGAGGACGGCGTTCAGGCACTACAGAAACTGCACAGCAGACCCTTTGATTTCGTTGTTTCCGACTGGAACATGCCCAATATGCAGGGAATTGATCTGCTGCGTGCCATCCGTTCAGATCCACAACTCAAACATATTCCGGTACTCATGGTCACAGCTGAAGCCAAACGCGAAAACATCCTGGAAGCAGCCCAAGCCGGAGTCAACGGGTACATCGTCAAGCCTTTTACGGCCGACACCCTGAAAGAAAAGCTGGATAGCGTGTTCAAGCGTCTTCAGGCGGCTCAGGGAGGCCAGTGATGACCACACAAAATCCGCTGGATCCTAATCGTCTGCTCAGTGAGGCCGAGTTACTGCTGCGTGAAGGCCTGAAGCGAATCGCCAATACTGCCGAAGAAAATTTGTCCGGCGCACAAAACCCTCTGGAAGAAGCACTGCGCTTAACCGAAGAGCAGACTATGGCCACTCTTGCCGCTGTCGAAAGAGCGCAAGATGCGGTAACCATCATTCGCAACACGCACAATAGCTATATTGATAAGCCCCTGAAAGACATTGAAAGCGCCCTGCTCGTTATTCTGGCCAGCCAACAGGGGCAGGATCTTGCCGGTCAACGGCTGAAAAAAGCCATCACCCTGCTTCAGGCCGTTGAAGAGCGCATACGCCTTACCCTGACAGAAGCCGGTATGGAATCAGCCAGCAGTATCGCAGAGGAAAACGCCGCAACCGCCGAGGCTAATCCCAGCATCAATCAGGAAGAAGTGGATAGCTTGCTGGCAGAACTGGGGATCTAAAAAGCATGGATATGGAAATTCTGCAGGATTACTTGCCGGAAGCTCGGGAACTCCTCGAAAAAGCTCAGGACGACACCCTGCGTCTGGAATCCGATCCGAACAATGATGAGGTGCTCGCCTCCGTCTTCCGGGCTTTTCATACCCTCAAAGGGGGTGCCGGATTTCTCGAAGCCGAGCACCTCGTCAGTTGGACCCATCATCTGGAAGATCTGTTGGACAAGCTGCGTTCCCATACCCTGGTCGTTAATGGAGCGATGATTGATGCCATCCTGCGCGGCCTTGACGTGATTGATGATATGCTGCAACAGCTTGCCTGTGGAGAATATCCCGGGCCAGGACCAGAAGAACTCGGCCAGCTTATTCAGGAACTGGCAGCAGGAAAACGCGCAGAGCAAGTTTCTGTAAATGGACCGATCGAAAGTGACGCTACACCTTCCAACCCCTTTCCTCCGGAAGCCACGCTATTGGTCAGCCAGCGACCCACAGCTGCTGGTGAATCTGGACTGTTCCTGGAACGCACGGAATCCGCATCTTCCAGCGAGACTGCAGCGGATGAAATTACCGACGCAGAATTTGAGGCCACTCTGGACGCTCTTTATGGAAACAAGGCCCCAGGGGTTACCAGTGCGTCCGATTCCGGCCAATTGAACAGTGACGAAATTTCGCCGGAAGAGTTTGAGCAGGTGCTGGATCAACTTTACGGCCAGCAAGCTCCAGGATATGAACAACCCGCCCTTACCGCAACCGTTTCTGCAAGTTCGATAGATTCAGAAAAAGCCACTGCCGAGATTGCTCCGCCAACACAATCAGTCAGCACAACGACCAATCCATCCTCGGAAGCAACCAATGCAAGCAAAGCAGCCACCCCCGCACGCAGCGCCGCCGCTGCGCAAGAAGCAGCCGATACTACATTGCGCGTCGATGCCGCCCGTCTGGACGCCGTAATGAATCAGGTGGGTGAACTGGTTTTGCTCCGTAACCGACTGAGTTCTGCCATCGGCAGCCTGGGCGAAGAAAATGAAGACATGCTGCGCATCGCCCGCGAAGTGGACATCACCGTCAACGACATTCAAAGCACCGTCATGCGTCTGCGTATGCAACCCTGCAAGCGTCTGTTTCAGCAGTTGCCCAGAGTAGTCCGGGACGCTTCCCGGCAACTCGGCAAAGAAGTTGCGCTCGAAATTGTGGGCGAAGACGTTGAAATCGACAAAGCTGTGGTCGATGCACTATCTGGTCCTATGACCCATTTGCTCCGTAACAGTCTCGACCATGGCGTTGAGTTACCTGCAGATCGCCAGGCCGCAGGGAAGGCGCGCAGTGCCAAAATCAGAGTTGCCGCTGTCCATTTGGGAGATAAGGTGCGTATTGAAGTCTCCGATGACGGGCGCGGCATTGACAGTCAGTTTGTTACCCGGAAAGCCGTGGATAAAGGAGTCATCACTGCAGAGCAGGCGGCGCGCCTCTCGGAACAGGAAGCGGTTGAACTGATTTTCCGCCCCGGATTTTCTACCAATGATCAGGTTACCGACATTTCCGGACGGGGTGTCGGCATGGATGTGGTCAAGGAAACCGTTCGCAAGCTGCGTGGGCGCCTGGATATTCAGACCAAACCGGGTTTAGGCACAAGTATTTCCATGGAGTTTCCTTTGACCATGGCGGTACTACCCGTGCTTTACCTGCGTTTGCGGCGGGAAATCTACGCTCTCCCGGTATCCAGTATCGAAAGTCTGCTGGACATCCAGGAAAGCCGGATTCATCGCATGAGTGGTCGCAGTGTCTATCGGGTAGACGGTACTGAAGTCATCCCCATGGTCGATCTCGGCAGACTTCTTCATGATCGCCCCCTCCGTTTAGGATCAGAACCGATAGAGGGGATATTGACAGAGCGGGGGTTGATTATGGTTTCTGAAGTGCTTGGAAACGAGGACTCTGTGGTCAAACCCATTGATTTCCTGGCTGAACAAAACTGGTACCAGGGCGCTACCATTTCCGGAAAAGGTAATGTCGTGCTGATTCTCGATGCCGGCGCCCTGGCTAACCATGTTATTGATCATGGTGGAGATTCGACCATTATCAATGTTTCCTGTAAGGGAGCTGCCTGATGGATATTCAGCACATCATGAGGGTCGTAGACGCGTCCTTTGCAGCACGGCAAAGTATCGAAAAGGCATTGCGTGAAATTGACCGGCGCGCACTTAATGCCATGGTGCTGGTCAAGCGTCATGGTAACGCCTTGGCCGGTTATGGCGTGGTAGCCCAGGCCTTCCGGGAAAGAGCAGCCATTTTAAAGACATCAGCCTCTCATCTTCAGGAAAGTATCGCGCCACTCATTGAAGCTTATATGCGCATTTTGCAGCATCAGCGCTTTGCTCAATCATTCCAGGAAATGCTGAGTGACAGCCCGATCCATGGCAAGGCTTGTCCCAACCTGATCAGCACCCAGAACACCTGGCAAAAAGTTATTCAGCAGGAAGAAGTCGAAGCTGTCAAAATTTTGGGCCATCTCCTGGAAACCGTTCAACAACTTCAAGAAGGTATTGAAGAACAAGAATATGTAGTCACCAACGGCCGAATCGAAGCGGCACTTGCAGAAAGAACCGGAGCTCCGCTGATGCGGGTTTCCAGAGATATGGGCGAAGCCGTCCGCACCGTCGCGCAGGCGATTCGTAGCTATCGCCATCAATTGGAGAGTCTGGAACATGAAAGCAGCACCCGTCTTTGAAGCAGGCAGCCATCGCTGGTGGATCATTTACGATCAGGACGAACATCGGGTCATTGATTCCAATGTTTACGTCATCGAATCGAACGGACAAAGCATCATTCTGGATCCAGGCGGATTTGAGATTTTTCCCCAGATCTTTGCAGCCATGGTGGAAGTCATTCCGCCTTCCAGCCTGAAAGCAGCCTTTGTTTCACATCAGGACCCCGATATTGCTTCCAGCTTGCCGCTATGGCATGCCTGTAACGATAAAATGGAATGGCACGTTCCCAAGCTATGGGAAGGTTTTATACGTCATTATGGTGCGCTCGATGCCCCACTGCAAAACATTCCTGATGAGGGCGGAGATGTGATGATTGGAGGGCGGCGCCTGGAGTTTATACCGGCTCACTACCTGCATTCTTCAGCTAATTTTCATGTTTATGATCCAGAGGCAAAAATTTTGTTTTCCGGTGATGTGGGTGCCGCATTATTACCCCCCGGTCATGACGCATGGGTAGACCGACGCGATAAAACCGGGCGCGCTTTTGAAGAACATATCAAAAAAGCCAAATATTTTCATGAACGCTGGATGCCTTCCAATGCCGCCAAGAAAAACTGGATAGAGCGGGTGAGTCAATTAGATATACAACATCTCTGCCCACAGCATGGGGCTATTTATAGTGGCGATAATGTTAAGCGCTTTCTGGACTGGTTCGACAAAATCAATGTCGGTACCGGGATCAATTAACCATTAAAGGGAATAGAGTACTATGGATGAATTTTCGGAAAGTAGCTCCAGAAATGCGACCCAAAATGCGCGTATACTCACCCATACATCCGCTGAAGCTGCTTCGGCTATGGAAACAGTCAACAAAAATCTGACGTTACTTACAAAAGCTATTGATGATAACCATCAAGCCTCGCAGTCCCTCATGAATCAGGTAGTTGCAATCAGCCGCATCGCCCAGACTATCCGCGAAATTGCTTATCAAACCAACCTGCTTGCATTAAATGCCGCCATTGAGGCCGCTCGTGCCGGAGAACATGGTCGAGGTTTTGCCGTAGTAGCTGATGAAGTCCGGAATTTATCCAAACGTGTCCAGGATGCCACAGACGAAGTGCAAAACAATATAACAGCCGTCAATTTAACGGCAAAAAATATTGATAGTGCCGCACAGAACAATCAGCAACAGGCGCAGCAATCCATGGATGTGACGCGCAATCTGCAAAAAGAAATAAAAAATTTACGCACGCTAGCGGTATCCATGACTCTGGATGCCGCCCGTCAAAGTCATGAAGCATTGGTTCACCGCCTGCAAAATGCCGTGAGTGATAATGGGTCACCAATGAGTCCGGATGATCTGCAGGACCAACATCAGTGTGCTCTGGGCTCATGGTATGAAGGAACAGGGAGGCAGCTTCTGGGCAATGAAGCTGAATTTGTCGCCCTGGCCGAGCCGCATCGGCAATTCCATCAACGCGCGCGGGAACTACTGGCTGCACATCAAGCCGGTGATCAGGAAAGTACTGGCAAATTACTGCGGCAGGTCCTGGATAGTCGGGATAATATTTTCCAGCATATGGACGCGCTAAGCGCGATCATTCAAAAAAACTATTGAGGATTGGATCATGAATCAGTTACTGCGGGAAGTTGATGAACGCGCCCAGCTTGCGGGCACCAACAAGTTTGAGCTGCTGGTATTCCGTCTCGGCACGGATCCCAAAATCAATAGCCGCGAACTTTTTGGGATCAATGTGTTCAAGGTCCGTGAAGCACTGGTCATGCCCAAAATCACGCCCATGCCCGGTGCGCCTGAGCATGTGATGGGCGTCGCCAACATACGTGGACAAATCATTCCCGTGATTAATTTACCAGAGGTGGTCGGCTGCAAAACAGACGGATTAAATATTCTGCTGGTTACAGAATATGAGCGTTCTGTGCAAGGATTTGCCGTTGAAGATGTCGAAGAAATTGTCCGACTGGAGTGGAGTCGCGTACTTTCTGCGGAGGGTGCCTCAGTAGGCGGCCTGGTCACCAGTCTGGCACGGCTTGATGAGGACGAAGAAACCGCACGCCTGGCTCTGGTGCTGGATGTGGAACACATTCTTCGTCAGGTATTACCTTCGCGTTTCAAAGCCGGAGATGAACTCGTACAACAACATGCCATAGAAATCCCCAAAGGTGCCGTCATTCTTTATGCCGATGATTCTGGTGTCGCGCGCAATCAGATCGAAAAAACCCTGAAAAGTTTGGGCTTGGCTTTTATAGGAACCAAAACCGGCAAGGAAGCACTTGAACGTTTAAAACAGCTCGCGCAAGATGCCAAAGCGTCAGGCACCCCACTTCGTGACAAGGTCGCACTGGTTTTGACGGATCTTGAAATGCCCGAAATGGATGGATTTACATTGACCCGTCATATTAAAGAAAATGAAGCCCTCCGCGATGTACCGGTCGTCATTCACTCATCGCTATCTGGTACCGCCAATGAAGCCCATGCGCGCAGTGTCAACGCGGATGGCTACGTAGCAAAATTTTTACCGGATGATCTGGCTCGCGCTATTACGAGCGTTATTCATTCTCACTAAAATCTCACCATGACGAGGCTACGCCATGTCCACTGAAAACCATACTCTGCTTTCCCTGTTTTCTGCCTGCCTGGATGGTGACGCAGAAACGGCACAGTTAATTCGAGATGATCCTGAACTCGGAAAAACCATTACGCCGATTTGTGATTGGCAAAAAGCACGTCTTTGGCAAAGCTGTAAAGTTCTGGATCATCAAGTTACAGCCCTGGAGCAAACTGCTGAAAGTCACTTGCTGGGTATGGACTTAGAGCAGGATTTACGTACTGCACAGCTGGATAGCCAATCCCTGTATGATCAGGCCGATGCGGTCATAAAAGCGGTGCGCAGCACGGCTGACAGTATTGGCTCCAACCAGTCGCTGGCCGAAGCGACCTTACATGATGTGCAGATGGGAAACGAACGGCTTTCCGTGTTAATTGGCGAAATGGATCTCGTCGAGCAAACCGTCACATCCATGGGGGAAACTGTACAGGCTTTTCTGCAGCAAACCCGTACTATTACCACATTGGCAGGCAAAGTGCAGGAAATTGCCAAGCAAACCAACCTGCTGGCTCTCAATGCGGCTATTGAGGCTGCACGCGCCGGGGAACATGGGCGCGGTTTTGCGGTAGTTGCCGATGAAGTCAAAAAACTGGCGCAAAGTTCTGCTCGTGCTGCTGCTGATATACGTAGTTCTGCAACCACCATAAACAAAGGAGCCATACAAGTTGAAACGGGCGTCAGCGCCAGTGTGGAACATTTGCGTCGTGGCGGAGATGCTCTCGAAACCGTTGCCGAGGTCCTGGGTATGGCCAACCAGTCTGCACAAAAAACCCGTGGAAACATTGAAAACATTGTCAGTGGGAGTGCCCGGGAAGTTGTCGCCGCAGAAAGCATGGGTACACACATGAATGCATTGCAGCAGTCCATGGGACAATTTGCTCAGCAATTCCAGGCTATCCGCCAGTGTCTCGACCATGTTCGTGATGAACTGGCGCACGCCAGTGAAGCGGCCATGCAGGGTGATCCGGCACTGGCCACTCGACTGACCGTGCTTAAGGCAGACCATGTTTTATGGGTCAGCCGAATTCTGGAAGCGATTACTGATAAAGCCAGCCAAATTGATATCAACAACATTAAAGACCACCACCAGTGCCGTTTAGGGCAATGGATGGACAGCATGCTGGAAACTCCCATCGCTCAATCCGAAGCCTTTATTGCTGTACAGCAGGTTCATCCGCAAGTACATAAGTTGGGAATCGCCATTATTAATGCCTTAAAAAAAGGAGATAATGCCGCCGTTCATACTGGTGCCGATCAGCTGAAAAGTCTCAGCACCATGGTGCAACAACAACTGGATAAACTGCGCGACCATGTCATGGGTCACTAAAAAATAACTACGAGATATCATGGCAAAGGACAAGAAAGAAGAACCAATAGTTGATCAGAAATTCAAGCCCAAGCGCCGCAGTAGCCCTACTGCCAGCGTAAAAAGTTGGGCGATCACCTGGTTATTGGCCATTATTGCTGCTGAATGGGGATTGCTACCCCAGCCCTTGGGATTCGGTGGGGAGTTCCCTTTCTGGATACCTATAATAATGGATGTATTACGTTTTTTTGTTATATGGTTCGCAGCACATATCATCACTCGGATAATTTTTGCTGCTTGGGAAATTATCGGTGAATATTATCAAGCTTCAACGAAATAGTTTGACAAAAAAACTCATGACCTCTGAAAGAATAATAAACAAAACTGTTGTCATCCATGAAATATTCGCATCATCCTTCTCCGGATCAAGGCACTGTGCCCGCGTAACTTCTTGAATCTTGTTTTCCGGTACCAATAAATAAGTCCGCACCTCGTTAACGGGGCTTCTGCATTGGGTCGTGAGTTCCATATGAACACTCTCTCAGCATGCTTACACGAGCAAAGTAACACAAATATTACATATGAATCAATTATAATACATTCGTTCAAAATTTGTACCTCGATGAACGAGATGCCCCTGGATGCCGCTCCGATGATGATCTGTTTGAGTTGTGCGATTTGGAATCTGCCACTCCATGCTCGGTCATCGGCCTTGCCGGATTCACCCATTTGACGCTAGCCAGCAGATTATCTCGTTCTTCATCGGGTAATTCATCAAAATAACCATTTTTGAGTAAACGTGGCATTTCCACCACGCCATAGCGCACTCGAATCAAACGACTGACTGCCAGACCCAAGGCTTCAAACAGACGGCGCACTTCCCGGTTGCGACCTTCAGCAAGAGTGACGTGATACCAGTGATTGGCTCCCTCACCACCAGCCTCTTCAATTTTGAGAAATCGCGCTTCCCCATCTTCCAGCGCCACACCTTTCAAAAGCTGAATTTGCTGTTCGTTACTCAAAACACCCAATATGCGGACCGCGTATTCTCTTTCAATACCCGCGCGAGGATGCATCAAGGCATTGGCCAGATCCCCATCATTGGTGAGAAGGAGGAGTCCTTCCGTGTTATAGTCTAAACGGCCAACGGCCACCCAACGACTGCCACGCAACTTGGGCAAGCGATCAAAAACAGTTGGACGACCATCGGGATCATTTCGGGTAGTCAGCTCCCCTGCTGGCTTGTGGTAACGCAGCACCCGCAGACGCGGGCGAACCCAGGAGGGAATCCGCAAGGCTTCACCATCTACCGATATTTTGTCCTGCGGTGTAACCCGATCCCCCAGTTTGGCGACCTGACCATTCACCTGAATACGACCGGCAGTAATCCATTGTTCCATAAGTCTTCTGGATCCCAGACCAAAGCGTGCCAAAACTTTTTGTAATTTTTCATCCATTGTTCAAAAATCTCCGGACATGCCCTATGGGTAGTTTTCAGGATAAAAAACCCCGCGCGAGGCGGGGTCTGATGTTATGCTGCGGGTGATGCTCAGGAAGCTTTACGATGTGGCGGCACTTCTTCCTTGAGGCGGGTGATGCCCATCATCTTGAACAGCACTTTTTCATAGAAAGGTTCGGAAACACCCATTTTCATCTTGCGAATGAAATATTTTTCAAAGGCCACCTTGGCCAGATGCACCCAGCGACCATAGGCAAATACGTCAACCTTGCGGGGACGCAACTGCGGCAGAGCTACGAAAGCTGCGCCGCGATCACCCATGTCAGCAAAACAGACGGCATTCCAGGTACCCATGGTCTGTTCACCTTTACGACCTTCCAGATCCGCTTTGATATTATTCACTGCGGCAGAAACCATGGATTCAATCATGTAGCCGGTTTTCGGGGCCCCAGTAGGCACCGGTGTGGCTTCCACCGGAGGAATCGCAATGGCAATACCAGCAGCGAAAATGTTGGCGTACTTCTTGCTGCGCTGATGTTCATCTACCAGCACAAATCCGCCCGGATTACACAAGCCTTCAACACCTGCTACGGCAGGCACCCCCTTGAAAGCAGGAATCATCATGCCGAACTTGACTGGCAAGGTGAATTCCTTGGCCACTTCACCCTTGTCATTAACCTGGGTGACAAACATTTTGCCACCTTCTACTTTGGTAACCTTACAATTGGTGTGGGCTTCAATACCTTCTTCCTTGAGTCCTTTGGTCAGGATTCCGGTAGAATCACCAACGCCCTGAATACCCAGGTGACCCAAATAAGGCTCACTGGTTACAAAAGTAAAGGAAGGAATTTTGTCACGCATACCACGCTTTTTAAGGTCAGAAGCGACAATCATGGCGTATTCGTAAGCTGGCCCGAAACAACTGGCACCGCCCATGGCACCGATCACAATGGGACCGGGTTCGGCCAAAAGCGCCTGATAGTCCTGATAGGCTTTTTCCGCATGGTCCACCGTACAAATGGACTGAATGGGACCTTCGTGCGGATCAGACCCTGGCACATTTTCAAAAGCCAGCTTCGGTCCGGTAGCAATCAGCAGATAGTCATAATGCACCTTACTGCCATCAGCCAAGATAATTTCCTGGCCTTCAGCATCAATTTTTTCCGCCGCTTTGGGAATAAAATGAATGCCCTTGCGTTCTACATAAGGTTTGATGGGGAAAGCAATATCATCCCGTTTGGTCCAGCCCACGCCCACCCAGGGATTAGATGGTACAAACTGGAAATAATCATTGGCGCTGATGAGCGTCACTTCATGCCCGGAACCCAAGGCTTCCTTCATTTCATAAGCTGCGGGCATGCCACCTGTACCTGCCCCTAAAATCACTACATGTGCCATTGGTCTGCTCCTCGTCACATTATTGACCACATCTAACCCAATGCGGATGCCGGCCTCTTTTTATTAACCGCCATCAACAAATTCCACAAAAATATGCGACCATATTATCAAGCCGTCAAATAAGTTTTTTCTAATATTAAAATAATCTTTCTATTTATCGGTCCTTACTACGGGCAAATCTCCCAAGGAAGCCAAAGCAAAATGCTGCATAAATTCAGAAGTAGTCGCCCAAAGTGCTGGGCGACCAGGGCTTTCGCGGTGACCCACCACAGCAATCCAGCCAAGCTCCTGTAACTGCTGCATAATGCTCGCACCCACCGATACTCCCCGCCAGTGTTCAATTTCCGGACGGGTAACAGGCTGTTGATAGGCAATAACCGCCAATGTTTCCAGCACCGCTTTGCTCAATGGGCGGGGAGCCTCTACATGCAAGCGCGCTAACAGCCCATGGTGGCGAGGATGAATCTGCAGACGATATCCACCTGCAACGGCGATCAGCTGCATGGGACCTTCACCAGCGGCCAGTAAAATCTCCAGTGCCGCTTCCCAACCCGCATATTCCGGGTCGTCGGCGAAAATGCCAGCGAGCTGTTCCCGCGACAGTGGTTCTGCACTGGACAAAAACAAAGCCAGCAAGGCCTCACGCATGCTGCGGAACCTCCATGCCCGCAATACTTACCCGCCAGCCACCGGCACCGTCTTCAAGCAATTGCAAGGCTTCCTGGCGCAACAACTCCAGAATGGCCAACAAGGATATAGCCAAGGCCTGCCGACTCAACTCCGGCAACAACTCAAGCAGTTGCCAGGGACGCTGATCCCGACGACAGCAAAGCAGCACTTCCACCATGCGCTGCCGCAAACCCATGGCCGGGTTGGAAAGCTGATGGACAGTTTGATCACGTCGCTCGGGGCGCCGCTGTATACGCAACCAGGCCGCAGCGATATCACCCAGTTCGAGCAGAGGCGGAGATGAGGGCAATGCCGCATAGGTGACCGGGTTGACCATCCAAAAATCGCGCCCTGACTGCGGCAAAGATTGGAGGATTTCTGCCTGGCTTTGCACCAGGGCCAGGGCTTCCAGGCGGCGCGCCAATTCCAGTCGAGGGTCCATGTCTTCATCTTCACTGGCGGGCGGCACCGGAAGCAGCATTCTTGCCTTGATTTCCGCCAACCAGGCGGCCATCAGCAGATATTCTGCTGCCAGCTCCAGATTCCGCCGCCGGGCTTCCTGGAGGTACTGCAAATACTGACGGGTGACTTCCGCCACCGGAATATCGCGAATATCCATACGGTTACGACGAATCAGCCAGAGCAGTAATTCAAGAGGTCCGGAAAAGCTGTCCAGAAGCAACTCCAGGGCATCGGGAGGAATAAACAAGCCCTCTGGTAAGCTGTCCAGAGGCTGACCATTGACCTGTACAGCCTGCCCCATACCAGCATTCACCACCGTCACGTGAATACCACTCAACCAATACCCAGTTCGTGAGCCAAGCCCATGGCGGAGCGCACTTTTTCCATAGTCTGCTCGGCCCTGTTACGGGCACGTTGCGCGCCAGCATGGGCAATTTCCCGCAATTGTTCCGGACGCGCTGCCCAATATTCGGCGCGTTCGCGAATCGGTGCCAACTCCACGAGCACTGCTTCAATCACAGGCTGTTTGCAATCCAGACAACCAATACCAGCGCTGGTGCAACCCTGACGTACCCAATTTCGCGTCTCCTCACTGGAATATACCTGATGAAAACCCCATACCGGACATTTTTCCGGAGTACCCGGATCAGTACGCATGACGCGCGCCGGATCAGTAGGCATGGTACGGATTTTCTTGCGAATCTGTTCCGGGTCTTCCTGTAAGGGAATGGTATTCCCATAGGATTTACTCATTTTTTGGCCATCGAGGCCGGGCAATTTGGAAGCGGCAGTCAGTAACGCCTGAGGTTCGCGAAGAATTTCACGGCCCTTCCCTTCCAGATGCGCCAATAACTGCGCCTGCATCAGTGGGCTGAGGCCAGCCTGCTGCCGGAGAAATTCAGCCGCTTCGGTGACGGCCAACAAATCCCCATTTTGCTGAAAACGCTGTTGCAACTGAGCAAAAGTTTTGGCAGCACGCTTGCCCATGGCCTGCAACCCTTTTTCAATCTGCTGCCGGGTTTCCGCATCACGTCCATAAAAACTGTTGAAACGTCGGGCCAGCTCCCGGCTGATTTCCAGATGCGCCACCTGATCGGCCCCTACGGGCACCTGTTGGGCCTCATACAACAGAATGTCCGCCGTCATCAGCAGCGGATATCCGAGGAAACCGAAGGTCGCCAAATCCCGTTCCCGCAGTTTTTCCTGCTGGTCCTTGAAAGTCGGCACGCGCTCCAGCCACGACAAAGGCGTCAGCATCCCCAGCAGCAGGGCCAATTCGGCATGTTGGGGAACATGCGACTGAATAAATAGAACTGCTTTATCCGGATCAATTCCCACCGCCAGCCACTCAACCAGCATATCCCAAACGGCGGTACTGATGCCCTCAACGCTTTCATAATGGGTGGTCAGCGCATGCCAGTCTGCCACAAAAAAATAGCACTCGCCCTGATCCTGCAAGCGTACCCAGTTTTTCAGTACGCCATGATAATGACCAATATGCAAACGCCCCGTTGGACGCATTCCAGAGACAATAATTTCTTTCATTATCCAGCACCTACTGCCAGGAAAAAATGATAAACCCATAAAAACAATGGGCCCAGTACGTTCCACAAAATGCCGGTAAAAAGCAGCACAATGAGAATAATAAACCCATAAGGTTCAACTCGGCTGAGGGCGATGCTGGCAGAAGCCGGCAACAAGCCTACGGCAACCCGGCCGCCGTCCAGTGGCGGAATCGGTATCAGGTTGAAAATGATCAGGATGACATTGATGATGATGCCCGCCTCGCCCATCAACTGCATGGGCGTAGCGACATAAGCCAGGGTGCCGGGAAGGTGTCCACCCAACCACAGTATGGCTGTCCAGAAAATGGCCATCAGCAGATTGGCTGCGGGTCCGGCGATAGCTACCCAGACCATGTCCGTTTTCGGCTTTTTCAGGCCACTAAAATTCACCGGCACTGGTTTGGCATATCCAAATAAAAAGGGGGAATGAAACAGCAACAAGATACCCGGCAGGATAATCGTTCCAAAAGGATCAATATGTTTCACCGGATTCAGGGTCAGACGACCCATGAGCATCGCCGTGGGGTCGCCTCGCTTCCAGGCCACCCAGCCGTGGGCGACCTCATGCACGGTGATGGCAAACAGCACCGGAATCGCCCAGATCGCAAGGGTACGAACAAAATGTGTGAGATCAAACATGGTCGCGAGTATATCAGCAGGAACTACCGGCCACCTAATGCAGCCCATTTGCGAGACCCTTGTCCTGGTAACAGCCATGGGCCGAGAAGCTTTGCCGCGACTTTGGCCCGCGCCGTTGTTGTTCTTGGCGAAATCCTGTGCCCGTCAGGAGAGCTGTTTGAGCCCTCAGGGCGAGTTCTCTCCTGACAGCAGGATGAGCCTTAGAACAACAGGCAAGGGACGTTGGAGCAAAAAGCTTCTCGGCCCATGGCTGTTACCAGGATTATTCCAACCCCAGAGCCGCCGGATCTCCGGCCCCCTTGCGCAGCAATTGCGGAGGCCACTGCAACAAATCAATAACGGTCGAGCATTGGGCCCGCCCCTGTTCGGCGAGGATAACCTTATCCACCTGGTTACCGAGCAGCGTGCAAATTTCTTCTGGATCAATCAGCGGAATATCAGATTCAGGCAATTGCAGTGTCGAACTCATCAAGGGTTCACCCAACTCTGCCAGGAGCATTTCACAAATGGGATGAGCTGGAATACGCACGCCGATACTCCGTTTTTTAGGATCCGCCAAACGCCGAGGAACGTCTTTGGTGGCTGGCAAAATAAAAGTATAAGGTCCAGGTAAGGCTTTACGCAGCAGAGCAAAAGCGCGGTCATCCAACTTGGCATATTCTGCGAGTTGGGCAATTCCCGGAAACAGGAGGGAAAGATCATGCTGCAAATCCAGCTGCCGGATACGCCGCAGCCGTTCCTGGGCGGCGCGAGCCCCAACCATGCAACCCAAGGCATAACAGGTGTCTGTCGGAAAAACAATTAACCCACCCGCCCGTAACACATCCAGTACCGGCTCCAGCAGGCGCCATTGAGGATTGACCGGATGCACACTGACGCATGAACTCATGTTATCTTTAATCTCCATGAACACTCATACCGAAACCGCAGCGATCATACGCCAGCCCGACCCAATGTCGCCAGACCCGATGTCTCTGGACGTGGCCCGGCCCAAAACCGCAAATTGCCTGCTGCTGATGAGCGGCGGGGTAGAAAGCAGCACGCTGTTATTTCAGCTTGCCCAAACTGAGTGCCCCCAACCGGTTTTTCTGGACTATGCGCAACGCGCTGCCCAACAGGAATGGGAAGCCGTGCAAAGGCTCAGTGAAAATCAGCAAGTCCAAGCACAGCGCTATGATCTTTCCGCTTTTGGAAATGCCGTTGGAGCATTGCGCGCTGAGCGGTACCATGTCCCGCTGCCCCATCGTAATTTTTTCGCTATTGCTGCCATTGCGACGATTGCCAGCAATTTGAATATTCAACGTATTGTGATAGGTCTCAGCGCTGATGATGCGCAGGTAGATACCTGCTCACGTCCCGCTTTTCAAAATGCCATCACAAACACCCTGGGCACTTTGAATTTGCAACTGGAAACGCCTCTGATTCAACTCAGTAAGGCTGCCATCATACTTGAGGGGAATCGTTTGCACGTTCCCTGGAAAAAAACCTATAGTTGCCTGCTGGGGCGCGAAAAACACTGTGGTTTTTGCCCCCAGTGCAAGAAAAGACGGGAAGCTTTTGCACAGGCTGGCGCCAATGACCATGATCTGGGCTATAATCTTTGACCCGATTTCATCCGCCCCAAAGGAGACGGCTCAATCCATGCCCGTTGCCATCCCCACTATGAGAAAGCATCCAACCTGGACTCTGGCAGATATACCCTATGCAAGCATAGAAAAAACCAGAATAGTTGATCAGACAGACTGGTTTTATTTGCTGGCAGGAGCCTCCTTTGTGGAAACGCTTTCTGACCTCTATGCCCGCAATCTGGTGGAATACTTTCAGGAGAATGCTGCGGCTACTGCATGGCTCAGCAAAGAATGGGAGCAGGAAGAAGTTCAGCATGGATTGGCCCTGAAAGCCTATGTCCTGCAGATCTGGCCAGACTTCGACTGGGACCACGCTTATAAAGGCTTTGTGCAAGCTTACATGCCCTACTGCCAGACAGATTTATTGGGTCCTAGCCAGGCGCTGGAAATGGCGTCTCGCTGCGTCGTAGAGACAGGTACCGCCAGTTTTTACACCATGATTCAGTCCGCCAGCCCGGAACCGGTTCTCCGCTTACTGGCTGGGCGCATTCGTGCTGATGAAGTCCACCACTACAAATACTTTTATAAATTCTTTCAGGCTTATCAGCAGCAGGAAAAAAATTCACGCTGGCGCATTGGCCGGGAACTTTGGAAAAGAGTATCGGAAGTCGATCAGGAAGATAGCTATTTAGCCATCAAAAATGCTTTTGAAGTAAAAAATCCTGGGCAAACTTTTTCAGGTAAGGACTTTGCGGCATTCCGGGAACGGATGGGAGACTGGGTCAGCCGCCACTACCCCTTTGAAATGGCCATTAAAATGCTGCTAAAACCGGTATCCCTACCACCCACCTTACAAAAAATGGCACTGCCCCTGTTGAAACGCAGTGCCCGTAAGGCCTTGGTCAGTTAGAGGGACCAGGTGCGAACCTTTAACTTGTCCGGATGCAACTGAAGCCAGCCAGCGGATTCAAGATGCGCTGCGGTTTTACCCATAACGCGTACTGCCTGATATTCACCGTGAACAATAGGGTGAGGCAAAGATCCTTGCGCCAGTTGGTTATGTAAAGGGGTGACGGCATGCACAAAGCTCCCCAAGGCCATAAAAGGCGTGGCAAGCAGCAGCACAAAAACCGTATTGCTGAGTGACTTTTTCATGAGTGGTCCTTTTTCGATTCAGGAAGAATAGTATGCTTAAGCAAACTGCATGCCAGTTATTAAAAACTCTCATTCCTTTAGCCGGAGCAGAAGTAAAATCTTTTCTCTACCGGTAGTTACGTCATCTTCATGAATAGGATCAAATTCTGACAAAATGATTATCTTAGCCATGCACGCCCTACATACTCGCCCAGCCTGTCTCCATACCCCGACAAGCAGACGCCCCTTTTCGTTCACAGACCGGTTTTTAATGATCTGACCATACTGCGGTCATTTGGCTACAGCCTAAGGATTAGGTCTTTAATGCCAGATTATGCTATATTTATTCATCCTGATATTTGTTGAATATTATCTTACTGCCATAAATAGGAGTTATTGTGACAGAACGAAAATCTTCTTTTTGGATACGGCACGGCTCACACTTTAAAAACAATTCCATGTACACTGTTATCATTAATATTCTTATATTTATAACATTGTTTTTTTCTTTTTCTGCTGATGCATCTACCAGCACAAAAATTGATCAGGACAGCAAAATTCTGCAGGAAATACATACACAATTAGAACAACCAGTTGATATGCAGCAGCTTCTTAATTGGCATAAAAGCACCAGCATCATCAAAGACCATGCACAGAAGTGCATCAGCGACAAGAATAATCAGCTTAAACAGACTGATAATGGCTTGGGAATTCTCGGGCCTGCGGTCACCGGTGAACCAGAAAACCTGACGGCATTAAGAACAAAACTACTCACTCGACAGAAAGATCTGCAGGGAGAAATTGCTACCTGCAAAGTTATTGCGGTAGCCAGCACTGACTTGGAACAAGAAATTGAGAAAAAGCGTGACAATCTGCATGCGCAAATACTATTACGTAAGGATCAAAATATATGGGCACAGATTAATACTTTTTGGGCTGTAAGTTCAAGTACCTGGACGCAGGAGAGAAACTACTGGTTTCATCGCAATCATCGCTTCATTTTTGCCCAGAAAAACCTTCAGGTATCCATAGCCATTGGTCTATTTGTTTTTTTATTACTGCTGATTGTACGTAAATCACTTCCCGAGAGCACAAAGCTTGGAACGCAACTATCGGCAGCGCAAAAAAGTCTCTATCACTACTTACCCATTGTTGCCGGCGTTTCCGCAACGGCACTAGCAGCGCACTTTACAGGGGTCCTTTCTCCATTTGTAGATATTGTGCTGATAACCTGGGGAGGCTATGCCTTGCTGGCGATTCTGGTCACCTGGGCATTACGTCCCAGTGGAGTCGTTTTTCATCATTTCGCCTGGGGTCCGAAAACCTTACGTTCCACATTGCGTACCCTGCGTTTTATTGCTTTTTTGGCCGCCTTTGCGGTGAGCTGGATTATTATCGCTCCACAAGATTTCCTGAACAGGCAACAACAGGCTTTATTATGGTCGATTTATCATCTTTTGGTGATCAGCGCGGTAATCCGACTGGTCATGGAAGCCGGGGGTAAAAGGCCCTTTAAAGCTTACCCTTTTTTGCGGATTATTATACTGATTGCGCTGCTGGCAACAGCTGTATTTACATTACTGGGTTATCGCAATCTAACCAACTATCTGTTTTTTGGCCTGCTGATGTCTTTGTTAGCACTGGGTATTGGCCTGTTTATTTCCTGGGGGCTCAATGATTTCTGGAATTACACTGCACGTAAAGATGGTCGCTGGCAACATGTGCTGAAGCAACGTCTGGGACTCAAGGATGATCAAGCACTACCTTGGCTTGGCTGGTTCAGTGCGCTGAGTCATATTGCCGTCTGGATGGGGATTGGCGCGTTCATTCTTTACGCCTGGGGGCTCACTCATACCGGCTTCTCGTTAATCTGGAAGTACTTCATTACCGGGTTTACAGTTGGCACCTTTCATCTTCAACCTTTCCGCTGGATTATTGCCATTGGACTGCTGATCCTGCTGATTAATATCAATACATTTGTGCAACGGTATCTTTCTGATAATTCACGTATTATTGGTCATATGGAAAGCGGTGCACGTCATTCCATTCTGTCTATTGTACGTTATACAGGTTTTATTATTGCCATACTTATTGCCCTTTCAACAGCCGGTGTAGCCCTCCATAATCTCGCCATTATTGCGGGCGCACTGTCAGTGGGCATTGGTTTTGGATTACAAAATATTGTCAATAATTTTGTCTCTGGGTTGATCCTGTTACTCGAACGACCGATTCGGGTGGGTGACTGGATTCAGGTCGGCAGCACCCAGGGTTATGTAGAAAAAATGAGTATTCGTTACACACTGATCCTGACTTTTGATCGTACCGAAGTCTTTGTACCCAACTCCGAGCTCATCTCTGGTCAGGTAACCAACTGGATGTATACCAACAGTGTGCTGCGCCTGATGATTCCATTTAATGTTGCCCATAGCGCGGATATTGAACTGGTCAAAGAATTGTTGGTCAAGGAAGGGCAAAATCATCCGGATGTTCTGCAGGATGACCCGCGTGGAATTCCTCCAACTGCCTTGTTGCTGGATGTCAGTGAAAATGCCTTGCAGTTTTACTTGCGTGTTTATCTTGATGACTGCAACAAAAGTTTTAACGTCCAAACCGATTTGCGGGCATCGGTCGTGGAGAGTTTGTTACGTCACAATATTCGTCTGGCCCACCAGCAACAGGATGTGCACTTTATTCCCAGTCAAATTCTTCCTGTAGATAAGGCTACCGGGACCATTCATGATCCACTAGAACCAGGCAATCAGTGAATTAATAAATTATCACGATGAATCATGACCCCTTCTGCCACATCGGGGTCATCTGCAATTTCCGCACTTTTTTTACCCAGACAGCGTTGCACCACGTTAGCGTCCCAATTGACCAGGCCTCGGGCAAACACATTACCATCGGGATCCTTGCAGAGCACCAGATCACCGCGATGAAAATTACCTTCCAGAGCCGTTACCCCAACCGGTAACAAACTCCCGCCATCCTGCTTTAACGCGTGGACCGCGCCAGCATCCAGGTGCAGCGTTCCTCTTGCCCGCAAATGTCCGGCCAGCCAGCGTTTACGCGCATCCAGCTTGGGAAGTCGGGCATGAATGAAAGTACCCAGAGCTTCGCCATCGCGAATGCGCAGTAAGACATTGTCGCAGCGACCATTGGCAATAATGGTGGATGTGCCGGAACGGGCAGCACGAGTTGCTGCACGCACCTTGGCAAGCATACCACCGGTGCCGACACCCGAACCGCCACTACCGGCAATCCGTTCCAGCATGGCGGCACCAGCATTAACTTCTGTAAGTAGCTGCGCGTCCGGATTGCTGCGCGGATCGGCATTAAACACCCCATCCTGATCCGTTAGAATGACCAGCAAATCCGCATCCAGCAAATTGCTGACCACAGCGGCAAGCGTATCATTATCACCAAGATTGATGGCATTGTAAGAAACTGTGTCATTTTCGTTGATGATTGGCAAAACATTCATTTCGAGTAAGGTCAACAAGGCAGAACGGGCATTCAGATAGCGGCGTCGGCTGCGCAGATCATCGTGTGTCAATAAAACCTGACCACAATGAATGGGCATTTCATTGGGTTCATCGCATTCTCGAAGAAGTTTTTCATAGGTGTGAATCAAAGCGGATTGACCAACACTGGCGGCCGCCTGACGTTCCTTAAGATTCGCTGGTCGTTGCGACCAACCTAAACGTTGCACTCCGGCACTGACTGACCCTGATGAAACCAGAATGACTTCAATGCCGGAACGGCGAAGTGCAATAATTTGTCGGACCCAGCCGCCTATGGACTTTCGATCGAGGCCTCTTCCCTCATCTGTGAGAAGGCTGCTGCCTATTTTTACAACCCAACGTTGTGCTTTCGTTTGCAATAAATTCCGCGATTTATCCGGTGATTTATTTCTCATGTCCGCCTAAATTTCATCAAATATATTTTAATTATAACATATTATTATAAAAAAATAAACATAATATGGCAATTGCAAACTATCCACATAATTAATCCATTATTTAATCGACTATACTAATAATCTAGTCCAATATGGATGAACTATTTTTTTACCAGGAATTGATAATGCCCACTCCAGCAGCTTGAAATGACGCAGTATCGCGCGATGCCATAATAAAGCCACGCGATAAGGCAATTGTCACGATATATCCGTCTATACCAGATAACTCCAAAAAAGCCTGCATGAATGCAGGCTGGGAAATATTTTCAGATCACTCCCACTCGATCATAAACTTGTTATATTTGTTATTTATATTCAATATGTTATATTTAGACCCATCTTTGATACCATGACTGATGCCATGTCCAGACCAATCAGCCGGTGGGCCCTTCATCTAGGGTGACTCTTGCCGCCACTTCCAGTACACCTGACTTCTGAATATCCATAAAACCACCGCTTTCTGAACCAATGAAGCGATCCGCACACCCCTCTTCCCATTCTCCCGATTCTCCCCATAGCCCCCAGACAGAATCGGGAGAGGACCATGGACACACGAAAGGATCAGGCGGAGCTGCAACGTTTCATCCACGACATCCCCCTGCCCCGCCTCATGGAAGATCACGGGTGGGATCTGGACCGCAAGGAAAGCAGCAAGGGCGCCCTGAAATATCGTCTGGGAGACGACGTGCTCATCGTCGGCCAGAAGCAGGGGCGCTGGGTCTACTTCAACCCAAAGGACCGAAACGACAACGGGACAGTGGTGAATTTTGGACTGGCGCATCTGGAACCGAACTTGGGAAAGCTGCGGGGCCTGCTGCGCGAATACAGTGGTGAACCCAGACCCTGGTCGCCTCCGCCCCATCTGGTGACGTCACCAGCGGGAAAACAGGAAGTAGAAAGATGTGCGTCTGTTGGCCCAGCGTGGAAAGCGATGCCCATTCTGAGCGGTCAGGCACGAATATACCTGCAGGACCGTGGTTTGTCCGCAGATACTTTGGCCGTTTACTGGCGCTCCATGCGCACCGAGTCGATCCAAGGCCATCAGAACGTGGCTTTTGCCCATCTGCGTTATGGCGACGACGATCGGTTCATCCTCTCGGGATGGGAAAGAAAGGGCCCCGGCACCAATGGTAAGTCCTTCTCCGGGTTTTCAGGGTCCAAGGGAATCGCCGCCTTTGTTCACCATGACCGGGATCCAGAGCGCCCCGTCGAACAGATGCATCTCTGTGAATCCAGCATCGATGCTCTCAGCAAGGCCCAGCTCGATGGCTTGCCACAGCAGGACCTATATCTCTCGACGGGCGGCGGCTGGGGGCGCGAGACAGAACGCGCCCTGCTGGCTGCCATCGACAAACATCGCCCACAGGAAATCGTCATCGGCCTCGATGCCGACGAAACCGGACGGCAGAAGGCCACAGAACTGAAACAGTGCATTGAGGACCATCTGGTAGCCATCGGCCATCGGATTCCGGTTCGGGACATCATACCGCCATGGGGTAGAAAGGACTGGAATGAAATCCTACAGAACACGTCCACTACCCGTCTCCATCCGCAGGAGCGGAATCAGCAGCTGGAAGGACTGAAACCCTCGGCAGACGGCGAGGACCTGCTTGCCCTCATCCGCGACATGGATACAGGCAAGCTCCATCGCCTTGATGTCGGATCCTGCCTTCCCATGACGCGAGACGTCCACATCCAGGCGCTGGATCTGGAAAAGAGCGAAATGCTGCTCTCCAACGGAAACACGATCCCAGAGGGTGGTTGCCTGTCGCCCTGGGATGAACAGGAACATTCCGACCAGCGCAGGACTCATCGGGAAGCCTACCAGCAAGCGTTTGGGACATCACTGGATACCGACGAGCCGGAGTTCGAACTATGAGTAATGACCCTCTGTCCATTGTCGCCGGCGTCGTGGTCATTGCTGCCATCGGGATCTGGTTGCGCTATGCGCGGCCCGGGAGGCGTGGTCGATGACCGACGACAAGCCCTCAGAACCTAAGCCGACCACCGCCGTTGTGGTACGCGCCAATGACGTATCCCCAGACCAGGAACTACAGGTGCGCATGGCCGCACGACTACTGGCAAGACAACTCGGTCGGGATGTGAGCCTCTGCATCAACGGTGCCTGGGTACATATCCCTGCCAGCCAGGACTATCACTGAAAGGAGCATCCTCATGCGGTTATTCATTGCTGAGAAGCCTTCCGTCGCCCGGGCCATTGCCCAAGTACTGGGAACACCTCGAAAAGCGGACGGGTATCTGGAGGTCGGCGCAGATACAGTCACCTGGTGTTATGGCCATCTGCTGACCCAATGGACCCCCGAAGAAGTCCAGGCAGGAAAGGCCGGGCAGCGGGAGAGCATCCCCGCTTCTGCTCTTCCCATCATCCCCAGCCCCTTTCGCCTACGGCCACGTGATGCCGATGCGTCCCGACAAATCCGGGTGATCGATGCTTTGCTCAAAAAGGCCGATAGCGTCGTTCATGCGGGTGACCCGGATCGGGAGGGACAGTTGCTGGTAGATGAAGTCCTGGGGTATTTGGGATGGCAAGGGGCGACGAAGCGGATCTGGCTCGCGGCAGTAGATCCAGAGTCGGTCAAAAAGGCTCTGGTTGCCCTCAAGGACAACACCAACATGAGGCCACTCTCCCAGTCCGCCGAGGCCCGCGCCCAGGCCGACTGGCTCGTCGGGATGAATGCCAGTATCGCCTTCTCACGCAATGTGCAGGCGCGTGGGGGATCTGGATCCTGGTCCATCGGCCGGGTCCAGACACCCACTCTGGCCCTCCTGGTACGCAGGGAAGAAGAACTGCGCAATTTTCAGCCGCGACAGTATTACCGGGTCGCAGCGCGGATCGGGGAGATTCGTGCCTGGTGGCAGATGCCGGATGATCAGGATGGCCTCGATGACGACGGACGGCTCCAGAACAAGGGCATCGCCGAGGCCGTCGCCCAGGCCATTACGGGGCAAGTTGCTGTGGTCATCTCCTACAGTCGCAAGGAGGGGAAACGCCAGGCGCCCATGCCCTTTGCCCTCTCTGATCTGCAGAAAGCGGCAAGCCAGCGTCATGGGCTGTCGGCCGCCCAGACATTGGAGGCTGCCCAGAAGCTCTATGAAGCAGGCATCAGTACCTACCCACGTACCGATTGCTCCTACCTTCCCGAGGAACAGCACGGGGATGCGGCACGGATTCTCGAAAAGCTCCACATACCTGGCGCCGATCCCCAACGGAAGCATCTGGCCTGGAACACCACCAAGGTAGAGGCACACCATGGCATCATGCCGACTGGTCAGCCCTTGCCCCCGGACGCCACGAGCGCCATGCAACAGATCTTCTCCCTGATTGCGGAGTCCTATGCCCGGCTGTTCTTCCCTCCCGAGCTGTATGAGCAGCGGGACGCAACCTTTGAGATCGCCGGGCGGCGCTTCGTCGCCAGATCCCGGGTGGTAACCGATCCGGGATGGACCAGAATCGGTGCCAACAACGACGCGGAAGAGCCTGACGAGGCGGAAGACGATGGTCAGATTCCTGTGTTGCAGCGGGGCGAGCAGAAACACTGCGAGCGCGGCGAACTCGTCGGCAAGACCACGACGCCGCCCAAACCCTACAACGATGGCACCCTCATCGCGGCTATGACCCGCATTCATACCCTGGTCGAGGATCCCAAGCTGAAGGCTCGCCTGAAAGAAACCTCCGGCCTTGGCACGGAAGCTACCCGCGCCGGGACCATAGAAACCCTCATCAGCCGGGAGTATGCCGAACGCCGTAAGAAAGAGATCCGTCCTACCCAGCGCGGTATCCAGCTGGTTCAAAGCCTGCGTGCAGCTGCACCCAGCACTGTCGATCCTGGGGTCACAGCCATCTGGGAAGATGCGCTTGCCAGTGTGGCTGTGGGACGCCTGCCGGTGGAGAGTTTCCTCAGCAAGCAGGTCGAGGCGGTGCGCAGCCTGACCCAGCGCATCCTGCAGGCAGACCTTGGGCAGTTGGCACCTGCCCCGACCGGCCATGTCTGTCCGAGCTGCAACGCACTGCTCCTCGCCAGAAGCAGCAGGAAAGGTACCGCCTTCCTGGCCTGCAGCAACGAGGACTGCAACACGGCCTGGTCCCGCAATCAGGATGGCACACCTGGCGCTCAGATCGGCGAGCAAAGCAGCAAAACACCCGAGAGTCTCGGGCCAGCCTGTCCGGTCTGCAAGGCAGAGACTGGGCGCTTTCTCACTCGTACCCAGAAGGGGTATTTTCGCTGCCCCAGCGGGCATGGTTCCTGGTGGGACGATAATGGGAAGTTGGGAAAGGAATGGGAGGCACGCAAACCAGTGCAGGCCTCTCGTAATCAACGACGCAGCAAATAGGAGATCACCATGCAACTGGACAGCCGAGACCGTGAGGCCATTGAAGACATCATCAACCGCCGTGCAGGCATCACATCGATGCAGGCGCAGCTGAAAGAAGACATCAAGGCCATCGCCGAACGTACCGGTACCAAGCCTGCACAGATCAACAAGATCATCAGCCTGGTTGAGAAGGAGCGCGACAAGGGGGATGTGCTCGCGGTCGAGCGGGACATCATCGACGTCGCCAGTGACCTTGCTGGAGGTGAGGCGTGAATGTACTGATCATCACTACCGAGTCCGTACCCGGCTATCGGATCACCCAGGTGATGGGCACCGTCTACGGCACCGCCGTGCGCTCCCGGAATGCCATTGGCAACCGTATGGGAGGGATCGCCGCCATCTTCGGCGGTCGGCAAGGTGGCGCTACGAATCTGGTCAACCAGACGCGGGATGACGCCCTGACGGAACTTGCACGCAGCGCCGAGACGGCGGGTGCCAATGCAGTATTGGCCATGCGCTTCGATTCCGGAGAATTCGACTCCGGCCAGGGGCAGGTCATGGAAGAGGTCACCGCATATGGTACGGCGGTCGTGTTGGAGCTCGATGCCTGATGCCCCTGTGGCCCCAACAGGATCAGCCGGCCATCATTACGCCGAACCACGCCAGCTATCTGGACGGGCCTCTTTTGGCCCTCCTCACACCACGACCCCTGCTTTTTGGGGTAGATCCTGATTTTTCCACGCAGGAGCCCTGGCGATCCCTCCTGCTGAGGATTGGGCGTATCCGTGGCTGCGAGATGGT